>JAABUQ010000908.1_pt1 | contig 67346 bp, 63 predicted proteins | sample 5560001 | NCBI WGS metagenome assembly JAABUQ01 (sample SAMN10711888, study PRJNA513371) | rock metagenome | isolation source: Antarctica rocks | place: Antarctica: Victoria Land, Finger Mt nord | collected 2015-12-18
CAATTCTTCTTCTTCCCCAATTTCCTCACCTCCTCAGCCCACCTCTCCGCAACCGCTAGCATCTCCTCCCTCAGAACCTCGACCTCCAGGCTCATAACACCTTCCCCCACCGACGCAGACAAACCCACACCACCATCCCTCACGACACCCGCAGGATACATATTCGCCAGCCCAGCAGCCACGCGACCCGCGTATTTAGCCCACCAGCTGCGCTCAGGCCCGCAGAGGGTTTGCAGATTAGCGAAGAAGGTCTCATCGATGGGGGCAATGTCGCCGCTCCAGCGCTCGCACAGGATCAGTGCTAGGAGCGCGCGATCGCTGTGGAGGAGGCCGTGGGTGCTGGAGAGGAGGCCGGTGGTTGTGCAGTGCAGCGCGGCGGAGGAGCGGATGTCTTTCGGGTTGGAGGCGTGGGTGTTGAGGAGGTTGATTGTTGAGGTGAGGAGGGCTGGGGTGAGGATGTCTGATTTGGGGATGGCGGAGCGGAGGAGGTTGAGCAGCTCTGAGGCTGAGGCCGGGGCGTAGGGTCGAGTTGCTGCGGTGAGGGGATGCTGGCTGCGGATTTCAGAGGGGAGGGTGGAGTAGAGTAGCCCTTCCCTCACGCCGCCTTGGCAGAAGGTCACGCTGGAGATGGAGGCCGGGTGCAGAGCTTGCACAAGGGCGCGGATGAGAGTTTGGACTGCGGGGACTTGGGTTGCGCGGCGGGATGAGATGCGGTGCATGGCTGCGGGATTGGGGAGCTGGTCCTGGGAGGGGAGGAATTCGGAGCCAGGGACGTGGAAGCCGTTGACGATGGGGATTGGGTAGGGTTGGATGCTAGATGTGGCGATGAGGATGTGGCCCCATCCACGGAACCCGCCGCCGCTGAGGTAGAGATTGTATGCTTTCTTGGGGGGGATTTGGAGGTCGTCCAGACCTTTCCGTAGGGCCGGGGCAAGTTCCTCGTTCATGGAGTTCCCTTTCCCTTCAGTGTGGAAAGCATCCATTCGCGCTTTCAGCGCTGCGGCGCCATACGGTAAGCTGATTGATCCAGAGGAGCCCATTGATATCTGTCCATCGTTCTTTTTGTCCACCCATGTCATCTGGAAACTCCCGCCTCCCATATCAAGCACGAGCCCCTCAAGATCGGACACGCTGCTAGCCACACCCACAGCACCCAGTCTACCCTCCTCCTCTTTTGGCAGCAATTCTGGCTTCCACCCAATGTCCTTCTCGATCCTTGCAAGAAAGGCTTCGCTGTTTATCGCGTTTCGTGTAGCTTCCGTGGCAACAACCCGTATTCGATCGTCTCGGACGCCAAAGTCTCCACATGTTGTCTTGAAATGTAGCAATGCAGCGACCACTTCGTCGACTACGTTGCCTGGAATGGGGATTTTGGTGCCCTTGTCGTATTGGGCGTCGTAGAGAGATACTCCATTGCGGTCTTGGTAGATTGTTGGGAGGATCCGGGCAGTATCTGGCGAGAGGACTGAGATTGAGAAGCGTATGCCATTACTGTGAGCAGTTTTAGCAGGTACTTGGAGAAGTCGACCAGAAGACATCGAGAGGTAAGCGGTCAAGGCTAGGCTTGTACCTGCCCATGTCCACAAGAGCTTGGTAGTAACCTTCCTTTGCTTGTATTGAAGCCATTGTAGTGTCGAATCACAGAGTCACTGGCCCAGGATATTTATGAAATTGATAGAGTAAAGTCCGTCTAATATAGTGTTCACGTTCAGATCAGATGAAATTGCAAAAACCCTGGCATTCTTCCAAATGTAAGTACAGACCAAATGTCTTCTTCTAATGCCTGAGAGGATGGTTGGCGTAATGTGCAACACTATCTAAGCTAAATCTTGACGTTCGATCCACAAATCAAAGGGGTTTCGTCCGTTCAGATATATTGTCAATGGTCTTAACTTTCATACATTCTACATTAATTAGAAGTAGGACATCTTCCCTCAGGTTTTGCAAATCCTCGAGGGAGTTCATCAGCGTGATAATGAAAACCAAAAACTAAATTACCGATATAAGCAGAGATCGCATTCACTTTGTATTCGGGTACTGTTTTCTTCGATTGTTGATATAGCAAATTTCACTTGATATAAAAAGGCTTGGTCTCATACAACATATCTGAATGTTGGACCGTAATTCTCCTCTCCAACCTCCATCTCCTGTCCCTTCGCCCCCGGCTGCTTGACAGCTCGCCCTTCATTCGAGCCATACTTCTGATCGAGGTTATGATTCTCTCACACCAAAAGGCATCTGAGACTGAAGGCCAAAACGCCCGTGAAGAATGTGGACGCTGCGCTGATCGCCATGCCTTCCACGTATCTGGGAGACTGAGACGTTGGGAAAACAATGGTTCCCAGAAGAGGCTGAGACTTGTTAGAACAGAACCGCATAAACGATGTTTCACTTACACCGCATTGGCCGACGAGACTAGAAGCATGATTCCAGTTCCACGGCGGGTATCAGAGCCTTGATTGTTTGTTACCCAGGGCAATATATTTGCTATGCTGGGGAAGATGCTGGAAGCCGCCAGGAATGTTGCGAAATATCGCACTCGGACCGATTCCACCGTAGCTAATAGGACGTAGCCAATACCACCCATGAATGTCAGGCACATGATGGTGATGCCCCGTTATTGCGTCTTGTCTGCCACCCAGGTAGAAGCAATGGTCACCAGAAATGAGAGGAAAAAAGGCGGCGCTGTCAGCCCTTGGGCATTGACTAAGGAGAAGCCCATGTCGTTCAAGATCGTTGGAAGGAAGACTGGAAGTGAAAAAAAGCCAACATTGCAGCTAAAATACATAAGGGCGGTGAACTAGTAGTGGGTCCAGATGGGCAGCACCGACTTCCTTCCAGACCATCCCTCCAACTCTCTTGACTCTACCGACCTGCCTGACGCCTCTGGCTTTTACGATGACCTTCTTCTCCTCCTCGTTCAGGAAGCGGGCTTTGTCTGGCGTATCGGGGAGGAATAAATACGCAACTGGAGCCATGCAGATCGTGGGAAGTCCCTCAACAAGGAATAACAACCGCGACTTGGCTATATGCGGGTTTCCAGAGGTGATGCCATAAGCCAGGGCCCCGGAGAAAGTCGTAGCTAGCGGTGCCGCGGACAGAAACACAGCAATTCGAACCCAAACTTCATGCCTCAAGTAGAAAAACGAAAGCAGGTGCGGTATTCCTGGTCCGAATCCAACCTCTGAAATGCCCAGGAAGAAGCGACATGCCATCATCCCCAACCAATTTTGCGTAGCAAATTGCAAAGTAGTGTAGCAATGAGCCCCTAGCCTCAGACGGTGACAGCGAGCCACACGTGCGGTGCCACAAATTTCCACGTGAGCGTCTGCCACTCAAAGATAATGTAAGTGATGTAGAAGATGGTCAATAACCAATTGTATCGATTGCCGCACAGGTCGAGGTCCTGGGTCATCCCAGCGATCCTGGCATTACCAATGTTGGAGCGATCGAGGAAGGCCAGGATGTAGAGCGCGGTGACCAGTGGGACGATCCTGAAGTCCATCTTCCGAACGAGTGGTTTCTCGGCAGCCGGGTCGACATGGTCGTTGTGGGTTTGAGGCAAGGCTTCCTTGTGGTGACCGTCACGGTCGCTCTTCTCTAGATCCGGGGCTACTGCTTTTTTGTTCTCTGCATCCTCCACGACATCGATGGTCGTCGGAAGGGGCGCGGATTTGAATTTGTCGAAGAAAGCCATCTTGAAGTCTACTCGAGGCCGGGTCAGATGGCAGGTGTTTAGGGTTCTGGGAGCGAGAGGCCGACGACACTTTTATACCCATCACATATGCTGCGTCCCACCAAAGGACTCACTCTGGTAGGTGGGAGGATTTGACAAAACAATAAGGCATACTTCCGCGTGGACTTCTCCGCATTTTCGCTTTGGTGTGACCACTCTCCCACTAAGGTACTGTAGCTACTACGGATCGCTAGTTAGTGGCCTGCACCTCGACGTCAAAAGCTCCATAAACCAAGACACGTGATCTGGAGATGAGTAACAAGAAGAATCGTTGACTTGATTGGCTTATTATTGTTGATTGTATTGTTCTTGGCTGATCTGTAAGAAGCTAGAAGCACAGGTTTCTAAAGGTACAAATAGAAGCCCCAGGCGCCATCAATGCTGACCCGCACACCCGCTGCATTCCCCCCTAAGCAATCCATCCCTTCAGCGTGACAATCAGAGATTTGCTGTCACGTTGCTAAACTCCCCCTTTTCCAGCTTGGTGTCCCAGAAGATCGGGTTCGTATCCTGAGAAACGCATTAGCAATTGCCGACGCGAACGGCGAGAAGAAACTTACGTTGAAGCCGTGCTTGACCCAGCCATCTTCTTTGACATGGTACAAGTTGATGAAGCCACCGGAATAAGCATCTCTATGAGTGGCGGCGAGAATACTTCGTCGTCCAAGCTCTAGCGCATCCTCCTCACTCAGGTCGTAATGGTATTCTGCGTCCAACACTCCGTAGGCAAAGGTCTGACCTGAGCCCACGCAGAAAAGGTTGCCGGCCAGTCGAGTTCCCTCGGAGTCGATGTAATACAATGCTGGGCCTTCTTGAGGTGTGACCCCAGCGCACATCGTACCCATGCTCAAGCCCATGCCTTTGTAAGAGTAAACAAGGTTCGAGAGGATCTTGGATGCTGCGGCGACTGATATCCGGCGTTTGTGACGGAGCTCGTGTAACCTGCACTGCATGCCAAGATACGCCAGCCAATATTGACAGTCCTTCGCTCTGTTAGAACAAGCTTCTGTAGTAGGAAAGGTCCGGACTCACTGCTGCACCACCAGCCATCGTCCCCAGCAAGCAGTTGTTGATTTCAATTACCTTCATCACAGTCTGACTTGCAATCCAGTTCCCGGCTGTAGCTCTTGAATCTGTTGCAACAATGATTCCACCCTGGAATCGAAAAGCTAACGTTGTTGTACCGTGAGCGAGCTTGATAGGACAATTTGGATTGGCGTGGTCGTCTGTTAGGGCGCGGAGGAAAGCAGAGGGCTGTACTAGCAATCAGCAGATGGCAGGGGTGACGTGAGGTTCAGGGGCACAAACATTCGGCATCGGCGGCATTGCGAATTTCAACGATAGAGGAGGTGTTGCTTGTACAAGGTCTAGATTCTCCTCTGATGAGTAGCCTTCATCTTCAAATGCTGGCCGGCTGTAAGTTGACACGAAGGTGTCCATTTTGACAAGACGTGGGGAAGAACAAGTGGTAAGGAGTGTAGAGAAAGAAGGAAGAAGAAAGGATCAGACAAGATGGATTCACTGTCTGTGATGGATGAAGAAGTGAATGGGAGTTGTACAGAGTGAGTGCTCTACTCTGTAGATGCAGGCAAACCAGAGCTTGCGAGTCGCGCTCCAGCCAAGACACTCGCTGACTAATCGAGAATTGCGGCTTTCCTCCGCCTCAATCTTCATCGCTTGGGAGTCACAAGAGTACCTATCCTTCATACAGAATAGTCACAGATTCATTCATTCATCTCCTGCCTGCTGCTCTTCACAGTCTCGAAGCAATCCTGACTCATCGTCTTGCCATACAATCCCCCGGAGCCCTCGTGAAGAGATTGCGTTTGAACGTCCCACCTCACATCAATCATGGCTGTTGAACTGTCGCTCAATACGCCGCTTGCGGATGCACTGATGATCGTCGTGCAGGCAAAGCTATCAGAGCTTGGATGGACTACTGGGGATCTGGACGACTCGGCTCTAGGAGAGTATGTCATACTCATGCTCGTGAATGGCAAGAATCAGGAACAGATTGCGACCGAGCTTTCAACAGATCTTCTGGGCCTGGCCGCAGATGATACAGGCGCAGCAGAGTTTGCGAAATGGCTATTTGAACAGACTGAGGCTTTGAGTCGCCAAGTTAACGGAACGTCCGCTCCAACGCAACCACAGGTCCAACCAACCCAAGCAATATCATCGTTCGAGGATCAAGGAGCATCCATACGAGGAGCTAGTACTAGACCCTCTGGAGATGCATCGAGTATTGAGCAACGCGGCGGAGATACTGCTATGGGGGAGGCGGAACCAAACCAAGATGGATCTATGTATGTATTATTCAGATGCGTACAGACATGCTGGAACTTACTGATTGGCCCCTTCAGACCCACAGGACCCAAGTCAATGCGCAACACTTCGAGGCCAGGGAACAGGAGCATTATGGGCCAACTCTCGAAGGCTATGGACCGGTCGGGCGATGCAGTGTTACATCGTGTACGACCACAACAGGGCACAGAGCGCATCAATATGCACAATCGACAACCGCCCAAAGGTCCAAGGAGTGATCAAGTGCGAAGTGCAAAAGCACCACCAAATGGGCGAGGCATGTCAAATAGCGGAATGCCCAACGGGGCTATGGGCGTTCCCCCAATAAAGATGACTCCTCAGCAACAAATGCAACTGATGGCCATGTACGAACAGCAAGCAGCAATGATGTCTCAAATGGCTCAGATGTTCCCACCCCAACAGCAACAAGCATTCATGCCGAGTATGGGTCAGCCAACAATGAATCCAGCGTTCCAGAATGGGGGTCAACACCATGTGCGGTCACTTTTCGAACGGGTGGAGGGCAACCCACATCGTCAGAATGGAGTTTTCAACAGAAACAATAACCAGAACGGCAGTGGCTCCCACGCCAACATGAAATCCGAGCCAGGTGCTACGAATGGCGACCACAGCGTGGCAAAAGGCGATCTTTCATCCTCTATGGAAGTCGAAAGCTCCCAGAACCATCCTTCGGAACCATCACCAGATACTATATGTCGGTTCAACCTGAGCTGCACAAAGAAGGACTGCCCGTATGCCCACCAATCGCCCGCTGCTCCGCCAGGGACTGCGATCGATGTTACCGACAATTGCCCGTTTGGCGCGGCCTGCAAGAACAAAAAGTGTGTCGGCCGGCATCCATCTCCATCGCAGAAACTCGTTCACCAATCAGAGCAAGAATGCAAATTCTACCCCAATTGCACAAACCCCTCCTGTCCCTTCCGACATCCTACCATGCCGCCGTGCAAGTTTGGTGCAGACTGCAGCAGAGAAGGCTGCAAGTTCACCCACCTTAAGACGTTGTGCAAATTCAATCCTTGCCTTAATGCGGCGTGTATCTTCAAACATGCCGAGGGTCAGAAGAGAGGGGCTTTTGGAGACAAGGTCTGGACGGCTGATCAGGAAAAGGAGCACGTTAGCGAGAGGAAATTCGTTGATGATGAGATGGCTGAGGAGGAGTTGGTTGTGCCAGAGCCTGAGATTAAGAGGGAGGACCTGGGTGTTGAAAGTCAGAACTCGACTGGATTGGTCACATAGGATCGTGTTCGGAGAGGTGGGACGGGATGCTGATTCTCCAAGATGTGGTTCATTGATGGCGCAAGGAAGTATAGAGCGTCTGGCGATCTGGTCACGGGTCTCCTGAGGTGGTTGATGTCAGGCGTTGGAGGTCTCGGAGAAAAAGACTCGGCTCTTCTTGAGTGTATGAGCCGGCGCTCAAGCATATGTTAGAATCTAGCGCATTATTTTACCATAACAAATCGGCCATCGTATGGTCATTCATGTTTGAAGAGGTTCCCGTCCATATGAGCGTTTTTTTCCAAAGACTGAGGGCACATTGGGGGGGTGTGGTTTTATTAGCGTGCTGATATACTCGGCAAATGTAGGTTGATATCTTTGCTCTTTCCCATCATTCACTCTCGATGAATGTACTGCTTCAACCCCGACGAGTCCCTATAAACACTTTGGACCTACTACTGAAGACTTGCTATTCAGCGCCAGCATGCTGGAAACCATCATTCCGCCGGCAATTGTCGATGAGGCCACCGCGTCTTCCACCTCCTGATGTCCAAAAAGTCGCCATCCTCGGTGGCGGTATCACTGGACTAGTAAGTGCTTACTACTTGTCGAAATGTCTTCCAAATGTACAGATTGCATTATTCGAAGGCAGCTCACGGCTCGGGGGCTGGCTGCATTCGAGCAAAGTCGACGTGGGGACAGGGCAGGTGATCTTTGAGCAAGGCCCTCGCAATCTACGCCCTAGCTTTCCGAATGGGTTATTCACCCTTGATCTGGTATGCTGAGCACGTGGATTTCTTGTTGTTACAAGTCAGTTGATGATTGCAGGTCCGCGACTTGGGTATGGAAGATAGCCTCCTCATGACATCCAAGAATTCTGTTGCGGCTCAAAATCGATTCGTCTATTATCCAGATCATCTGGTTCGAATGCCCGGTCAAGGTTCCATGTTCTCAAGCATTTCTACAATTCTGAACGAACCCATCTTTAGTGGAGTTGTTCCAGATATCGTGAAAGAAGCAGTCAAGCCCCCGCGTTCTGAAGATCTAAAAGACGAGTCCGTGGGTTCATTTATTTCCCGTCGTTTTGGATCCACGTTGGCAGATAACGTCGTATCTGCCGTATTTCATGGTATATATGCAGGCGATATCTACAAGTTGAGTGCCCGGACGATAATGCCTGCATTATGGCACACTGAGGCACGGAATGGGGCCATAATGAGGGGGCTTACGGAACAGTTCTTCAGTGGGCTGCGGCCTACAGCAATAGATGATGAGCCTCTTTCAGAGTTCAGAAATCGAGAAGAATATCCTCCAAACGGTAAACTCGATCAGGCTAGGAAATCAAGCGTCTTCACTTTCAAAAGAGGTGTCGGCGAATTGGCTACAAAATTGGAAGAGAAACTGTATGGGAGTCCCAACGTGACCATCCACAAGAGGAGCCTTGTAGATTCTTTGAAGCTGAAATTTCAAACTGCTGGCTCAGTGGTACGTTTGTCCATGTTCAGCATTGCATTCTACTTTGATAGTCATGGCACCCGGTTTCTGAACATCAAGGCAAGGCTGATCATGGTCAGATGGAGTTTACAACCCGAGACGCCAGATCCAGGAAATCTAACGGCCTTTGGGAGTTCAGCCATGTCATTGCCACAATTGCAGGCAGCAAGCTTGCGGATTTGGTTCAGAATCCACGAAGCCTTTCACACCTCAAGCAGACCTCTGCGGTCACTGTCATGGTTGTCAATATATTCTACGCCAACCCTTCAATCCTTCCCGTCCACGGATTTGGTTATCTCCTCCCTCGTACGATTCCTTTTGACCAAAATCCAGAGCAAGCCCTGGGCGTTGTATTCGACTCCGACGCCAGCATTGGCCAGGACGCAATCCCTGGGACTAAGGTCACCGTCATGCTTGGTGGCCATTGGTGGGATAATCTTCAAAGATTTCCTGACGAGGTGCAAGGTGCTAGAATGGCTAAAGCGGTGTTGAAACGCCATCTCAATATTGATGATGAGCCGCAAGCCGTAAGTGTTGGTCTGCAGAAAGATTGTATCCCACAGTACAGTGTGGGCCATGATGACCGTATGGAAAAAGTCCATTTCGGGCTGAAGAATGACTTCAGCGGTAGGTTCAGGGTGGCTGGCAGCAGCTACACTGGCGTGGGGCTCAACGATTGTGTCCGGGCTGCGCGAGACGTGGTCGGTGGCCTGATATATCGTTATGGGAGGGATAGATATTCGGGACTCGACAGTTTTGAAGGTGGACGACGTATGGTTTGGGCGCCGCCGGAAGGCTTGAAGGCCGTTGAGATCTAGGGGGTGAGATTTGAAGCTGGAGGCATTCCTTGAATGGGAAAGCTATCCCGTGAGGTTGACATTGGAGACCCTTACAGCTGCATTAGTACATATACCCGGAAGTGTAGGTGGCAAGAAGACAGTCCAGACATAGACTCGTCCAAAGGAAGAATCGAACAGCCCACACGGGCATTGGGCTAGCAGAGAGGGCAATACGGACACGATGACATGGTGGCCTGAGCAATCTTTGTTTTTGGGCGCAAGATGAAGCATCTCGTTTCATGCACATCTCATCTAAACACAATGCCAACTTGCCTCTATTCATGACCGCCAGCCCCAGAACTTCACTTCCCCTCACAAAGCAATGGTATACGCTAATAACATCCCCCAAATGCCCAGTTCATGCACGCAAACCAAGCAACCCCACAATCCGGCTCCTCCTTTTCCCACAATCACCCCCCCTCCTTCCCCTTCCTCTCCCCATCATCTCCTCCTTTTCTCCCCCCCTCCTCATCAAACCCCAACCCATCCAACTGCCTAATGAGCTCCTGGATCTTAATAACCTTAGCAAACTGCTCCGGCAGCAACCCCCCCCCCACCTCCTCCCTCTCCTTCAGCTCCCTCGCCTGCCTCAACTTCTTCAACAGCTTCCTCGCCTCCCTCTCCCCCTCGGCTCCATCATCCTTCCCTCCGCCCTTTCCCCCCTGCTCCTGCGGCGCAGGGCGAGAACCAACAGAAGAAGACGCAGTAAGCAAATCCCCAGAATTCCACCGCGCGACCGCCTCCCTCCGCTTCTCCTCCCCAGTTTCTTCATCGGCCTTCCCCTCCTCTACCCCCCCATCCCCCTTCGATTCACCACCCTTCGCCCGCCTCCTCGCCTCCCGCCTTTTAGCATTCTTCCCCTTCCCCCCCCTACCCTCCACTCCACCCCCATCACCCAAGCCTTCCGCTCCGGGCACATTCCCAGACGACCCCCGCGTCTTCCACGCCTCAGCAGTGCGGTTTTTGTAGACTTCGATTTCCTCGGGGGGCCGGTAGCCAGGGCGGATTTTGATTTCTTTGCGGAGGGTGCCGTCTGCGCGGGTGGTGGGGGCGATGTGCCTCGCGCCGGATGGGGTGCTAGGTGGGGGTTGGGGGGAGGAGGTGCAGGAGGGAGCTGGTGGGGGGCTTGGGGTTGGGGAAGGCATGGTGGGGTTGGGGAGGGCAGTGGGTGTGAGGTACGTGGGAGATGGTTCAGAGGGGAAGAGCGCTGGTTTGGGAGGGTGGTCTGGGAATCATTTGGGGTGAGTTGGAGGTGATTGAGGTTGTCACGGGGGTTTTGGAGAGGCGACAGCGGCACTAGCGTGTCCAGGCCGAAGATACTCCGCTTTATATTTCCATGCAGCTAGGCGTTGGGTCAGGATATCTCTCTGCGTGTAGCGCGTGCAAGAAGTGTTCTACTTGTGGGCTTATGTTGGTTCACGCAAAGAACGAAGCTTCGATCAAAAGTTTCTTTTACCCCCTGTACTTATCGATTTACCGCTATTTAAAGTGCAAAGGGCCTTAGTATATTCCCTACTCTACCGTCTCCAAAGCCTGACCCTAGTATGTACAAGAAAACAGAGATCTAACCTCCTGTTGTCCCTTCATATTGCGCTGTTCATGGATCACACAAGAACGTGGAGATGAGAGAGTGCAGGTCGGCCAATGGCAGAATTAGCCTTCTTGTCTTTACAATCCTCATCTTCTCATCTTCCCCTCTGCGTACCTCGTCAAAGGTTCAGCATCCACTTCATGACTCAGTAGTAGGGGATCTCCATCTCTGGTATTCTCGGCTCTCTCTGCGGTAGAGGCCGTCTAATTATTGGCGTCCTCGTCGCCGACGACTCACGGCTCCTGTAACTCGGGGGTGCGGATGGAGACGCGTCCCGCCATCGGTTCTCCTGATTTGCAAACGCCGCCGCTGCCGGGGTAGCATCATACGGATTGAGAGCTGGTGAGTGACGTAAGTTGATGGGCGAGGGTTCATCCTGCGGGTCACTGTCAGGGAAGACTTCTTGGTTAAGAGGGGAACGGTTGTTGTTCTGCTGCCGGTAGGCTGGGAAGTCTTGCGTGTAAGGGTTTGGGGACGGGGGGTTGGTCCTGGTTTGAAGTGGCACCACTGGCGGTTCGATTGTACCGGAATCATCAGATTCCGTGCCTGCGGGTTTATATTTGTACTGCCGGCGGCGTCTGCGCCAGAACCAGAGAGCCAGGAGTAGCAGACACAGGCCGCCCACACCACCCGAGATACCTCCGATGAAGGCCTTGTTGTGTATGATGCTTGTAGGTGGTGATACGATCGCTAATGGGGTGGCCGATGCAGTGGGTGTCCCAGGCGTGGTAGATGGGCTGCTCTGGGTGGAGATCGCAACAATTCTGCTTGTGCTCAAGGGGGAGGGTGTGGTAGTCAAAGAGGACAATAAGGTCACGAGCACGCTGGATGTTACTACTGGGATGGAATTCAATGAAGTCGTGGAGCCAGCAGTCATCGTGCCTTCCAACGGAGGCGCACCACTGGTGCTGCCTCCCAAGCTAGCAGCGCATTGTCCCGGGTTTGCGCAATACTGCCCTATAGCGCAACATATCGACCCGCATGGACTCTCGCCTGATCCACTGTCGCAAATCAATGACGAGCTTGCAGCTGGCGACGTAGGGCGGGGCAAGACCGGAGGGGGCAACGGGGTTGTAGTGGGCGGCGAGACTATAGGGTGCGACGAGGCTGTAGGAGAGCCCATGGGCATCGCCGTTACTGCGGCATTGCCGTGGATTGAGAATCTACTCGGCGATGCATCACAGCAATTCTTCCCACCACTGAGCTCTGGCCGATTGGTATCGCAGCAGTAGCTCCCCGTATCACATTCTAAAACTGCCTCATTGCCATTGGCAGTGTTGCCTGCTTTCGGTCAGCTAAAAAAATTCCTTTAATCCAAGAAACTCGCGAAATATACCATGAGTACAAATGTTAGGGCATCCAGGGGATTTCCAGCTCTTGTCCGTGCAGGTGTGTCGGCCGTAATAATTTTCATTTTGGAGATAGCATAGTCCGTTGGCTTGACAGGACCAATTTAGTGGGCAACATGCTACCGCACCTCCGGAGCCGCAGGGAATGTCGTCCTCTTTTGAAAAGTCGCCATTGGGGTAGAAGCACTGTGCGCTGGACATCACTGCTCTGCTTCAGCTAGCAAAAAAAGAGAAAGAGGCAGATGTTTCGGTTTTAAGCATGAGCGAGGCGTGTCGGAAAATCGTGTGCCTCGAAAAGCTCATCTTTGCCATAAAGCTCATCAATGTCACAAGCACTAAAATCGCGTACGCGTTGAAAAGGTGACGTGGAAAGCAAGCCACTCGCAAGGCAATAAATCGCTGAGTGCGACGGCTATGAAGGAACCGCAGTCTTCTACTGCAGGTAAAGGACCAATGTATGCAGTTGTAGAAAACGTTGGGTTGCATTCTCGCTGTACTGCCCAGAGCTGAACCTGATCAGGATCTAGACAAAGAGAGAATCGAGGGGCATCTGACGAAAGGGGCAAGACTGGACCGGGAATCAATGCATCTGGGCTCACAAACTTGGGCATTCCCAATGAGGCTGCTGCTGGAGGCGCTGGGGGCGCTCTCCTTCTACCTCTGTAAATATTGGTCTGCAGCGCACTTCATCATTCTGTAGTCTGTTCACCATGCCCTCCCGCTCTGTGGTAACACTCTGGTCCATACAGAATGAATTTCCATCTCGTGCATTTAGGGCGAGGAAGTCTGTGCCCATGCGAGATGCTGGCTACAATGAATTAGTACTAGGTATAGGCATGGATAAGGTAGGCTAGCACGTCAAAAGTCTAAGCCTAAACCTAAAAAACGCGAACAACGCGTTTGCACTCTACCAACTTTATTACCCCCTACTACCTCTAATACTATATTACGTACCTCGTTAAGTCCAATTTCTGCTAACAGGACTCTTAAGGAGTTTATTTTATCCGAAAAAGTAATTATTTATACAACGTTTCGTTTAAGAGAGAAAACTGCCTCGATAGCTTTTTATAAAAATTTTAAAAAATTTATTATTAAAAGTATTATAAAATATTATTTTATTTAATTTTAAAATATTTAAAAATTATAATCCAGACGGCCTTTTAAATTATTAAAATAAAATAAAAAATTATTACTTTTAAAAATTATAATATATAAATAATTAATTTAATATAAAATATAAAAATATTAAAATATTAAATCGAAAAATAATAATATAAAATAATTTTATTTAATAAATATTTAAAAAATTTAAATTAAATTAAAAAGTGAAATTAAATCTTTTATTTACTTTATAAATTTTTTTTAAAAAAATTATATAATTTATTTTAAAAAATAAAAATATATCAATAATAATTTAAAGAAACTTTTATAATTAAAAATAAAAATAAGTTTTTTTTTTATATAATTTATAAATTAAACCTTCTTTTTATATAAAATAATATTTATATATATATAATATATAGAAATATAAATATAACTCCGAAAATATAATATTAAAATATTAAAATAAATTTCTTTTTCCTTTAATTTTAATTTAATCGAATATTTTTAAAAAAGGTTTAAAAAGTTTATTTATATAATATAATTAAATATCGAAGAAATATATAAGAATAAAAAAAAGTATAAAAAGTTATAAAAAAAGTTTTAAAACAAACTTAATAATTACTTCTTAAAAAATTATTAATATTATTAATTAAAAATATAAAAAGGAAAATAAATATAACAATAATAACAAATAAATAATATACGAAGTATTAAGCGTAAATTATTTTTAAAGAATTGATATATTATTATTAATTAATTATTATATAAAGATATAAGGTTTTTTTATAAATAGTTAACAAATTGAATATAATAAAAGAAATAGTAATATAAAGTTGTTTTTAACTTGGCCCAAACTTTTAATATAATATTATAAGTACTTTAAGGTATCGGAAGACTTTACACTTTATTATTAATAAATAATCAACTATTACCTTTCAAAATTTTAATTGAGTGAAAATCGAAAAAATTTCAAAATTCTTAAAATTATTGTTTTATTATATAACGAATTTTATTATAATTTTAAAATTTTTCGTATATATAAAAGAATAATTTATATAAGTTAAAAAAAGTAATTTTTATAATTTTTCGAAATTTATGTTTATTTTATAAGTTTTATTTTTTATTTTTATATATTTTGAAAAAATTGTAAACTATGTTTTCAAATTACACTGAAACAATTTCTCTTGTTGCTTAAGTATTTCGGTCCAATTTGTTCAAAATACGTAAAAATCGAAAACAAAAATAAAGTAATAAATTTCGAAAAAATTTCGAAAAAATATAAAGAACTTTTTCTTCAAATTATATAAATTGTAATTCCATATGTACATAAAATTTAAAAAGAACAACAAAATCTGTTATACAATAAAACAGTAATTTTGGAAAATTGAAACATTTTCGATTTTCACTCGACCAAAATTTGGGGGGGTGGCAGTCAATTATCTACTAACAGTAGGGATTGGGGATCCCGTGCCGAGCCTGTGCGCCGAGCAGAGCCCAGTCCAGCAACACGTGAAATTCCATTCGAGACTGCCCATCCCATATCAGCTTGCGGCGCAAGAGAACCTTGAGTGCCGATGTTGAGACCCTGTAAGCGGCGACGAAGCCGGTGATGATGCGAGGATTTATTACAATGTGCCACCTTTGCCACCTGGGTTATGGCAGCTGAAGCATTCTCTGAACGCGACGGGGGTTTGGGATCACCGACGAGGCTGAGCTCCACACCCTCTTTTCAGAAAAGGGGTTCTATTCATGCACGTTAGCAAGGACTAGCGTAGACCAAATCGTTATCTCATTCTCCAATGGATGTACTGCTGGCCAGCTCATGCAAGGAGACATAGCTCCGAAAGGAAGCCGCTAGGATGTCCATCGCCAAATTTTCTTGCAGTGCCGGACTGAGGGGCTGTTAATCGGGCTAATGAGACGCCTTATGACCTTCTCTAATACTGCTACCTCCAGTGTATAGTCATGGTCTTCAGAAGCGATTGAGATCAATGGCAGACCCATGGTAGCTGTCTAATCTGACTCGCTCACAGGTCTTGCTTAGGAATATGGTGTGTCTATGAGCACTGTATCAGTCTATCTGATGACGGACCCGACTGCTGACAAGCCATAGCCCTCCAACTCACTCGTAGGAATACCACGGGCTCTTCGTCCAGGCCCAGCCAACAACTCGGGAGTTCCAGGCTCCTGGGACATCCCAGATGATGGCACACACGAAGAAGAGATTAGGCCATCCGAGAGCCAGTCAATCATGAATGGGATAGAGCCTGCGCGTCGACCCCCTCCCGACCCAAATAGTACCGTGCTTGGGAGATCCCAGACTCACCGGCACCACGGCGCACGCCAGACCAGGAATATTGTGAGGGACGAAATGGCAAACAAAGCACTGCCCCCAGAACAGACAGATTTCATGATCCAACAAATGGAAAAGAGAGCAGACAAACGATTAAGGCGGACATATTCAAATGGAATACCGCTGCCAGAAGTCTTAGATTCGGCAAGGGTACTCACAGTCGGGCTGATGTTCTTGCCTGGAGCCGATAAACCTCAGGTCAATCGCATCGAACAAACAAGCATGGAGGGAAAAGAGCCGGACCAAAAGGACTCCACTTGGCGAGTATCTACGGCGGGCTCTCTTCTCAGTCAATTCTTGGTAACTACAGACTTTGCAAGTGGTGCAATCCGATCAAACAGCGAGTATCCTTAGAAGAGCCAGGTCTCGCGCCCACGAGAGCGATAGAGTATTCTCAGACCCGAGGAAGGCCCTTGCCCTGCGCAGTCGCCAGTCTGATGCAGTGACGATCGACAGCGAATATGTGACTTTGGTCAATGATCTTCGATTCGGATCTTATGACCTGCAAGGTCTGTTGGTCGAAGTCGATGAAACCTCCTTGTGGGATTTGGTAATGAATTATCGAACCCTGATAGCTCGAGGTGGGCCGGAGATGACGTTTGACGAGACTAATACTCTTCTCGAGACGATGATAGAAGACGCACGCCGTCTCTACGTTAGAAGCCCAATACTCTTTAGGATGACCACAAGAGTGCGCATTATCAATGCTTCAGATACCCGCTATGGTATCAATCATGGACCAATGTTCCGTACGCTGATAACCAGCAAAGGAATCAAGGAGATCATCTCATTCAGTGCTGCGTACTATAACTCCCTGGACCCTAATGGCAGTGGTGACCAGACACAAAGCTATATCAAACCACGATTTCTCCAGATGGTTGTACTGTTACTGTCACTCTTGAACAATCAGGACCTGTTAGAGATCAAGGATTTCCTTGAGGCGACGTACAAAATCAAAGGTGATCGCCGCGATGTCGAGCTAATGATTCTGAAAGTCATTCCCTTGTTGTCCATCAATCCTCGCGTATTTCTGAAGGCGCTAGTGCCTGCAATTGACGGATTCCCATTGAACCGCGAAGGTGACAACACAAATAGAGACGAACGGCACAGCGACATTTGGAACATTTTCATCAAAAGACTCCTTTCACATGGGTACATTCTCCCAGGAACTGTAGCAGAACTTGGCCGCGAATGCCTCTCGTACGTGATCTCGAATCCATTTCTCCCTTCTATATTCGATTTAGTCGAGCCCTTTATTAGAGCCCAAGAGTAAACTCTTTCCAGGTCCATTTTCGGGACTCACACCCTTGCCCAAAAGAAGAAAGGCTAATTCTTGAATCTTCTCTAGATGGATTCCAAAGTGGCCAGAAGAGGGCTTCAAATCGACCTCGATATTCAACACTCTGCAATATAGTGGGCCTTTGAGGGGGATCAACACTATTCCTCCTATCGAGATGCATCCTGGGGCTGGCTGTACAGAATTGACTGTCGTCACAACTGACGATAGCAAGTACATCATCAGTCCCAACGATCTCGAACCCATCACTTACATGACTCCGGGTATTTACCCGGTGCAAGATCCTGCCCAAGGAAGACGGTGCTATGATCTGATGATACACGAGACGCCGCTCAATGAAGAGTTGTACCAGGCTATTAAGATGACCAATGAAATCGTCCAGAAGATCAATGTAACTATAGCCAGTCCAAAGGGGAAGGGTGGGGTTATGAGCAAGCTAGTCCGGAAGGGTTCGACAGACCAGCGATTCATCGACGAATTCAGAGGTACGGGGAGACTGGTGGAGGTCTTTGCAAACTTGAAGCAGTCTACACTAGCTGTCGCGTACAAGGTGGAAGGTCGCAAAATCAGCCGATTCGATGCCGTCCAAAATATGGCCAGGGACATTCGATACTTGAGTGGGTTCATAACGCATATCGAGCATCGTGGAGATTTAGCCGATCTCAATCTCTTCAGCCCGGAGAAGCGAGAATTGAAGCAACATGTGGATAGAGTAAAAGCCCAGATAGGTCTTGCGGAAGACAGTCGGACCAGGATTGGCTTAGAGACTGAGCTCTCGAATGAGCCAGTAGCAAAATGTCTGTACCCCGAAGGATCGAAACCTGGGGAGCCTGATGTTTGGAATGATTACAAGGCATGGTGTCAAGACCACAACGGGTATTTGCACATCAAGGCCAGAAAGTCAACAATCGCCCACGTCAAGGTGCGTTTATCTTTCCTTTGCCAATGTGCGCTTTTCCATGCACAAAACACAATTTTGAGTCTTTTCATGGGAGCACATCCTCCAAGATACTCTTGCGACTCATTTTGTGCTCCTGCCTTCAACCCAAGATGGTATTGCTCACTCCAAAATCACGCAGTGGCTGACAGACGATGTCATCGAGCTTTCACTACTTCAGCAGCCCTCGAAGCTGTTCGTGACACCTTTGCGCCCAGTGCCCGAAGGTTTTCGTGATGACGAGGTCCGTGTCAATGATATTGCCATGTTGGTGGGCCAGTATGTTGCAATTGGAGAATGGGATGAGAGCAGCGAGGATCCAAACGATGCCTTCATAATGACGAATTATCTCAAAGTGGTGAGCAGGGAAGAGCAAACCCGAAGCAGACGAGGAATGAACAGAGCACAGCGTTCAGATGCGATGGCCGTGTGTTGCTTCAAGTAACAACGTGTATCCTGTATTTCTTATCGCGGCTTGTTTTGCCTAGCAGTCTATAGCAAGCCAAGTAAGCCAGAATGACGCGCCGAGCGCAGTGTACTCAGTAGCTCAATGGCCAAAGGCAGACTTCGCAAAAGGATTGAAAGGAAGAGGGATCTCGAGAGGAAAGCGTGAGAAAATTTTGAGGACTGCGAAGGTATTGCCCGGGAGGTGGTCGAGGAGTCATCGGATGACTTTTAGTGGAGAGTAGTGAGCGTCTTAGGGCTAGGGCCTGGATTAATCGCTTTACGCTAGATTTTGAGCCTCCGAGTCTTGACGGATTTCACCAGGAACATTGTTGTTTCAACAATACCTGCTCACCACCAGAAAAAGCGGCGGAATAGCTCTCCAACCAATCTGCGAAGTGGTCGCGACCGTCAAGATGCCTGGTGTAAGCATTGGCCTCTTGTGCGCTGTTTGAATAAAGACATTGACATGCTTCTCCAACAGATCGCAAGTGGAATTTACAAGCAAGCCCCCATTTTCTTCGCGGCAAGAACCTCCTACTGACTCTGGTATAGCAGCGTGTTTCGCTGGAATACCGTCTTCCTGGCGACTGTCTTTGGCGGAGCGTTTGCTTTCAACATGTGAGACCCTCGCCCAGCACAGCTCGAGCCAGTTGTAGCAGCTGATGATATCTGCAGTGGTTTTGATCAAGCTTTGACTTCTTACTGGGATTACTTGAACAAAGGCGTACGGCAAATTGATCATTAAGAGGTTCTGATGAAATGTGCTGATTTGTATACTTGGCAGCGCCAATGGAAGGACATACGGCATAAATACGTGGAAAACGAGGACGAGTGATGAAGGGGACTAGGGGGTGTGCTGATTAGAGAAGGAGATGGACAGCAAAGATCCATATGGGCACTGCGAACAGGTGCACAGGCCTGCTTGTATCTATGGTATTCACATGGAGAGGCTACTGGGAAACAGTTCATCACTGGGCTGCTCCCACGCGTTTTAGGTTGATAGAGCTAGGCAAGAAGACAAGACTGGTCTGGTTTAACAATCTTTACATATGCTCGGATTTGGAAAGCAAACCAGGTCAAAAGTAGATGGCCGCCACCAGTTTGCCTCAATCTACCTTGCTCAGTACATAGATCCGCCTCCCAACGGGCAACGTCCAACCCTCCCATTTCATGAACCATCCAACACCCTCAATTTGAGAACACATTCACACAACAGGTAACGAACGATTGCTACTTAATTATCTCCACTGAGTCTAATGCTTGTATAAGCATAAGCGACCCTATTACTTGGTATGAAGCAACAAGCCTCACCTCTCTCGATGCTGCCAAATATCATTCTACTTCTCTAGCCATGCTCGTCACCCAGCGCGAAAAGCGGCTCTGCCAGATCCTAAAGACGTTCCCCAAGGACCACCAGTACCGCTATAACGATAATGCCCGCCGTTCCCTACTCCGGGCACTCTTTCGATCTCTTGTGTCTGATAAAGACGAGTATTTACATGGTCTTTTTCACGGAAGGGTGCCGGCGCTCGGTGAAGCATGGAATCTGTCAAAGGTTCAAGGGATGACCGAGGAAATGGAGTACACGGAAGCAGCCAGGGGCAAGCCGTGTGGTCACATTTACAAGAGCGGAGACGCCGTCTACCGGTGCAAGACCTGTACCACGGATGATACTTGCGTACTCTGCACGCGCTGCTTCGAAGCTTCCGATCACACTGGACATGTCATCTCACAGCATATATCGCTGGGCAATAGTGGCTGCTGTGACTGTGGAGATGAGGAAGCTTGGAGGATACCGGTTAAATGTGCCATTCATACAGCAAAAAAATTTAACGCGGCCGGAAAGAAACCGCAAGAAGCTTCTCTCCCGGACGAACTTCTTGAGAGCATCAGGATGACAATCGGGCGGGCGATGGATTACCTCATCGATGTCGTTTCTTGCTCACCAGAAAACCTACGGGTCTCCAAGACCGAGGAGAGCATCAGACGAGACGAGGAACACTCTCGTCTAAGCTCAAAATGGTATCAGGAGCCAGAAGATAAGAAACCGGAATACGCTCTAATACTATGGAATGATGAGAAACACACAGTGACCGAAGTTGAGGCCCAGGTTGCCCGCGCTTGCCGGAAGAAGAGGTCGTTCGGGAGACAAAAAGCCAACGACTGCAACGATATAGGTCGGAGTGTGGTGGAGTTTTCCAAGGACATTCAGCACCTTCTGAATGTTGCCAAAATCATCGAGCAGATCAAGATTACAGTGACTATACGCTCTTCCCGAGACACTTTTCGAGAACAGATGTGCGGTACTATCATCGAGTGGCTTGGAGATATTGCCGGCTGCAGTGTTGGAGAACATACCGAGGTTCTGAGACAGACCATATGCGAGGAATTACTGAAGAACTGGCGCCTGGGCAGCAAAGCTTCGAACAAGTGGATTGGCAATGACGGTCTGGATGACCATGAGTTGGAGGACCACGAAGAAGAAGAGCGTGGAAATATCATGGCCGTAGTTGCTCGCGGCCAACTCGTCGCCCGTCGAATGAGGATCATGCAGGAAGAGTTCGATAACGATGTAATGACAAACGTCGACCATCATAACGACGACGATGATGATACGGATAGCCAAGCTAATGAAGAAGACATGGGCATTGAGCAGATGGACTTGGATATCATTACCGGGACCAACACCGATAGGGACCTAGAAATGGGCACACCAGGTGAATTGGAAGATGAGACAGAAGTCTCCGAGGCTACCTACGCTGGCTACCCTCCCCCCCCCCCTCCCCCTCCTCCTCCACCAGCCGCTCCATCAGCCCGGGATCATATTCAGACGTACTCCCCCGGATCGGACGTCGCTGGATCATCCGCAAACGTTTTTTTCGCGTCGAGTGCGAATATCGATATTCCTCCGACGCCTTCGACCTCCAAGACGAGATCTCAATCTCGCCCGCCATGGTACTGGCTACAACGTCCGGAACTATCGAAAGCACGAGATGATGTGCCTCTTTACGAGGATTTGCGTGAACGGATACGCCTGGACTGGCTCCTCCTCTACGACCTCAGGCTCTGGAAGAAGGTCAGGATTGATCTTCGAGATCTGTACATTAGCACTGTAGTCTCAGTCCCTCGTTTCAAGCGAGTTCTTGGCCTGCGATTTGCCGGCCTCTACAGTGTGCTTGGACAGCTCTATCTCATAGCGGACCGAGAACCGGATCACTCCATTATCAACCTGTCCGTCCAAACCTTCACCACTCCATCCGTCACTCAAGAAGTCATTGAACGGGGAAACTTCTTAACAACACTATTTTCCATGCTCTATACGTTCTTGACCCGACGTGAAGTAAAGCATCCTTGGCAGGTGTCGATCGAGGACGCTCTTGCGTTTGATCATAACTCGGTAGCAAACAGGCGCATGTATCATTTCTTCGGGGATCTTAAGCACGTCTTCGGTCTGGACTACGTTCAAAGGGAATTGCGAGAACAAGAGAGATACATTCTCCAATTTCTCGATCTGATCAGGCTACCTCAGGGCATCTGTCCGAACGTACGGGCTGTAGGCGACCATGTAGAGTACGAGAACGACATTTGGATCTCGGCTCAACTACTCACGAAGGAAATAAACAGACTTTGCCGGCAGTTTGCAGAGACATTCCATTCTCGTGGCCATGAGAATGAATCCAGCCTGGTCCGCGTGTTACGTACAGTCGCCAAAGCCACGATTGTCAACTCCGCAGGAGGAGAACGTGCACGATTTGACCAAGCGGAAATCAAAAGCGACCTTCGTTTCAAGGAGCTTATTCCTTTCTCCTTTGATAGAGATGCAAATGGTGAGAAGAGGAACCGTTTGGTGGTCGACTTTGTCGTTGAGAAGGAAGCCATTAGTTTCCACCATGCTCTGCATTACACACTTTCGTGGTTGATTGATGGTGGAAAAAGCATGCCTCTTGATAAGCTGAAGAGCCTCCTACATTTCACATCTGATGAGCTTGCACAACCCCCTCCATACAAAGCCTTTGTTCCCGGTTACGAAGGCGAAGACTACCTAATGGCGCTCTTCGATTTCCCGCTAAGAGTCTGTGCTTGGCTAGCGCAGATGAAGGCGGGGATGTGGGTACGAAATGGCTTGAGTCTACGGCATCAGATGAGTACTTATAGGGGCGTTTCGCACAGAGATCTTGCCCATCATCGTGACATTTTCTTGCTCCAGACTGCCATGGTTGTATGTGATCCGAGTCGGGTATTGGCTTCCATCATCGAACGCTTCGGTATGGATGACTGGATGAGAGGCAACTATTGGACCCGAACTGGCTTTGAACCCGGCCAGCAATTGGATGTTTCTGAGGACTTCATACACCTTTTGATCGTCTTGTTGAGTGATCGTACCTCTTTGCAGCCTTCAGATTCGGCTGTCAATGCACAGGCCCTTGCAATCCGCCGCGACATTGCACATATACTGTGCTTCAAGCCCTTGTCATTTTCTGAGCTCAATAACAGATTTGCAGACAAGGCCACTGACCTCGAAGACTTCCAAGATGTTCTCGAGGAGATGACAATTTATAGACCTCCAGAAGGACTTTCCGACACAGGAAGCTTCGAATTGAAGAAAGAGTACTTGGCAGATATTGATCCTTACACAGCTCACTATACCAAGAACCAGCGCGACGAGGCCGAGAGTGCTTACCGTATGTGGATGGCCAGCAGATTTGGTAAGTCCGCGTCAGAGATTGTTTTCGAGCCAAAGCTCCCACCCATCGAATCTGGCATCTTTGTGCGCCTATCAGACTTTACCAGGACGCCACTATTTGTTCAGATCATCTTCTACTCTCTTAATATAAGCTTGAATAAGGTTTGGCTTCCCGAAACGCCTGCGACAAGAATGGAGGCCTACCTTCATGTTACCTTGCATCTCCTTCTTGCAGCCGTGCTTGAGGACGACGAGGTAGACGACAGTGATGCCACCATGCTCGATAAGCCACCTTCCCTCATTGATCACGTCCTTCGTACACGATCGGAACTTGGGCATACCATTTTTGAGACTCTAATCAAGATCCTCGAGAATTTGGAGATGAAGGGCTGTCATCCCAAGATCCGTCTGATCTTACATCGTATCCGACAAAAGCAACCTCTTGGCTACAGCGCTGCAGTTTCGGGCCTCTATGGCGAGTCAAAACATCCCCCGTCATTGCCTGTTGATCGGCTCGGTTTCGAATCGCCAATTACGCCGTTGGACGACGACCAGGAAGTAAAGCAACAACAAGCACAAAAATTGAAGAAGGAGCAAGCCCTCGACCGCCATGCAAGAGTAATGGCGCAATTCCAGCAGCAGCAGAAGAATTTCCTTGATAATCAGGACATTGCTGATTGGGACGATGCGGACGAGCTCGAGTCAAATGCCACTGGAGGTGCCGAGGACCATAGGAAGACTTGGAAGTATCCCACTGGAAATTGCATACTTTGCCAAGAAGAGACGAACGATAGCCGGCTCTTTGGGACATTCGCTTTGATGACGAATAGCACCATATTCCGTGAAACAGAAGTCCGCGATCCAGATCTCCTTGGCGAGGTCCTTTTGACACCAAACAGTCTTGATAGATCAGCAGACGGAATGCGGCCCTTCGGAATTGCGGGACAGAACCGGACAAAGATGACCAAGCGGCGGTCTGATGGCCGTGAATTTGAGTCAGAGCACCATGGCCTTGCGAGAGGATTCCCTTCAGAGCATACTGCGAGAGGTCCAGTGTCTACCGGTTGTGGTCATATTATGCACTACTCGTGCTTTGATACGTACTGCATCGCCACACAACGGCGTCACGATCACCAAATTGCTAGGCAACACCCAGAGCGAGTGGATCTCAAAGAGTTCGTTTGCCCTCTGTGCAAAGCGCTAGGGAACTCTTTCTTACCGATTATCTGGAGAGGCAAGGAAGAAGCGTACCCCGGTGTGCTGCAAAACGAGACGCCTTTCGAGCAATGGCTATCATCTGGTCTTGGACTGACTGTCTCGAGAGTGTTCAAGAGCCAAGAAGGGAAATTCAATATCGGCCGTCTTCAAGAAACGTTTGTAAGCTATACTTCGAAATCTGTAATCCCTCCAGTGACTAGTAGGCTGTCTACCTTGATGAACACCCCTGCAGCGTCTCCGATATCACCTCTACCGTCTACTCGTGCCTCATCAGTAGGCATGCCTGGCCTTTTCCCCACTGACGACAATTTTCCTTCAATGCCCGTCATATCACCTAGCCATCCGCTTTCTCCTGAGTCTTTACTCGTCAATGAGCTCGTTATGGTATATGTTCGATTGAGAGACACAGTCCAAGCGAACCGCCTACCATCCCAGTTTAGCACCAGGCTCAATATGTTAGGTGCAAGGCATGACCTGGTGTACACTGATAGTCTCTCGTCCATGCTTGGCCACTCGATTGCTGCCGCCGAGATAGCACAGCGAGGGATTGAGTCCGAGTATGGCCAAACACTGATTGAAAAGATGCCATCTGCTGTTACAACGCATCTGCGTATTCTCTCCGAGACCGCGTTATCCTATGTTGCCATCGGAGGTATACGCAATTCTGGCGCCAATGCGCTGTCCACCGAGTTTGTCAGACTCACCATGCAACACTTATTGCAACTTTTCGTTGGCCATCCAGACATCGAGGGTATTCATCCACGCTCCTCCATTGACAGCAGTATTCCCGCTGCCCTCGATTCAGACTCTTTCGTACTTCTCGCAGAGAGCACCATCGACTTGGTTCCCACTTTTAACTTCGAGGTACACCACATTGTGCAAGTTTGCTACATCCTTGAAATCGTCAAAGTAACATTGTATTTGACCTCGGCGCCGGACAGCTTCGAAAAGTGGAATGCGACGAGAGGCTCGTTCAGTCACCACTCAAGGGCGCTTTCAATTACCGTCGTTAATGATGTCAAAAGGTTCCTCGAACGCATATCAACATTTTCCTTCCCAAACTGGCCAGTCGGAGCATATGGTGAGCGCCAGTATGGTTGGTCTACTCCGGCACAGCCAAGGTCGGACAAGTTCTACATGCTTCTCTATTCCGCCATATACAAATATGCTCTCGCTTTTGTGCGGAAAGCCGTCGTACTTCTGAATGTCCGGTACGGCGTCGACTTTTCCGAAATCAGCGATGTGGATACAGAAGAATCGGAGCTCGACCGATTGACGCAGATAGTCCGTCTTCCTTCTCCTGCGGATATCATGATCTCTGTTGGGAGGCCTGGCAACGATGAAGCGACCATTCTCAATGCAGTGATCGCAGGCTGGGTAGCCCATTGGCAACATAGACACGGTCGGATGCCAGAAGGGCAGCAAGAGACCCCACTATACACCGCACACGAAATGCTCTTGTCCGTCGCTCACAAAACTCTAAGACCTAGCCACCCAGCTATCTTCGAACTTATCGGACTTCCGAAAATGTTCGACACACTGACTTACGAAGTGACTCGGCGCCGCTGCCCTTCCAGAGGCAGCAAAATGGAAGACGCCGCGCTGTGTCTATTCTGTGGTGCCTTTTTCTGCGGCCAGGCTCTCTGCTGCTCGAAGGATGGGAAAGGTGGTTGTTATCAGCATATGCAGGAGTAAGTCACATCCCTCTTCCCACGTTCTTACCTTCCCAAGAATCAAGAACGCCAAACTTATTACGATGCTTGAAATCAGATGTGGCATAGATGTGGGTCTCTTTCTCAATATCCGAAAATGCAATGTCCTTTACCTGCATAATCGCAACGGGTCGTGGAACTTCGCTCCTTACCTGGACAAATACGGTGAGCCTGATCCAGGGCTCCGAAGGGGCCGGCAGCTGTATCTGAATCAGAAGAGGTATGATGGGCTGTTCCGAACGGTGTGGTTGCAACAGGGCATTCCGACGACGATTGCGCGAAAGTTGGAGGCGGAGATCAACAATGGAGGATGGGAGACTTTATGATAGGGTAGCTTTGATGACGGATGAGAGTAGTACGGGATTGGGAGGCAGAGGTGGCTTGAGGGAAGGCTACATTGGTGTAGACCTCGACACAGGTACTGTCCTGATCGAAGCGTTTTGTGGGCATCACCCTGGATTTGCATGTTTACATGCGTAAAGAGATTCGATAGTGATCTATTGCCACAAGAGACTCAAATGCATCAAGTCCCTTTCCTTCTCACAGAGCCTTGAGATTTGTGAAGTATGCTTCTATCACCGACCCCCCCCAATGTAATCCGTATAAATAGACATTCCATTATTAAGAAGCACCCCACCCAGGCCGGAGATGCTCGGGCCTTCGACATCTTGATCAAAGACGTAACCACAGGGAACCTTACTGCCACACATACATAAAGTAGTTTCATGCAAATGCGGTTTTAGACCTAACAGTCTGACAGTGAGACATATTCCCATGCGCAGTAGGGGCTGAGGTTGAGTTTGGTGCTGCCCAATCCCTGGCCCAAATCCTCTATTTGCTGTCCAACACACTGCACTGCCGACGGAATCTCAAACATTTCAGGCATCACCGACACTATGGGACCCTCTGAATCAATCTACCATATAGAAGCAAACCCTTACATCTGATATTTATCGTCACATAATGAGCGACTCTTCGTTCCAGAATGGCGAGCGTCAGCCTCTCCTCCGTTCCAACTCCGCCAAATCAGACGCCAACAAAACCTCGAATCAGTCCAAACCACACCAATGGGCCATCGCCAGCAGAGAGTTTTACTTCGATAACAGGATCCTGATCTGTACGTTCTGCTTACAATTTCTAAACTATTTTGCCAAACACATGGTCGAAGTGCCTTCGATCAAGCTGTTCGAGCAATCCATCTGCAATCGCTACTACGCCTCGAAAGGTGGCCTGTTCCCTGCAACAAATGGAACTGTCGATGAGTCTCTATGCAAGATACAGCCCGTCCAAGATGAACTAGCCCAACTGGTCGGTCTGAAATTTACATTCGATGCATTACCGGGACTGTTGACTGCGCTTTACTATGGTTCTATTGCAGATCGGTTCGGCCGTCGACTGGTCCTTGCTCTGTGTGGCATTGGCATCATGTGCAGTCTAGCATGGATTCTGTTCGTCTGCTATGCCGGCTTTGGTCTTCCGGTAAAGCTCGTCTGGGCTTCCTCGATATTCCTCTGTCTGGGGGGTTCGCAGAGGGTGGCAAAGGGGATGAATTTTACAATTGTGGCTGATACTACGACTGTATCGCACAGGTAAGTACCAAGTGATGCATCTAGGCTCCCATCTGTTCTCTGCTGACATGAATCAGGACCAAATTCATGTATCTCCTCGCAGGGATCCCGCATCTCGCAACACTAGTGGCACCGCCTGTGTCTGGCAAACTCATGCAGATCAGGATATGGGTTCCGTTTGCAGTCGCTATCGGTTCGTACGCTCTGGGTCTCGTTGTTCTTGCTCTGATGCCGGAGTCCTTGAATCATCAGGAGCATCTCAAGGATCCACTCCTCGGCCCAACCGACGTAACTGCCGCACCGGACAACGAAGAAAGCCGCGCAGAACCCTCTGCGGAGCAAATGCCCCAGGGAATACACGACAGGCTCCCAGCCCCTAGCCCGCAGCGCAAAGAATGGTGGAGAGATATTGTCGTTCTACTCCAAATGCCTGGGCTTCCATTCTGCTACCTGTTATTCTTTTTGAAACCGGTCGCCATGATCAGCAAAGCTTTCGTATATCAGTTCGCTTCTTACAACTTTCACTGGGACCTAAGTCAAACCACCTGGCTCCGCTTTGCCCAGGCTGGTGGCTCAAGTATAGCTACCATCATCGTCCTGCCGCTGTTATCCTCAGTGCTGAATCGCAGAGGACTCAAAGCGCAACAGCTGGATATAAATGTCGTGCGAATCTCATTATTCGTGGCGGCGGTTGGCTTCCTGTTACTTCAGTTCTCGGCCGATAGCTGGATGCTGCTACTCGGTAAGCGCTCCATCTTTCTAAGACTAAGGCCACGGCTAAGTCCTGCTAGCTTTGTTCATCTGTGGCCTGAGCGAAGGCGAAGAGCCCGCATTGCAGGGGTTAACCACTTCTTTAATCGACCGCGCATATCATGCTAGGCTGTTCGCCACACTTGCAGTCGTCGAGATTGCTGCGAAACTCGTTGGTGGTCCTATGATGGGTAAATTGTTCGCTATCAGTAACAATAAGGGCTCGAAAGGGATATGCTTCTCGGTATCAGCCGTAAGTGCACTACTCTAGCTAGGTACTTTGAACAGGCAGACTAATGCAGAGAACAGGGTATCTTATTTACTCTCATGGTGATAGCACTGATTCAAAGGCTAAAGCGCGAACTATGATGCAAAACGATAGTGTCGACAGACCCAGAGAGTGTATTCAGATCAAAGCGGCGGTCCCAAGTCTTCTAATCACCACCCACATGTCTGTAGCGGAGGGCCAGCCCGATACCAGTAATCTTCACCAAATTCACGTTCTGGGACGTCGAGATACCTCCGCGCATGAAACCCGCAAGCCCACCTGTCGCAAATGTCGGATTCAGCATTGCTTTACTGGGGCAAGAAACGAGGAGTGAGATTTGCCCTGGAAGAGATATGCCGAAGATGTCTCGATACCCATTTTTTGTACAAGAAGGGAAGAAAAGGCAATGAAATCTGCTTACCAGCTTCCTTGGTGGAACTGATACCAGGTCAGATCGAACCCGTCAAATCTATCTGGTTCTCTAGGCTCGTCTGCGTGCGCCTCGCCATCGAAAAATTCCTCCATGATCTCGCCATCGTGGGCCCACTCTCTGACCTCTTCGTCATCCAAAGCGTACAATCACCATGTATGTCATCGATCATCACCGGCCTCCGCTCCGGCCACACGTCAGTACCCTCCTCTTCGTTGTCACTATCGCCTCCCCACTCCTGACGAAAGTAATCGTTTCTGTCCTCGGCATCGTGAGATGCTTTGGACCTATCGTCATCCACAACGTCCACATGACCTTGGATATCATTTACCGCCTCGCCCCGCTCTGGCCTTTCCTCAACATGCTCCTCCTCTTCTTCGTTATCGCTACTACCTCCCCGCTCCTGACGAAAGTAGTTGTCTCGATCCTCGTCGAATTCGAAGCGTCCGTTGGGAGGGTTCGTCTCGCACACAATCTCATAATCCAGGATCGCGGCTTCGCGGCCCATCTCGATCCCTTCCATCGTCAGCATACGGTAAATCTAGGATTTGCAGGGGGCGCCATTCACATTCAAGTTCTATGAAGCGGTCATACTGGTTCGTTGCCGACATTGCTAGATTGGATTCGATGGTTCTATTGCTGAGATTGTTTCGGGGTATTAATATGCTGTCTGATGTCTATATTCCCAATGAAGAAGAGTGACCGTGAAACCCTAGTATTCAAATTTATAGAGACAAAAGTACAAGAATTTTGCCACCGAGAAATGAGAACTGTGAAAATGAGAATTGTACAATGGGAAGCTTTAGAGGCTTGTATTTTGACTCCACCTTGGCTTGACATATGCTTTCTAGATTTCTGGTAGCGAGTGTCACTTACCACGTTGTACTGTTGAAGCGTCGAACAGTAGATAATTGTGCATGAACATACGTAAAGCATAGAAACGAAAGGACTATATATTTACTAAACGCAACTTTATTTCTACAGATTCGCACTTTAGAATGCTAGAATACTGATGGGGAATAGGAGACATTGAAGTAGAGCAGCAGTATTTCCCATAGTGAAGGGTTTGGAAAAAGACATTCAGTGAATCAAGGGCAACGCAATGAATTGCACTATTCACTCGCTCGAAATGTATCAAAAAGTCACCCGCCATAGCTCCTATTGAGCATTTTTATTCTCCCAAAGAGGATAGAGAAAAGAAAAGAGTGAATGGCTTTCATATAGACCTAGAGGGCCACATCAAACACGTTCACAGACAAGGAGGCTTCTGGTCCTCAACAAATCGTATGGCCAGACTGTATAAAACATCAAAGACTCAAACATTGCACCTTTTAAGCAATGCCCTTCGATCAAGGTTGGGCGCTGGCCATCAGACAAACTGAAGAAGCCATTCCATCTTCATTCTTTAAAGCTTAACGTAGGATGGACGACCTGCAAACACTATGACTGATTCACCACACCCAGTTTCTATAACTATCAAGCAAGAATGAAGAACAGATTCTTTGGACTGGGGATTGAGGTTTGACATTGACGACCAAATGAGTGGCAGTTCGAGTCTAACAAGACTAGTGATACCGGATTCAATCGCCCCAACGAGGACATGGACATGGGCATCGTTGTCACCGCATGAATTGCACAACGAGCTTTGGCCATGGCCGAGCTCTCTCCGAGACTTTGCCGGCGACAAGTACAACGACGTCGAACGAGTGAAGAAATGATATGTTTCGTGGAAGAGATGTAAATACTCCCAGAACATGAAACCAGATTGCTTATCATCACTACTCGTTGAGTCGTTGAGACAGTGATGCCAAACGCCACGAATGATTCCACATCAGGTCCTAGCTCCAGGTACGTGATCCACTAGTCGTTAGGGTCTTGATTTTCAGGCTGTACTCAAACCATCGAGACCGCGACATCATCTCTTGTGTGCCCCTACGCCGCTCAAAATTACCACCACAATCAGCACTTGTCACCCCGCGCCATACTTTCCCGTCCAGGAGTTGTTTCACCAGTCTTCCACTCACTTTTCTTATGGTACACTGCTTCCATGTCGCAACCTTCAACAATGTGCTCAGCCTGGATTCAGCGCGGCACAGTTAGTGAGATCTGACCGTGCCAGCATTAGTAGCACTTCGGAGACTGGATTGACGGAAACGGAGTTTCCTCATTCGCACGTTCGCACTGGTGCCGTCTCGAATCTTACAGAAACACTACTACGTACCATCTTGCGAGCTTTGGTGATACGTAGCGGCGTAAATGTATCTATGTTCTGATAACGGTAAGCCGAAAAGCCCAACTCTGCCTCTGGGCCCACTCCTGAAGTTTGAAATTCCACTATGATATCCAACACCATGCCACAATGTCCAACGCTCTTTCCTGCCTTGAAGGAAAACATCTCTCTGCCTTGCGGCTTTATCTTGATCTTCCCACTGTACCTACAAAGATTTTTCTTCACGCACGTCAAACATCATATCGTTTCCAGCATTTTTATACCAAGCATTCACTTCGCTACCAACAACTACTACATCACCACCAGATCCCCAGTCACAATGTACAACCCACTCATGATCCTTCTCCCCCTCTTCCTGCTCGCGACATCGGTCTTCAGTGTTCCTCTCCTGGACGAAGTCCTCTCGTCACTCAATAAACAGCCAGAACCAGAACCATACTGCCATGTCGGCTACTCTGATACTCGCTGCGATCTCTCCTGTGCCGGTGGCTATTGTCTCCCAGTCTTTGGTGCAGGGCCAGGGCAGCCTGCCTTTCACTGCAGGAAATGCGGTGGTGGTCAGGAGCTGAGGTAGATTGAGGCCGTGATATTAGGGAGTGATTTACAAGGGTGAGCCTTCAATGAATGTGGGAGGCCCGTTTACGGATACTGATATTTGCCAGATCTCTATGAGATATGATCTTGACTGAGGTGGCGGGTCTGCCTCTTTGCTGATGATGGCCTTTACGAACACGCGCGACGGCTCGCATTGCATTTGACAATGCTCAGTGGCATGTGCGCTCGATGTCTGCACCTTCCTGAATCCACCTGGTGAGATTCTAAGGCGCAGGACATCGCTGTTGCCCTACGAACCCAATGTCATGGACGATTTCAAAAGCTGAGTTTGGGTTGGGTTCCTGATTACCGCTTTGAACTTCTGTCCTACGAGCTTGAAACGATCGCACCGCAATGCGCATGACGTCCCGTCCGACGTGCGACATCCTTGAGCCCAGCTTTCCTTTGCGTTGGGCACGTTGATATGACAAAGCAATGCCTTTTCCAATCCAACGACCAGGACATGCTAAGTTGTGCGAGGAGATCGGAGTTGCCTAGCGGATGGTTCTCTCGCAACGCGGCTGCTAGATCAAGCTGGCTCAGGCGAGACATGAGATTGATTTTAAAACAAACACTTCTTTCTACAAGCCAGAGTGGAGAGGCTTGTATGGTTCGACTCAATACTCGGGCTTGGATACTGCTTTTTTTGGCGAAGTCATGCAACAGCGTCTTTTGGAAAGGATGTAGGTTTGGTTTACATCCTTTTGGTCCTGTCTCTATTGTTTTTGAAAGCGGTTGAGCGTTATTCGCTCCCGCCTATATGGTGCTCCGAATTGTTGCCTCGAAGGTCGGGTCCTTGAACCAGTGAAAATTAGCAAATGAAAGTATTCGCTCCAGCACTACCGTCCGGTCTTCATTCTGCACAGCGATTGTCTGCTAACCCGCTTTCGCCACTCGGTGAAGCCTCGTATCCAGCTTGGCAGCCGCGCATCACGAGGCAGGGACCTCACTGCACAGCCTCAAAACCTGACTCCGTCCCACTCAGCTTCTCTATACCGACGCAAACCGAGCTGCAATGGCCTACATGACTATTCTTTCATGTTCATAAATACCACCCTACCTCCTTAACTTCTTCCCTAACACTTAACCTCTTTATCTCACCCTACGCACCAAAGACCTGCAACCTGAACAAGCCTAGCCACCGCCCTCTAACCACGACACCGCAAACCAAATCCGCCTGACTTACACCACTATCGCAAAAGCCCCAGCCTGACGACCTACGAATGTGCGTCCCAATCGTCCGCCCCAGCCGCACCCACCACCACTCGCCTAGCGCCCCAGCTATTCGCGTGGTGGAAACCCATCACCGCCATCCGGCGCCCAGACAGCGCACGACAGTCAGAACGTATGGGAATAGGTACCACCAGCCTACTGTGAGGACGAGATGGAGGGAGAGGACTACCATGCGGTGGAGGGGGTAGGGAAGTGATCGAGTGGTGGTTTTTTACGTGGGGTCTGGGATCCTGGGTGATGGGTTTCTTTCCCTAATCTTTGAGGGAGGGGGGTGTGGGAAGCTGGGGATGGCAGTAGGGAGGGGTGCGATGTTGATTAATGCTGGCGCTCGGGATGGGATGGGGTTCTGCTTATCATTGAGTGGTCTTGCAGGGGTTAGCGATACGTTGCGTCGTCGTTCTTTATTAGCAGCAATGAGTCCACAGGAAGGGAGGCTGCGTCGATTGCTTCTCTTCGATTCCTGACTAGCAGATCAGATAACGCTCCATGAGCTGAGGCATTACCATATTGGAAGAGAAGCAAAAATGGAGAAGAAGGCGCACGGGTTGATATGATCGCCCCCTGTCTCTAGCGTATCAGCCGATCAGAGCCACGAGGACTCTTTGACCTGATAAGTAACAACATCAATACAGACACAATCCTATTATGATATAGTCCGTCTTCAGCTGTAATCGCAAGGACTATATCACTGAATCACGTTATCTGCGCCTCCAAGCCTGCCAGAAGGAACCTGTCAGGCATTAATCAATAGAGCTCAAGCTGCCCATCATGTCAGCGCCCCTCCCTCCTCCCTCTCCCAGCTCCACCCTATCACCCAGTACCCAGAAAATCAAGACTCACAAACTTCTAGGAACCGCTCCCTCTCCGTCCGCTCTAAGAAAGACAATGACTCCACCACCAGCGGCTCCAAAACTGCCCCCAAACACCGCTTCACCATGGCCTCCTTGCGCGGCATCCAGCAGCCCGAACTCTCAAAGAAGCTGTTCAAGATCATCAAATCCGAAAACCACACCATCGGCGCCTACGAATCCGCCTCGCGCGAACGCATCTCCATCGCCTCCCAGCTCTCCGACTGGGGCGAAGCCACCGGCGACGATTCCCTCTCGGACGTGTCCGATAAGCTGGGCGTGCTGCTCTCAGAGCTTGGGGAGCAGGAAGACGTCTTCGCGCAGAACCTGGAGGATTATCGCACCGTGCTAAAGCAGATCCGGAACACCGAAAGCAGCGTGCAGCCGAGCCGGGACCACAAGGTCAAGATATCGGATGAGATTGCCAAGCTCAAGTACAAGGAGCCGCAGAGCACGAAGATTGTGCAGCTGGAGCAGGAGCTGGTGAGAGCTGAAGCCCAGAATCTGGTTGCCGAGGCGCAGTTGACCAATATCGTACGTACTGCCCTAACCACATCCAACCCCACAAACCGTAGAAGACAGGATTTTCCGTTGGACGATCATCGCTAACAAACTATCCCACCGCCAGACCCGTCAAAAACTCAAAGAAGCCTACGACATCCACTTCGCCGCCACCATCGAGCGCGCCGAGAAACAAGCCCTCCTCGCGCGTCACGGCCGACGCCTCCTCAACCTCCTCGACGACACCCCCGTCGTCCCGGGCGACGTCCGCCACCCCTTTGAGCACGCCGCCCAGGCGCGCCAGGTCCTCAACGACGCCGAAGAGGATCTCAGGGATTGGTCCCCCAGTTTGGAACCCGTCACTAGCGCCGCGACGGAGATGGGCAGTAATCTTATGCCTGCGGCGCAGGCGGGTACGGGGGCGAGTACGGCGGCGGGGAGTGTGAGTGGGGAGGAGGGTGGACGGGCGAGGATTGAGGGTGGGGAGAGGGATGTTAGTGGGGGGTCGACGGTTGCGGTGCCGGAGGTTGCGGCGGGGTATCAGCAGTGAGGAAGGGGGTATTGTGGAGGATTGGGAGGGGTGCCGAGGGTTGTGAGCATACTGTGGGGCTTCAGTAGTGAAGGTGGGGAGCAGGGGAGGAAGGGGGTGGGGGTCCCCGGGGTTGGTCGTGGTATATGCCCTCAGGGAGTTCAGTCCAGTCATGCTACCACGGTCTGGGCGCAATTGTCACTACCTCAGCTGCGATTCTTCCTTCTACAAGCAACCGGCTGCGAAGAACGTACCTAACTCTTACTTTCAAAAGTCCCATCCGCGCCGCGGTGCACACCATCTCTTCTCCTCCACCTTATCTACCTAGCCATCACCACCCTCCCCACCTTTCCACTCGATCCGCTTACTCCGCAAGCACATTCGCCGGCTTCGCTCCCTCTATCTACGTAGGCAAACGCATTCCAACGCTCTCCTTCGGGAGGAAGAGGGCTCTATGCCGGGTTCCCTACAAATCGAAACAATCTCAATATTCCCCTGAATCATCCAAGACGTAAAGTAGGCTGTGGAATCACCGCCACTGCGCCCACCTTCCGTCTCCTCCTCTCCTCTCTTCTCTACCCTTCTCTGCCTGCAGGGAGGAGGACGGGCACCGGGACGTGTGGGGAAGCTTGCAATACGATTCTCAGAGGTTTGAAAGCTCGTAGCGAGGTAGCTTATCTCAACTCCGTCTATAGATACCGTCTAGCTGGTAGCTGTACCGATCTACCTCATTCCGTCGTCGTGTGCCTGGAAAATAGAGAATGAGATTAGGGGTATATCCAACGCCGAGTATGCTATGCCATACCCCTCTCCTTTATCCCACCCCCCTATTTTCCTTCCCCAGCACCAGAGAAGAGGGGGCGGGCTACACCACCTCCCCCCTAGCCAACCCATTAACCTTATTCTCGGTGATATTCGGCAACGTAACGCACTCCCCCCAATCCTGGAACGCGTCCGCGCTCGACCCTTTCGTGACGGGACAATACGCGACGCTGATGCGCAGACTGGGCACGTGCTCTCGCGGGATCTCGGTGTTGTCGGCCTGCGCGTGGACACGTTAGTACAAGTTGAGAGAAGAATCGACGAGAAGAAAAAGAAACAAGCGCGGAGAAGGGGGGGAACCTACACCGCCAACCCTCCAAGTAATATTCCTCTCAATCCACGCCTCCACACTAGTCTGATCCCCCGTGATCGCCCCCGCCGCGATCCGCTCGTTCAGCACCTTGGCCAAGGGCACCGTCCCCGAGACGATCTTCCCCGCATTGTTCGCCCCCTGCCAGGAAAAGGAAACCAGCACGCCGTACGCGCCCTCGAAATTCGGGTCGCTGTGCCAATCCCGCGCGACCGTGGTTGGGGCGCCGAGGAAGACGTACACGCTGAAGGAGGTGTTGAGGTCGGAGGGCGCGACGCGGATGTTTGCAAGCCATTCGAAATCGACGCCTGGTTGCTGGGGTCCGCTGCGCGGGGAGAGGTGGGTGAGGAGGGAGGAGGCCTGGCGGGAGCGTCTTTGTCGGGCGTAGGGGTTGGTGGGGTCGATGGTGATGTTTGTGCCGTTGAGGCCGAGGATGAGGGATTGGTTCAGGGGCTGCGTGGCGCTGTTGCTGTAGAGTTTGTTGACGGCGCGGATGGTGCAGGTGGTGTTGCAGCCGGCCGCTGTTTCGGCGTAGGTGTACCCGAAGACGGTGGGGTCGCGGACCGAGGCCGAGGTCCAGAAGGTGCCGGCTGTGTCTTTGTGGAAGGGGGTGAGGGCGCTGGTGTCGTCCAGGACGTCGTTGACGTTGATTGTGGCGGTCGGCCAGAGGGCGGGCGTTGGCTGCACCCAGGAGGTGGGGTAGAGGGCTTGCCAGATGGCGAGTTGCCGGTCCACGTTCGCGTGGTGGAGCATGAAGAGCGGGTCGAAGCTGGAGTATTCGTTCCAGGTGAAGTGGCCACCGTTGCCGATGAGGGTGTGGATGGTGTCGTGCAGGGATTCGAGGCTGTCGTAGCTGCTCGCGCCAGCGCCGTCGGGGTTGCTCATCCAGGCTTTGGTGCTCATTCTGTCGTAGCTTGGGTAGGCTTGGAGGATGTTGAGGAGGCGTTTGCTGAAGGAGGGCTGATTAGCGTCGATTTGGCTGACCACGCGCGAGTCTTGGCTGGTGGCTTCGGCGGTCCAGTTGCTGGTCGGGGACCGGAGTGTGTGCGTCCAAGTCGTGTACGGGGTCCAGACCATGTCGGAAGACACGAGCGGGTTGAAATCGTAGCGGTACAAGGGGTTTGGGATCGTGATCGTGCCGTTCGGAGAATCCACTCGGATGGGCGTGGGGCTGGAAAGGAAGTCTGGCATCACATGCTCCCCTTTTGGCGGCGGAGCGGCCCAATCCCAATAGGGTACACGAAAGGTTTCGGCAGCTTTGACATACTTTGCCCGGTTGTCCGAAGAGAAATCCTTTGCAAGATCCTGAACGATTCCATACATGACTTGCTCGTATAGAGCAACATAGGGCCGATGCCATGTTGGGAAAATTGCCAGATTATGGGTGCAGTAGCCGACGATATTTTTCAAAGGTACATTATCCCATTCAACAAAAGGCACTCCATGGATCCCCGCAATTTGATACCAGCTTGTCATAGAAGACTGGTTTCTCGTCTGCAACGTGTAGAGTGCTAGGAGATAAAGATTCCACTGTAGAGGATGCGAGTGCTGAAGTTGGCGGATCTCCAGTCGCTGAGGGATTGAGCAGGACGATCCATTGAATGGCACGCCGATGATGGCATATGAAGAGCCTGTGTCTCGCACCTTGGGTTGAACATGGCGAGATCCTTTTGCGTTCCGCCCTTTTGTTCCCTCCACTTCGCCCGATAGAAGAAAAAAACATAGACAAATGAGTGACAAGAACGAGAGACATGATTTATGCTGTAGGAACATTTTGGTAAAGACCGTGGAAAGGGCACCGACGCCCTAAGGAATGACTTCAGCAGAGATGCATGAGATGAACGACATTGAAAGATTCGGGGACATGAGAATGGATAGGTTAAGCGACGGAAACAAAGGATCGGTACATTGAAGCCAAGACCAACAGCGTTGGCAGGACCGTAAGATTTGTGGCAGTACAGTAAATAGAGTAATTTGGGCAGGGCAGTCATGGCAGGTTGTTGGGTTTCGCGAGCACTGCCTCGTAGACCCCAACGACCCACCAAGTAAGTAATCCACACATTCTCTTTTCATCCAATTTCGTGCACGGTGACCAGCTGGCAGAAGCAGTAAAACGAAACGGTCCATTGGGATCAAAGGTAAAACACAGTGAGCCCTTTTGCATACTCGGTCGAGGGATCCCGTCTCACTCAACGTTTACCAAAGTAATACATAGCATGTTGGACCCGACTGATAAAAGAATTGCACGTTGAGTTAATAAATCGCAATGTGATTTTTGATACAAGTTGGTACACCGTGAATGGTAAATGAACCTCTTGCAAATGGGCCAAATCAGCAATTTTCAATTTTCGTGATTTGGTAGAAGGCAGACAGTGGGAGTTGAGTGGCACGATGCTTTGAAACAGCTGTGGCCGCAGCAAGAAGTCCGGCCGGTGCGGGTGGTCCTCCAAATTTCACTTCGCGAAAATCACTTGCCATGTTTGGCTACAATTGGGACAAAAGTCTCTGTTGGGGAGGTTGCCTGGTAAAACGTAATTCATTACGCGCCATACTCACTGAAGAGTGTTCTGCCGTATATGGAAAATGCCTCACCTAGAGTCGTCATAATACATCATCAAGCACGGAAGCACCCAGTAGCTATGCTGTGGCCCTAATATTTCCGCTTGCTGTCTTGGAAGATGCGTATGATGGTCTAGATAGAATGGCCTCGCTGGCATTGTGGATGTGTAAACACTGTGGCTATATGATCCGAGAATTGCTCAATGCTGGTGCGAGTATTGTGGATGTCATGCATTGATTCGACATCACGAACCAGGAGGTCCTCCTTGCTCAGGTATATCTCCCGTGTTGTGGAAAGCAGAACCGAATGTATCTCCGCCCATGTCTAATGACTCCTGCTCGCCGGCTTCCATGTTCTCAATCTCGTGCGCGTACCCGGAGAGTTCATTACCTGCAGTATCGAGATCCCCGAAATCAATGCCACCGCCGAAGTCATGGTCGTCAAAGTTCAATCCGGCGTCGGCTTCCACAGCTTCCTCTGGGTCGCGCAAATCGTCACCAATGGTCTCATTAATATTCGGTTGCAGGAGTGCTGAGTCGTTGGTAAAGCTACCGAATCCAGATTGGTCTTGCTCTCGTTCTCGAATTGTGGACTCGCCGTCTTTATCGACCATAACCCAGTCTTCCGTTCCCGCATCTTTGGCTTTGTGTGGACTGGAAACTTTGGCTGTGCTGACAACCTCAGCTGTGGGTATTGGAATGCCCTGTACACTAGAGCCTTGTGTAGGGGGATTGGTATGGCTCAAGTGATTCAACGAAGCAGGATTCAGTGGCTCTGTTTCCGACGGCGCTTGAGGTTGTAATGCATTCAGATCCCCAGTTGTGTCACCCATCTCGTGGTCCATGTCGATGTCCCTGCTCGCTTGCGTCTTCTCTTCCAATCCGCCCTTTTCGTTGCACTCGACATCCTCGATGGATTTGATGTGCTTCCCAAGTTTGAATTCCATGTCTTTGGCAAGTTTAGCTGTGGCCTGTTGACCTGATACGACCTTTGTAACGTCGCCAATAAGCTCCAAAGTTTCAACCCTTATGTTTTGCTCAGCTTCCTTCCACAATCGCCCACTGTTAAGCTTCGCCATCCGCTTAGCGTGTTGCTTTTTGAGCTTTTCCATCTCTGCGCTGATTTGAGCTACCCTATTGGTGGCTCGCTTCGTAAAGTCATCCGCCATTCCGGCATCCATCCGACCGACACGTGGAGCTGGAATGTCATGTACCACGGGTGTACCAGCTTTTGCTAGCTCTGCATCTACATCTGTTGGGTAAGGTAAATCTTTGGCAGGAGTGCCGCCTGTGGGAGCATCAAAAAAATCTCGAGTCAGGGATTCAAGCTCGCCCTTGCGACCAAGTCCTAATTCACCCGGTATGATTTGGGGCGTATCGAACGGAGAGCTCAAGACTTCCTCTAACCACAGGTGGTGTTGTACATATCGATGACGGCTGATATCCTGTGGTGTGAGTATATCCATTGTGTCGTTGCTTGACGTATTCTCTTCCTCGTCGTAAAGGTGTTCTTTTGCTGGCCCTGGAATAGCCGTAGCTGATACATTGTGTACGTGGCTGGAAGAGGCATGGCGTGGACGCTTAGAAGGTGATGGGCCGACAGCGGCCTGGGTTTGTTGCGCATGAGCTGGATGCTGGCTCCTGCTCATGTGTGCCATGACATTGTTTGGATAGCCCATAGCTTGTTGAGGATAGGCGGAGGCAGTGTTTCCGGGAAGGTTGACTGTAGGCCAGCTCTCGCGGTCATGCAACATGAATTCTTTGCGAACCAGCTGCCCATGACCTTGCAGCTTCTTGCGCTCTGCTAAAGACTGGCGAACTTGCTCATTGATGGGGATACTCGCTGCTGGGAACTGATGGGCATGTTCATTGCGATAGTAGTGAACAATCCATAGGTTTGGATCTACTTGGGCAGTACTCGTATTGGTGTTTCGATTTGTGGTCAAGCGATAGCGGCGTCTGCCGTGCGTCGACAAATGCTCATATCCTGGGCGGAAGCCGCTATTGTGGACATACATCTCCACAGTCTAGGACACTTAGTTAATTACTTTGAACCGTGATATTGGAGCTCTCACAAATCCCTGATTGTCTCTTGGTTCAATGAAAGCCTGCTCTGCATCGGCCCATACATATCCGTCACTTGCAAATGATGCCCCCATCTGGCTTGGTTGCCATACCAGCATCACTGTACCATCGGGAGGGGGCTCCAGTAAGAACATCCAGGTCATTGTCTTGATATCTCTTGTGATTTTGGGAGCCTCAGTGAGGTGGCCCACGACAGTTCCTAAGCTAGGCTGAGAGAGAAATGGGTACCTCTGGCCGCACACGAGATGGACATGGCGTAGCTGTTGGATGATGTTAGCTATTGCACATTCAATGCGGAACATAGTAGACATACCAGTTGGGGAGGTACTCCAGTGCTGGGGTCGTTCATGTCTGCTGCACCCGAGATTGTAACTCTCCCGGTGTGATTGGATGACCGGCCTGTATGCTCCTCGTGATGTATTACCTAGCACAAGCTGCTTTCGAAGGACCCCTTAATTCTGCGATAGAGGTCTCGATGGTGAGATAAGGTATGTTTCTGGCAGTCCAGCCTCACAAATGGCGACCGCGGTCGGTACTCGTACTTACACGACCCGAGAATTTTCCGAAAGCTTGCTTCCGAGAGTTCCGAGACACGCGAGGGTTCTCTCCGAGGGGCCCGCTCCTTTCAGAATGATGCTTCAACTTCATTCACACTTCCCATCCTGATAGGCGGGAAAGGCAATACCATATGTTCCCTATCGAAGTCACAGCTGCCACAGAAGCTGTGCTACCTATGCCTCATCCGAGCACTCGCACCTCTCTCAAGCCAATACAAGCTCCATGAGATGCGAAAAGTCTCTAGACTTGAATACCAACAATGAACAACACGCAGTTCCGCCGACTGGTTCTAGATACCCCACAAGCTTCTGGAAGCAATGTCAGCTCTAAAGATGGAGCTCTACCACGCGCAGGGGCAACACCTGCCCTCGGTTCTCGAAACAGGTCGAGTATACCCATGACACCGTACGTCACTACCAACCATCCCGTGTTCAACTACTAAGATCTCCTCAGACGTACAGTCGCAGGATCTTCTGGAAATGACTTTACCCGCCAGCTCGCCGAGCGAAATGCCGAGCTCAATCCCTCACAGTCGAAGAAATTCAAATCATCCGCAGCCCCCAAAGGAACAAAGCTGGGTGCAGGCTACCAAGATCGTACTCAGTTCCGAACATCGGGTGAGGAAGACGATAAAGCGATGAGGGTCAAGGCACTGGAGGATATGGTCAAATTGGGTCAGATGGAGCAGAGGACTTTCGAAGCTCTGCGTGATGAGATCATTGGTGGGGATATCAAAAACGTGCATTTGGTCAAAGGGCTGGACTTCAAGCTCTTAGAGAGAGTCAGACATGGAGAGGATGTCCTCGCTGATAGTAGCCAGTCTGATGACCTGACAGGAAGGGCTAATGAAAAAGGGGCCGAAGACGTCAATGTTGATGAAGAGTTCGAGAAGCTGGAGGGGCAGAACGTTCAGCCGCTTGCCAAAGAGGAGAAGTCAAAGAAGGGCGAAATGGCTCCTCCGCTGTCGGTAGCGGGCAAGAAGCGTACCAGGGACGAGATTTTGAAGGATCTTAGAGCTTCAAGGCTTGCAGTAGCCGCAGAAAAGAAGAAGCTACGACCGGCTTTGGGACCACGGTTCTCCAGAGTAGGCAAGAAAAAGGATACTTCCCGTATTGAGAAGGATGCGCGAGGTCGTGAAGTTTTGATCACAGTCGATGCAGACGGCAATGTGAAGAGAAAAGTCAAGAAGGCCAAGATCGAAGAAAGCAGCAGCAATGCAAGCAATCTTCCAATGCCAGACAAAGACGTCGCACCACTGGGCATGGATGTTGTCGCAGTAGCTCCAGATCCAATTTCAGGGGAACAACTAAATGATGAGGATATATTCGAGGGAGTAGGAATGGATTACGATCCTCTCGGCGATGCCGGGAATGAAGACGACTCCGATGATGAGGGAATTGCTGAAGAGGCGTCTACAGCGACTGGGAAACCTAGCAGCTCACCACCACCACGGTTGTCAGAAAACGGTACACCAGCAGCATCCACAGCCACCGCACTACCAACACCCAGAGGCAACTATTTCAACGATTCCGACAACACCGACGATAAATCTTCTGACACGCCCCACAACCCCTTCACGGACCCAGCAATCTTAGCCGCTCTTAAGAAAGCCTCCACAATCAACCCCTTCTCTTCCGCCGCGGACAACGAAGAGGAAATGGCGAAACTCGCGCGGAGGAAGAAGATGCTTGAAACCCATGATCGTGACGCTGATGACATGGATGTTGGATTCGGTGGGGGGAGATTTGACGATGAGGACGATGGAGGGGACGAAAAGGTTAAGTTGTCCGTATGGGGACAGGATGGGGGAGAGGAGGGCAAAGGGGGTGGGAAGGAGAAGAGGAAGAGGGGGGGAAAGAAGAGAAAGGGGGATGTGAATAGTGCGGCTGATGTGTTGAAGGTGATGGAGAGGAGGAAGGGGGAGGCTAAGTGATGTGGATAGCTTCATCTAGTCAATGGGTGTCATTAGAATGCACATCGAGTCTGGTGCAAACTTGGCGAGTCCAAATTGCGCAATGAATTCTCGTGCAAAGGAGGCGACGACGTGCTTGGGTTTCCTTGTGGGAGACATGGTAGGATGCCGATGACACCACCAAAGGACAAGTTGTTTCAGTGCGAAGAGCCAATCAACGAAGCCGAGACGAGCGTTTCCACCTTCCTGGTTCATCCGAAGATGATTTGATCATCTTCTCTGGAACAGAGGCATGTCAGGAGAAAGGGGATTGCTAAGGTTAGATCGGAGTCTAGATGATCCCTGAAGTGCTGACCCGCAATCGTCTCACGTCACACAAGATCTAGAGCTTCGCAATTCGAGACTCGGACTTCGAGACAGCGTCGTGCCAAGAATACTACCTTTAGTGCGAGGAGAGTGTGGAATTGATTGCCTACTTATGCTTGCTCGAACGTTTCACGAGGTCAAACAAAGGCCGGCGTCAACTTTTCGGCGAGATGCTGTGCCAAATGTAAGTACCACTACCAGAAGCCAATCTCAGGCTTCGAGGCATCCATGTCGAATTTGTCCAGAAGTCAATCGAGCACATTTCGATATTTTCGGACAGGGGAAAATTTGATACTCGATAATTTGTCCAGAATGATTGCAATTATGCAGGGAGATGTCACAAAGCAGCAAGCCAGCGGTTTGGAATCGAGCCAGTCCAAAAGTAGGCGGACATGAAACTCGGGACCTGCATTAGCGGACAAAGACGGCCTTTTGAATGGTCGGTGACTGGTTTCAGGCTCATTGGCTGGTCCTGGAGAAAAGTTGGAAATTACTGAGGTGAGTCCTTTTTGCTTGCTGCTTTAATACTTCCATTCCCTCTGATTACATACTACAATTTATTTCCCTTTGAAGGTTCAACCTTCGGGGGCCACCCGGAACGCCCACCGCTGAAGAAGTCGGGGACAAACAATCTTCAATCTCGTAGAATCCGCCTCCCAACGAGCGCATGAGAGTGAAATAACATCCTTAATCACCTGTATCTAATCAAGGCAAACTTCTGTTGCATCGAAAGCGAATAATGTTCCCCGGTTCAGATAGCAGTCAGGTAATTCTGTGAACCTCGCCGCCTGCAAAGAACCCTGGTGGTCCAGTTTCATTGTTCATGGCTAGGCTCGAGATTTCAGTTATTGCGCGGCAGGCATCTGGGCAATTGATCTGATCAAATGGTCAGGAGGGGGTTTGGGTTGGATCAGGCTTACAGCCAATCATGGCCCCCGGGTAGGATAATGGAAGGACTGGTGTTGTTGCAAATTAGCTGCTGAGCTGATCGCGCCCCCATCCCATTATAGTCAGCCCGCCCCCTAATCTGCCAACCCTTTATTTCCTCCTCTCCTCTTTTCTTCTTGTCTCCTTCAACACCACGTCCTCGTCGTCGCTGTGCCCGCAAATCCCCCCTTCTCACAGTCACTCGTTGACAAGAGCATTCGCTCGTTCCATTCATTCGGTCAGTCGTGACCTAACACGCCTTTTCCTCTCGTTTTTCAAGGCCCTGGTTGGCTGTTGATCCTCGAATCACTGTACAAATTCGATATTCCAAAATCAACGCAATCAACATACATCATCCACATACAAAACAATCTGCATTCTGCATTCCTCAACATGGTCTTCATCACCACCGCACTTCTTTCGCTTCTCCTCCCTGCCGTCTTGGCTCGCCCACAGGTTGGCCATGAGAACCACCACAAGCGCTTCCACAGTGGCCCTCAGCCCGACAAGGGATGGCCGAGTGGGATGCCTACCAACATGTTCCATGACATAAGCCCGAGTGGCATTCACGGTGCCCCGCCAGACATGAACCGTCACAGCTATTCGCCTGCGTCTGCATCTGCTCCCTTTCCTGCTGGAAACGACACCGCTGGGGGGCCAACCGCTACTGGAGGTAGCCCTACCAGTGACTCGGGACCGGCGAGTATGGTCACCATTCAATCAATCATCAGCGTGGTTCCTTGTCAGGCACCTGGCTGTGGTGGTGGAGGAGGAAATACTGCAACGGGGGATAACTCACCAATTAGCGGATCGCCAGGTGCACCCTCCGGTCTACCTGGTGCTCCTTCTGGTCTACCTGGCAACCAGTGTGGCCCGGCGACTGTCACTGTCACCACTGCCAACACGGTCACTGTCACTGTAGGTGGAGCAACTGGCGCAGGTGCTGCGACCTATGCACCGAACTCTGTTGCCGCGCCGTCATCTTCTGATGCGTCTTCTGTTGTTGTCGCCCAGAAGTACGGCCAAGGCTACGGCCCACAGAACGGATACCCGCAGGGACCTGTTGGAGGCCAGTCCACATCGTCTTCGACCTCGTTCGCAAGCTCCTCTTCGCCTGCGCCAGTCTACCAGGCTCCAACCAGCGCTGTCGGCAACACTGGCAATAATCAACCGCCAGTTTCTCCAATCCCGCCGGTTTCTCCAGTCTCGCCCGTCGCCCCAGTCTCGCCAGTCGCCCCAGTCTCGCAAGGCGGCCAAAACACGGCAACTGGAGGCAACGGAGGAGCCAGCCCTACCAGCGGCGTTGCACAATCCACCGGTACTGCCAGCGGTGATGGAGTTCCAAGGAAAGGTATAGTATACGCAACATCGGATTGGACAGACGGTAGTGTGCAGCAACTGGCGACAAATTGTGGCTGGGCCGCCAACTGGGATTCAGCAGTTGCGCCAGCCACGGGCGCTCAGTCCAACCAGAACGGCAAATTGCCTAATGGAATGCAGTTCGTGCCCATGCTCTGGGACGTGAACGCAAACATCCAATACCCTCACACGGCTATTTGGAAAGGGAATAGCGGAAGCGCCAGCAGCTATCCCTACGTGCTCGCATTCAATGAGCCGAATAAAGCTGGCCAAGCACTTGGCCCCGACGGTCAAATGATGACCGGACAGTCTGCCGTCGCGCCGTTCATTCAATGGCTGGGCCCGAACAAGAGCAATGGCCAGAAGATCAGCACACCATGCGTGTCTAACGACTCAGGCGGCTCCGACTGGTTGTCTGCCTTCCTTTTCGCGGGGAATACGACGCAAGGCTTTCCACATATCGACGTCCTTTGCTTCCATTGGTACGGTACCTCCCTCCAGGCGTCCGGCACTGATCCCGGCCTCGAACATTACCTGGGTAAATTCAAAGAACTTCAGACCACATGGGGCATCAAGGAGATCTGGATGGCGGAATGGGCGGTGGACGCTGGAGGACAACCCTCCCAGGAAACCGTATCATCGATCGTCCAGTATTTGGACGCCAACACCGACCGATACGCATACAACGTACAATATCTCAAAGTGGCTGGCACCCAAGCCAAGAGTGCTTACGCCTCCGCATGATTAAGAAGGAGACGGAGGAATGTTTGGCTAGCTGGCGCTTGGACACGAGAGCGAAACATTTGGGTATACACTTTCCCCCACGTACACAGGGAAGCTACGACTCTTTGCGACTCACACCTTCCATCTCACGGCCATCGCAAGCGCCAATCATGTCTTAAGGAGGCGATTTCTTTTATTACATTTTCTTTGTGCATACTTTAATGCAACCCGCATCACCCGCATCAAAGCAACCGGTCCTGTTGTAATCGTCTCGGTGCAACGAGGGGGGACACGAAGCGAGGGCAAGCTGTTGAGCAACACGTGGACGCTTTGTGGCTTAAGTAGCGGTGCCGAGATGAACAACACGCCTTGACCATCATCCATCGTCCTTCGCTACAACGTCTACTCCTGATATTCCCCTTCCCCCATATTTCCTTCCTTCAATGCCCATCACCATACTCTCTTACCCTTTCGGTCCCCACCGCCATGCTCCCACCTCAATGAGAAATACACCACGAATCCAGCAATCCTTTCACCCATCATAACTTAACCAACCCACACCCTTGCCCACCGTCCCCATCCCCACCCCCCCGGTCCTCCCCATAAGACCCCCTCCCTCCTCAGCTTAACCCCCCCCACCCTCTTCCACTCAACCTCCCCGCCTCCCCACCAACATCCTCCTGACGCCCCTGCCGATCACCAGCATCACATTCCCAAATTTTCCTTTGGCGGCGTGCTTTATGGTGTGGACGGTAGGCTATGCGTCGTCCTACTAAGACGGATGACAGGGGGGGTGGGGCACACATTTCTTCGAGGTTGAGATGAGCGGTGGGCGCGGGGTTGGGGTATATATAAACTATCTATCTATCTAACCAGGCAGAGGCAGACCATAGATCTCATGCTGCATGCCTCAAGGGTATACGCGCTGCACGGTCCTGCGTCCCATTCCGGAGCTGCGTGTCTCCAACGGCATCCGCGTCGCTGACGCCGTTGGGGAGGGGTCCCGCGTGGCCGTTGGGTGCGCCGCCGGTGTCCCCGAGTAACTCATCCATCATGTCCACGGCGTCGTCCGCAATCCGCGGCGCGGTACCATTCTCATGCTCCACTCCACCAGCCACCCCCCCCTCCACCAGCAGCTCTTTCATCTCCCCCTCAGCGACCCCCCCCCCTTCCCCCAACTCCAGCCCCCCAACCTCCCAAACCCTAACCACCCTCTCGATCCCCGCACTAACCATCCGTTCCCCCCACGTATCCACCCCCAACACCACCCCCTCCCCCGCCTCCCTCTGCAGCACCTCCTTACTGACCACATCCCACACGACCCACCCCCCCCCATCACTCCCAGAAACCACAAACGCCCTCCTCCCCTCGCCATACGTCCCAAACGCCCCGCCGATACTGAATCTCCGATTCTCATGCCCCTGATACGTCTTCACGCACCGGCCCTCCACATAATCCCACAGCCGCACGCTCGAATCCAACGTCCACGCCAGCACATATTTCCCGTTCGGACTGAAGCGCACGCTGCTCACGGCGGCGTTGTCTTCGTGCACCAACGTCCGCAGACATTGGCCCGTGCCTGTGTCCCAGATGCGGATCAAGCCGTCCCCGGCACAGGAGACGATCAGGGTGCCGTCGCGGATGAAGTCGACGCCGCCGACGGGGTCCGAGTGCGCGGGGAGGGTGCGGAGGGGTTTTCGGGTGCGGATGTCCCAGAGGAAGACGGCTTCGTCGTAGGAGCCTGAGACGAGGATGTTGCCTTTGGGGGAGAAGGCGAGGGAGTAGATGTAGTGGTGATGGCCTAGGAGGGGGTGGGGTTGGGGTTTGCCCTGTGGGAGAGCGGTGGTTAGTAGATGATGGGTGTTGGGAATGGAATGGGGCCGTACAGTAGCGACGTCCCATAGCCGGATTGATTTGTCGTCGGAGCCTGAGGCTAGTGTTTTAGAATCCGGGGACCAGGCGATGGTGGAGATCCCTGCGAGATGCCCTTCGAGTATGTGGAGGCATTTGCCGCTGGTGGAGTCCCAGATTCTGATTGTTGCGTCAGCGGCTGAGGGGTGTCAGCTAGCCTCTCTAGAAACCAAGAGAGCCCGGTCTAGAGTATTGAGAGCAGAGGTTCGAGGGGCGTTGAGTAGACACCACTCACAGCAACTTGCAATCATTCGCCCATCAGGACTAAACCGCACAGCAGCCACGCCCCTTTTGTGCCCCTTGAGCACCATCTTTTCTCTATACGGCACATATTTGACCTCTTTAGCTTCTTCAACAGGCGGCGGAGTGCCAGTAGCGATCGAATAAGCCGGCCCTCGACTGGGGCTCCGGCTCGGTACCCGTAGATGGCCGTGCGATTGCCGAGCTTGCGCACTAAAGCTGTTGCGGTAGGGGTCGCGGTAGAAGGTGTGTGCTGCTGTGTGGTCGAGTTCATCGGGGGTGAATTGTCCAGTTTCTCTCTCATCTTCAGGGGGTAAAGGGGGCTGTTCGCTTGCTTCTTCTTCGTCGTCTCCTTCGGGGGGAATGGAGAAAGGGGAGTATGATGGCGTGCGGGTTATCGGTTGGGGATGTAAAGTTGGATTGACGCGCTGATTTGGGGGCGAAGAAGGGGCGAGCTCATCTGGGGAGCTGGAGCGTGTTCCGAGGGGGATTGGGGGTGGGGAGACACGGCGGCGCTTGGCAGAGCGTGTGGTTGGACCGTCGCCATCTGCGACGCCATCCATTGTTGCTATTAGGAAAGGAGTATTCGAGGGTGAAACGAGGTGTGTTTTTGATATGTTGTTGTACGGTTGGGGATTAGCTCGTTTGGTCAAGCCAGCCAAGAGCCGACCGTAGCGTAACTCGTTACAAAACTTCCAATTTCAAACTTGTTCTATCTTCTAACAACTTGGAATCATTTCCGAGGGTTCTCTTGAGTCCTTTAGCGGCACCTACTTTGTTTTAGTGCCAGTAAAATGTGCTCTCTTGTTGCTGTTAAAGCTATGTGCTTTCTTCACTTCATCTTCTCGATAAATGCATTCGAGAAAGAGCAAAATTGACGAAAATGTCTGTGTTCTCTGCAAATGGTACCTTTCGTTCACACCACATCACTGATGTGGTCTTTTTCTTCTTTATAAAACAAGCCTGACTCTCCTCAGAGTTGGTCTGGTTTCTATTCCATCCTCCCTCCATCAGAGGTCCTTCCGATATCACAAAGCCATGGTTCAAGGTGAAGTATCACCTTCACCAGAAGCACAGCCAGCTAGTCTAGCCGCTCGGGGTTCTTATATCGGATCGCCCGCTACCCTAAACGTCATCACGTACAACTGTCTGGGCCTTAAGTTTATTAGTCACTTCCGCAGAGAACGGCTGAGCGAAATTGGCCGACGACTGGCTATTGCAACTCCAACTCCAGAGATTGTGGGTCTCCAAGAATGCTGGACCCAAGAAGGCTACGAGAGCATCCGAACCCAGACAAAGACAATCCTCCCTTACGGCAAATTCTACTCCAGCGGAATCTTTGGCGGTGGCCTAGCGATCCTTTCCAAATGGCCCATCCAGGAGTCATCCATGGTCCGATACCCCCTCAATGGACGCCCAACAGCATTCTTCCGAGGCGATTGGTTTGTGGGAAAGGGTGTCGCGTGTGCGAGAATTAGATTCGGACCTCACTTGGAAGATGTGGCAGAAGTCTTCTGCACACATTTGCATGCTACCTATGAAAGCGAGCCCCACGACTCCTACCTATGTCACCGCACGGCTCAAGCATGGGAGATTGCAAAGCTGATGCGAGGAGCCGCGAAAAGGGGTCATCTCGTGCTTGGTCTAGGGGACTTCAACATGCTACCACTATCGTTCGCCCATGAGCTCATCACAACGCACGCACCAGTCCAAGATGCTTGGAGAGCCCTACACCCTGGCTCCTCACTCGGGCCCGCGTCTCACCCTCTAGAGAAGGAAAGGGGCCGCGAAATTCCAAGCGCCCAATACAATCTGACCGAAAACGGAGCCGCGAGCGATAACGTCCTGAACACATGGCGCTGGCCCAAAGCTCAGCAAAAGCGGCTTTTCAAAGGCGAGACCATCACCGTCGACGAAAACACAGCCGACCCCCACGCCAAGAGGCTCGACTACATATTCGCAGGAACCGGCTCCAGCCCACAACAGTCCTCCAATTCTCCCCAATGGCGCGTCCATTCCGTAAGAGTAGGATTGACAGAACGACACCCGACTCTCGGCTGCTCGCTGAGCGACCACTTCTCCATCGAAGCCACTCTCGCCCGCTCAAACCGCGCAGACGCCGAATCCTCCTCAAATACCCTCAGCCACAATACCTACACCACAATCCTCGACCTAATCTCCACCTACACAGCCCGCGAACTCCGTCAACGCCGTCTCCGCATCTCCCATTTTCTCCTCTCCATCGTCGTCTCAATCGGCTGCTTCATAGCGATATGGTGGAGCCCGCGCCCCTTCGTCTCATTCTTGTTGATGCTGATCAGCACGCTGGGCTTGGCTGCCGGCGTTGTGGATGGATTGATTGGGGGGTTGTTCGTTGGGTCGGAGTTGAGAGCTTTGAGGGAGTTTGAGTGGGAGGTGAGGAATGCGAGAAATTTAGGGAGTGGGGAACCAACTGGGGAAAAGTGAAGTTGAATAATGAAATGGTCTTATAAAGGCTTACAACTAAGCCGAGGATAAAAAAAATCGAATCAAAATCGAAATTAATTAATATAATTTTTATTTTTATTTTTATTATTATAATAAATATAATAAATATAATAAATATAATAAATATAATAAATATAATAAATATAATAAATATAATAAATATAATAAATATAATAAATATAATAAATATAATAAATATAATAAGTATAATAAATATTTGCTATCATGGCTACAACCTGAGATAGTGTATTAACTCGAAGGATGTATAACTTCGAAGGCCATAGGGAGGAAAGGTCGAGGCTCGAAATATGTCCGTTGTCATCCGTTTCTGACATCATTCAATGCACCTGGAACACCTGACTTGCTTCTGGGAAAACACAGTCGCTGTCTCATTTACATCCCAGACCACGCAGTCTGCTGCCCATTGTTACCCATCCAACTCCAATCGAAGTTCTGGCCCATTGCAATGTCTGGAGCAACGTGATTGGTATCCATCAGTGACGCATCAGCTGCAGCAGTCGCCGCAGTAAATCCAGGCCAAGGTATGTTAGCGGCGGCGTTCGAGAAAGGGAAATTGTTGATCACGTTTTCATTGTTGAAGTTCATGTCCCAGTTCATAGTATTGTCATATGCGCCGTACTGGTCCTTGATGTCATAATTGTAAGTATGGTTGATTAGTGACGAGTTATCTTGGATCTGCGAGTAATCATAAGGAAGTGGTGGTGTGATCGGGTTGCCGAAAGCTTCATCAGAGTCAGGCTGGCCGGAAAAGGACGAAACGAAAGAGCCGTTAGTACTGTTGGATGGGAAGCTTGATGGCTGAGAGCGTGTAGAAGTCCGTCTGTGGCTGGCAGTTGGACAGGGCGATCGAGACTTCGAAGAGGACAAAATAGTCATGATCTCAGCTTCTCCTCTGAAAGATCTTGCCATCTCGCTGTTATTAATCATCACCAGCATCTTCTCAAGCACTTTGAGCCCAGTCCTCGCGATTGAGCTAACCTCACTCAGCATTTTCAGTCGTGCGAAAGCCTCTTCCATCTTCAGAAATCCGTGCTTCCACATGTCTCGTTCCTGAGCTGCGATACCGCGGGAAGACTTCAGTGCGGACAAGGTTCGTCTGCCTTCTTTCGCACCGAATCTTGGTGTCATCAAGTAAATCCCAATCAAGACTGCTGGTTCCAAGGTGAAGAAGCTCAACAAGAAGAACCTGTTCTGTTTACCGCCCATAAGTGAGTGCAGTGTTGCGACGCTGTCGAGCATTTCAATAGCAGCGTTGATGAGCGACCCACGGTGCTTGACGACAAGTTTTCGGTCGGAGGCCGACAAGGCTCGGACTGCGCTGGCTGGTATGATGACCATTGGTCTCAGCAGCATACAGATGGCGGCAAACAGACTGATTCTGAGCATCTGTCTCTGCCTCCTGAGATGAGGCAGCTGCTCGTCCCACTTCTCATCAGGGTCGTCTAATCTGAAAGCGGGAGGTAGCTTTTCAATCAAATCCACTTTCAACATCTCCATTTTTTCGTTGATGGTAGCAGGTTCTGTGCACGTTTTCCCATTGTTCGAGGACAATATGCCGGAGACAATTTTGGCGAGGTCTATCTGAAGCCTGCGTTCACTGAATATGTTTGGCGCATCCTCGTGAGACACATCAGGTGTCCCAAATACATCTTGGGGCAATGATACGGTACAGCATTGGTCCGGAATCAATGGCCACCGGCCTAAGACAATGGACATGAACCTGTGATCTACAATTCAGCATTCAGGTCGTTGGTGGTGACGTACTCAGAGCGGACCCCGTACAGTGCTCCTGATATGCAAAGTGAAAGCCAAAGAAGGGAATTCAGTTGATGAAGAAAGAAACTAACGTACTTGTCCCATAGCCACAAGTTCCAGTAGGTTCTCTTGCCAATCTCGATATCGTACTCGGAGACCGATCTGCCGTTAGGTTTCCTAGATTCCAGATGTAGTCCCAGCTCATGTGCTTCATGTATAGCTTTGCCTAATACATTCCAGCTCTCCTTCATTGACCCCTGGTTTTTCAGATAGCAAGCGTGGAAAAAGCGCTCATGGATTTGGGTAATTGAGGGAAAGCCTTCGTTCATCATGGGAGTATGAGTGAGCGAAATGGCTGTGGCGTGACATTGCTCGCGAATGGCAGACAACGAATTGCCTAAGATGGTATCGGCCGTGTAATTCTGGGATGGCAGAAATTGGGCGGTGTAGGAGCAAAGCCGGAGAAGTAGCGTAGCAAATTGTATATCGTCGACAGATTGGCATGGCCCAGCCCACCATTCATTGTAGCGCTCCGTGAAATCTGTGGGATAGACCATCTCATATATCCAATTTGCGTCGCTGAAAAAGTGCTGTATTAAGGTATCTGTGACTGGACGAGGAGGCATTTTCTTCAATATTTTCGTGATCTCCGCGTCGATCGTAAAGCCATTTGTGCCAGTTATGGCTGAGTTTGTATTCTCATCCTCATGATCCAGGATCTGCATCTGTTCAAAAAAGCTAAGTCAGTGTTGACATATGACACGACGAACGATTTGGCCTAACATGTTTCAGATAGCCCAGCAGGTTATCCGCGTTGTGATGCAGATAGCCCAAGTCGTTGAGATCTTTTTCCTGTGCATTCAAGGAGGTCGATGAGGAGGCGGATAAATCGAAAGGAGACGAGGGACTCGTGGTTGATCGTTTAGAGGAGGATCCGTCCTCGTCAGAATTGTCGTTGTTTGGGGCTTGGACACTAAGGCAAGTAGAAGTCAGCGACAGATGCCAAAGGCATAAGGCACAAAGAGAAGCAGCATTGATGAACATACTCCTGTGGGTTTTGCTTCTGTTGCTGCTCTTGGGCCTGAAGGTTCGCCTTTGAGCTCGCTGTTGCTTTCGCCGCACGATCAGAGGCATTGTCGTGGGTGGAAAAATGACATGTGTAGCCCACTTTGCGGTCCAAGCAGTGACTGCATGGCCATTTTCGGTCGCACTAAGGTTAGAGGGTGGTCAGCGTGAATGTACTATGCCTTCAAGTGCAAGCATAGGGATATAGAGCCAACTTCATTGACTATACTCGCACTGTCCGGACTCCAGAAGTGGGTTCCCTCGCTCAGAAGCATCGGCGGGAGACCCGCCACGTCCCCTAGGGTGCTTTGGTGGAATGGCCAAAACGCTACCAAGCACCTCACATCTGAACACGAACCTTCACTGGAGACCGCTCTTGATGTTTGACATACCTTTTGTTTTCGACGATAACAGTTCCCACACGAAGCTTTAGAGCGATTCCTGGAGCATTTGGATGCAGCCGTGGATGTTTTTGGTCGCATTTGGCCGGCAGCCTTGGGAGATGGCATATCCTTTCCACGGGCCTGTAGGGTTTGCAAATGGGCAGGGAGGGGAAAGCAAGCAGTCCCGAGATCTTTCAAGGCTTGAAGGATGCTGAATATAGTAGGCCTGAAGAATGTGTTGCAGTAAAGATACTGTAATACAAAAGAATATTCGGACGGCCTAGGGCTCCTGTAAGAGTGGGGTAAACATGGCGCATGTATCAGTACCTTCGATACGGACTGACTGACTATGTGCCTACGCAGGAGTCAGGCTGAGTTGGTTCACAGCCGTACTTACATAGGTACTCCACAAGGATGCATGTTTCAGAACGCTTATTTGTTTCTTGGTACCTTAGATTAACACGTTACGGAAGGAGCTTATATCTAAAAATGACATAGATTTTATTTACATGATCTTAGTCTTCTATTGTTTTGACCATTCACTACGTAATCGATGGACATTGTGTTGCATCTCATGCAGAAAGTAATGTGAGGTCAAAGTACCACCATAGACGTCAGCCAACCGAAGATTCCAGAAGAAAAATGCCGACACATCAGTGCTAGTAGACAAGGTCGGTCATAATACCCAAAGACGTCTTTCAATTCAGTCTGGTCTAGGCAGAGCGATGCAGAGGCTCCAAAATATGGGGACTCAGACTCCGATAGCATTAACACTCCCGCCATTGATATAAGTCATGCTATCAAAGCCCTCAGATTGAAAGAAGTAACGACAGATCATGGTTCTTGTATAATATATTTTGAGAAAATGTCGAAGATGAATCTACTGTTTCAGGAACAATAAGTAAAAGAGAGTGAGTACACCGGCTTACACTGTTTCTAATGAGTGATATGGACAGAATGCAGAGATTGAAGATGGAGGAAAATCGGCATGAGTATGCGGGAAGGTTCCGACAAGCAATTGCCTATCCCTCGCGCTGCCGTTTTTTACCTCCCAGGTCTCTGCGTGACATCATTGCTGACATGTCCGATCTTCTGCCTTCACGTTTCTATCGTTCAAATTGTCCAGTCCGAGGATTGATCGTCAATGCAACCAATCACTGTCCCCATCTCACCCACCGCCTCAGGTTTTTGTCTGTCTTTTGGCGTTAGCGTCAACGTGTTGGTTGAAGTCATCGAAAGAAAACGGCATAGCTTCCTTGACGCCGTCGAGGGTCCTGACGGATTCGGGTCTTCAGCTCGACCAATCCTACCAATTAACGTCGGTTATAAGGCCACACAAGGCAGCCCGAGGCTCCCTATTGCTGAGGGTATCTCGAAATTCAAACAATGATGGCTTGCGTACACAACGCAGAGGCAGGACGTACAAATCTGACACCTTATTGTGCATTCATCCTCCTAAGTCGATCAATACCAACAAGGATGATCAGGGTGTCCGAGGCTGGACATGAAGAAGTGTATTAATACTCTTGCTCTCAGCAGATGATCTCACCCTTCCTGACCTTTCAAGAAGCTTTATTACAACGTTGTATTGCCACAGAGTCCAGAGATTATCAGTCACCAGCTTCAACAGCCCTATCGACAAGGGGAACTTATCTTCAACTTAATTTAAACGGTCGATAGATCCCTTCTTGAAGCCAGCCTATCAGCTACGATCACGACACCGAGCATCTTGCAGGCTGAAAAGTCCTTCCATTCACAATTCAGACCGTTTATAGAGCTCTTTTCGAAGCAAATGTTTTAGACACAACCACGACATTCGCGTCTCTCCTAGGTTTAAGAGTCCTCCAATATGTCGGAGTTCCCGAGTACAGCTAGGGTCTTCGGAAGGGACCTGGATCCGTCTCAATGTCCAGAGCCTATCGCCATTGTCGGCATGGGTATGCCCAATCTTTCTACGCACATTCCTTCTGCACATCGACAAGCGGGTCCCAATTCTCTTGGCTTTGATGATGAAAGTTCTCAGGCTTCGCTAATATAATATACTTTTCTATGTACCATGTAGATGGCCCGGTGGGGCTTCAAATGCTTTTGAATTATGGGACCTGTTGGCGCTGGAAAAGTTCGGCTACAGAGATTATGAAGACAACAAACTCAACGTTAACGGTTTCTACCACCCAAACCAGCACTGGCCAGGTAGCATATTCACTAAAAGCGGCTATTTTCTCGAGGATCCAAAGCAGTTCGATCACAACTTCTTTGGTCTTACGACAGTGGAGACCATGACAATGGATCCAGTACAGCGAAAGCTCCTTGAGGTCACTTACGAGGCTTTTGAGAATGCAGGTGAGCCGTGGGAGAAATTCTCCGGCTCGAACACTGGCGTTTTTCTGGGAACCTTCAACTACGACCATCAATTAATGCAAGTCCGCGACGCCGATCATACCCTGCCTTATGTCACAACAGGCGGAGGTATCACGATTGCGGCCTTGACCCTGACCTTACTGGCTATTTAGAATGCCACGGCACCGGTACAACAGTCGGAGATTCCCTTGAAGTCTCTGCAATTGGTAGGTTGTTCGCAGCAGGACGTGAAAAAGAACCACCCCTCATCGGATCCATCAAGCCGAGTCTTGGCCACTCGGAGTCTTCTAGTTGTCTAGCAGGAGTCATGAAAGCCGTTCTGGCTATCGAACACGGCCAAATTCCTGCAACAATTGGCCTCGTCAATTCAAACCCCAACATCGACTTTGACGGCTCCCGTGTCAAGGTTGTGACAGAGATGACACCTTGGCCCGCTTCCAAGCCCATCAAACGAGCAAGTGTAAACTCGTTCGGCTACGGAGGAGCCAATGCACACTGTATTATTGAGAGCATCGAATCCATTGTACCAGGCTACCAACCGTATGCAAGCAGAGAATCAAGCAAAGCTTCTAGCCAGGTTTCCAGCAGAGCTTCCAGCATATTTTGCGCATCATCCTCTAGTCAGGCATCTACACCACCATCGACTCCTATCGAGCTGAAGATCGACGCTAAGGATCTTGAATTTGGTCAACCTGAAGGCCTTGTAAGTGGTGAAGCTGAGCTTGCTCAGATTGCTCAGACTAAAGTGAAGAAAGCCGAAGACAATACCATGAAGCATGCTACAACCAACAACCATCAAGATCAGATCCCAGGATCGACGCAAACTCTCGTCGATTCGATCAAATTGATCACGAAAGGTGCCCGAAGGCTCATTCTCTTACCTTTTTCGGGCCATGACGACTATTCGCTCAAGGCTAACATCTCAGCTCTATAATCAGTGGTTGACCAGTACGATCCCATTGACCTCGCATATACTTTAGCCGCCCGAAGATCAAAATTCTTTCAACTTGCTTTCGCAGTCGCAGATGCAGACTCGCCTTCGTCTGCGTTAGACGAAGCCACGATGACTTTGGGGAAGAGTTCCCCCACGGCTCAAAGCGTGGGCTTTATCTTCACGGGTCAGGGTGCTCAGTGGGCGGGCATGGGTTCTCAGCTGTTCGCCGAGTACGATTCCTATCGTCGGACTATCAGGTATCTAGACTCCATCCTCCGAAAAGTTCCGGAGCCACCGGATTGGTGCATCGAGTCTGCGTTACTAGAACCCGCAGCTACGAGTCGAATTCAGGACTCGGAGCTTTCACAACCTCTGTGTACCGCTTTGCAAATTGCGTTAGTCGATCTCCTCTTGTTGTGGAATGTCAAGCCTGTGGCAGCTGTAGGACATTGAGCGGGCGAGATTGCTGCAGCATACGCCACGGGTGCTCATAGCGCAGCAGAGGCAATCATTGTTGCTTACTACAGAGGTAAAGTGCTTACCACCCACAAAAATCCCGGACGCATGCTTGCCGTTGGGCTTGGCCCCAATCAAGTCTGCTCCTACCTCGAGCCGACCCAGGGCAAAGTAGCGATTGCTGCTGTCAACTCACCAAGTAGCGTCACGCTTTCGGATGATGACGGAGCAGTGGCAACAGTGAAGGAGAAAAGATTTTTGCTAGACTTTTACAAACCGGAGGCAAGGCATATATTCCCATCACATGACATCATTGTGCGAGGAATATGTGAGGCTTACGAAACACGCAATGCGCAAGCTCAAGCGGGATATCGCATTGAGTACCAGGCAAAGCTCGGCCCTATGGGTATCATCTGTTTCTCCCTCCAAGACGCAATCTGGCGAGGACCTCAGCCTGGGGTACTGGCGTAAGACTTTGGTATCACCTGTGCTCTTCAGTCCAGCCATCGAGAGATTAGCAAAAGACCCCAGCATAAGTCTGGGTCCATTGATCGAGATCGGACCACACCCGGCTTTAGGAGGACCACTTCGCCAAATCCGGGCTGCGCTCGAAAGATAGGACGGGGTCAGGCTTCCCCCATGCCTCGGTAGCATTTCCCGTGGTGAGGACGATTTAAAGAACATGCTTTGTCTTGCTGGCGATATATTCATTCGAAACGTCGCCGATGACCTCGTTGCTGTAAATTCTGTCGAATCCATCGACGATGAGGGAAAGCTGGGAATGACGAGAGCCTCAATTATCAAAGATCTACCGAATCATCAATTCCATTATGGGACACCAATTTACTACGAGAGTCGCTACAACAAAGAATGGCGCCTTCGTAAGCACCTTCGTCACGACATTCTTGGTGCCAAGCAGCCTGGTTGCGCTAAGGAAAGCCCTTCATGGCGTAATATGCTAAGATTGAAAGATGTCCCCTGGCTGGACGATCACAAGCTTCTGCCTGTACCAATATTCCCAGCAGCTGGCTACCTAGCGATGGCTATCGAGGCCTTGTCTCAGTACCATCATGAGGCTAACGATGCTGAAGAGCTCGAGGGTTTCTCATTCCGCAATGTGGCCATAAATTTGACCATGCAAATTCCCGATGACGACTTCGGGCTCGAAACGATCTTAAATCTTCAGGCGGCCAATCTTACAATTTCCAAGACTTCTGAAAAGTGGCATGATTTCAGAATAAGTTCTTTGCAAAATGATCGATCGACTGAACATTGCAATGGGTCAATACGTGCAGAGACTCAGCGTGCAGTGCTGCAAAGCAGCGACGCAAACGATTTCTCGATTTATCCTAAATCCAAACCCGTCGATTCAGCCAGCTGGTATGAGAAATTTGCAGATGTTTGTCTAGGGTACGGACCAACCTTTCAAGGATTGAACGACATCAGAGCTCGTCCCAATGTGAACAGGGCGACTACAACCATTGCGCTTCACACAAGTGAAGGTAACGTCAAGGGTGGAGAGTCAAGCTACCCCATGCATCCATCTACAATTGACTTTTGCCTTCAGCTAGCTCTCATTGCATGTCATGCTGGCCAACCCGGGAATGTACGCCAGGCTTCTGTACCCGTCGTTGCAGACGAGGTGTCATTATGGATCCCAAACGACGAGGACAAAGCCGCCTCAATTGGCTATGGGCAGGCGACTGGAGAAGTGTGAGGCCTTAGGGGAGCGTACGCACGAATTCAATTGTTTGGAACATCCGGCGAGAGTCTGATGGATATAAAGCAGTTGCGCAGTGTGTCGTATAATGGTACTTCATCAGATGGAATCGAAGCTGCCAGAGAGGCGAGAAACCCTTACCTTCGCTTGATATGGAAGCCGCATATCGATTCACTGAGCAATGACAAAGCTAGAAACATGTTCCTACCAACAATAGATGCCAACGTCCTTGTGCCAACATTTGACAAGTTCGACCAGCTCGCTGCCTATGTCCTTGTCCAGATCTTTGAGAGCTATTCCGAGCTTTTCACACACAGCAATCCAGAGCATTTGCAGAGATTCTTAGACTGGGTGCAACGTTGCGTTGGCAAGGCGCAAAGAGAAGAATTGCGGTATGGCAAGAAAGCTCAAGTTTGCTCGACCACACAAAGGAAGGAGCTGATTGACTCAATTTCGAAGGAACTTGATACAATCGTCGAAGCGCAGCTCATTAAGCGAATCTTTGACCAGCCTCCACAGATATTCTTTGGTGAGACCAGCGGCTTTGCATGTCGCTCTCAAAGACAATCTTCTCACAGAATTATACATTTCTGGTATAGGCATCTTAGGCGGCTATCCTCAACTCGTCCGAGCCATTGATCTCCTAGCACACATGCGGCCTTCCATGAAAACTTTGGAGATCGGTGCAGGCACAGGTGGTGCTACTCGCCTTATCCTGGACACTCTAGAAGGACGCTCGTAGTTCAAGCGCTACAAGAACTACTGCTTCACTGATATCACTCACTCTTTCTTCGCTAAAGCCCAAGGCGAGTTTTCTGAATGCGTCGGTATTGAATATAAAACGTTGGACGTCGAGAAGACTCCGCAGGAGCAAGGGTTCGATACTGACTATGACATGATAGTCGCCTCCCAGGTCTTGCACGCAACAACAACCATCGCAGAGACCGTACAGAATGCGAGCAGCCTCTTAAAGACAGGAGGCAAGATGGTCCTGCTAGAGATCACCAACGTCCATCTAGGTACTGGGCTCGTGCTTGGAACATTCCCCCACTACTGGAACGGAATTTCTGATGGTCGAAACGATAGTCCTTTACTAACGAAGAGCAAGTGGCAAGCTGTCCTCACCCAAAACGGTTTCAGCGGTATCAATATCCTCCTTGATGATCATGCAGACTCTGTTTCCCTGGCTTCTACTATTATCACTACTGCTGTTGAACCCTCGATCCCTCGCCCTCTCGCATCAACTGATATTCCACGTATAGTGTTCGCTTATGCTGATTTTCGGCCATCATTCAGCTTTGCATTTGAGGAACTTGCAATCGAAAAAGGTATCGACGTCGCTTCATATATTTCGTGCGCAACAGACCATGTTACCTTAATGAAAATTCTCAATGTCCCGTGTACATGGCGCCCGTATGACAAGAGGAATGAGCCACTCTATCATTCTATTTCCTTGTTCCATTAAGCTGAGCACTGGACTGTATCTTTGCATGCATCCCTGGATAGTGACCTAGGCTGCTTTGACTGCATAAGGTAGTGACCGTTCTAGCGTTCTTCCATCTTGCATGACCCCTCTCATATAAGTCGCTGGAACAACTGATCGATCCAGAAAGAAAATTCACTAAGAGGAACGTATTGATAGTTGCATGTCCATTACTCGACCCTATCATACAAGTATTGCTTAATGCTGAGGAGAGAGCCCACTGAGGAGCCAAGACAGCACGAAAGCACGGGGCAGCATTGGTTTCCAGTAATGGCTCTGATACCAGCTCCTATGTCCTCCATGTCGCCCACTGCTGAAGCAAAGACCCCTCTGGATATTCATGACGGCACATAAGCATGAAGCGAGAACATCTGACCAGCAATTTCTCCAAGGCAAGCATTTGGGGGTAGGAAAAGGAAAACCCCGAGGTGCCATATCTCAAAGGTAGGATTTGAGATCGCAGCCAGTCTCGCTCTGCAATTGCTCGACAGTTTCATCCCAGAGCTTCTTCTGGATCTTCTTTCCATCGGCGGAACGAACCCAGCCTGAAGCACTGCAAGAGCGGAATCAGTTAGTAGACTGACCTCGCGATGAAAGGGGATTGCAAATACTTACGGGGTTGGCTTGCACTCGCTGAGGTATCCACCATGAGTCTGCGGCCCTTGAATAATAGCGGCGTCGAGAATCGTTCTCGCACCCTCTTCAGTTGTGCGTCCAAAGAACTCTGTGAATTTCTTTTCCATGGAATTCTTGTTCTCGCGATGAAGACTGCTCTTCACCAAGCCAGGGTTGACAGTGTTAATGACTATTTCCGACGGCTTGACTTTTGATGCCAGCTCGCGAGTCCATAACACGTTGAGGAGCTTGGAAACATTGTAGCGGTCTGGGTTACCCCAGTTTTTCTCATCATCGAGCTCGTCGAGGATTCTTGGCGCCGTACGCTCTTTGAAAGAAGTCCACATGTGAACTTCCGAGGAGGTGATGGTGATGCGAGAAGGTTTCCCGTGTCGAGCTGCCGTGGCTCTCAGTGGAGGGAGGAGGAGTAGCGAGAGCAGTGCAGTACTGTAATGATTGACCTGGATGGTGGCTTCGTGACCAGTAAGCTTGTTCTGCTCCCATATTTGCTTTTTGACTCCGGCATTCAGCAAGACGATGTCCAGGCGATCGAGTTCTTGCGCACGCTTGCCGAAGGCAACGACGCTGTCGAAGGAATCCATATCAAGAGACCAGATGTCAATTGGACAACCCGGATGGGCCTTGAGCAGTGTTTTCTTTTCTTCTTCACACTTGGATGGTGTTCTGACCGCCATGATGACACGTGAGACTTTGAAGTCCATCAGAAGGTGGACAGCGGCGAGACCGATACCGACATTTGAACCAGTGACGATGATGGTCTGATCGGACAGGTTTTGGGGAGCAATAGGCTGAGGATGGACCATCTTCTGACGGCACATGAAACCGACGAAGCCCATGGCTGCCGGTGGTCAGTCCAGAGACGACGATCTGTGCAAAATCAATATACCGCTATGGTAGTAATCGTTGATGGGCACTCTTGGTCTGGTTGAGAGGGAGCTTACACAGCAGGAGAGTGGAGAGTCGATGGGCTGCAGTGAATATGTGGGTTCCAGTGAATGTGTTGAAGGGATATGTTGGAGGCAGTGAGGTTGGCGATGAAGGGCCTGCTAGCAGGAGCGACGGTTTTAAGTAGATTCATTTTCAATAAGACTGCTTTGTGATTGCCCTCATTTCATCATTCCATTCACAAAAATTATCGGCGATGACTGAGGACAAGGACGAGAATTGTTTGAACTCGGCATTGAGCCGAAACCATACTCTGAACCGAAATTCGTCGGCTCTAAAGCCTCTACAACATAAGTTTCTTACCCCCATCGGCGTTAAAGTACCTGTACTCTAGCCCTATGAGTACGGTAGAGCTTAGCTATCTTAGCGCAGATGGGATTGGCCATGAAACAAAGGAACGCGAGTCAATAATGGCAATGCCATCTCAACAGAGTCTCTCGGAAAGCTGATTATGAAATCAATGGAGAATGCTGGCTCCGACTTGATCATCATGCCTCTTGCAGCCCACAGCGCGCAGCTAGCGCTTCGTAGGAGAAGCGAGCATTGGTGTTGGATGTGTTCGCTATAGGAGATTTCAATTGCTCTATCTACTTAGGAATACAGGCTTATCTATATACTCGGCTGATCAATCTAGGCCCTATAGATAATAAGGTATTTAGTAGAGCTGATATACCCTGAGTATAGCCCTTATTGTTCGGTATATAGCCTGGCTGATAATAATCCTAGGATTACGATACGCTAAACCTGATTTGGCTTAGTGCTGCTGGAGAGACTGCCCCAGCCATTCTCCAACAGGATGTAATCTGCACCACAAATCCACTAAAAATGCGCACGCACTTAGAGTGCTGTATTTGGGCTTATATTTACAGCTGATAAATTTTCTTCCTTTGCTTGGCGAGGAATGTAGCGACATCTTCCAAGGGAGCGACTCCATTCAATCCCATACGCTGGTTGTCAAACCTTCGGTATTGCTTGATCATCTCGCTCACGCACGCCTCCTGTTCCTTGTTCTGCTTCTCTATTATCTTGAGTTCATCCCCAACGTCGTGGAGCTCGAGTATTGTAACGAGGTCCCTCGTTACATCTATGTGCTGCCCTCCTCGAACATTGTCACATAATTCAGCAATCTGTCTGCGGCGTAAGTCATCAAGACTGGACGTCTGACGATTGGCCATTGTGGCTATGTGTTCTTCGAAGATGCGAAAGACTTGAAGGTCGTGGGCACTAGCGTTTTCAGAGAGGCCTTTAACGGCGTGGAGCACAGCAAGGGCAGCGAAGTCAAACACGTCATTGCATTATCTTTGTGACCAACATCGATATCTAAGAAGTTATTAAAGCGCTTGTCGCTTTCGCGCCACACGCCACAGTCGTCGTCCTCCCGCTCTTTGGGTGCAAAGAAGGTGACCGCGGTTTGGCTGTCTATGATAAAAAGCCAGAGCTGGTCCACCATCAAGCCTTTTGGAGCGTCGAGTTTTGCAGCCCAGTAGTCAGCGCCTTTGTTGAAATCGACGTCCAAATTGGAGGGAGCATCGCGGCTTTTACTTCTGTGTGGCTCATTGGGCAGTTGGGCATCAGCGGCAGACTTGGCCCGCTTGTACAGGGTCTGTTTGCGATCTCTGACTGCAGTGTCGCGAAAATTCGGATATCCGTATTGATCCAATGTCCTTCGACAATGGATTGGGCGGTCTTGCACCAGATGCTGCCAGATGCGTTTATGCTTCATCGAGTTGCCGTAGGCGACGTCGTCAGGGATCGGTTGAGTATCAGTGTGCTGAAACCATCTCCGGATCACCGAAGCTGTTTTTCGCATTGATATAAGGCTGTCCTAATATATTATTTATTGGAGGGTCTATTTGGGTACGTTATAACTCTCAATCCGGTTTGTATTTATAATATATTTAAGAAAGCAAAAGTACTTTATTAACCCTTTTAATATATTAATTTTATATATTAATTTTATATTAAATATTAAATATTTAAAAAATCTTAATTTTACATTTTTTTATAAAATTTAAATTACAAAAATGCTTACAGCTGGGCCGGGGTCGAAAGAAGATCGGCTGGGGTCGAATTTTTACCTCGGTTAAATTTCTAGAATATGTTCAATATATATTCCTTTTTTATTTGAAATACTCCTTTTTTCTATAACATTTAATATATATGCAGTATATAATATTAAACTTTCGTTAAAAATTAAAAATTATTCCTTTATTACAAATAAACATAAAAGCTAATTTTATTAACAAATTAATAAATATGTTCGGCATATATCGAATACATATTCAATATATATAAAAAAATAATTAAGAAAACTTGATATTTTAAATAAAAACAAAGTATATACTGAGTATATACTAAAACCTGAACCGGGGTAGAAAATAAACAAAACTAAAGTTTACAAATGGACAAAGGTAGAAAAATCTTTTTATAATGTAAAAACTTAATTTCAATATAATTTCAACTAAAGTAGAAAATTTACTTCAATTAAATTTATAATATATACTTAATGTATATTAAACTTGTATTTGAAATTTCAATTTTTTTAATAATTATATATATTAAATGTATATTTTAATCCTTTATAAAAAAAACTGTTCCATTTAAATAAAATTTTAGAATTTACGTAAATCGGTTTAAGTAACTAGTTTTGGAAACATAATTTATAAAAAAATTAAAAAAATATCCTTTTTTATTAAGAAAAGTTATAAAATTTGTTAATTTTACAAAAGTTTAATTTATACTTAATATATATATATAATTGTTAAGAAAAATTGAAATTTCAAATACAGACTTAGTATATACTGAGTATATGCTAAAAGTTCAGCTGGGGTAGAAATTTAACGAAACTAGCTTCGGCTAATCTCTACCCCTGCCCAACTTTTTTCTACCATGGCCCAACTGTAACCCGGCGAGACTAGCGTCGGCTAAGTCCGACCCCAGCTCAACTTTTCTCGACCCCGGCCCGTCTATGACTGCTCAAGGGACAACACGGCCAAGTCCAGCGAGGCCATCCCTCTGAGCTCTAGGCCTGGATTTTGCTACGTCCGTTGATATCCCATCCCAGTCCCAGAATCCCTGAACATTGCCCTGGATCTCCGCCGACCTTTCGCCTGAGCGATGTTGGTTCAACAGAGCCCTGCCCATGACCTGGCATGCCCGATGCAATAGCTGTCCTGACCCGCTGTTCTTGCACCGGCGAGTGGACTCTGAAGATTTTGTGGTGTTGAAAGGGTATCAATCACGGAGTCCATACGGGAAGGGCGAGCTTGGACCTGCGAACAATGGCTCAGGTTTTAGCTCTTCGCACGATAGTTCGGGGGGAGAGGTAGCGAGGGTAGTTATGAGGGAGTGGGAGGGGATGTAGAGAGAAATTTCCGTGCAGGGAGCGAGAAGCTACCGGGCAGGGGCAGGGGGGAGTCTTCCCGATGGGAACGAATCTGCGGTACTCGTTGAGGCCGTATGTATATACACGTCTGAGCTCCGGACGTGAGGGCCTAGATATCCAAATCTTCCCAGAAAAGGAAACATCAACAAAGCTCCTTCAAACCATCGATGCGCACCCCCTCTACATTCCCCTTCTCCTTCCTCTTCCCACACTCACTCCCCACAGCCCCTCCAATCAACCCCACGGCAACCTCAATCCCCCTCTCCACATCCTCCTCCTCACACCCTCCAGGCACATGCAGGAACAAACACGGCGCCCCCCTCCCCCTGCGCCAAAACTCCACCATCGACGCATAAAAAATGAATTCGCAGAGATACCTCCCCGCATCATTCGACATCCTCACATCCACCTCCCCCATACCCGCTATCCAGCGTCTATACACATCCGCGACGTCGAAGCAGGGGACCAGCGTCTCGGGCGCGTTGTAGAGATCTTGCCAGTAGGTTGAGCCCGTGAGGGTGATGTTGTGGATGTCTTCTTTGTTGTAGGCGTCCCGGTGGGCGAGGGTCTCGAGGGAGTAGTGTTTGCGCCCTGCGGCGAGGCCGAGGTGCAGGATTATGTCGTAGGTTGTTGCGGAGGAGGCGGGGAAGAGGAGGGGGGGGATTAGAGCGCGGACGGTTTTGTAGGAAAC
>JAABUQ010000909.1_pt1 | contig 67294 bp, 69 predicted proteins | sample 5560001 | NCBI WGS metagenome assembly JAABUQ01 (sample SAMN10711888, study PRJNA513371) | rock metagenome | isolation source: Antarctica rocks | place: Antarctica: Victoria Land, Finger Mt nord | collected 2015-12-18
GGGTGAATACCAGCAGCGGGGGTGCGGGGGTGTGGACGCTGACGAGCGGGGGCGTCTTCGGCAGTTCGACGCCGCTGCTGGGTCCGCCTGCGGGGTACACGGCGGTGGGGATGGCGGCGGGGCCGGACAACGTGGTGCGCTTGCTGTGGAGTGACGGTGCGGGGGACGCGCAGGTGTGGACGGTTGCCGCCGACGGCACCTACACGGCCAAGACCTACTCAGCGGGTCCATCGAATTTGGCTGTCGTGGCTGCCGTCAACAACCAAGTGTCCTTGTCTTGGTCTAGCGTTTCCTCAGCTACTAGCTACAACGTGAAGCGCAGCACAACCAGCGGGTCAGGCTACACGACCGTTGCCAACGTAACCTCCCCTTCTTACATAGATCAAAGTCTAACGAACGGCACGACCTACTACTATGTCATAACCGCCGTGAACGGTGCCAACGAGAGTTTTCCATCAAAGCAAGTCGCAGCTACCCCCACAGCCCAAGCGTTCGGCTTCCTGAACGTCAGCAACGGCTCGACGCTCTCTGGTGAAATAACGCTGTATGTGAGTATGGCATCACGAGCCTATAGCAGTGAAGTAAACCCGGTGAGCTTCTTTGTAGATGGGGTTCAGTATGATAGCGGTGGTGATCTACAGCAGAACTCCGGCAATGCTGGCGCTAACACTTCTTTCGTTCTTGCCACTGACGCGCTTGCAAATGGCCCCCATACCCTGACTGTCCAAGATACAAATGGAAACACGGCAAGCGTGAATGTCACCTTCAGCAACGTGCTTTACAACATCAGCATCCCAAATATGTTCGATACTTCGGGAGGCGATGGCTTACCGGCATCGGCGGCTATTACAGCAAGTCTTACCTCGGCCCAACCCTGGACAGTTTCCATAGTGACGGTTGACAGTGCAAACTCTGTCATCCAGAGCTTTAGCGGCAATTCAGCCAGCATCAATGTGTCTTGGAACGGCAAAAACTCTCAGGGCGTTGAAGTTGACGATGATGCTTACGAGGTTGACATCTCGTATGGAGGAAGCCAAAGTGGTTCAATCTCTTCGTTGAAAGTGTCGCCTCATGGAGCAGCACAGCCAATAATTAGAAGAAATCTGTTGTCAAAAAACAAAATAGGGGACTGCTTTGTTTTTTTTGATCAAGATGCTTTCCCCTCTGGGTACGGCGACGGATTTGGCAACATGATTGCTTATCTGAAAGCCATCAAAGCTGATCTCGCGCCAAGTAAAGGGGTAGTTTGGAACAAGTTCTCTTTTGTTATCCATGCCACCAAACAGCCAAGATGGACCCCAAGTGAAATACAGCGCATCGACAGTCACTTTAGAACACCTCTGACTGTTTTCTATGTCGACGCACATGGTGGTCCAGGAACTTATGGAGGTGTTCAGTTCTTTTCTGGCGCTCATTACTGGGAGTCGAACGCGCACCCATATAACGACACTGCCAATCACTCAATCATGCCGGCGCTGACTCAATCAGCAAATTATGGAGTCGCTAACCCTCCTGCGCTGGTTTTTATCGATAGCTGCGACTCAGCAGGTGAAAACCCAAACAATGGAGATTTGTCGTTTGCCAATGACTTTGACATCGGTGACGGACCGAGCGGCTTTGTAGGCTGGGGTGGATACGCGCCCACATATGGACAGAAAGGTCCGCCTTACGACGATTGGACGTTTTGGCGGCTCGATCTCTGGGCGCAGTTCACAAACTACAACATAACGTATGATACTGCGTATTCCCATTTGCTGAGAGACTATAACACTCACGGACACAATGGCGGGTACGAACTCCAAAAAGGTATGTTTCTTTTCCCAGACCAAACGATGGTAACAGACTGGCTCTCTGGGTCTGCATTCTGACAAGTCGCATCCATGATTGCGTTGAGCGATATGTTCAGCGCAATCGTGGGCAAAAGGCACAGAGATATGAGAAAAACCCTGCTTATCGCGTCAGCTTTGGTATTATTTTGTCTCGTTGTAGCATTCTATGTGCGAGCAAATGCTGAGGCGCAACGTGCTGAATACCTTGCTGACCTGCATATTGGTGAGTCAGCAGGGATTGCGATGGCGGACTACGCTTCCAACCATGCAGGACGATTGCCGAATTCCCGACATTGGGAGGAAAGTATTGAGCCTTACTGGCCTGATAAAGACTACACGGTGATCATCGAAGAACACCCTGGCGACAGGCTCGCCATGAACAGCAGACTATCAGGCATAAAGTTGGATCATATTCCTCTGCCCGACAGCACGGTTCTCCTCTATGAGACGCATTCAAGCACTAAAGATGTAGAAGGCTTACCTCCCTGGAAGCAGTATCATCAGTGCGGAGTGTCAGCAAAAGGGTGGTTGATACTCAGTTTTGCGAGTGGGTGGTCTTCTTCCTATGCAGAAGGACCAGACATTCCGGCCTTACCGAAAAAGTGACCAGACGATGAACTTGCCAGCAATACAAGACAGGATTTTGACACGGAGTTGGTTTAGAACAAGCTGAGTTGGAGGGAGCGGTGGCCGGGGGTCCAAACGGCGGAGGGGGCGTCGCGCTTTGCGACATCGAAGACGACGGGGCAGTTGGTCTCGACGGCGACGGTGGCTTTGGCGTAGCCCAGGGCGAGTTTCGGGGTGTTGTTTTCTTTAGACAGATGGGCGAGCCAGACCGTGTGCGGGCCGTGGTTTAAGGCGTGTTCGCAGAGCAGGCCGACGGCGGCTTCGTTAGACAAGTGGCCCTGGTCGCCCAAGATGCGCGACTTCAGGTAGCCGGGGTAGTCGCCGCCCGCCAGCCGGTGGACATCGTGGTTTGCTTCCAGCACCAGCAGGTGCGCCCCACGAATGGCCCGGCGCACGGTCTCGGTGACATGGCCGAGGTCGGTCAGATGGCTGACTTTCTGGCCGCTCGGCGCATGGACAATGTTGATGCCGACGGGGTCAGCGGCGTCGTGCGGCACTGAAAACGTCTCAATCTCCAGGTCCCCGATGCGCCACTTGTCGCCGACCGGCAAAATCAGATGCGGCGTCTGGGTCTTACGCTTGTAGAAGGCCGTCAGCGTCCGCTCGGAAGCAATCAGCGGAACGCCGTGGCGCTTCGAGAGGGCATGGGCGCTCTGAATATGGTCGGAATGCTCGTGCGTAATAACTGCGCCGCTGAGGTCGCCCGGCGACAGCCCCTGCTGGGCCAGTGCCGAGACCAGCTTCCGCATCCCCACCCCGGCATCAATCAGCAGCGAAATGTCGCCCGCGCGAATGAGCGTCGCATTACCGGACGACCCCGAAGCGAGCGCATGGACAGTAAACGTCGAACCCATGCGCCCATTGTACCCGATGCAGACTTTGTTGAAAGTGAATTTACTTGACAGTCGGTATGACAAAAAATAGCATATTCTCCCCAGCAGCTTCTGGAGCAACAAGGGGCATAGCAATAACTTCAGTGTTGCCATTTTTGATTGTGCGGGTGGCAATAACTTCGTGCTTAACGTCTCCTTCCGCAAAGACGGGGTGTAAGACAAGAGTGATCGTGCCATCACTGTTGATATGAGGAGTGACTGTGAGCTGTTGTAATTCTTTGCCTGAAGGTAATGTGGTTGATATTTGAATGCTTGCAGTAACATCGTTAGTCGTGGTGATGTCAGGAGCTTGAATGACTGTTCCTGGCTTTGCTTGGGTTTGAAGAAGCTGAATGGCAGGAGGACTGCTTGTATAAAAAGCTAATGTCGGCTTTAGGGAAGTCTTGTTGGTTGGAGCAACAGTGAAGTTAATTCCAGATGCCTTAAGCTGTGCGTCTGAAACGCGGGCAAACCCAGATTTAATCAGCACCTGGCGCGGCTCGATATCTAGCCTTTTAATGATCTCCTGTACTTTGGCTTGACCGGCAGGGGTTGCGGTGACAGCAAGCGCGTTTTGAGCCGGAACAGCTTCAATCTTTGTGACCCCCGCAGGTAGTTTCGCGGCTTGGTCCCAGTGCAGGAACTTGATGATCTGACCAGGCACAGTATGCTGAAGCACAAGCGATTGTGTTTCAACGCTTCGTGTTCCAGTTGTCTGAGCCGCCGATGCCGGAGATGTCCCCGCCGCCTGAGCAGACGCCTCTGTCCGCACAGCAGGCGTGGTGAAAGCTTGCATACCTGACTTGTGTGAACTAAGGGCATGAGCCAGCGGTGGAACGGAGGCTCCGACAATCAGCACAGCGGCAGCGAGGGCAGCAGCTTTGATTTTGATGAGTTTCATGGTTTGAGAGACTCCTTTCGAGAGCAGCAGGACGTTTGCCGTGGGGCTTGATGAAACGGCTTGGAGCGTTCCCTTAGTAATCGCCTCGGCGGCGCGGGCGGGAATGGGATGAGCGGCTTCGGCAGTCAGGAAGCCGGTGAGGGCAAGGCCGGTGACAGCGGCTCCGTGGGCAGTCAAGTAGCGGCGCAGCTTTTCTAATGCGCGGGCGCAACGCATTCGGGCGGCGTCCTCGGTCATGCCGAGCAGTGCGCCGGTTTCGGCGAGTGTGCGGCCTTCAAGAAAGCGCAACAGGACGGCATCGCGGTCGGTGGGCTTCAAGGCAGAGAGTGCAGCGTTCAGGTGCGGCTCGACAGTGTCCCATTCGGACGCGGGGGCGGTTTGGGCGTGAATGGTTTCCTGCATGACGGCTTCTTCTCGGCGGGTGCGCCGGGCTTCCTGCTTGCGGATGTCTTTGGCGACGAAGACGGCGGTTTGGTACAGCCAGCCGGCAAGGCTGGGGCCGGCAAGGAGCGTTTTTGCCTTGCGGGCCAGCAGCAGGAAGACGACTTGGGCGGCGTCTTCGGCAAGTGACTCGGAGCCAAGCTCGCGGCGGCAGGTGCGGTAGACGAGCGGCAGGTGCCGGGCGAGAAGCTGCGAAAAGGCAGCCTCAGAGCCGTTTAGGGCGTATTGGGTAAGAAGAACGTTGTCCTGCATGGTCCATTTCCGTGTTGAATGACGCTAACAAAAAGAGTATGGACGGCAGGAGCGAAAAACGAACAAATTGGGAGAACAAATTGACGGAGAAAAAGATTAGCCGACGATCTGTTTGAGCATGTCGGGGCTTGAGGTGACGATGCCGTCTACGCGGCAGACATGGTGCATACGGCGCATGTCTTCGGTCAGCTCGGTGTTTGTTGCGTAAACGAGAATGTCGCGGCGGTGAAGAATTTGAACCAGCTCCGGGGTCAAGAGGCGGTGATGCCAGGTAACGGCTTCCGTGTCAAGCTCTAACAGCAGGCGGGGCGTGATAAGGACGGCATCGCCGATGTCGAGACTGTGGGACAGCGGCAGGCGCGGGTCGAGGCCGCGCAGAATGCGGCGGGAGGCGTCCCCGGCCCCGGCAATCAGCAGATGCGGCATCGGGAACTTGGATCTGCGAACGGCGCGGGCGATCAGCCCTTCCGTGCCGGGTTCTTTAAAGTCCAGCAGGAGGCCGACGCCCGCATCCCGTGCCAGCGCCAGCACTTCGTCGAGCGTCAGCAGCGCCCGGCCCCAGTCGCCGCCGTTCTGCCGCCATTGGGGCAGCGACCGGTCCCGGAGCGGCACTTCTTCCCCGTCGAGGAGATGGACATTATCCTGGTCCAGTACCAGAACATCATCACGGGTGCGCCGGACATCCACTTCCAGCATGGTCGCCCCCGCCGAAATCGCCCGCAGGAGCGATGGGAGCGTGCTGCCCGGCGGCTCCAAAAGCGGAGCGCCGCGCTGGCCGACAATTGAGAAGGCTTGCAGTTCAGACGCCATAAGTGCCGACAGACTAAAAAGGGAGAGCATTGCTCTCCCTCATTCGCTCAAAATCCTGTTTTCGCTCGCTAAATCCGTCAACGCACCGCGCAAAGCTTCTTCCAGCTCTCGGTGACAGTTTGCACAGTAAAGATCGCATTTCTCCGCTTCGGCAAGAAGCAACGGCCACTTTCTCAGCAAGTTCTCCTTGCTAAACGGAAACTGCTTTTGGCTGGGGGCGCGGTGATGAAACTCAAAGGCTGCAATACATTTACGATAGCCGCACGAACAGCATTGACTGCCTAGCAGTTCTACCAACTTGGCTTTCCGCTCCCGCCGCTCTCGCTCCTGGTAGCGGTGAAACCGCTCCATAGGGTCGGGACGCGGTAGGGAAATGTCGCGGGTGTTGTGCAGACCGAACGGCGAACAGGTAAGACAAAACTTCCTGTTCTTCAGGTTTCGCCGTTTGCCCTCGATAACGCAGGTAAAGGGGATCACTTGCCCGCAGATACAAACGCGGCTGAGGCTGGACATCCGTTTCCAATCTTGTTTTAAGTGTCGTGCGCGGGATTAGGATTTTCAGAGGAAAATATGCCGCCTGCCGGACTTGAACCAGCGACACCTCAATTTTCAGTCGAGTGCTCTACCAGGCTGAGCTAAGGCGGCTTATTAATTTATTGTATTCCGAAATACATTTTACTAGTTTTGCTGATGTGCGGTTTGTCGGCGATGATAGTTCACACACCGGACATCGCACTTGGCGATTTCGGCTTCGATCTTCTTCCATGAGTAGCCGTTGTACCACATTCGGGAAAGGTTGTGCAACTTTTCCACGCCGTCCCGGTGGTCAAGTTCCAGGACAAGGGGATCAGCTTCGCCGCAATTCATGCAAGGATGTTCAGCAAGATAGCCAAACAAGCACCGATGCATCTCTTTCTAGCGGACCGCAGAATTGACCACCGCACGTTTTTTGTACTGTTTTGCGTTCCGCTAGTAGTGTTCCGCGCAGTAGACCTTGTTACAATCTTTACACTGCGTATGGTGCAGAGCCAGTGTTTTGTTCTTGTAACTAAAGCTGGACTCCGGCTTTTCCTTGAAGCAAACGCGGCATCTGAGCAATCAGCAACTTCCCTGTTTGGCGGCAACCTGAACAGCAAGAAGTATACCCTCTCTTGCGGGGAAATGCAAGAGGGGCAGCAATTTTCTCTTGTTCCTTATCAGGAAGCTCGTGACCGGCAGTTTTGCAAGTGGAAAGAAGGTGTAAAGGCGCAAGAAGTTCCTCAACGCTGATGCTCCAGCACGACCATCTGGTGGCATTCTAAACGCGGCAAAACATACGAGACAAGGCCGTCCACCTGCGTAAACGGCAGTTCAGCGCCTGTCGGGGCAAGCGACACGCGGGTCACGGAACCCGGAAGCCGAAGGGATGTGTGAACACCCAGAACCGGCGGCAGATCTTCAATCACTTCGACGCCTGCGCCGCGCCGGACGGGAGAAGCATACAGCAGATGCTGAACGTAGCGGCTGTCCTGCGGCTGCGCCGTAAGAGTCGTGATGCCCTGGGCCGGCAAATCGGTCGTGAGCGTTTTGCTGGGCAGCAGCAAATCCAGGGCGTGCTCCACCACTTTACGGCAGATCAAGCTGCCTTTGGCGGCGTAGTCCTCGAACACCGCCCACGCAAAGTAGATACCGTCGGGACCCTGCACGAGACCCGGCCCTGCGGCCTGCCCGGTGTTCGGCGTGTGCTGATGCGAAGAAAAATGGTTCCAAGCGCGGTCAAAGTACGGCTCTTCCCGCTGCCCCAGCGCCGTGCCGCCCTCTGCCAGCTCTACTGTCTGGCCCGGTGCGTACTGGATAAACGCCGCCGGCTCCAGCGGGTCCGGGGTCCAGCCGGGCCGGAAGTAGTCAGGCTGGAACTTGGACTTGCCGGTCCACCGGACGCCGAAGTCGAGCGCAAACGTGTCTTCGTCCGCGCTCAGGCCCGCCTCGCCGGTCGCAAGCACCTGGCCGCCGCCGCCGGTGAAGGCTTTGATCTTGGCGGCAAGCGCAGGCGACAGCCGCAGGGAGTCCGGCAGCACCAGGACTTTGTAAGCTTCAAAGTCCACTTCGGTGTCTACGACGTCAAACAGGTAATGCCCTTCGAGCAGAATTCGTACGACCCCCGCGTCAGACAAACCCGTATGGGTGCTTTGAGACTGGCTCGCCTGCTCTAAGCCTGCCGCTTCCAGCGACAGCAGCGCAATATCCGCGACGTTCACCACACCCTCGCACCAGGCTTCTTTCGTCTCGACTTCCGCATACGCCGCGCCGATGAGGGCATACGTCGCCGGGTCCATGACGCCGGAGGGGTGAAGCTGGTCGCCAATCGAGCATTTCGCGCCCATTGCCAAACTCAATGCCGCTTCGTACCGCAGGGCGTTCGGGTGCTTGAAGCCGCCGAACTCGCCCCACGACGTATGGAACTTCCCGGTCATGCCGAGATACTCCATGCCGAGCGGCCCGGCGTACCGGGCAGACAGCGGGAAATGGTCGTACCCCCACCCGCCGGTCGGCAGCGATTCCAGTTCCAGATGGGTGTTGAAGTGGGCTAAATCCCGCCGCCCGCGCGTGATATGCCCGCCGTTATGGAAGACCGGCAAGCCCGGTTTGTGGCTGTGGACAGCCTCGTTCGTGCGCCGGGCATAGTTCGCGTAAACGCGCTCGCCCAGCGCCCGCACGTCCGCCGCATTCTCCGGGTCTTTGCCGGTCGCCACAAGCTCCGCAAGGCAGGTGTGGCACAGGCAGTCCCGAACGCCGACGATGTCTAAGAAAATGCCGTCGGCGTCATAGTTCTGGACGACTTCTTCGATTTGTTTGACGAGAGTATCCAGATACGGCGTGTTCATGCAGAACTGATGGTAGCCGGGTGTCAGAAATGTGTTCACCCAGTTCGTGCGGTCGTTTGCGTCGCGGAGCAGCCATTCGGGACGGCGTTTCGCCAGCTTTTCATCCAGCCCCGCCGACAGGTAGACCGGCGTATTGACCCCGATGGCATGGGCCGCGTCAATCTGTACGCCCAGCAGATCAAAGTCTAAGTTGGGGTGCGTCTCGTTCGCCGTGGATGGGTGGTACGCCCAGCCGTGGTGGCACTTGGAGAAGACGGTGATGCTGTCGACATGCCCGCGCCGAAGCTGTTCTTGAAACTGCGCCGCCGAGAACTCCGCACCGATAGCGGGAATGGCTTCCGATGTATGAAAATCCAGATGCACCTGTCGAAAACGCATCATCATTCCTTCGTTGGAGAGTGAAGTTTAGCCGGCAGCTTCGGCGGCAGTGACTTCTTCGGCGGCAGTGACTTCCTGGGGCTGGTACATGTACGCGCCTCGGCGCAGGCCGCCGCCGGTGTTGCGGCCTCCGGTGTGCCAGATCGCCGAGTTGATGAAGACGGCGTCGCCCGCTTTGGCGTAGGCCGCCACTTCGCCCGGCAGCGGGTCGTGATGCTTCTCCGGCGGCGGCAGAGCCGTTCCCGGTGGGAGCCGGGAACAACGCGGGTCGGGCCGACTTCTTCGGGCGTATCGTCGAAGTAGACGATGGTATTGATGGACAGCGGCGCATCGCCGGGGTGCGTGAAGTCGCGGTGCCAGGCCCGGAGCGGGAATGTGGAGCGCGGCCCCTGCCGGAGCAGGTCGTACTGCAAAAGCTGCGCGGCCCGGCCAAAGAACGTCCGGTGAACGTCCAGCAGCGCTGGGTGTTCCACCAGGGCGAGAAAGTCGGGGGACTTGAGCAGCTTGCGGGAGCCAACCGGCGGCTTCTCGGTGTCCCAGACGGGGTCGAACTCGCCCTGCAAGCGTGCAAGATAATTGCCTTCAAGCACGCCGGGGACGTGCAGCCAGCCCTGCTCCAAAAACTGCTCTTTTTGTGATGGTGTCATGTCGGTTTTCCAACATCAGTTCTCTAAGAAACCTCTTGCGTAAGCGCCCTGCACTGGAAATGCAGGGCTGTTGAAGTGCAGTTGTCTGCCGGCGCAGACAGAAGCATCGCGCAGATTGTGCAAGAGGTCTCACAAGTGAACTTTGCTTGTCGCTTCAAGCGGCGTATTATCGTCGGGGCGAATGCCGCGCGGCGCTTCGCAGTGTCATCAAGTCGAGCGGACCGACCCTGGGCAGTGTCACCTCGCCGTGGTGCATGATGACAACTTCGGCAGGCTGACCCTTGACGCCGGTGCCGGAGCGGCAAACGGTGAACCGCAGCGCCGGCACGGCGGCAAGCTCAGGCATCCGCACCGTCACGGCATACGTCTTGGCTGCGTAGCCGCTGTTGTGCACCGCGAAGTCGCCGGCAGCGTCGGCGTCCTGGAACGCCCCCGACGTGTAGTTCGACAGGCCGATGGCCCAGGAGCCGTCCGGGTTTCGAGCGGCGGCGGCGCTGACCCTCGGCTTTTTGCCGTAGGTGTAGGTCATCTCGCCGTCGAGCGAGCTGAGGCTGTGGCGAAAGACGGCACCCGTGTCGAACGTCTCCGAAAGCTGCTTCAGCGAGTAATACTTTTGCAGCACGGTGAGATGGAACGGGCGCGTCAGCGTTTTGGGATCGTACTTCAAAATGCGGTCGGTGTTGCCGGCGGGGTCGGAGTACTCGGCCCCGATGAAGAATTGCCAGTCGGTGACGCCGTGGTTGACATCGTTTAAGAAGCGCGATGACACGCTGGCGGCCTGCAAACGGTCCCCGGCCTGCTCGTCGGTATCAGTGATGCCACCGGCTTCGGTGATCCAGTACTGCTTGCCCTGCCGCCGCTTCGCCATATCCTCGGTCGCGGCATTGTTGTAGGAGTGCGTCGCGATGCCTTCTAAATCTCGCCAGGCTTCCGGGTCGGCGTGAATGCTGTCCACCACCGCATAGGCGTCCGCGCCGCAGTTCGCCGACTCCGGCGCGACAATGCCGACCGCTTGCAGGCCGCGTGCGTCAAGCGCTGCCCGGAGCGCTTTGATCAGGACCGGCCACTGGGCGTCGGAGGGTTTGACGGGCCGGTCGTTCGGCTCGTTCAGCACCCCGCAGTGGTTGATCAAAATGCCCGACTGAGCCTTGAAGTCGGCAATGAACCCGGCAAGCAGCGCGGCGTACTGCGGGATAGCGTCAGGTCGGATCAGCCCGTGGCCGTCGTTCATGCTGGGCGGCATGTGGTCGGGGGCTAAAATCAGATCGGTCGCCCCGGCGGCAATCGCATCGGGCAGCTTGTGGGTCCCGACATAGCCGTCCACATAGTAGGAGACGGGTTCCTCGCCTGGATGAATCCAGAGCCGGACCGAGCGCAGGCGGGCGTCGTGCCAGAGCAGCCGGGCCATTTCGCGGGTCTGGACCGGCGTGACCTGCTGATCGTAGACGGCAGCGGGCGTCCACGGGAATATGCTCGTGCCGAGGCCCGCGAACGCCTGGCGCGGGCCAGGTTGCACCGTAATTACAAGCGGCACCGCAGAGTCCTGCGCGATCCCTGGAAAAGTCAACAGCGGACAGCAAGCGAGGAGGGTGAAGAGGACACCGGCTTTGCGGCAAGATCTCAGGGTCATTAGTAAGCTTCCTCGGCAGCTCGGCGGAACGTGTCGGTTTCGGAGGGCAGGTACGGGGTGCCGTCCCGGCGCATCTGCTGCTGATCAGGCCGAGCGCAACACCGTCGCTCAAGCCGGTGTAATCGCTTACAGGGAGAACACGGCATTGTAACATGGCCCTTCAGTTTTGTCAACGCGCGTAGCTCTCCAGCGCGGCCCAATAAAACGCTTGGAATTGTTCCCTGCGGGTAGCGCTTTCTGATCGAAGCGGAGCTGCCGGCAGGAACTTGGTGATCCAGCGCCGAGTTTGCCGGCGTGAAATGACTGGCAACGCTGTTTTACTCCAAGTTTAACTTCCGGTGCGCGGGGTGGTGCGAAGCTGCTCCCGAAACGAGAAGCCTTCTTTGCTGCCGACCAGCAGGTTGCGCTCAATAAGGCAGCCCGGCGAGGAAGATACACTGATACCGGCATCTTCATTGCCGGAGATCAGGGAGTTTTCGACCTCGCAGTTTTCGTTGCCAATGCCAAACAGGGGTCAATAACCGCCAGACTGGGATCGCACCACGCGGGGGGGGAGGTGGGCCAGCTCGGCGGCAGGCGCTTTGCCCAGTCATACAAAAAAACAACGATCTGAGGTTTTCAGATCGTTGTCGGTTCTCGTTATCCCAAATTGAACCTAGTAGGCGAGCAGGGTTTCGAACCCCGGACTTCTTCCGTGTAAAGGAAGCACTCTAGCCACTGAGTTACTCGCCCATTCTTCGGAAGTATACCTGCGGCGGCAGCCTGTGTCAAGATGAAGGCGAACAATAGATCACGTTTTGTGATAGAGCACATTTTGTGCCGGTCTGTGGACGCAGGCAGAGGCGGCAGGAGTTTCTACAGCGAGTTTTTAGCTTCTGCTTCATGCAGGAACGGTACGACATCATCGGCGATGTGCATGGCTGCTTAGACGCCCCACGGCGGCTTCTCACGCTGGGCAACCATGACGAGGCGCTGCGGGGAATTCTCGCCCGGACGCCGCTGTAGTTGGTGCTGGACGGCAGGGCATGAGTTGTCGCCCACGCGGGCATTGAAGAAGAAATGATTGGGAAGCGCGACGCGGGCGGCAAGATACTTCGGCGGGAATGGGCGGCGGATTATCACGGCGCGGCGTTTATTGTCTACGGCCATACGCCGCAAGAAGAAGCCGTTATTCGGAACAATACGATCAACATTGACACCGGCGCTTACCGGGGCGGCAGGCTGACAGCATTTCGCTGGCCGGAGCGCAAAGTTGTCTCAGTCTTGTAGATTTTGTCGGTCTTGTAGATTGTCTCGGTCTTGCCGCGCTTCGACGGGTAGGAATAGCGGGCTTTGATGGGACGCTCCGGCAGGACTTTCTCCGTTCGCCGCAGGCTCATCCCCCAAAGTGCAAGCGCGTATAGGGTGAATGCCCAGAGCCACGGGACAGGGTGCTTCGGCACGGACGCGGCGTGTCGGGCCGAGGCAGCCGGGACGGGCGGCGGGAAGAGCGCGGCCTCGTCTGTGGCCGGCGCCAGCGGGGTCCACGGCGACCGGTAACGCCGGGCGAGGCTGTGGACAAGCGCCGCATACAGACCTTCGCGGCGCTCGAAATCGGTGCGGTCGGCGGGGGGGCCGTAATGCGTCTCGACAAGTGCGCTAGGGATGCCCTGGTGCATGAACCAGCGGTGGGCCAGGTGCGGGTCCGAGCCGTCGCCCCAGGCGGTCGGATGCACGGCGTACCCCACTGCTGCCAAATCTTGAACCTCCTGCCGCTGCCAGGCGTGCGCGGCGCGGCCCCACGTTGTCTCTGTCTCGCGCGGGATTTCCAGGCAGTCGGCATCGTACTCATCGTTGCCGTCCCAGTTGTGGGCGTCTATGATCAATGCGGGGTGAATACGTTTCACCGCCGCCGCGACGGCCCGTGTTTCGGGCTGCTTGAACACGCCCCAGTCCCGGTTCAGGTCTGCGCCGGCGGCGTTCACCCGCGTTCCCGCCCCGGCCCCGTCGGGGTTGACCATCGGCATGACATAAAGCGTGACATGGGACGCCGAGTGCAGGGCGAGGTCGCCGCCGGAGGCGACGCCGTCAATCAGCCGCAGCAGCGCCTCGGTGGACGCCGGCTCGTCGCCGTGCTGCCGGCATAGCACCAGCAGCCGCTGTGTCTGCGCGGGGTCTGTTTTCGGGTCGGCGATCCGCACCAGCCAAATCTGCCGTGTCCCGCTTGCCGCGATGCCGCCGGAGACGACCCGTACAAACGGCGACTTCCGGGCATCGGCTTGAAGCCGCGCCGTCATCTGGGCATAGGTCGTAATGCTTGTGGGTTTCGCCGATGCGGGGAGGGCGAACAAAGACAGGAACAGCAGGAAAAGAGCGCGTGGAAATAAGAAGCGTGGGAACAAATTCCCACGTTTTCTCCCCCTACCTGCTTTTTTTGTCCAACTACAGTGCATTACTCAAAATGTTCGACAAAGCGGCGCGGCAAGCGGGCGCTTGCCATCAGCCGCCGGGCGGGAATGCTTACGAGATCGCCTGCCGCCGCACCGGGGATATTCGTGACATCTACTAAGCACGTCTGCATTGCGACACGCCCGATCACCAACGCGCGTTGGCCCCGCACAGTCACCGTGACCGGCGCAGGCTTGAAAAGCTGGCGCAGGCCCCGCAAGCCCTGGGACGCGCTTTGCGGCGCGACCGTGAACCCGTCGGCATAGCCGACCGGCAGGACGGCGATTTTGGTGTGCCGCCGGGTTACAAACTCGCCGCCGTATCCAATCGCGCTGCCCGCCGGCAGGTCGCGCACACTCACAATCCGCGCCGACATCCGCCACGTCTCTTGCAATATCACAGAGCGCGGCACAGCCGCCGACGGGTACTGCCCGTACAGGATCGTGCCGGGCCGAACGGCGTCCAGACGCATTTGAGGGAAGCGCACCAGCGCCGCCGAGTTCGCGCAGTGCCGCAGGCCGGGGTCAATCCGTGCGTCTTTAAGTTCGGCCAGCGCCTTCTCAAACACGGTGAACTGCTTCCGGCTCGCCGCTTCGTCTGTTTCTAAAGCCCGCGCAAAGTGGGTGTAGATGCCGGCAAAACGCAGTGACGGCGTTTCTGCGATCTGGGCGGCGACCGCAAGCGCATCGCCCGGCAGTACGCCTAAACGCCCCATGCCGGTATCTACTTTAAGCTGCACCGAGGCAGCGATGCCGAGCCGACCGGCGGCGTCTGCGACTGCCGAAACCGTGCTGCTGTCGGTGACGGTGAGGTCGCAGCCTGCCGCCAGCAGCGTGTCAATCTGGTCCGGCAGCGGCGGCAGGAACACGAGAATGCGCCCGGTGATGCCCGCCTCGCGCAGCTCCAGCGCCTCGGCAGGCGTGGTGACGGCGAAGAAGTCCGCCCCGGCCTCCTGAAACGTCCGCGCGGTCTCCCCTGCCCCATGCCCGAACGCATTGGCTTTGACCACGGCGAGTGTCTGCACATTCGGCCCGACAAGCGCCCGCACCGCGCCGAAATTGTGCCGGAGCGCGGCACGGCTGACTTCAATCCAGGCATTTTCTAATGCGTTCAATCGGTGCTTCCAGTCGGCGGCGTCGTCGGCAAAGCCGGATGCCCGGCGGCTTCGGCGGTGAGCGCGTCCCGGTCGCCGCCGAGATAGCGCAGCAGCGTCAGCATAAACTTCTCGTGCGCTGCCGCGCGTTGTGCGACCGTGCGACCACTTCCCGTCAGGCGGTTGGTCTCAAACAGCACGGTCGGGATGCCGAGATTGATGGCATTGAACCGGTGCGCCAGCCGGGCCGGGTGCGTGTCGGTGATGGTGTGATTGACCACGGGAACGCCTTCCGCCGCCATCGCGCCCGTGACGACGGTTTGCGCGTCTTGGCAGGCTGCGATCACGCCTGCCGAAGCCCCACTGCCTTCGGCGACGACTTCGGTAAAGTCGGGGCGCGTGTCGTTCGGGTACAGCTCATGCTGGTCGGTCATCAGGTCGGGATGGACTCGGCTGATTTCGGCGTACAGCGCCCGCGTTTCCGGCTGGGAACGCTTGATCCAGTCCCGGTTGATATCTGCGTCATGGGCGTTATGCCGCAGAAAGGCCTCGGAGCCGTCCGGGTTCGCCATCGGCACCACATAGACCGTGGCTGTCTTTAAGTCACTTGCAATCGGCGCGTCGCCCTCGGCTTTGACCAATTCGCGAATAAATGCCAGTGCGCCTTCGGTAGACGCCGGTTCATGCCCGTGCTGCCGGCACAAGTAGAAGAGGCGCTTCGAACCACCTGCGCCGAGCGTCACCAGCCATAGCTTACGCCCATCTCCCGAATGGCCGAGGCTGGAAAGCGTCATGCGCTTGTCGTGCGCCTGATCATACTTTAAGAGCGCCTTGAGCTGCGTCACCATCGCACCGTAGCGGGTAGTCCCCGGCGGGCGGGCTAGGTTTTTTTCGGCGTGGGCTGGTGCGTTCAGCAAGGCGCAGAATAAAAGCAAGAGCAGGAGCGCGTGGGAATAAGAAGCGTGGGATTGAAATCCTACGCTGTGGGGCGAAGCGCCCAATGTCCGCCTTCGCGGACAGGGAACTGATCGTATCCAATGTCCTAATCTTTGTCCATGAGAATGGACATTAGGCGTCTTCGCCCCACAGAGCAGGATTTCAATCCCGCGCTCTTTCCCGCGCCCCTTGCCGCATTCTGTCTTTCCCATCGCCAGTTCTTTCTTTAACTATCGGGTCGTCACCCGCAGATTTGCAGGGCATCAGCGCGGCTTTAATCGGCGCACCAGCTTCTGCGCGGCAGGCTTACCCTGCGTATACACCCAGTACGCCGCTTTGTTGTAAACCAAATCAAACTCGCCGACGTACTCGACATAGCGGGTGCCAAAGCCTTCCTTGAACCGGTTCAAGCCCTGCAAATGGTCTTCTTTTTCCAGGTCCGCCGCCGCTTCGCCTTCGCCCCGGCGGCGCGGGCTGACCCCCCGAAAATCGTACCAGGCGCAGCCGGCGTCTCGTGCCCAGCGGATCATCGCCCATTGCATCGCGTAGTTCGGCATGAGGTTCCGCTGCTCATTGGACGACGCCCCGTAGACATACCAAGACTTGTCGCCGATGAGAAAGCACAACGCGCCCGAAAGCGTCTGCTCGCCGTGCCTCGTCATAAACAGCCGGGCCAGCCCTGCCGGAACGAGGTTATCCCAAAGCATTTGAAAGTAGGACAGAGGGCGGGGGCGGAAGCCGTCCCGCTCCCCCGTCACCACCATTAAATTGTTAAAGACGACTAAGTCATCGCGCGTCAATTTGCTGACGACTTCGACGCCGTGCTTCTCGGTAGACAGCTTGATGTTCCGCCTAGCCCCCGGCTTAAACGAGGCTAGGAGATCGGCCTCAGTCCGGCCCGCGAGGTCAAGCTGCATGACGCAGCGCGGCTGGGTGCCGCCGAACCCCTGGGCGTCGGCGGTTGCCGGCGGCGCGAAGCCATGTTTCGTCAGCAGGTGCGTGACTTCCGTGCGCTCACTCGGAGCCGCCGGGTCAATTTTGAGAAACGCCGCGCCGTCGGCTGCCGCGCGTTTCTTGATCGCGCCCAGCAGAGCAGCGAATGCCGCTTCGTCCGTCCAGTCCGCCAGCAGCGGGCCGCGCGGGGCGTAATAGAAGTTCCCAACCAGTGGCAGCCTGCGCTTCAGGATCGCCGCACCGCCGACCAGTGTTTTGCCGTCAAAGAGGCCGAGCCGCAGGGGCGACCAGTCAGGACTTTTTACGCCCCCCCATTCCCACGATTGCAGCACATCGCCTTCCGGCACGCGCCCGACAAATGTATTCCAAAGGACATGCTCGGCAGGAGAGGTAAGTTCGCGGATGGTGAATGAGGCGGAAGAAGACGAGGGCGAGGAAGTCATAGAATAAGTATGGCACAGGCCAGGGCGCGTGTCAACCGCAGCGATCAACCGCAGCGATCAACCGCAGCAGAGAGCGAGGGAGTGAACTCCTCTCGCTACACAAAATCGTCCTTCGGACGAAAGAGCGGCAAATATGCGCTTTTTTATCTTCTCGTCCGAAGGTCGATTTTGTGTAGCGAGAGGAGTTCACTCCCTCGCTCTTAGCTTCTCCTCATTCCTCTCTCCGCTTCACCTGCCTCTGCACAATCGCGAGAAAGTTTTCCAGCGCAGGAGACGGATCATCTAAGCGCGAGACAACCGCAAGCTCCGTGCGGGGCGCCGGCTCGTCTAGGGAGCGGTAGACGACGCCGTCCCGGTGCAGGTGCTTGACGCTTGCCGGCAGCAGGGCAATCCCGAAGCCCGCCGCGATGAGGCTGAGGGCCGTCTGCATTTCGCGCACTTCCTGGACAACATGTGGCGTGAAGCCCGCATCTTCGCAGGCCCTGCGGACCACTTCCGCGTAGCTTGGCTTCGGAGCCTCTGGAAACGAGATAAACAGCTCATCCGCAAGCGCAGGCAAGCGCAAAGACGCAGACCGAGTCAAACGGTGCGTGTCCGGCAAGGCCACGAGAAACGGCTCCCGCTGCACGGCATGGATGACGGCTTCCGGTTCCAGCGCGTAAGGCCGGGCAAAGCCAACGTGAATGATCTTCTCACGCAGGGCGGACCCTTGCTCCACGGCATTGAGTTCTTGCAGCGACAGCGCGACTTCCGGGAATGCCGCCCGGAAGTCGTGCAGAACCGCAGGCAGCAGGTCATACGTTGCCGATGCCGCAAAGCCGATTCCGAGCCAGCCGGTTTCGCCCCGCGCCGCCCGCTTCGCCGTCTCCGCCGCCGCCTCGACACTGGCTAAGATTTGGCGGGCTTCGGCGAGAAACGCACTGCCGGCGGGCGTGAGCTGCACCCGGCGGCTGGTCCGGGCAAAGAGCGCAACCCCAAGCTCGCGTTCAAGCTGCTGGATCTGCTGGCTTAAAGGCGGCTGGGCAATGAACAGACGCTGGGCCGCCCGCCCGAAGTGCAATTCTTCGGCGACGCTGACAAAGTAGCGCAAGTGCCGGAGTTCCATAGGCTGTACCTCTTGATAGTGCGTTAAAGATATATTGGACACGCAGTACATTGTAGCGCATAATAGACCTATGGAAGCCAACACGCCCAAACGCAGTGCAAAAGAGCAGTTCGACAAGCAGGCCACGGAGTATGATGCTCAGTGGAACCTTTGGAGCGAGGAAACGCTGAACGCCATGCTGACGGCAGCCCGGCCTCAGCCGACCGACCGCGTTTTAGATGTGGCGACGGGAACCGGCTTCACCGCACTTGCGTTTGCGCCGCTGGTCCAGTCGGTGGTCGGCCTCGACGTGTCGCCGGGAATGCTACGGCAGGCGGAAAGCTATGCCGCCGAGCGCGGTCTCGCCAATGCTGTATTCCAGGAAGGCGCGGCCGAGCTTTTGCCGTTCGCCGATGCTTCGTTTGATTTGGTCACCTGCCGGATTGCGCCGCACCACTTTTTGAGCGTGCCGAAGTTCTTGAGCGAAGCGGTCCGCGTCCTGAAACCCGGCGGCTGCTTTGTGCTGGCCGACACGACTGTGCTGGATGACCTGCCCGAAGCGGCGGACTGGCAGAACGCGGTCGAAGCCGTGCGCGACCCGTCTCATGTCAGAAACTACCCGCCGAGCGAGTGGCGGCAAATGACTGAAGCCGCCGGGCTGACCGTCACCGACTGCCACACCGAAGGCAGCGGAATCACGATCCCACTGACGGATTGGATCACGAAAGCCGGCTGTACGCCGGAGCAGGCCGCCAGCGTGCGCCGCGCATTTGCCGATGCGCCGGACAGCGCCCGCGCGGCGTATCAAATAAGAACAACCGCGGACGGCGAGATGGTATTTACTTGGCCGCGTGTGCTGCTGCGGACGGTAAAGGAACCCCTCCCGCTCGTACCTCGCTCCCTCCCCTGTTAGGGAAGGGCTACAAAGAACAGGATTAAGAACGGGAGCGTTCACGCCCTTCCTCCTGCATTTTGCTCTTGCCCTTCCCTAACAGGGGAGGGAGCGAGGTACGAGCGGGAGGGGTTCTTATCCCGCGTATTCTGCGCTATACTAATGTCATTTAGGAGAAACTTCATGCCGAAAACCATGTTTGAGAAGATTTGGGACGCCCACATCGTCCGCGAGGAAGCCGGACAGCCGGCGCTACTGTATGTGGACCTGCACCTGGTCCACGAAGTCACGTCGCCGCAAGCGTTTGAAGGACTGCGCTTGACCGGGCGCAAAGTGCGGCGGCCTGATTTGACGATTGCGACAATGGACCACAATGTCCCGACGACAAACCGGGCACTGCCGATTGTGGACCAGATTTCGCAGCGGCAGATGTCGGCGCTGGCCCAGAACTGTCAGGACTTCGGCGTGACGCTCTACGACATCCACTCCAAGCGCCAGGGCATTGTCCACGTCATCGGGCCGGAGCTTGGACTGACCCAGCCCGGCATGACCATCTGCTGCGGCGACAGCCATACCAGCACCCACGGGGCGTTCGGCGCTCTCGCGTTCGGCATCGGCACGTCCGAAGTCGAGCATATTCTGGCGACCCAGTGCCTGCCCCAGTCGAAGCCGAAAACAATGGAAGTCCGGGTAAGCGGCCAGCTTGGGCATGGCGTTACGGCAAAAGACATCATCCTCGCAATTATCGGCAAGATCGGCACCGACGGCGCAACCGGTTACGCGGTCGAATACACGGGCGAAGCTATCCGTGCGCTTTCGATGGAAGGCCGCATGACGGTCTGTAACATGTCCATCGAAGCAGGCGCACGAGCAGGCATGATTGCGCCCGACGACAAGACATTTGCTTACATCCAGGGCAAGCCGTTCTCCCCGGCAGGCGAAGACTGGGGCGCCGCCGTTGCCGCCTGGCGTGCGCTGCCTTCCGACCCCGGCGCGATCTATGACACGCTGGTCGAGCTGAACGCCGCTGAGATCGCCCCCCATGTGTCGTGGGGCACCTCGCCCGGCATGGTCGTTCCGATTACGCAGTCGGTCCCCTCTCCCGACGACTACGCCGATCCCGGTGACCGCCGCGCCGCCGAGCGAGCCTTGGAGTACATGGGCCTGACTGCTAATGCCTCACTGCTGGACGTGCCGCTTGACACCGTCTTCATCGGCTCCTGCACCAATGGCCGGATTGAAGACCTCCGCGCCGCCGCCGCCATCTTGAAGGGCCAGAAAGTCAGCCCCGGCCTGCGGGCGCTGGCCGTTCCCGGCTCCGCCCAGGTGAAGGTCCAGGCCGAAGCCGAGGGCTTAGATGTTGTCTTTAAAGACGCCGGCTTTGACTGGCGCGAAGCCGGCTGCTCCATGTGCCTCGGCATGAACCCGGACATCTTGCAGCCCGGCGAGCGCTGCGCCTCCACGTCCAACCGAAACTTCGAAGGCCGCCAGGGCAAGGGTGGGCGCACCCATTTAGTCAGCCCCCAAATGGCCGCCGCCGCCGCCATCGCCGGGCATCTTGTAGACATTCGGGAGTGGTCAAAGAACTGATGCCTTCTTTCGATTTCGTGCGCCTCGGCATCCCCTGCACGGTGCAGACTCGGAACAAGAGCCGGCTGGACAATTATCGTCAGGATGTGCGCCGAATTGCCCGGTTCCGCTGGCCGGGTGATGTTGCGGCGCTTGCTGTCACGGTGAGCGTCAGTCTTAGCTACTATTACACGGTTGACATTCTGGACGTAGACAACATTATCAAGCCGATTTTGGACGAGTTGAAGGGGCTGGTCTACAGGGACGACATACAAGTAGTTAAAGTAATTAGCCAAAAGCAGCCTGTTCCTGCTGGCGGTTTACTCCCTGTCGCCACGCCAGCTCTCTCCGATGGGCTAAGGTCGCAGTCTGATTTTCTGTATGTTCTGGTAGAATGGGAAGAATAAAAGAGAGGCTTTTATGCAGACAATTATTGTTCCCTCGACAAAAAGTCGTTTTGACACTGCGCCAATCCGCCGGCGCATTGTAGAAGGCCAAGAGCTTGTCAATCTGGGCCGGTTTGGGGCAGCGGCAACTGTTCTCTGGGCTAGCTTTGAGGCGGCAGTTCGTCTTTCCCTCGCAGAACTGGGTGAGCAGACCGACCGGCCCATTTGGCTGAGTGGCACGCCGCGCGGCCTTGCATCGCAGGCAGTCGCCTACGGCATCATTGACCCCGAAGATCGGGACGTTCTGCTGCGTTTTCTGCAAGAGTATGAGGAAGTGGCGGCGGGAAAAGCGGAAATGTTTGACGGCGATTTGCTCCAACGGATCAGCTTCCTTGCGGAGCGGACATTAGAAGAGATGGGGCAGCGATGAAGGAGGCAGCAAATGGCAGTTGCAGAGCCGAAAGCGGACATTCCGGGCGTTACGCGGCCTATGACATACGAAGAGTATCTTGAGTCACCGCCTGAGATGACGCGCTTGGATATTGTTGACGGCTGGAAGGAATACCGGCGGTATGGGGAGAAACAGTTGACAAGCCCAACGCGGGACCATCAGGACATTCAAGGCAATCTTTACACGGCGTTCCGAGCCTATGCGTTAGCAACCAAACAGGTCAAAGCTATCCAAGCACCCTGCGATGTCCGCATCACTACCCGCCCCCTACGGAAACGGCAGCCCGATGTTCTACTTATCAGCAGAGCGCGACTAGCCCAAAACCCGCCGTCTAACAATCCTGCACCGCTTTCACCCGCGCCGGAACTCGTTGTCGAGATTGTTTCCCCTTCAGACAGACCCTCGGTTTTGGCGGCTAAAATTGCCGATTATCGCATGGTGAATGTTCAGGAAGTATGGATTGTGCGGGATGGGGTGCAGACAGTAGAACTTCTGTGCTTGTCAGCAGATGAAATCGAGTCCGTCGGGACATACAAGATGGGCGAGATCGTGGCATCTTTGTCCTTCAGTGGACTAACGATGACAGTTCAAGACATCTTTTTTGAGGAGTAACTTATGGAACCATTTACGAAACTTTCGGGGCTTGCGGCCCCTTTGGACCGGGTGAACGCGGATACGGACCAGATTATCCCGAAGCAGTTCTTGAAGCGCATTGAGCGGACGGGCTTTGGGCAATATCTGTTCTTTGACTGGCGCTATGAAGCCGGCGGCAAGACGCCGAACCCGGACTTTGAGCTGAACCAGCCGCAGTACGCCGGAGCGTCTATTCTCATCACGGGCAAGAACTTCGGGTGCGGGTCGTCGCGCGAACATGCGCCCTGGGCGCTGGCGGATTACGGCTTCAAGGCCATTCTCGCGCCGTCCTACGCCGACATCTTTTACAACAACTGCTTCAAGAACGGGATGCTGCCGCTGACGCTGCCGGAGGAGACGATCCATCTGCTGCTGGCGCGGGCGAAGGCGCCGGGCTACACGATGACGGTGAACTTAGAAGACCAGACGGTCAGCGACACGCTCGGCTTCACGGCGGCGTTTGAGGTAGACCCCTTCCGCCGCCACTGCCTCTTGAACGGCCTGGACGACATCGGCCTGACATTGCAGCACGAGCCGGACATCACGGCGTATGAAGCCCTGCGCCCGGTGTGGAAGCGCGGCGCGGCGGCGGCGGTTTAGTGGCCGCCGAAGCTTGGACAAGCCGGGAATATGCCGACGCAGACTTTGGGGAGCGGGATTTAGCAGAAATCACCCTGTCTCGCTGCCGCTTTATTCGGTGCCAGTTCCGCAGCACGCGCCTGAGCGAAGCGCTGATTCAAGACAGCCATTTTGAGGACTGCGATTTCACGAACGCACGGCTGAACGCCGCTGACTGTTCGGCTTCCGCGTTTACGAACTGCGTGTTCACAGGCGCAAACTTCTTTGCCGCCACGTTCCGCGAATGCCGCTTGTTTGGATCGTCGTTCGTCGAAGCAGATCTCAGCGGCTTGACCATTCAAGGCGGCAACTGGTCCTGGGTTAATCTGCGGCATCAAGCACTGCCGGGCCAGAACCTGCGCGAGATTAAATTCGCCGGGGCGGACTTTTACCGTGCCGACTTGACAAAAGTGAACCTGCGTGACTGCGATCTGACCGAAGCCAATCTCGACGGGGCGAAGCTGTCGGGCGCGGACTTGCGCGGTGCGGACCTAGAAAAAGTGGACCTCAAAGGGCTGGACCTCAGCGGCGTTCGTATGGATATTGCCCAGACAGTTTTGTTCGCGCAGTGTTACGGCATCAAAGTGGGGTAGCGATTAAATCACCGCTGCGGTCATCATAAGCGGCGCGGGCGGTGAGAATGGCTTGGCGGTGATTTTCCGCCCAGTGCGCCAGGGCGGACAGCGGTTCAATCAGTGTCCGGCCAAGCGACGTCAGCTCGTACTCGACCCGGACCGGGACTTGTGGGTAGACGGTGCGGCTGACCAATCCGTCGCGCTCAAGCTGGCGCAGGGTCTGGGTCAGCATCCGCTGGGAAATGCCCTCGACCGCGCGGCGCAGGTCGCTGAAGCGCAGCTTGCCGTCGCCCAGCAAAATGACGACGAGAGCGCTCCATTTGTCCCCCACTCGGTCCAGAATGTCCCGCATGGGACAGCCTTCGTCTTCTGCTCTCATCTTTTCCCTCTTCTGCGGTTACTTCCAAGTAACTAAATAATCAAAAAGTGCCGTCTTGACAGCGTTTGTGTAAAGAGTGTACCCTGTAGTTACGGAAAGTAACTTACTTCCTGCCAAGAACCACTTACGCTGAGGAGGCGGAAAATGATTGCTGTCACTGGGGCCACAGGAAAACTGGGCCGACTTGTTATTGCCGGACTGCTTGAAAAAGTCCCGGCATCGGAGATTATCGCAGCGGTGCGGACGCCGGAGAAGGCCGCCGACTTTGCCGCACTCGGCGTACAGGTACGGGAAGCCGATTACGACAAGCCCGCGACGCTGGCGTCGGCGCTGGCCGGGGCAGACACAGTGCTGCTCATCTCCGGCAGCGATCTGGGCGCGGATCGGGTTGCCCAGCATCAAAGCGTCATTGACGCGGCGAAAAGCGCAGGTGTCGCATTGCTGGCGTACACCAGCGAGCTGCGTGCGGACTTGTCACCGCTGAAGCTGGCGGCAGCGCACAAGAAGACGGAGGAGAACATTCGGACTTCCGGCCTGCCGTTTGTGTTTCTGCGGAACGGCTGGTACTTTGAGAACCAGACCATGATGCTTGGTCCGGCCATTCAGCACGGGGCGATGATGGGCTGCGCCGGGGAGGGGCGGTTTGCCTCGGCGGCGATTGCGGATTACGCGGCGGCGGCAGTGGCCGTTCTCCTAAGTTCAGGGCAGGAAGGCAAAATCTACGAGCTGGCGGGCGACTTTTCGTACACGCTGGCAGAAATGGCGGCGGAAGTCACGAAGCAGGCCGGCAAGTCGGTCGTCTACACTGACCTGCCGCCGGACGCTTATCAAAATGCCTTGGTCGGCTTTGGCCTACCGGCGTTCATGGCGGAATATCTGGTGGATGCGGATGTGTGCGCGGCACGGGGGGACCTCGATGACAAAAGCGGCGAGCTTCATACGCTAATTGGCCGCGCGACGACGACGCTGGCAGAAGCGGTGGCGGCGGTGGTGAAGTAGAGAGGCCCCCCGCCCCAGTTCTGGGGAGCCGGATAAAGAAAAGAGGGCGCGGCAAGCAGCGCCCTACGACTTCTTCATATTGCTCCCCAGAATTGGGGCGGGGGGCCTCCCTACTTCAGCGCTTCTTCCGCTTCCAGCTCGCGCAGCAGCGGCTCGGCGCGGGCGACCAGCTCTTCTTTGCGTAGGCGCAGGGTGTCGCGGGTGTCGCAGTAGACGGCCAGCGCTTCGAGGGGGCTGAGGGCTTCGGTGAGCAGCTTGGAGCGGACGGCGTCGGTGTCGCGGACGATTTCTTTGTGCAGGCTGACGGTTAAAAAGGCCGCGCCGAGGGCAGCGCGGATGTCGGTGTCGCGGACAGCGGCCTGCTGCTCGGAGTTGATCTTGTAGGAGACTTTGACAATCGCGCCGTCAATCGGCTGCTTTCGGATGGCGGCGACAATCGCTTCGGTTGGTGCGTCGCCCGCCGTGGTCACGTCGGTTTCTATCTCGACAAAGGGGCGCGTCTTGACCGTGACATGCTTGACTTCGGTCGCGCCTTTGGCGAGGTCTACCAGCGCGAAGCCTTTGTCTTCGGCCCGCTCGCCGAAGTCAATGCGCTCAATGGAGCCGGAATAGACAACCGGCGGCTGCTTGCCTTTGTTGAGGTCCTGGTAACGGTGAATATGGCCGAGCGCGACGTAGTCAAACGGCGCCTGGGTCAGCGTAGACAGCGGGACTTCGGGTTCGTTGGTCAGGTAGCCGACTTGGTTTGCGCTGAGCTTGGCATTGGTCACCGAGAAGTGGCCCATCAGCACGGTCGGCAGGGCCGGGTCGCAGAGGCCGGCAAGCGTGTCAATGCCCGACGTGTAGCGGTCTACGATAAGCTGGGTCGTCTCCTGCACCCCCTTGTCTTTGTTTTCCTCGCGCGACAGCACCAGGCTTTTGATCAAATACGGCATGGCGGCGATTTGGACTTCGCGGCCGCGCTTGGTCTGAACAACAGACCTGCCGGGGGTATCGAAGACGTGCAGCGAGCCGCCGGACAGCGCCCCGAAAATTTCAATGGCGTTTGCCCGGCCTTTAGTGTTCGGGATGTCGTGGTTGCCGGCGAGCAGGACGACGGGGACGCCGGCGGTCGTCAGCTTTGCAAGGCACTGGGCGAACTCGCGCTGGTGGGTTTGGTTCGGGTCGCGCGTTTTGTAGGCGTCGCCGGAGAACACGGCAAGCTCCACATCGGCTTCGAGCGCAAATTCAATCGCCTGCAAGAGCGCGTTGCGGAAGTCCAGCAGGCGGGACGGCAGGCCGGTCTGCGGGTCGAACCGGCCATAGTTTTCGACGCCGAAATGGACATCGCCGAAGTGCATCAAACGAATGGGCTGGGGCATGATAAAGAAAATTATACCCGGAAAAGCGGGCGTGCGAAAAAACAATCGCGTCTCACTTGACAAGACACGGTTCTTGTGCGATAATGGCAATGGGTTAGGTGAAACGGTTCACCAGACACGACGAGTTCAGAGGCACATGGGCAAAACTGTTACAATCAAAGATGTCGCCGCACGGGGCGGGGTCAGCAAGACCGCCGTTTCGTATGTCCTGAGCGGGCGCGAGACCGGGGTTCGCATCAGCGAGGAAACCCGGCGGCGGGTGCTGGCGGCGGCGCAGGATCTCGGCTACCACCCGAACGCCCTCGCGCGGGGGCTGGCCCGGCGGCAGACCGATACGCTGGCGCTGGTCATGCAGTTTCCGTCGGTGTTTTCCGGCTGGTCGGGCTTCACGAACGAGCTGATGCATGGGGCAACCGATGCGGCGACGGCGCTCGGCTTTGATTTGATGCTGCACACGAAGGGGCTGGGCAGCGCCTCGCAGGACGCCGCCGCGCTGACCGACGGCCGGGCCGACGGTGCGCTGCTGCTGCGGGACCAAGACGATCCCCTGCCGGTCTGCCTTGCCGAGCGCGGATTTCCGTTTGTGCAGATTTTCAGTCGTCCGGCAGAGGATTCCTCCCAAGCGTATTTTGTGGACTGCGACAATGTTGCCGGGGCATTTTTGGCGGTAGATTACTTGTGGTCGCTCGGCCACCGCCGGATCGGGCATTTGTCCGGCTCGCCGCACTCCGCGGCGGCTGCCGACCGCCTGCGCGGCTGGCAGGACGCGCTAACGGCACACGGCGTTGTCCCAAGCCCGGAGTGGGAGTGCGGCATGACCTACGCCGGGAGCGATTTCTCGCCGTTCATCGCCATGATGTCCCGCCCGGACAGCCCAACCGCGATTTTTGCCTGGAGCGACGATGTCGCCGTGCGGGCGATCCGCGTTTTGTCGGAGCTTGGCCGGCGCGTTCCCGAAGACGTTTCGGTGCTGGGCTTCGACGGCACGCAGATGTGCGACCATACGACCCCGCGCCTGTCGTCGGTCCGTCAGCCGGTGTACGAGATGGCCGTCCGGGGCGTCGAAACCCTCGCCGCGCTGCTGCGCCGAGAGCCGCTGCCGCAGACGCAAACGATCTTTACGCCGACGCTTTCTCTGCGCGATTCCTGCGGCCCCTGCCGCGAACCAAGCTTATTGACCTAAGAGATTTCTTGAACCATCAAAGGAGAATGATCATGTCCCCCACTCAGAAACGCGGCTTTACACTCATCGAGCTGCTCGTCGTTATTGCTATTATCGCAATACTTGCGGCAATTCTGTTTCCCGTCTTCCAAAAAGTCCGCGAAAATGCCCGCCGAACCGCCTGCGCCTCTAATGAGAAGCAAATCGGCCTCGGCCTCATGCAGTACACCCAGGACAGCGACGAGTACCTCCCGGAGCGCTATGCGGATCGCGACCCCGTAGACAATCACCTGCGAAGCTGGAAGGACTCGATTTACCCCTACATCAAAAGCAAAGATGTTTTCAAGTGTCCTGATAACCCGGTGGCCCAGAAAATGGATCAGCCGGATGGGCAGGCAAACACTGTGAAAGGCATTTTTGCCGCCGGGTATGCGATGTACCTGCCAAATGAATTTCTTGCGGGTAAGTTTGGACATGGCGCCTCTTATCCACAACTGCTTGCCGGTGTGGATCAGCCATCCGGGTCGTTGATTATCGTGGAAAGCAGCTTTATTTACCCGGATGTCGGGACTTATCTGAGCTACGAGGAGCCGGTTGCGGCGACCGACAAAGATGCGTTCCCCGGCCCTTCGACGATGAACAGCGGGCATGACAAGAAGGCGCAAAACATCATTTACATGGACGGCCATGTGAAGTATCGCCGACTGCACGATACTTTCATCGAGCATGACGGCATCAACGACTGGCGCTACAACTATAAAGAAGTTCATGCTCCTCCCCCAGGAGCCGACATTCCCTGGGTCACGGCGCTCCAAGATGGCCTGAACAATTACCCGGACGGCAATTAAATGAAATCTCCAATCGTAACTCTTCTGGGAGTGGTCGCCGGCTTCGTGCTGGCGGCTTCGGCCTTTGCCGCCCCGCTGCCTTCCTCCGCCCCACCCCCGCCAACATTTGAGGTGGTGGAGCACCGGGCCTTTGACTTCTTTTGGAATGAAAGCGACCCGAAAACCGGGCTGACCAAAGACCGGGCGGTCAACCTCGGCGGCAAGCCGGACACCTACGTTGTAGCGTCCACGGCGGCGACCGGGTACGCGCTGGCCGCGCTGCCGGTGGGGGTATCACATGGCTGGGTCTCAAAAGACGCGGCGTATGCGCGGGCGCTGCTGACGCTACGGTTTGTGTCGGACCACTTGGAGTCGAACCACGGGTTTTACTACCATTTCCTGAACAAAACGAATGGCGAGCGCTACTGGAAGTCCGAGCTGTCGTCTATTGACACGGCGCTGCTGCTGCTCGGCGCACGGACGGCGGGCGACTACTGGCCGGGGACGGAAGTGAAGCGGCTGGCCGATGGTTTGACAGCGCGGGCAGACTGGCGCTGGATGCAGGCGGCGGACGGCAAAGCGCCTGGAGACAAAACGCTGTCTATGGGATGGAAGCCGGAGACCGGCTGGATTAATAACCGCTGGCAGGGTTACAGTGAGGCGTCTTATTTATACTGGCTGGCACTCGGCTCCGGGCCGCTGGGGCTGTCGCCTGATGCCTGGGACGGCTGGCAGATCGCGCCGGCGACCCTCGAAGGCCGGGCAGTCTTCGGCGGCGCGGAGCCGCTGTTTATGGCCCAGATGGCGCCGGGGTACTTCCCTGTCCGGGGAAAACAAGACCGGCAGGGGCGGGACTGGTGGGCGGCCTGGACCAACGCGCATCTCGCGGACATCGCCCACTGCGCCCGGAACCCGGACCATTTGAAGACCTACGACGAGGGGTTTTGGGGGATCACCGCCTGCGACCAGCCGCCGCCGGTTGGCTACGGGGCGAACTGGCCCGCCCCCGGCCACGACGACGGCACAGTCGCGCCGACGGCAATGCTGGGCGGGGTCGTGTTTGTCCCGGATCAGGCGCAGGCCGCGCTGCGGAACTTGTGGACCCGGCACCGAGATCAGCTTTGGGGCCGCTACGGCTTTTCCAATGCGTTCAACGTGGACAAAAACTGGTACGACACGGACGTGATCGGCATTGATCTCGGCATGATGCTGCTGGCGATTGAAAACGCCCGCACCGGCCAAGTCTGGCGTCTTCTCCGGCCCGATCCCGTCATTGTGCAGGGGCTGCACGCGGCGGGCTTTACCGGCGGTCACGCCGCGCGGCGGGCCGGCACCTGAGCGTTGCCAAGCGATCTGTCGCCAAGCGCAGTGTCGCCGAGCGATCTGTCGCCAAGCAGGCGCAGGAAGACGGTAACAAGCGCCGGGTCGAAGTGAGTTCCGGCGAGGCCGCGCAGGTGGTCGAGGATACGCTCAGGCGGCCAGGCGGGCCGGTAAGGCCGATCAGAGGAGAGCGCGTCCCAGACATCTACCAGAGCGAACAGCCGGGCGGGCAGGGGGATTTCTTCGCCGCGCAGGCCGCGCGGGTAACCGGTGCCGTCCCATTTTTCGTGGTGGCAGTAGGGAATTTCCAGCGCAGGGCGCAGGAACTCGGCGGGGGCCAGCATTTCCTGGGCCAGCGCCGGATGACGGCGCATGATTTCCCATTCCGCGTCGTTGAGCGGTCCCGGCTTCAGCAGAACGGCGTCGGGAACACCCATTTTGCCGATGTCGTGCAGCAGCGCCCCGCGCCGGACATGGAGCATTTCGGTGCTGGGAATTCCGATAGCCTGCGCGAGCCGCAGGGTCATTTCGGTGACGCGGCGCGAGTGGCCCTCGGTTTCATGGTCGCGCAGGTCGAGGGCGCGGGACCAGCCTTCAATGGTCGCATCGTAGGCGTGCAGCAGGTCGGTGTTCAGCGCCAAAATACTTTCTTCAGCACACTTGCGCTCGGTGATGTCCCGGACAAGTACTTGTCCGGCGGCTTTGCCTTCATAAATGATCGCGCTGCTGACGGCTTCGACATCAATGACGCTCCCATCGAGGCGGAGATATTTCATCTGCATCAGCGGATTAGCTCTGCCCGCTTCATTGTGTGCGGCACGCTCGCGCACGAGCGCCAGACTCTCCGGGTGGACAAAGTCGAGATTGTCCCGTCCAATCAATTCTTCGGCGCTTTTTGCCGCAAGCAGCGTGACCATGGCCGCATTCACATAAACGAAGCGCCCTTCGGCAAACACAAAGACGGCTTCCGGGGACTGCTCGACAAGGCTGCGGTAGCGGGTTTCACTTTCCTGCAAAGCGGCTTCCGCACACTTGCGCTCACGAATGTCCCGGCCCATCCCGGCCAGCCCAAGAACCTCACCGTCCGGCCTAGCCAGCGGCACGCCGCTGAACTGGTGCAAAACCGGCTTGCCGTCCCGGTCCAGCAGGCCGCCCTCGACAACGGCGCTGCCGGTCCCGAATGCCTGCGCGATCGCCTGAACAACGGCGTTCCGGTCTTCGGGGCCGAACAGTTCCACGGCCGGCAGGTCCTGAAGCTCTGCCGGTGACAAACCGGTGACCTTTTCCATTTTGCGGTTCCACTGCACCAGCCGCCCCGCCATGTCCAGCCGGAACAAGATGTCCGGGACGGTTGCCATGATGTTTTGATGCTCTTGCAGCGCCGCCGACAGCTCCAGTGTCCGCAGCCGCAGTGATTCCGCTGTCTGCCGCCGTTCGGTGATGTCTTGGAACGTCACAACCGCGCCTGAGACTTTGCCGTTCTCGCAGATCGGCGTGCTGATATACTCCACATCAAAAGCCGTGCCATCTTTGCGCCAAAAAACTTCATCGTCCACCCGGCGCGTCTCGGCATCGTGCAGGCTTCGGAAAATCGGACAGTCGTGCTTTGGGAACGCGCGGCCGTCGGCATGGGTGTGGTGCAGAACCGCGTGCATGGGCCGGCCGATCAGCTCGGACACATCGTAGCCCAGCATCTGCGCCGCCGCCGGGTTCACAAACTGGGTAATGCCCTCCCTATCCAGCCCGTAGATGCCTTCCCCGGCAGACGCAAGAAGCAGCTCATTCCGGCGCTGCATCTCGGCCAGCGCCAATGTTCTCTGCGCGACCCGCGTTTCAAGCGTCTCATGCGATTGTATTAGGATTGTTTCCGCGACTTCAAGCTGGGCCTGCCGCAGACTGATTTGGGACATCTCTTGCAGACTTTGCCGGCAGGAGATCAGGAGAAACGTGTCGGTGAACAGCACCCAGCCGGCATGTTCGGCAGAAATCCAGGGTGCGGCGGACGCCAGGCCGTACACGGATTCAGGCCAGAACAAGCCGCGCAGGAAATGGTCGGCCGCCGTGACAATCGTGGCCGAGAGGAGGACGCGCCAGTCGCGGTAGAACGCCAAAAATGCCAGCGAGCCGAAAATATGAAAGTGCGTCGCGATGCGTCCGCCGCTGACATGGATGAGAAGCGCGGACATGAGGAGCTGCGAAACAGCGATGACCTGCCGGGTCAGCGCCTGTCCGGGCCGGAGCAGGGCCAGGCAGATCGGGAAAATAGAAAGCAAGCCGCCGAGGAGAACCGCCGCCCAAACATGCGGGTGGACTGCGCTTTCCGTGCCGGCCCAGGTGCGCGGGGACAGGCAGCAGGCGACAAGAATTGCGCCGGCCCATTGCGCCGCCATTAAAGCGGCGAACATCTTGTCGGTCCGGCAGTAGATCGCCTGCCGCTGAACGTCAAAGATGCTTTGAGCGCGGGCCAAAACCTCGTCGGTTTGCAAAGACGGCGCTAAGGGGGTCATGTGATGCTCCGACTAATTTTGCGAGGCGTGCTAATTTTGCAGTGCGAGCGTGTGCGGTCCGTCGTCAGTGGGCAGCCATAGACGGGCATGGCCGCAGGAGACGCTTCGCCCCGCAGCCGCGCGAGGGCTGCCGACAAGCCCGGATTGTCGCCTTCATGGCCCCGCGATCCTGTCAGCCCGCCGTGAAACAGCAGCCGCCCGTCCGGGGCATACAGCAGGGTCTCGCCGGAAGTCGCCGCACCGAGACGTTTGGCCGCGTCGCCGTTGTCGTCGGTTGCGACCGAGACGCCGGGAATGGCCTGGGCCTGCCGCCGCAGGTCCGTATCGGCAAAGGCTTCCGGGCAGCCGGCAGGCCGCAGAAACAGCACCCAGAGGTTCGCCTTGCTTGGACACAGCGCCGCCAGACGGTTCAGCTCCGTCAAACTCGCCCGGCTGCAAGGACACTGCGGATGGACCAGCATAATCAATGTCGGCCTGCTTGGGTCAAGTGCCGCAAACCGCTGTTTCTGCTTGAAAGCCTGCAAAAGCACCGGCGGATGCACGGCAGCTCCTGCTGTACCATCAATTTTTTCAGTCCAGCCGAGGGCAAAAAGCGCCAGCAGAATCCAGGCCGACGCGGCGCACGCCAAAAGAGTTTTTTGGAAGGTGGTTTTTGAGAGCATAAGGGACATCTTCTGACTCCGTTATCGGCTGAGATGCCCGAATTCTTCACTCTGAGTTGTTCACCTCTTATCAATTCGCTCGGTTGTGCAGGCCAAGACGAAGCCGCGCGGCGCGTTGACATGGTTTGCTTGAATCGGCTATACTAGCGGCAGAAAGGGGCCATTCCACTATGGTTCTTACCTGGGATCAAGACCCGCGCGAGCTGTACTCCGGCATCCAGATCGGCGGCGTCGTCCAAACACTTTTAAGCGATCAGCTTATCGTCCACACCGAGGAAGCCCGTGCCAGCGAAGGCGAGTTTCCCGAACAAAACATCCGAATGCTGGCCGAGCACGGCCTACTCGGCATGAAAATCCCGACCGAATACGGCGGGCTAGGGCTGGACACGCTCAACGTCACTTATGCGGTCGAGCAGATCGCCCGCATCGCCCCGGCAACGGCCTTTGTGCTGCTTCTGCACACCCTGACCGCGAACCGGATCAATCAGGCCGGCACGGAATACCAGAAGCGCAAGTACCTGCCGCTGATTGCCTGCGAGACGCTCGGCGCGTCGGCGTGGTCTGAAAGCGGCGTCGGCGCGGACAAAAGCGTCCTCAACACCAAAGCCTACTGCGAAGACGGCGTCTGGCATTTAAACGGCCAAAAAGCGTTCTGCACCGGCGCAGGCCATGCGGGCGTCTACATGGTGATGACCGATACGACCGACGGCAAGGGGTTCTTTCTCGTCCCCGCCGATAATCCGGGACTGCGGATCGGCCAGCCAATGGACTCGATGGGCCTTCAGGGAACGCATTCGGGCGTTGTCGGTCTGGACCATGCTTTAGTTCCCGACGCCGAGCGGGTCGGGGCGCCGGGGAACATCGGCCCGATTATCAACTTTGACATGCAGAGCGGCCTGCACTCTGGGATTGTCGCCACCGGCATTGCTTTGGGAACATTCGGGCGGCTTTTAGACATCGTGAAAGCCAATAATTCTTTCGAGAAGTACGAAAGCGTCCGGGTACGGGTCTCCCAGCTTGCGGCGAACCTCAGCGTCATGCGAACTCATGTCTACGCGCTGGCCCAGATGGCGTCTCTGCCCGATGCGACCCGCCCGCCGGTGGAAGCCGCGACCATGACCGCCAAGCTGTTTTTGTCGGAGAACGCTTTGCAGATGACGACGGATGCGATTGCGATTGCCGGCAAGTCCGGCTACCTGCGCGAGAACGGCCTGGAGCGCCTGCACCGGGACGCTTTAGGCATCGTCATCGCCGCCCCGATCAACGGCCAGGTTCTCGGCAGCATTGGGGAGTCCCTGCGCCGCACCGACCGCTCCTCGCATTTGTACAAAGTGTAGCCGGAGATGCGACAAGCACCCTGTGCTCTGATGGCTGCGCTTAGTCTGTGCCTGCTGCCGCTTGCCGCTCCCGCCGGCGCTTCTCCCCTGCCGAACGGCGTGTCGGTGTCCGGCGGACGGCTGATTTTGCGCTATCCCAATCATAAAAAAGTGGTGGAGGAAACAGCGAATGCCGCAGACCCGGTGCTGTCGCCGAACAGGCATTTTGCTGTTTATATCGCTGCCGGATCCGGCGCAAAGATTTCAACAGGATCAGGTGACGCCGACCCAAACCCAGTGTGGCTTTTGGACACAGCGACGCTGAAAACGACGCGGCTTGTGGTCAGCCGCAGCAGCGGCGATATGAGACAGGTGCTGGGCGGCCTCAGCCATCCGGTTTTCTCGGTTGATGGGCGTCAGGTCTTCTTTTTGTCGGAGGCTTGGGCGACATCCGACGCCGTTCATGCAGTGGACCTGAAGACGTGCACCGTTCGGTTCCTGTGCGACGGCAACACGCTCATGGTCATTCGCACGGGCCGCGACCGGGGGGATCTCATCGTCAACAAGCACAAGTACCACCCCCGTGAAGGCGGTGCGTACAATGCCGACTGGCTGGTTTCGCCACGGGGCCGGGAGATTAAGATTTGGGACACCGGCAAATGACAAGCTCTTGCAAAATCGGCCTTGTGCTGATGTTCAGCACGCTTCTGATAAGACCGCTCGCTGCCGCTCCGGCAGGAACGCCGGGCCGAATGTCGGTCAGCGTTTCCATGTCGGGGCGGCGGCTGGTGATGCATTATGGAGGCCACCGAAAGACGTACAGGATGGTGCAGGGCATCTATGACTTGGTCCTATCGCCGAACGGGCGGCAGGCAATTTATATCATGGTGAAACCGTATTATCCTCATTCGGTAAACATGACCGATGCCACCCCGAACTCGCTGTGGCTGCTGGACGCAGCAACCGGCAAAAACACGCAGATTGCCGCAACCCCCTTTTCAAGCAATAACAAAGAGGATATAGCCGGCATCCAAATCCCAGTCTTCTCGAATGACGGCACACAGCTTTACTTTTCGTCGGCGGGGATTAACTCGACAGATACGATTCACGCGGTAGACCTTGCCACCCGCCTTGTCCGGTACGTCTGCGACGGCAGCAGTCTGCGGGTCATCGGCAGCGGCCCGTACCGGGACGATTTGGTTATCTATGAGCAGGTCCTCTACCCAGATGGAACCCTCGAACCGGGCCGCAATTGGCTTGTCTCGCCGCAAGAACGCCGCATTAAGCCGTGGGGTTCTGCAAAGGATGGTCCTGAGCCTGAATGAGCAGCACTCCGAAAATCATGGGCGTCATACCCGCCCGGTTTAATTCGTCGCGCCTGCCGGGGAAGGCCCTGCGGGAGATCGCAGGCAGGCCGATGATCCATTGGGTTTACTTAAACGCCAAGCGCTCGCCGCTTTTGACCAAGCTGGCCGTGGCAACCGACAGCCCGGAGATTCAGGCGTCGTGCGAGGCCGCTGGCATCCCCGTTTACTTGACCCGTGAGCATCCGTCGGGAACCGACCGGGTCCACGAAGTCTTGACCCGGACCGACGCCGACATTTACGTCAACATCCAGGGCGACGAGCCGACCTTGCGCCCGGACCACCTGGAGCTGATGCTTCAGCCGTTTTTGGACAGCAGCGGCACGCAGGTCACGACACTGAAAGTCGCGATCTCCGCTGCCGAGGCCGCCGATCCGAACAACGTCAAAGTGGTGACAGCGGATAGCAATTTCGCGCTGTACTTTTCGCGCTATCCCCTGCCCTATGACCGGGCCGGAACGAGGCAAGCCCAGCATTTCAAGCACATCGGCCTGTACGCCTATACCCGTGCGGCCTTGTCGCTCTACCACAGCCTGCCGCAGTCGTCATTGGAACTCACCGAGAGCTTGGACCAGCTTCGCTTTTTGCAGAACGGCGTTCCCATTTATGTCGCCGAAACCCCGCATGATACCGTCGGCGTGGACACGGAAGCCGATTTGGAGCGCGTGATTGCGATGTTTGAGACGGTGAACAGCGCGTGATTTGCTCAGACAGAAGCCACGGCATAAATGCCGAGGCTCGAACAGAACAGTGTCGCGGCGACACGGGACGCGACCACGCGGCTTGTCTCGTGTCGCTTCGACACTGGTTTTTGTAGCCTCGACATTCATGCCGTGGCTTTTCTTCCGCCTTTCAGCCGCCTATGTATTTCCTCTACAGCCTTGTGTTCTCGTCCTGGATACTCTTTATGGCCCCCTACTTCCTGTACCGGGCCTGGAAGCACCAGAAGTACCTGCCCGCGCTGCGTCAGCGCCTCGGCACTCCTCCTAAAACGCTGCACTCCGACGGCCGCCCGACGATTTGGATCCACTCCTGCTCTGTCGGCGAGACCCTCAGCGTTCAGCCGATGGCCCAGGCCCTGCACGAGCGGTTCCCTGACGCGCGGTTAGTCTTTTCCACCATTACCAAGACCGGCCAGGCCATCGCCCAGGAGCGGTTCGCCAGATACGGCGCGGGCAACTCGTTCTACTTCCCGATTGATTTGGCTTGGATCGCCGGCAAAGTCTTAGATACCATTCAGCCGAGCCTCCTCATCACGATTGAAACCGAGATTTGGCCGAATGTCCTGCACGAAGCCAAAAAGCGCGGTATTCCGATCGTCATGGTCAACGGCCGCATTTCCGCCGAATCGTTCACCTATTACCGCTGGGTCCAGCCGCTCCTGGGTCCGGTCTTCCAGAATTACGCGCTTCTTTTGATGAAGGCCCAGGAAGATGCGAACCGCTTGCAGCGCATGGGAGCGCCGCCGAGCAAGATCAAAGTCAGCGGCTCTATCAAGTACGACCGGAACGTCGCCGCCGAGAAAGAAATCACCCAGAAGCAGGCCGCCGCGCTGGATGCTGCCCTTGCACTGACTGCCATCGACACGCCGCTCATCGTCGCCGGCAGCACCCACGACGACGAAGAAGCCACACTGCTTGAAGTCCTGCGCCGCCTGCGCCGAGTGCCGGGTCTCGAAGCGACGCGCCTGCTCCTTGTCCCGCGCCACCCGGAACGCTTCACAGCGGTCGCGCAGATGGCCGAGCGTCAGGGCTTCACCGTCAAGCGCCGGTCCGACCCCGCGCCCGGCGCCCCGTCCGCCGAAGTGTTAATCTTGGACACCCTTGGCGAGCTAGGCACGGCGTACAGCTTCGCCACCGTCGCGTTTGTCGGCGGCACGCTCATCCCCCACGGCGGCCAGTCCATCATGGAACCGGCCCTCTATGCCAAGCCCATCGTCGTCGGCCCGTCCATGCTGAACTTCCCGCAAATCATTGACGATTTTCTCCTGCGCGGCGGCATCGCCCAAATCGCCGCCGACGAGACCGACAAAGAGGCCCAGAAAGCGCAGCTCACCGACGCCTTCGCCAAGTTGTTACTTGATGCCGACTCCCGCGCCCAGATGGGCCGCGCCGCCTTGTCGGTCTTCGAGGGCAGCCAGGGCGCGACCAAGTTCACCGTAGACCACATCGCCGCCATTTTTGAGGAGACATTGAGGAAATGAGCGAAGTCTTAGCCCGCATCCGCGTCCGCGAGACGCATGGGATTAGACGGTTTCTGTACCCGCTGACTGCTTTTTTAGAGCGTTCAGACTGGTCGGAAGTGGGCATGGTAAGCCTGTTTACGTCGCAGGATCAGCAACTGCCGACACAGATAACGCCTTCCTCTCCCGAAGCGCGGCTGAGGCATCGTTTGGATTTCGCCGTTTCTCTAGGGCCGCATGAAGAGTTAGAATTAGAGCTGCATCCTACCGAAACAGCACTGATTATTGCTGACCCGCTTTCTGTGACCGAAGAAGGCGGCTACCATAATCGGCAGCAGCGTCTTGGGATTGACTTCTACGCGGGCGTAGATCAGGTAGTTTATGAAGACGTGTCGCACTTGCGAAGCCGCGCGACAGTCACGCGCAACGCGGCAGAAGGGGCGTTTATAAGGGGCGGAACGGCGTATGCAGTGGGATACACGCTGAACGCACGGGTGGAAACAAACAGCGAGTACGCCGACGGCACAAGAGCGCAAACGCGGGTCGAAATTACCGCCTGCAAATCCTGGGCCACCGTGACTCACAGAGTTGATGAGGCGCAACCCAATGATGAAATTGTCTTTGCCCTGCCTCTTGCCGTCACATCTGAGACTCTTACCTGTGACTTCGGCGTCGGCGGGTATGTGTTCGGGAAGCTGGACAGCAAGGCAACGGAGATTGTCTGGAAGACGGAGTTTGGCGACGCGCCCTATGCTGAGTGGACCGTCGCAACTGCCGGGCGAGTGGATTATGTCGGGGAAGTGGAGAGCGCCGAGGCGTTCCTGGCGCAGCGCTGGTTCCATCTGATTGACAGCGATAAAGCGCTGGCCGTGGCAATCACGAAGTTGCCCGATGCCTGCCAGGAAATGACCGTGCGGTTGACGCATGACGGCGATGTTTCTGTTGCATTTAAGTTAGGCGAGACAGTCGCGGGCCGTGCGGAGTTCGGCGTTTGCTACCATTTCTTAAATGATGTTCCGGCGATTGCCGCCGCGACCAATCCGCAGTCCATTCTGCTGCCGCCGACTGTCGAAGTGCTGCCGGCGGGATGACGGGCAGGACGGAGTAGGAGCCACGGCATGAATGCCGAGGCTGAGTAAAACACCGTCCAGGGGACGGAAGAATAAGAAGCACCCGCGCGTTAATCTTGTGTCGCCGGGACACTGTTTTGTTCAGCCTCGGCATTCATGCCGTGGCTTTGCTTGTCTTAAAGCAGCCCTTGCAGCCGCTCTTTCAGGCGCGTGTGCCGGTGAATATCGCTCTGCTTCTTGACCGCCATGGCAATCGCGCGTTTTGGGCCGATGAGAACCGCGAACTTCTTGGCACGGGTGAGAGCCGTATACAGCAGGTTGCGCTGCAACAGCATGTAATGCTGGGTGTGGATGGCAAGCACAACGGCGGGATATTCTGAGCCTTGCGAGTTGTGGCAGATAAAGCCGTTCGCGACAAATGAATGGACACCCTCCACTTCAATATCGTACATCTCTGCGTCTTCTTCGGTTTCGTCCACAGCGATGATACGATCATAAAAGTAGCGGGAAGCGGCAACAGCCCGCAGGGACGCAGGAACCGCTGCCCCTAGTTGTTCCAAATATGCGGCCAGAGTTTGGACATTGCCATAAGACAGACTCTTTTTTCCTCTCGTAATCCGGTCCAGCAGATGACCGATAGCCGCCTCCCGGTTCGCCCAGACGCCTCTGCCTTTGATACCTCGGCTCCGCCCGAAGTGCTGTCTCACAGCCGCCAAGATTTCTGCGACTAAAGCCGCGCTGTGTGGAACAAAATCCATGTTTGTTTTCAGCGGCGCATTGTTGGCCCGGACCATCAGCGCTTCAAGCCGTTCGGATTTGTAATCTATGGAAAAGTTAATCAATGCTTGAAACCGGGCCAAAGAGGTTCCGCTCACGCCAACATAATAGGCATTTGCCCCAGACTTTTTCTGCTGTGCGACAATGCCGACCGAGAGCAGCAGCATCTGGACTTGTTTTGCTAAAACGGGTGAGCAGGTGACTAAGCGGCAAGTACGGCAAGTTCCTGTTCCGGCGCTGCCGTCGGTATCGAACAGCCCACGGAGAAAAGCGGCTCTGAGGCCGGCGTCAGACTGAAAAATAATTTCCGGGATAGTCTTCGCGCAGGCCGTGCAGTAGTCCAACCCCAGCAGGCAGAGCCACTGCCGGAACGCAAGAGAAACGACATAAAGGCGTTCGGCTTTACGCGAGGGATGAGCGTAGCGGCAGACACGCAGACCGTAACCCTCTAAGACCAAGCGGATTTTGCAGAGTACCTGCGGGTCTTGATTAGTAAAATCTACGGTTCCATCTTTGCGGTCACGATAGGAACCATCTCCGATGACAGCGCCCAGCAGCCAGGCTAACTCTGCATCGAGATAAGACGGAAGTTGTAGGCTCGGCCGATCCTTCCGAGGGGGAGACGCCAGCAGCGGCAGAGCAGGCAAAGGCGTTGGGAGAGAAGATTTTGCTTCCCCGCGACTGATGCAGGCAAACTGGCCTACTTGTAGGTCCCCAGCAGTGACAAAATGATGGCCGGCTTCGTTACCTACTAAGAGAGGATGCTCGTGGGACACATCAATTTGAAACCCGGACTGTGTCTGGATGCGGATGACGCGCTTTTTGCCGGTCGGCACTGTACCGATGACCTGCCGAAACGAGTTGTCCTCGGTCAAAACCTCGTCCCCGGCGGCAATGTCTTGCAGGGGGACAAGGCCCCGTTTCGTCCAAACCCTCTCGTAGCCTGCCACGCACTTATGGATTGAGCAAGCGAACGCAAGTGTCAGCTCGTCACTGTCGGCGAACTCGTAGATGGCTTCATTTGTCCCCTGGGCATCGGTGAAGGCGACAGTCAAAATCTCTTCTTCCAGGTCAATCGCAACGACCATGCCGATGTCTCCGTTGTAGACGGACTTGTCGTAGTTGTTGACGATCTGCATGACCCGGTCGCCGACCCGGAACAGGCGTGGGCCGCGCTGGATTTCAGGCTTATCGAAGCGGGGCGGGTTCAGGACTTCCTGAAGGCGCGAGTTGAGGTGCGCCGCGCCCGCCGAGCCGCGCTGCATGGGGGTCAGGACCTGAATGTCGCTTGGTGCATAGCCGCGCTTCGGGAGGCTTTTGGCGACAACAGCGACAACTTTCTCGGCCAGCTCATCGGCTTCTTCGGCGTTAAGCCACGCGCAGTCGCGGTTCGCCGACGGCGGCGGCAGCTCCGGCAGGCGTCCGGCATTGATCGCGTGGGCGTTGGTGATAATCAAACTTTCGGCGGCCTGGCGGAACACCTGGGTGAGCCGCGAAACAGGGGCGATACCACTGTCTATCAGATCCCGGAGAACATTGCCAGGGCCGACCGACGGAAGCTGGTCCACGTCGCCGACAAAGACGACCTGGGCGTCCGGCGGAACCGCTTTCAGGAGCGAGTAGGTCAGCACCATGTCGAGCATCGAGCTTTCGTCAACAATCAGAACATCGCATTCGAGCGGCTGGTCCAGGCCCCGCTTGAAGCCGCGCTGCTCCGGGTCGAATTCGAGCAGACGGTGTACAGTCTTCGCTTCCCGCCCCGTCACTTCCGCCATCCGCTTCGCCGCCCGCCCCGTCGGCGACGCCAGCAGCACGTCTTTGTTCAAAGCCTCAAAAGCCGCAACAATCGTGTTGGTGGTATACGTCTTTCCGACCCCAGGGCCTCCAGTCAGCACGGAGAAGCGGGAAAGCAGGGCGGTCTTGACGGCTTCGCCCTGCTCGGCGGACAGCGGAAACTTCTGGGCGTCCAGCAGCGCCAACAGCCACTTGTCAAAGTCGGCTTTGGGCGGCACGGCAGACGTGAGCAGGGACTTGATGCGCTCGGCGACTCCGATCTCGGTCTTGTGCAGCGACGGCGTATAAATGGCGATTTCCGTGTCGCCCAGCAGTGTGAACGGCTCGGCGATCAGACGCCCAGAATCAGCAAGTACCTTGATTGCGCCGGCAACATCGCCGACGCCGAGTATCTCGCCGGCTTTTTGGGTCAGCTCGGCCTGCGTGAGGTACGCATTGCCGCCTGATTCGACCGCTTCGTTCAGCACATACACGACGCCGGCTTCAATGCGTCGGGGATCGTCCTCAGCAATGCCGATGGCGCGGGCGATTTTGTCCGCGCTCTTGAACCCGATGCCCCAGATATCCGACGCAAGCTGGTAGGGGTTCCGCTCGACGACTTCGATCGACTTACTGCCGTAAGCTTTGTAAATCTTGACGGCATAGGCCGGGGAAACGCCGTGGGACTGCAAGAACAGCATGATGTTCTTGACTTCCCGCTGGTCTTTCCAAGCCGTCGTAATCTTCGCCAGCGTCTTTTCGCCGATGCCGCCCACCCCCAAGAGCTTGCGTGGATGGTTCTCAATAATGTCTAAAGCGTCTTCGCCGAACTTCGCGACAATGCGCTTGGCCGTCACCGGGCCGACTCCCTTGACCATGCCGGAGCCGAGATATTTTTCAATCGCAAACGCAGTCGCCGGGCGAACGACTTCGTAGCGAGCGACATTCATCTGCTTCCCCCACTGGGCGTGGTTTGTCCAGGTGCCGTAGCAGAGGAGCGACTCGCCGACGACGGGATTGGAAAAGCTGCCGATGATGGTGATGACATCGCGGGCGTTCGGCGGCAGAAGCCGGGCGACCGTGTAGCCGTTGTCTTCGTTATGGAAGGTGATGCGCTCGATCACGCCTTCTAAAGCGTCAAGCGGCGGGCCGTTTTCGGAGAGTGTTGCAGAGGGTTGGGGTTTAAAGGCGCACACGGAAAGAGTATACCCGATGGGAGTCCCCCCAGCCCCCAATAATGGGGGAGCCGGAGTTAAGACAAGGGCGGTCCTTCCTAATCCTATCATGCTCCCCCATTATTGGGGGCTGGGGGGACTCCTAATCCTCCACATAGCCCGGCGTGAAGCGCTCCAAACGTCCTGCCAGCTCTTTAACGATGTCGGCTTTGACAGTGATCGTCTCCGGGCCGTAGTCTACCGAGTGGACGCGGCCCATCTCGTAGCACTGGGCGACGATGTCCGAGCGGCCATACGGCAGAATGAGCGTCACCGTCGCCAGCAGGGACTGCAAAGTCGCCTCCATGCGGTCCATCAGGAACGGGATGCCGTCGCGCTTGGTCGCCGACAGATAGCACGAGTTCGGCGTCTCGGCGATCAGCGTTTGCAGCTCATACGGGTCCTTGACTAAATCAGCCTTGTTGAATGCCGTGATGATCGGCTTATGGTCTGCGCCCAGCTCGGCCAGAACTTCGACGACCGCCCGCATCTGCCGCTCGCGCTCCGGGTGGGCCGTATCTACCACATGGATGAGGAAATCGGCCTGCACGACTTCCTCTAAAGTCGCCCGGAACGAGGCCACCAGATGATGCGGCAGATTGCGGATAAAGCCGACCGTGTCGGTCATCAGCACCGACCAGCCGCCGTGGGGCAGGACCACCCGGCGCGTCGTCGGGTCGAGGGTCGAGAACAGCATTCGGTCGGCCAAGACTTCCGCGCCTGAGAGTAAGTTAAGAAGCGTAGACTTGCCCGCCGACGTGTAGCCGACCAAAGCGCAGGTTGGGAACGGCAGCTTATGGCGCATCTGCCGCTGCTGCGCCCGCTGCTCCTTCATTTCGTCAATCTCGCCGCCGAGCAGCGAAATCCGCTCCTTGACCCGCCGCCGGTCGCTTTCCAGCTTGGTCTCGCCGGGGCCGCGTCCGCCGATGCCGCCCTGCTGCCGCTCGAACTTCGTATACAGCGACGACAATCTTGGCAACAAGTAATTAAGCTGGGCCAGCTCCACCTGCAATTTGCCTTCGCGTGTTCGCGCCCTTTGGGCAAAGATGTCCAAAATAAGCTGCGTCCTATCGAGAACCCGCCGCTCCAGAGCATTCGTCAAGTTCCGCTGCTGGGTCGGGGACAGCTCATCGTCAAAGATGACCAGCTCGGCATTTGTGCTTGCCAGCTCGCCTTTAAGGTCCTCTACTTTGCCCGGCCCAATATAGGTCGCCATATCCGGGGCGCGGCGCGACTGGTGGAACTCGCCGACGACCCGTGCGCCCGCCGTCATCGCGAGTTCTCTTAGCTCTGACAGCCGCATTGCCATATCATCCTCGCCGCCCGCAAGCGACAGAGAGACCACCAGCGCCCGCTCTTCCGTCGCCGTACTATAAGAAAGTTGTGCCATAGACAAATAGTATACCCACTACTACAAACACCGATCAGGCGGAAGTGCACAGACAGATTCAATCGTAACACAAATTTCTGTGTTTTATAGCAGGAAACTCGTTACGTTTCGCTAAATATACTTCGATATAATACACAAGTTATCAAAAGCCATTAAAACCGACCACGGAGGAGACAACCATGCCAGATTGCATTTTCCCGAACTGCCCAAATCCAGGCAACAACAATTTCAGTGTTCTCTTACACAAACCAGATACAGACGCCATTTGGTCACAAGACACTCAAGCATATGTTTGCGACGCCCATGCTGTTCAGGGCGTCCGTATCACGGCCATTATGGAGCCAACACAGACTGCGGACATAGAAACGCATGTAGTGGCTACAGACGGCTCAAAAGTTGTGTCATAGACAAGTGTCATACCCGCTCCAGCGAACGTTGCTTCGGCGTAGTGCAGACCAAAATCGTTCTCACAAAACATTGATGCCTAATCGATGAAATTAGCTGGCAGAGGAGCGTAAGTTATTGGCAGACATGGGGAGCAATGAATTACAGGTGACTGGTGACGCCGTACTACTACGCCACTTTCGGGAGCAGGCCGATGAGCATTTAGCGCCATCTTCTGAACGCGATCCATACAACGGCAACAGCCCGTCAGTCCTGAGCTTCCACCGGCTTCTCCCGGTTCCTGCCGACGTTGCAGCACGAGACTACGGCACTCCGAGCGGCGGGTGTGAATGGCAAAAAAGCCATTGGGGCGTCAAATGGGGTGCGTCAAACGCAAGTCTTGACGCCGTGCCGGATGCCCTAATCTATTCTTTTGACACAGCCTGGTATCCCCCGATTCCGTTTCTGCAAGCTGTTTCCGCCGACTACCCCTCACTGACATTCGTGCTTACGTTTAGCCAGCCAATCAGCCACTTCCAAGATCAGTATGCGTTTCAGAATGGCAGAGCTATAGATGTAGAAGCAACTATTGAAAACTGGTGAGGCAAACGTGTCTGAAACGCAAAAAATTCCGCGTCAGTCTTACGAAATCCCTTTGCTAAAAAGCCTGGCTGAGTTAGGCGGCGAAGTTGTCCCTGGTGCGGAGCTTTATCAAAGTGTCGCATTGAAAATGGGCTTCGCCGGGCAGGACATGGAATACGATCTTGTCCATGCTCGTGATAAGTGGATTTACACGTTGCAATGGGTTCGTCATACATTGGTCAAAAGTGGTGACATGGACGGCAGCCGACGGGGTATTTGGGCAATTACCGAGCAGGGTAGAAAACGGATTGGTGTATCTGCTGCTTGAAAGATGCCTTAACGAAAAATTCCTAATATGTTTCGTGCTATAGGGGTCAAAGAGCCGTCCGAGATTATTGCTCAACTTTTGCAGGCGCGGGCTTCTTCTTCCGATGAAACGCATTTTGGGGATACCTTTTTCGAGCCGATTGTTTTGGCTGTCAGCGGTGGTCACGTTTCCGGCGCGACCGGTGTCGATGTCGAAATCGAGACTGACACAAAATTTACGGCGATTGCAGTCAAATCAGGCACGAACGCGCAGAACGCAAGCGCCCAAAGCAAGCAAAATCAGGAGTTCAATGAACTGCGGAGCCGCCTGCACAAAATCGGGAAGCATTTTGACGCGGTGATCGGCTACTGTTACGGGCGAACGACAGGAGCGATTCCAAAAGGCAAAATGTACCGCCGACTTGCCGGTCAAGCTTTCTGGGAAGAACTGACGGGCGATGCCGACTTCTACCTCAAACTAATGCGGTTAATGGGCAAATATCCCGTAGAACACCGGAGAGAATATGAGGCGGAGTTCAACGAACTTGTCAGCCGCTTCAACGCCGAGTTCAAATCGGAGTTTTCCGCATCTGACGGCAACATCAACTGGGAAAAGCTGATTGCGTTCAATAGCTCCAAAGACAAGCCGAAGAACAGCAAACTCGCGCGGGAAGTCGCCGAGGCCGACTATCAGCCATCGTTGCTCTGAACGTTCTCTGCTTCTTTGGCCTCCGCTTCTCGCGCCTCCGCTCTTTGTTTCCGCGCACGTTCTGCATACGGATTAGGTCGGGCTTTGCTGTAGTCAAAATTGTATTCCGGCCGCAAATCGTCTTCTAAATCTTCGTTCGGGTCGCTATAAACTCGAATGGTATGCTCTATCCTATCTTCCTTTCCGTTATTCACCTTTGCTCTGTCATCACTGTCCCTTCACCTTACGCGGGCGCGGATGGCGCTCGTCGGAGACGATGTCGGGGGCGGCGGCGAGCAAGTCAGTCAAATACGCCACTTCCGCTTCAAGCCGGTGTTCCAGGTGACGAAGCACCCATCGCTTCGCGGTGCCGACATAATCCTGTGCCTCCGCAGCGATCCGTTTGTTTTCCGCCAGCATCCCCCGCACCTTTTCTAATCGCTCTGCCAAGACTGAAGGCAGTGCGTCCAAAGTTTCAGGATCAAGCTGCGTCAGGGCGAGGTCGAAGGGGTCGAACTTGAAGGCAACTTCGCTGAGGCCCGCCCGCCGAAGCGCCGCGAGGGCTTCACGCCCGGCGTCGGTGATCTCGTAAAGCTGCCGGATCGGCCGGTTCCCCTCGCGCTCGCGGCCTGATTCCCGCAGCAGTCCCTCCGCCGCGAGCCGCTTCATCGCCCCGTAGACCGCGCCGACGGTAATATCGGTCCATAAATGAACCCGGTAATGTTCCGCCGTCAGCCGCAGGCGGTGACCGTGCATCGGACCATGTTCAGCGAAGGATGAAAGAATAAATAATCGAATAGAGGACATGTTGCTTTCGCGAAAGTAATTGGGTATGATGTGCCTAATTGCTCTTGCAAGAGTAATCAAGGGTAGGACACCTGTAGTATACCTTTATTCACTAGGAGGGATTTCAATATGCGTGTTTTTGTGACCGGAGCCACAGGCTTCATCGGTTCCGCCGTCGTGCCTGAGTTAATTCGCGCGGGACATCAGGTGCTTGGGCTTACTCGTTCGGACGCAGGCGCCGAGGCATTGGCAGCCGCCGGGGCTGAGGTGCATCGTGGGGATTTGGAAGACTTGGACAGCTTGCGGCGCGGGGCGGCTGCCTCGGATGGCACCATCCACCTAGCCTTCAACCACGACTTCTCGAAGTTCGCGGAGAACTCCGAGCTGGACCGGCGGGCCATCGAGGCACTCGGCGGCGCACTCGCTGGCTCAGACCGCCCTCTGCTCGTCACCAGCGGCCTCGGACTTTTGGCACCGGGCCAAGCCTTGACGGAAGACCTGGACCTTCCGGCCAAATCACCCACTCCTCGCGTCTCCGAACAAGCGGCTTTGGCGCTTGTCCCGCAGGGCGTCCGCGCATCGGTGGTGCGGCTGCCCCAGGTTCACAACACGGTCAAGCAGGGCTTTGTAAGTTATTTAATTGCGGTGGCCCTCGCGAAGGGCATTTCCGCGTATGTGAGTGACGGCACGAACCGCTGGCCGGCGGCGCATGTTTCTGACACTGCTCGTCTCTACCGGCTGGCGCTGGAGAAACAGGACGCGGGCGCTCGGTATCACGCAGTCGCGGAAGAAGGCGTGCCGCTTCGGAACATCGCCGAAGCGATTGGTCACGGCCTCAAGATACCGGTCGTTTCCTTGTCCCCGGAAGAGGCAGGCCCGCATTTCGGCTTTCTCGCAATGTTCGCCGGTCTGGACATGCCGGCTTCCAGCGTACTGACTCAGGAACGGCTGGGATGGCATCCGACCGGGCCGGGGATGATCGCCGATCTCGAACAAATGCAGTACGAAGCCTAAATAGACCGCTGGCTTGCGGGGCGAGGGCGCCGCAAGCCTGCGCCGCCAAACCGCAGGAGGAATTTCTATGCCGACAAATACAGCCGCTTGGTTGATGGCGACACAAACCCCGCTTGAGGTCAAGTCCGCGCCGTACTCGCCCCCGCGTCCAAACGAGGTCGTCGTCAAGAACCACGCCGTCGCCATCAACCCCATTGACTGGATCATCCCGCTCATCGGCTATTCTATCTTTCCCTGGATCAAAACCCCGTTTGTCCTCGGCTCAGACCTTGCGGGTGAGGTCGTCGAAGTCGGGAAAGAGGTGACTCGGTTTCAAGTCGGCGACCGTGTTATCGGACATGCGGTGGGAGTAGATAAAAAGCGCAATTCTTCGGCGGAGGGCGCCTTCCAGACCTACACCGTCGTGCTTGCCCACATGGCCGCGCCTATTCCCAGCACGATGCCCTACGAGAATGCCGCCGTTCTTCCCCTGGGCTTGTCTACCGCCGCCTGTGGCCTGTTCCAGAAAGACCATCTGGCGCTTCAGTATCCCTCGGCAAGTCCAAAATCCACGGGTCAGACGCTTCTCGTCTGGGGAGGCTCGACAAGCGTTGGCAGCAACGCCATTCAGCTTGCTGTCGCGGCAGGGTACGAAGTGATCACAACGGCCTCGCCACGGAACTTCGACTACGTCAGGAAGCTCGGTGCCAGCCAGGTCTTCGACTACAACAGCAAGACCGTCGTCAAAGACGTGATCAGTGCGCTTAATGGCAAGACGCTTGCCGGCGCTCTTGCGATTGGACAAGGATCATCAGAAGTCTGTGTGGACATTGTCGGTGCCTGCAAGGGCAGAAAATTTGTCTCACTGGCAAGCTCGTCCGTTTCCATCGAAAGCTTCCCCCTGCGCCGGCAGCTTCCTCTGCTGATCCTGCGGTTTGTCTCATCGAACGTGTCATTGCAGGTGAGGTGCCGCGCCAAAAGCGTCAAGACAAAGTTCATCTTCGGCAGCACGCTGATGGACAACGAGGTCAGCAAACTGATTTACGAAGACTTCCTTCCCAGTGCTCTCGCCGAAGGCCGTTACGCCGCCGTCCCGGAGCCGTCTGTCGTCGGAGCGGGCCTTAATTCTCTGCAAGCCGCGCTTGACGTTCAGCGAAAGGGCGTCTCCGCGAGGAAAGTGGTCGTCTCTCTTTGATGGGAACCTTCCTGATGTTCGCTGTCTTACTGCTGGGTACCCTCAGTTCGGCTTTTGCTCAGCCTCTTAGCACAGACCATCTTGCGCCTTCGTCTGCTTCAGCGGGACTACCCAAGAAAGCGGAGCCAGGCAAGAAGCACGGGTTTGAGATTCCAAAGATTGGGATTGATGCCAGCATTTTTGCCCCGTCGAACGGCAAAACGCGCAGCCGGTTTGGGAGGACTTGGACGATCATCGGACTTGCGCTCGGCAGGCCCGACAGTCCTTCGGCAACAGGCCGATTTAGCCCGGACTTCGATGTTACCCAAACATCGTCCAGCAACCATCATGCGTTTGTTGCTCCGCTCGGCGTCCGCTACCGACGTGCATTCAGCGCGGATGATGTTAAGCGGAAGCGTCCGCTCATCCCTTACTACGGGGCTGCCGCTGACTTCGTGGTGCTGGATTTGCGCTCTCCCGAAGACAATGTTCATTCACGGTTTCGGCTCGGCTACGGCGGGTCTGCGGTCATAGGCACGACGGTTGGTGCCAGTGGTTTTGCCGAGGCTAAATACCTAGCAATCGGCAGAGTAAGAGGCTTTGACCTCTCAGGTGCCAGCATCACGGTGGGAATTCGATTTTAAGAAGAAAAACAATGAAAACAGTAACTATCTAATCTAGGCCACTACCCGGATTTGTACCCAGGAGGCTGGTATGATGGGAGTCCATACCCCTGTATACTTTCTGAAACGTCCTACTCGACAGGAACCCGACCTCTTCAAAGAGGCATGAGCAGCGTCTTCGGCGCACTCACTTCAGAAGCAAAGGAACTCAGATGCACGCATATGTCATTCAGAGCTATGGGGCAATCAACGATGTCGTAAGGCTAGTTGACATTCCGGCACCCACGCCGAAGGCGAACGAGGTCGTCATCGACATCAAAGCTTCGGCTCTCAACCCCATTGACCTTCGCATCATCACAGGCTCGCTAAAGCGTGTCAATTCTTACCCCATGCCGCATCGAATCGGATTCGACGGCAGCGGCGTGATCTCCTCCCGAGGTGAAAACGTCCGCAGCTTCGCGGCTGGAGATCAGGTTTTCGTTCGGGCCTCCCGAAGCGATACAGGTACGTTCGCAGAGCAGATTGCGGTCGAGGCCAGCATAGTCGCCCTAAAGCCAAAAACGGTCGACTTCCAAGGCGCAGCGGCTCTCCCTTTGGTCGCCCTGACCACAATACAAGGGTTGACGGATCGAGCGCACGCGAAAGCAGGACAACGAATACTAATTCAAGCTGGGTCCGGCGGTGTGGGTTCCTTTGCGATTCAATTCGCAAAAAATCTTGGTCTCCATGTAACAACAACCACCAGCAGTAGGAACATTAGCTTAGTGTCTGGTCTTGGTGCGGACGAAGTTATCCCGTATGATAGACAAGACTACCGGTCGAACGGTCGTGTCTACGACATAGTCCTCGACACCCTGGGCGGAGAGGCGACCTTGGCCTCCTTTGAGGTTTGCAAGCCAGGGGGTTCGGTTGTCTCGATTGCGGGTCCCCCAGACAAACAGATGCCTGACCAGGTAGGTGCTCGCCCAATCGGTCGACTCATGATGAATTTCATGTCCCGGAAAGTATACGCGGCGAGTCGCAAGTATGGCGTTGCATACTTCCGGTTCCTGACCGAGTCGAGTGGGAGGCAACTCGCCGAGATTGCCGCTCTGGTGGATGAGGGCCACGTCCGTCCAGTGATTGACCAGGCGTTTTCCTTTGACAAGCTCCCCGAGGCCCTGTCTTATCTTGCAACAGGTCGAGCCACAGGAAAGGTACTGCTGCTCGGCCTGTGACCAGCCACATTCGAAGTTGCCCAGGAAACGGTTCGTGCCTTGATGCCGCTACCGGAAAAACGCTCTGGACCACGCCGATCGCGAATACTGCCACTGCCGCGCGTTCAGCGCGAATGACCTCAAGCGGAAACGTCCGCTCATTCCCTACTATGAGGTTGCCGCTGACTTCGTGGTGCTGGATCTGCGGTCATAGGCACAACGGTCGGTGCCAGTGGCTTTGGCCTCTCAGGTGCCAGCATTACGGTGGGAGTTCGATTTTAGGAAGAAAAACAATGAAAACAATTCTAGTCATCGGCGCGTCGGGCTTCGTGGGCAAGCATCTGGCTAGAGGGCTGCTTGCCGAAGGGTACGCCGTCCGCTGTTTGGCACGGGACCCGGCAAAGGTTCAAGACCTCGCAGCGCTTGGCTGCAAGGTTGTCAAAGGCGATATTTCCGATCTTGCGTCGGTGCAGCGTGCTTTGGAAGCCGTGGAGGCCGTCTACATCTCCATCCATACACTTTCGCCTCAGCCTTCTGCTGCGGCAGGCCAGGGCTTTATGGAAGTCGAGATGAACGGACTGTGGAATATCGTGACGGCGTGCCGGACGCACGGCGTGCGTCGCCTGGTCTATGTGACGTTCCTCGGTGCCGCGTCCGAAGCGCCAAGTGCGTGGGTGCGCGAGCGCTGGAAGGCCGAACAGTTCCTGCTCCAAAGCGGCCTGGATGTCACCGTCATCCGGCCCGGCCAGATCGTTGGCGTAGGCGGACAGGGCTTCAACATGATGGTAAGCCAGGCCAGGAAGTCGACGGCGATTATAATGGGCAGCGGCAGGGGAAAGTTTCGCAACATCGCCGTGGAGGACTTGGTTTACTACCTGGTCGGGGTGCTGAACGATCCGCGTGCGAATGGGCAATGCTACGATGTAGGGTCTGATGACGTCCTGACAAACGAACAGATGATTGACATGACGGCAGAGATTTTAGGCCGACGGCCCCCCAACAAAATTCACATCCCGCAGGCGCTCCTCGGCGTGCTTGCGCCGGTCATAGACCGCCTGAGCAAACTCCCCAAAGGCGCGATGAAGGGCCTCGTGGACAGCATGAAGACCGATGCGGTGGGCGATCCTATGCCGATACGCAGAATTCTGCCCCGTTCCCCTCTGCCCTATCGCCAGGCGGTGGAACGAGCATTGACGATGACAAAAAAGCGCGAAGGAGAATAGGAAAATGTTTTTTGTTGCAGGAATTACCGGCCATGTCGGAGGAGCCGCCGCCCGGCGGCTGCTGGAAGAAGGCCATGCGGTCCGCGCCCTGGTGCGCGACCCGGCGAAAGCTGCCGCGTGGGCGGGGCTGGGCGTAGACATCCGGCAGGGAGATTTCACCGACCCCGCCGCTGTCGCATCCGCTTTGGAGGGCGTGGAAGGCGCGTATTTGATGATGCCGCCGATTATGGTTCCGTCGCCGGATTACTCGGAAGCGAAAACCGTCATCGCCTCGTTCCGCGAAGCGCTGGAACACTCGCCCCCGCCCCGGCTGGCGCTGCTCTCTTCCTTCGGCTCGGAGCAGACCAGCGGCCTCGGCAACATCACCTCGACGCACCTGATGGAAGAAGCGCTGGGCGGCTTTTCCTTCCCGACCGCCTTTGTCCGGGCCGGCTCGTTTCTGGAAAACTACCTCGGCGGACTTGGCGGGGCTGCCGCAACCGGCGTGTATCACAGTTTTTTCCAGCCGGTAGACCGCCCGTTTCCGATGATCGCGACAGCCGACATCGGCGCGGAAGTCGCCCGTCTGCTGGCCGCAGGCTGGGAAGGCAAAAAAATTGTGGAAATCGGCTCCCCCGTCAGCGCAAATGAGATTGCCGGCGCGATGGCCGAGGCGCTGGGCAAGCTGGTCTCGGCGCAGGCGATTCCCCGCGAGCAGTGGGCCGCCACGATGGAAGCGTTCGGCCTGCCGCCGGGCCGCACCAATCTCTACGAGGAAATGATGGACGGGTGCAACTCCGGCTGGATCCACTTCGGCGTCCCCGGCACGGAACTGGTTCCCGGCACGACCACGCCGGCCCAGTTCTTTGCACAGGCAGCAAAAGCACACGCCGGAAGCTGACCATGGAAGCCTGCCGGGACTTGGACGACAAATGGCCCGGCAGGCCACGTTGACATGTCCCGCCGCTTCTGCCATAATTAGACAAAGCGAGCGGCTATGAGATACAAAACTATTCTTCTTTTCGGGGCGCCCGGCAGCGGCAAGGGGACACAGGGCAGCATTCTGGGCCGGGTTCCGGGGCTGGTCCATGTCGCCTGCGGCGAGATCTTCCGGGACCTGCGGGTCGGGACGCCGCTGGGCCGTGTGTTTCTCGATTATAGCAGCCGGGGCGCTCTCGTGCCGGATGATTTCACGGTGCAGCTTTGGCAGGAGCATGTGGAGGGGCTGATCCATTTGGGCCGCTACGACCCGGACGCCGATATTCTCATTCTCGACGGCATCCCCCGTAATGCCGCCCAGGCCCGGCTGATGGACACGCATATTGATGTCCGCCGCTTGTATTACTTGGACTGCGCCGACAAAGAAAAGATCACGATGCGCCTGAAGCGCCGCGCCCTGCATGAGAATCGCTTTGATGATGCGTCCGACGCGACCATCCAAAACCGCTTGTATGTTTATGAAGCCGAGACCGCGCCCGTTTTGGGATACTACCCGCCGGAGATCGTGCGGAAGATTGACACCGGCCGCACCCCGGTCGAAGTGCTGGCCGACATCCTGACCGATGCCCGCCAGCTCGTCCTGGATGTCGAAAAAGAATCAGACAATTCCTGATTAGGGAACACATTTTCCGCAAAATCGGTTATAATAAGCGTGACATGGGGGCGATTGGTTTCGATCGGGAGATTGATCGCGTGGGTTGCGAGCCAAGGCGCCGTGGGCCTTGTAAAAAAGCGGCAAAAAAACAAACGCGAAGAATACTTCGTTCACCACAGCGCGTTCCTACGCGCTGGCTGCCTAGTTTTTCCCGCAAGGGCTGATCTAGTCGGTTAAAGCGGCGCCCACGGGCGTCCCGTCCCCCTCCGCCCCACCTGCCGGTGGAAGCTGGATGTAAACAACGCGGGCTACTTGCTGCGAGCCGCCGTCCGGCGCAGCCGGGAACCAAAGGACAGCTAGCGCGACGGGCAGCCTGCCGACCGGCGGCCTCCGCGCGAAACTCAAACGACCGGCTATGCTTGTAGAAGCCTGCGTATTCGCTGCTCGACACGAGGGTTCAAATCCCTCCGCCTCCACCACTTAGAAAAAGCCGTACTGCCAAGATGCAGTACGGCTTTTTTGGCCTTGCGTGACATCAACTGTGAACAGAAACCAAAACTATGAACAGAAACCAATGGACAATCTCAGCGCAGCCCGGCCTCAGCGAGCAGGATTTAGCGCAGGCGCAGGAACTCGCGGCGGAAGTTCTGCGCGTGGACGACGTGGCGCTTAAGATAGACTGGGAGTTTGTGGCGGAAGGCACCGCGCCGCTTGAAAACATTTTTTGCTGTCGTGCTGGGGAACAAATTGCCGGCTATGCGCTTCTGGAAGGAAGCGGGGGCGAGCTGGAAGTGACGGCGGCGGTTGCGCCCGCGTTCCGGCGGCAGGGCGTCTTTAAATCGCTGCTTGGCGCGGTCGCGGAGGAAGCGCGGCGGCGCGGGGCGACGGAGATGCTGGGGGTGAGCTACCGAAACTCAGTGTCTGGAACTGCGGCAGTGCAGGTGCTGGGGCTGCCCTATGTGTCCTCGGAATACAGCATGGAAGCAGATGCCGGCTCGCTGCCGTTCTTAGATGCCGGGCCGGTCACGCTTGAAACAGTCCCCGTGGCAGACGCGGCGGCGCTGGCCCAGATGCTGACGGCGACGCTTGAAGGCAAGCACTACTCCGTAGATGCGTTGGCGGCGCGGCTTCGGGAACCGAACGTCCGGTACTTCTTTGCCGAAGCGGGCGGGATACGCATCGGGCAGATCGGCACCGTCGAGACCGAAAGCGGCGTTTATATTCGGGGCGTGGGCATACTGCCGGAGTACCGGCGGCGCGGGTATGGACGCCGGCTTCTGTCGGCGCTGCTGGTCCGGCTGCGGGCCGAAGGACACACGCGGTTTGTGCTGGATGTGGCGACGGAAAATCCGTCGGCGCTGTCCATTTACAAAGCTTGCGGGTTTCAGGAGACGACCGTTTACGATTATTACGCCATTTCTTTTGCAGGACGTGCTTGACCAATGAGTCAAACCTGTGTTAGAATGCTGAAACAGCTTGTACGGATACCCTCACAGATGGTACAGGAAACAGCAATTATGAATTCATGCTTACCGATCGCACTTATGGCGCTTCTTCTGCCGGCCTGCGGTGCCCAGGCCACGCCGGTGGCCGCGACCATTCTCATCGGCGGGCATGTCGTGCCGTTCCAAGTGAAGCCGTATGTCGGAACTGAGGGGCAGGTCATGGCGCCGGTGGACGCCGTCCGGCTGATGGGCGCGACCTACCGGCCCAACTCGAACGGCACGGTGACAATCACGGCGGCGAATGGGCAGGAGATCCGGACGCCTTACACGCTCACCGGGGGGCGGTACTGTGTGCCGTTTCAGAAAGTGGCGCTTGCGCTCGGCGGCATGACTGATTGGCAGCCGACGACGGCGACTCTCATGGTTCGGGCGAAGCTCCAGATGGTCCGCCAGAACTTCGACCAGCTTTCAATTTATACGTCTTATCCCGTCTACTACAGCGTCAAGCGTATCGGCAGCCCGGAGCGGCTGTATGTGGACCTGTACGGGCTGGACCTTGCGACTGCCCCGGCGTCGGTTCCGGTCAGCGGCGGGGACATCGCCCAGATCCGCTCCGGGCAGATCAACGACCAGACCGTGCGGATTACGGTGGATTTAAAAGGCGCAAAGCCGTTTCAGGTTCTGAGCGGCATCGAGACCAGCGAAATTAAAGTCGCGCTCGGCAGCGCCGCCGACCCGTCCGCCCCGCCCCCGCCGTCTGCCGCCCCGCCGCATTTGGTCGTCGCCGCAGTGCCGCATCTGCCCAGCAACCCGCGTGTCGTCACCATCACGGGCGTGGACTACAAAGTCGTCAGCCCGGCCTTGACGCAGATCACGGTAAATACAAATGGCCCGGCGAAGTACCGGACCGAAACGCTGAACGGTCCCAACCGCCTGGCGTTTGACCTGGCCGGGGCGGTTTTAGACAAAAGCGTAAAGACCAGCCAGGCCGTAGACGACCCGGTTATTAAAGCGATCCGGGTAGGACGGCTGCTGACCCCGCAGACAAAGTTCGGGCGGGTCGTGGTGGACTTGTCGCGCATGGTGGGCTTCACAGTGGACAGCCACCCCACCGACAGCGGCATGACTTACTTGATCAGCGTCATCACGAGCGACCCCGCCGCACCGACCGCGATTGTCGCGCCGGTCGCTCCAATCGGGCCGTATGTGCCGTCGGTGCCGACTTCCGTGTCGCTTGCAGGAAAGATTATCGTGATTGATCCCGGTCACGGCGGCCGGGATACCGGGGCATCGGCAGAGCTGCACCCTTACGATGTGTACGAAAAGAACATTACGCTGGCGATTGCCCGCCGGGTGCAGAACGTGCTGACTCAGAACGGCGCAACAGTCCTGATGACACGCACCGATGACAGCTTCCCGGCTTTAGAGTCGCGTGCGCCGTTCGCAAACGCCCACCATGCCGACTACTTCATCTCCATTCACGCCGATTCCAGTGCGGTTGGCCGGAACACGCTGGCCGGCACCACGGTCTACTTTCATGCCCAGAACTCGGTCTGCCGCCTGATGGCCGCCGACATCGGCCGGCGCATTTCGGAGACTTCCGGAATGTCGTACAACGGCGTCAAGTCCGACACGATCCGGTTTCGCACCGGGTTTGCGGTTCTGCGCGGGAGCGAGATGCCGGCGGTGTTGGTTGAAACCGGCTACATGAACAACGACCGAGACCTTGCGAAGCTGCGCGACGACGGCGGGCAGCAGCGGATCGCCGAAGGGGTTACCGCCGGACTGCGGGACTTCATTGCCGATCAGGTGCGAATGCTCCGCTCGGCGCGAACCCTGCCGAGCAGCATTGGGAGTCCTCGTTAAGTGAAGCGTTTTTTTGCCGCCGCGTGTCTCGCCGCTACGATTGGTGTAGCAGTGTCCGGCTGTCACAGCCCGGCGAACACGCAGAACACCCCCTCTTCGCCGGCACAGCCGCAGGCTGCGCCGGCGGCGCCCCTCGTTGCGCCGTCTGCCGTACCAACGAAAGTGGCTGTCTATGTGCTGAACCCCAAAGCGACGACCGAAGAAACCGAGCTGATGCCGCGCGAGGTAGCCGTTACGCATCCCGACGCGCCCATCAAAGACGCCGTGACCGCGCTTCTTAACGCTCACCATTCCCCGCTTGCGTCCGGCGTCTCCCTGCGCGGCATCTCGGTGGGCAGCGGGGTTGCGACACTTGACTTCTCGGCAAGCCCAATCAAAGAAGGCGGCGAAGGCGCCCAAAGCGCGGGTCTGAACGCGCTCGCGATGACGCTGGGCCAGTTCCCGGAAATCAACTCCTACCAGATTAAGGTGCAGGGGCAGGCTGTAAAGACGTTCGGCGAATTTTCAAGTGACGGTCCGCTGGACGTTATCCGTCCCGGCACAGCGCTTGAGGCAAAAAGCCAGTGACATTGCCTAAAGCGGACATTGGGGTCTTTGACTCCGGCCTCGGCGGCCTATCGGTGCTGCGCGAGATCCAGCGCCAGGCTCCCGGCGCGTCCGTGCTGTATCTCGCGGACACCGCAAATGTTCCTTACGGCGACAAGCCGATTGCCGTGGTGCGTGATCTGGCCTTGAAGCTGACCGACCAGCTCGTAGACGCCGGCGTCCAGATGGTCCTGATGGCAAGCGGGACATCCACCGTCGCGGGTCTGGGTGCTGCTCAAAGCCGCTACCCTGCCCTGCCGATTGTCGGCACCATCGCGCCCGGCGCCGAGGCCGCCATTTCCGGCACGCGCGGCCCCATCGGTGTTCTCGCGACGAACGCCACCGCCCAAAGCCGGGCGTTCACTGAGGCGGTTCAGGCCCTTGACCCCGCCCGGCAGGTCATCGAAATCGGCTGCCCCAAGTTCGTCCCGCTCGTCGAAACAGGCCGCGCCGACACGCCGGACGCTGAATCCGCCGCGCTGGAATACCTGCGTCCTCTGCACGCCGCCGGGGTTCAGACCATTATTCTCGGCTGCACCCATTTCCCTTTTCTGCTGCCTGCGCTCCATCATGCCGCCGCCCTCCTCGGCGACCCCCACTTCCAGCCTGCATTTGTTGATCCATCGGAAGCCGCCGTTCGCGCCGCGCTTGCGCTGCTGCCGGCGGCGCTCCCGGAACACCTGCGCGATTCCGTTTCTTTCGCCGCATCGGGCGATCCCGAAGACTTCCGCCGCTTCGCTTCGCTTCTGCTCGGCACCCCGATCGCTTGCGTCGCGCCGCTTGCGCCGTGATGAAGCCATGCGGTAGGTCGGGTATACTGCCTCATTACACACCCAAATTATCACTCCTAAAGAGGTTCCTCATGCCCCGTGAAGATGGCCGCGCCCTCGGCGAATACCGCCCGATTACACTCACCCGTAGCTACGCCCGCTATGCCGAAGGCTCGTGCCTGGTCGAAGTCGGGCAAACAAAAGTGCTTTGCACGGCAAGCGTCGAAGACAAGGCCCCGCCGTTTCTGAAAGGCAAAGGCACCGGTTGGGTCACCGCCGAATACTCAATGCTGCCCCGCGCCACCCACACCCGGTCCTCGCGGGACACCGGCAAGCCCAGCGGGCGCACCGTGGAGATCCAGCGGCTCGTGGGCCGCTCCCTACGCTCAGTCGTCGAGATGGACGCGCTTGGCGAGCGGACCATCACGCTCGACTGCGACGTGTTGCAGGCCGACGGCGGCACCCGCACCGCCGCCATCTCCGGCGCGTTTGTCGCCCTCGTCGAAGCGTTGACGTGGATGCGGAGCAAGGGCCAAATCAAGACAATCCCGATTACCGAATGGGTCGCCGCCGTCTCAGTCGGCGTTGTCAAGGGCGAAGAGCGGCTCGATTTGGCGTATGAAGAAGACTCGTCAGCATCGGTAGACATGAACGTCGTGATGACTGACACCGGCAAGTTCATTGAAGTCCAGGGAACCGCCGAAGGAGCGCCATTCGACCGTGACCGCCTCAACCGCCTGCTGGATTTGGCCCACGGCGGCATCCGCCAGATGCTGACTAAGCAGCGCGAAGCACTGGACGGGCTGCTTTAGGAGGCATAAATGGACATAGAGGGGAAAACAGTTTGGCAGATCGCGGCGGGCAATGGTAAGGAGACGCACTACGCGAAGTTTTGTTTGGAACAGAATGTGGTGGTCTTCGGGCCGGGGCGCTATGGTGCATGGCCTGACTGCAAGACGCCGATGCTCGTAGCCGGATGGACGACGACAAAGGCGGGGATTATCAAGCGCTTTGCCGAAGACGTGAAACAGGGCGATGTTGTCGTGTTGCGGGTTGGCACTCAGCAGGTTTACGGAGTAGGCGAAATTGTGGGCGGCTACGATTTTAGCGAACGCTTCAGCAATGTTCAAGGCTGGGACTTGCAGCATTTTCGGCAGGTACGCTGGCTTTGGCATCTCAATGGCGACTTTGAACAGTTTCCGGTGTATTCGTTGAAGCTAGGAAGTTCTGTGCAGTATCTTGTGTCGCCGATGGTTCGCCATTGGCTTGAAGCGCTCGATGTCGCTAAAATATAAAATTGAAAGGCAATAGGCTCTGAAACCCATCAACGAGACGCTGATGCTGATCTACAGCATTCTAGGATTTGTCCTCTGCCCAGTGTTCGGCATCGTGGCGTGGAGCATGGGGACAACTGCGATTCGAACGTTTGATGAAGCGGACGAGTACACTCAGCAGGATGAAGTGCAGCGAGGAATGGCAAACGCGGGGCACGTCTGCGGGATCATCAGCACGCTTCTCTGGCTTGGTATTTTGATCCTCCGGCTGCTGATGCAGAATGCAGGCACAGGACATTAAAGTGCAGAAGTTAATGCTGGCGACGACAAATGCAGGCAAAATCGAGGAGTTTCGGTTTCTGCTGGGGCAGTCGGAACGGTGGCATGGGGTGGAGATGCTGACGCCTCGTGACTGGCCGACGCCGCTGCCGGAGGTGGAAGAAACAGGAGCGACGTTTGCAGAGAATGCGCGGCTGAAGGCGGTCGCGCTGTCGAAGGCGACGGGGCTGCCGGCGCTGGCGGATGACTCCGGGCTGTGCGTGGACGCGCTCGGCGGTGAACCGGGACTGAAGTCGGCCCGGTGGGCAGGCAACGAGGCGACCGATGCGGACCGGAACGCGCGGCTGCTGGCGCGGCTGTCAGGGGTCGGGGCGGAGGAGCGCACGGCGCACTATGTCTGCGTCGTTTCGCTGGCCTGGCCGGACGGAGAAAGTATTGAAGCGGAGGGAACGTGTGGCGGGCGAATTGCAGGCGAGCCGCGCGGCGAAGGCGGCTTCGGCTATGATCCTGTGTTTTTCATGCCGCAATTCGGGCGGACCGTGGCGGAGCTGACGGCAGATGAAAAAAGCAAAATCAGCCACCGGATGTCGGCGCTGGCAGCATTGGAAACGCGGCTGAAGCAAAGCGAACAGACTTTGTTCGTTTGACGCCGGGCGGGCCTGGGTATATGCAAGCAAGCTTGACGGTAGCGGAGAATTATTTACATGCATTTAGAAACCTGGGCGGAAATATCCCTGCTGATCTTCGGCGGCTTGTTTTCGCTGATTACGGTCGCGCTCTTCGGCGCGATTGCGTTTGCGCTGAACAAACTGGTGTCGCTCCTGACGACGGTGACAGATAAGCTGGACCCGCTGATTGGGAAAGCGACAACGGCGGTGGATACGGTTACGCGGGTGACGACGAATGTGGGGGCAAAAGCCGATCAGGTGCTGGTTAAGGGCGAAGCGCTGACCGACGACGTTTCCGGGCGTGTCGAGAAGACCGCTGGGGTGGTGCAGAGTGCGGTCATTGGCCCGCTGATCAATATCAGCAGCTTGATTAACGGTGTCTCAAAAGGCTTCTCGGTTTATACTCATCCCGGCTCCGGGAACGGGACAAAGGTACCGGCACACGAGCACAGCGCAAAGAAATACGAGAAGAAAACGCAAGAGTAGCAGCTAATACGCAAAGATTGACACTGAAAAGATTGATACCGAAGAGCTTGATGCTGAGGGGATAAGACAAACTATGGCGGATGTTGACAACGCAAAGAATGTCAGTGCAAAAGGGTTCGGCGACGGCAGCAACAGTGCCGACCTCGGCAGCACGGCAGAGAATATGAAGGTTCCGCATCGGGTCGAGGACGACGCGAAGGCAAATGGGAACGGCGGCGGATTTATGACGGGTCTTCTGCTCGGCGGAGCGCTCGGTGCCCTGCTCGCATTCCTTTATGCCCCGCAGGGGGGGGATGAAACTCGCGGCCTCATCAAGCAGAAAACCACGGAATACACAAATCTCGCGAAAACAAAAGCGACCGACTTGTCCGACACCGCAAAAGCAAAAGCCGGCGACATCTCGGATACGGCGAAATTGAAAGCCGCTGAGATTTCCGGCAAAGCAAGCGACACCGTGGACAGCGCGAAAGCGAAAGCGAACGAAGCCAGCGATGCCGTCAAAGCAAAAGCGGCAGACATCAGTGCGAAAGCGACGGACAAAGTTTCTTCGGTAAAGGGCAGCGCTCAGGACCTTGTGGACCGCACCAAGTTTGTTGCGGAAGACCAAAAGTCGCGCTTTGCGGAGGCAGTGGATGCTGGCAAGCAGGCTGCCCAGGAAACAAAAGACCAGCTTACGGCCCAAGCCGAGATGCCGGTGGAACACCCGGTGGAGACAGTTTAACACTCAAAACAGCACGACACTCAAACTCCTAAAAAGAAAGCAGTACAAGGGGAAATTATGGCAAAACCAGGACCAACCGCAGGCTCCGAAGGAGCGCGTAAGATTGCAGAAGCCCATCGCGGCTCGCACGACCATGATAAAGAAGGCGGCTTCGCTGCGAACCCGGACCTTGCCCGCGAAGCCGGACGCAAAGGCGGCGAGACTGTTAAGAACCGCTATGGCCCGTCGTTCTACCAGAGCATTGGCCGCAAAGGCGGCGAAACCGTGAAGCGGGAGCGCGGGACGGAGTTCTACGCCGAAATCGGCCGGCGCGGCGGTGAGATGCGCGGCCAGCGGGCTGCTGCCCAGCGGTCCGCAAACCCGGCGGTAGATACCCCGGCAACCCCAGATGCGCCGCGCCGTCGTGGCCGGCCTTCCAAGAAGATCGTAACCGATTAAGCACTATTTGAAGAGCCTCCGAGAGTAATCTCGGAGGCTTTTGCCGTTGTCAAGCATCGGGAGCAACGGCAATAGCTTCGATTTCAACCATGACGTCAAGGGGCAGGCGGGCGACTTCGACCGTCGAGCGGGCCGGTTTGACCCCAGTGAAGTACGGGCCGTAGACCGTGTTCAGCGCGGCGAAGTTGTTCAGGTCCTTCAAGAAGATCGTTGTTTTGACGATGCTGTCCAGCCCCAGCCCCTCTTGTTTCAGGACAGACGCCAGGTTCCGCAGACACTGGCGGACCTGAGTCTCGAAGTCTCCTTCGACAATCCTGCTGGTGGCGGGGTCGAGCGGAAGCTGGCCCGAAACATAAACAAACGAGCCGACCCGGACGGCGGGCGTGTACGGCGCCCCCTGCAAAGGTCCGCTTTCGGTGTGTATCGCTTTTTTTTCCATGCCGTCATTATGCCCGCGATTGTTCCAGTTGTCAAATCCTGCTATAATACGCCATGAAAGAATTCATTCTTTGAAGGCCATGATCTTAGCCGCAGGCGAGGGAACACGGCTGCGCCCGCTGACGGCCTCTCTCCCGAAGCCGATGGTGCCGATTGTCGGGACGCCGCTGCTGGAGCGCACTTTAATCTGGCTGGCAGGTGAAGGCGTCACCGAGGCCGCCATCAACCTGTACCATCGCCCGCAGAGCATCCCCGACTATTTCGGCGCGGAGTTTTCCGAGATCCGCCTGCACTACTTCTTTGAGGACACGCTGCGCGGGACAGCGGGCGGGGTCGCAGCCGCCCGAAGCGTTCTGGAAGACGCGCCATTTTTTGTCGTCTACGGTGACAATTTGATTTCTGCCGACCTGCGGCGTCTGGCGACGTTCCACGCGGCGCACGCCGGGGTTGGAACAGTGGCGATTTTTGAGCATCCGAACCCGGCGGCGGCAGGCATTGTCGGGCTGGACGCGGACAATCGCATCACGCGGTTTGTCGAGAAGCCGCCCGCCGATCAAATCTTCAGTCCAATGGCGAATGCCGGGGTTTATGTGCTGGACCCGGCGGTTTTCGGAAGCATTCCAGAAGCTGTGCCGTCTGACTTCGGACGCGACATCTTTCCAGCCTTGCTGGCGCAAGGCAAAGCCCTTTATGGGACGCCGCTCGGCGGCTACTTGCAGGACACGGGAACGCCGGCTGCGTACCGGCAGGCGAATTTTGATCTGCTGGCAGGCCGCGTCGGAATACGCTTCGACAACCCAAATCTTTGGGTTGCGCCGACGGCAATTATCGGCAGCGGCGCTTCGTTTGCCGGGCAGAATGTCGTCGGCCCACATGTCGAGGTCGGTGATGGGGCTGCTGTCACGGACAGCATTTTATTGGTGGGGGCAAAAGTTGCGCCCGGCGCGTGGGTTCAGGACAGCATTGTCGGCGACGGCTTCGTATTGGAACTACAATGATCATTACACAAACGCCGCTCCGAATCTCGTTTGCCGGCGGCGGGACCGACTTCAAGGGCTACTATGAGAAAGATGGCGGGGCGGTCATCTCATCGGCGATTGACAAATATATCTATGTTGTGATTAAAGAGCGGTTTGACTCGAAAATCCGGGTCGGCTACACGCGCACCGAAATGGTGGACGAAGTTTCGCAGATTGAGCATGAGCTTGTCCGGGAGTGTATGCTGCTGACGGGCATCACCGGCGGGGTTGAAATTGCGACGATGGCCGACATTCCCTCGGCGGGCAGCGGCTTGGGATCGTCCAGCACAGTCACGGTCGGGCTGCTTCATGCAATGCACGCCTACCAGGGCCGGCTGGTGACGGCGGAAACACTCGCGCAAGAAGCGTGCCGGATCGAGATAAACATTTTGGGCAAGCCCATCGGCAAGCAGGACCAGTATATCGCGGCTTACGGCAGCCTGCGCCGGTTCGAGTTCCGTGCGGACGGTTCTGTTGATGCTGTTTTAGTGGAGCTGCCGAACGAGAAGCGCCGACGGTTCGGCGAGTCGCTGATGCTGTTCTACACAGGGATTACCCGTAAGGCCGATACGATCCTAGCGGAGCAGCAGGCGAATATCGAGGACAAGCGGGTCTTTTTGGACCGCATGAAGGCGCAGGTGCCCGAAGTCGAGACGGCGCTGACTGAAGGCAACATGAACAAAGTCGGGCGTCTTTTGCAGGCTGGCTGGGAGTGGAAGAAGCAGATGGCGGGCCGGATTTCAAGCCAGGAAATTGATGTTCTGTACGAGAGCGCCCTGGACGCCGGGGCGACCGGCGGCAAGATCGCGGGGGCAGGCGGCGGCGGCTTTTTGCTGCTCTTCTGCCCCCCCGACCGCCAATCGGCCGTGCGCGACGTGCTTTCCGAAATGAAAGAATTGCCGTTCAGCCTGGAGCGCGACGGCACGAAAGTGATTTTCAACGCCCGGCGTTAGGAAGGGATACAGAGGATTACTGCCCCGTTGTGCCGCTTGTGGCCGGGGGCGCGGGCGGCGTGCTGGACTGATCGGCAGCCGAGGGGTCCGGCGGCGGGGCCGGCGTAGTATCCGCTGGGACGGCACTGGTCGGCGGGACCGGAGCCTGGTCGTGGATGACGACGGTTTTAGTTTTCGTGACGACGACCGGCTTCGGCTTGGCGCCGCCAGTCGTGACAATAATCAGCTTGTTCTTGATGCTGCCGACGCCCGGCGCCGCCTGGGCGGTGGTCTGGGCCAACCCCTTCTGCTGCTGGTTCTGCACCGAGCCGTTCAGCGTCACGACCCCGCCGGTCGCGACGACTTCAACGCGCGAGCCGGTCATCTGCTTGTTGTGGACAATCGCTGTGTTGATCTGGTCGGCGAGTGCGGCATCGGTTCCCGTCGAGCCGCCCGGCCCGGCGTTCGTGTTAATTTTCGTGTCCGGGCCGGCGGCGGCTGTCGTCGCAGAGCCTGCCGGAACAACGGTGGTGGTCGAAGGCGCGGGTGCGGTCACGACCGTCGGCGCGGGCGGCGTATCGTCATGGCAGCCGGCGGACAGGAACGCGGCAGCGCCGGCGGCAATGCCGGCAAAGCGGCTTGATAAACGGAACATAAAGTTTCTCCTCAGTATCTGCTGGTCAAAATCTATCTGCTGGTCAAAATCTGCTAGACCGATTTTACCCACGCAACTAACTCGAAGAAACCTCGCTTAATTGCGGGTTTATTTCCGCGACTAACTTCAGCGCGTATTTTGGATTGTAGGCTAGGTCGCAGGACGCGCAGGAGGCCACGCGGAGACGGCGGCGGCGCTCGATGCGCTTGCCGCAGGCGGGGCAGACGTACACATAATGCCGGGAGCGAACTTTGACCGGCGGACTGGCGTAGCGCTGCCCGGCTCCCAATGCAAGCGCGACCCGCCAGAAAGCCGCACTATGGTTTGGGTGAACAATATGCGCGACCTCGTGCCGGAACGTATTCAAGGTTTCCGGCAGGCCGTGTTCGGTATACGCCTGCCAGCTTAACACAATCCGGTGGCGCCCCGGCTGGTAGTAGCCGCCAAAGGTCTTGCGGGTGGACAGCACAACCTCCGGCTGGATTAGCCGGCCCTCAAAGTGGTTTTCGTTGAGGCGCTGGAACTCGGCGCGAAGCAGGTCATACAGCGCGGCCTGCTCCGGGGACAATTTAGCCTCCGGGGACAGCTTAGACATGGAGGCCGATGATCTCGTGGATGACCGCCGACGGCGGCGAGGGGCTTTGGCCGATCTCGAAGGCGGCGAGGACCTGCGGCGCGACTTCCCGCGCGGCAATTTCACTGCCGGTGTAGAGGGTGGCGATGATGTTGCCCGCCGTGACCGGGCAGCCGACCGTTTCCCGCAGGACAACCCCGGCGGTCGGGTCAATCGGGTCTTCTTTGGCCGCTCGGCCCGCGCCGAGGCGCATCGCAGCAAGTCCGATGGCCTCCGCATCCACATGGCGGACAATGCCGCTTGTTTCCGAGCGGATATCGCGCTTGACTTTTGCGACCGGCGGTTTTGCGGCATGAGCCAGGTATTCGGGATCGCCTCCCTGAGCCGCGACAATTTCCGTGAGTTTTTCAAATGCCGCACCGGAAACAATCTGTGCTTCGGCAAGCGCGACGCCGTCTGCAAAGCTCGGCGCACGCCCGGCCAGATGGAACCCGGTGGCGGCCAGCGTGCAGACAACAGTTTTGAGGCGCGGCTCGGCCCAGGCATTGTTTTGAAGCAGGGAAACCACTTCGCGCACTTCCACCCGGTTGCCGACCGTATAGCCGAGCGGGACATCCATGCCGGAAAGCACGGCGACGGTTTTTCGCCCGTGCGCCTCGCCGATGTTGATCATCAGCACGGCCAAAGTGCGTGCTTCTTCCAGCGTTTTCATAAACGCCCCGCCGCCGACTTTTACATCCAGCACAATGGACGGGCAGCCGCCGGCAATCTTCTTGCTCATGATGCTGGCGGCGATGAGCGGCAGGGACTCTACGGTATCGGTAGCATCACGCAGGGCATACAAGAGGCGGTCAGCGGGGACCAGCCGGCTGGTCTGAGCGCAGATACACGCGCCGACGGCTTCAACTTGAGCGAGTATTTCTTCCGTGGTCAGGGCGGTGCGGGTCCCGCCGAGCGATTCCAGCTTGTCGAGGGTGCCTCCGGTGTGGCCGAGGCCGCGTCCGGACATCTTCGGCACCCGCACGCCGGCCGACGCTAAAATCGGCACGACGGCGAGGGTTGTTTTATCCCCTACCCCGCCGGTGCTGTGCTTGTCCACATAGGGGCCGGGATGCGCCGAAAGGTTCAGGGTGTCTCCCGACGCGACCATGGCCGAAGTCAGCGCGAATGTTTCTTCTTCGTTCAGGCCGCGCCACAGCACGGCCATCAGCCAGGCACTGATCTGGTAGTCCGGGATCGCGCCATGCACATAATTTTGGATCAGAAAGCTGATCTCAGCAGGCGTGTGCGTTTCGCCCCGCCGCTTTTTATGGATAATGTCTACTGCCCGCATGGTGGTTGATTGTATCATACTTTCTGCCGGGCGGTCAACTGAAATTATTCCCAAGCGGGTATATCTGCCCTGTGACTACTGATGCGATTACTGGCTTTAGGATCATTGACTTCCACTGCCATATTACGACGCCAGGAAGCCGAATGCCGGACACCGAGGGCGATTACTACCGAACGCTGCCGGTTCCCCGCCCCGCCGGCACGCTTGTGGGGCAATGGACCCAGGAGGTAGTGGATTTCGCGGCGGAGCGCCTGCGAACCCCGGCGGCATTAAGAGCTTACCGCAAGTTCGCCCCCCTCATTTACACCGAAATGTCCCGGCGCATGACCGAAACCCCGGCCTCCAGCCTGCTGGCGGAAATGGCGGCAAACGGAGTGGCGAAGTCGGTAGTCGTCGCGATTGACCCGTTCGTCCCGACCGGCGAAGTGCTGGAAGCCTGCACGCCTCTGCCCGGCCTGCTGCTGCCATTCGGCTCCAACGACCCCCATGCGCCGGATTATGAAGACAAGTTTGCCCATCTGCTGACACGGCCGATTAAGGGCATTAACAATCTATTTCAAAAGTAGCGGGTCTGGTTTCCGAGGTCTGGTGCCGACAATCAAGGCATGATCCCACCGCCTGAACAAGCCCCAGACGCCGAAACAGCCGAAGCCGAAAAAGCCCTGCCG
>JAABUQ010000910.1_pt1 | contig 67243 bp, 65 predicted proteins | sample 5560001 | NCBI WGS metagenome assembly JAABUQ01 (sample SAMN10711888, study PRJNA513371) | rock metagenome | isolation source: Antarctica rocks | place: Antarctica: Victoria Land, Finger Mt nord | collected 2015-12-18
TCGAAGCGCGTCACGAACGCCTCCCACAGCACCGTCGTCCGACGCATCCGCCGCCTCCAGAACAGGCAGCGAACAATCCGGACAACTCACGCGCTACAAAAGGCGGACAACAAACGCGCTCCCAACATGGCCGGCGCGCGCGTTGCCGGCCCGCATCGGGCTTGTCTAGGGTCCCCTGGTTGAACCGGGAGCCGAGCATGGCGATCACCTTGACCGAGAACTTCCGCGCCGTGTTCTACGCGCCGTTCTACGCTGCGGAGGCAACCGGCGCGTATCGCGAGGCCGGGCTCGACATCCGCATCCTGCGCTCGCCCGATCCGGCGACGGCTGGTGCCGCGCTGCGCTCGGGCGGGGCGGACGTGATGTGGGGCGGACCGTTGCGCGTCATGCTGCTGGCGGAGACCGACCCGGCGGCGGAGTTCGTCTGCTTCTGCAACGTCGTCGCCCGCGACCCGTTCTTCGTCATCGGCCGCGAGCCCCGGCCGGATTTCACCGTTGCCGATCTCGCGCGCGTGCCGCTGGCGACCGTCTCGGAGGTGCCGACACCCTGGCTCTGCCTGCAGGACGACTTGCGGCGGGCAGGCGTCGATCCCGCCCGGGTGCGGCGGCACACGGGTCGCACGATGGCGGAGAACGCGGCCGCGCTGCGGCGCGGCGAGGTGGGCGCGGTGCAGCTGTTCCAGCCGTATGCGGAGGAGCTGCTAGGCTCGGGCGCGGGCCATCTCTGGTACGCGGCGGCGACGCGCGGGCTCACCGCCTACACCACCTTCGTCACCCGCCGGCCCACGCTCGCCACGAGGTCGGAGGAGCTCGGCGCCATGACGTCGGCCATGGCCCGCACGCTCGCCTGGATGCGCGAGACCGGGGGTGCCGAGGTGGCGCAGGCGCTGACCAGCTACTTTCCCGACCTCGATGTCGACCTCATGGGAGCGGCGATCGACCGCTATCGCGCGCTCGGGCTCTGGGCCGAAACCCCCGTGCTCGCCCCGGAAGGGTTCGACCGGCTGCAGGCCGCGATGCTGTCGGGCGGCGCACTGCGCGGCCCGGTTTCGTTCGAACGCTGCGTCGACAACACGCTGGCCGAGGGCGTGACCGGCTCAGGCGTCTAAACGGCCGCGGCGCAGTCGAAATCGCTGGCCGAACGGGCACCCCGCTAGGATAGAAGAGCTGCCGCCGATGCGCGCCTGAACGACGGAAGGTATTTCAAGATGGCGGTTCTCACCTACGACCCCGAGGTGTTCTCGGTGGCGAGCCTCGATGCGGCCAAGCGCATCATTCTGACCCAGGAATCCGCGGAGGCGACGACAGAGGCAAGGTGGCAGGCGGAGACCCCGTATCTGACCGACCTGATCCTCGGGGAGATGTCCTTGGGCGCGGACGACGTGGTCATCGATTACGGGTGCGGGGTCGGCCGGGTGTCGAAGACGCTCATCGAGCGGACCGGGTGCTGGGTCGTCGGCGTCGACATCAGCCCGAACATGCGCGCCCTCGCCGCCGCCTACGTCGCGTCGCCCCGCTTCGCGGCGTGCGCGCCGGAGATGCTCGGGAAGACGACGGCGCTCGGTATGCGGGCGACCGCCGCCGTCGCGATCTGGGTGCTACAGCACTGCTTCGATCCCGCGGCCGACATCGCGCGCATCCATGCCGTTTTGGCGGCGGGATCGCCGTTCTTCCTGGTCAACAATCGCCGCCGCGCCGTGCCGACGCGGGAAGCGGCTTGGACCGACGACGGCCAGGACATCGGGTCGTTGGTGACGGGCCGGTTCGACGCCGTGAATCGGGGCACCCTCGATCCGGCGCACGTCACCGAGACGGTGACGAACTTCTCGTTCTGGGGGCGCTACCGCAAACGGAACGAATAGCGTGGGTTTCGCCGTAACCTTCCGGTCCGTGATGCTCGGACTTGATTCGGGTGGCCCCGACCAACCTCATGGCCGCATCCGTGCGCCACGCTGGGCCGGGCATCACCGGCTCCTGTGTCGCCTTTTAACCCCGTCAGGCGGACAGGGCCGGCCCGAGGGCGGCGGCGATGCCGAACGGCCCAGGCAGGGCGCCGCGCGGGAACAGGCGGGTGACGTGCCCCATCTTGCGGCCCTCGCGCGCTTCGGCCTTGCCGTACAGGTGCGGAATCAGTCCGGGTGCGGCGAGGATCGCCGGCCAAAGCGCGGTCTCTTCCGGTCCCACGATGTTCTTCATCACCGCGTCGGAGTGGCGGGCCGCCTGCGGCAAGGGCAGGCCGGTAACGGCGCGGATGTGCAGCTCGAACTGGCTGGCCGGGCAGGCATCGATCGTCCAGTGACCGGAATTGTGCGGCCGGGGGGCGATCTCATTGGCGAGCACCTGCCCGTCGCGGTCGACGAACATCTCCACCGCCAATAGCCCGACAAGATCGAGGCCGGCCGCGACCCGTTGCGCGATCGCCCGCGCCTCCTCCGCCACCGCTGGCGGCAACTGCGCCGGCGCCAAGGTCAGGTCGAGAATGCTGTCGCGATGGCGGTTCTCCACCACGTCGAACACGGCCATGCTGCCGTCGCCGCCACGCGCCACGATCACGCTGACCTCCATCGCGAAGTCGACGAAGCCTTCAAGGATCAGCGGCCGTGGGCAGAGCGCGTCGAAGGCGGCGGCCGCGTCCGCGCCCGCCTCGATCCGCGCCTGGCCCTTGCCGTCGTAGCCGAACCGCGTGGTCTTGAGGATTGACGGGCTGCCAAGCCCCGACAGCGCCGAGTCGAGCTCGCCCGGCGTCTCCACCGCCGACCACGGCGCGGTGCGGACGCCGACCCGGTTCAGGAAGGTCTTCTCCGCGACGCGATCCTGGCTGACCCGCAGTACCGCCGGAGACGGTCGGACGGGTTTCAGGGAAGCCAGAAGATCAAGTCCTTGCGCGCTGACATTCTCGAACTCGAAGGTGATGACGTCCACGGCGGCGGCAAAGGCTCGCAACGTCGCCTCGTCCTCGTATTCTCCCACCGTCACGCCGGCGGCGACCTGGGCGGCCGGGCTGTCCTCCTCGGGCGTCAGGATGTGGCAGCGATAACCGAGGCGCGCGGCGGCGAGGGCCGACATGCGGCCGAGCTGGCCGCCGCCGACGATGCCGATGGTCGCGTTCGGCGGCAGCGCGCCGGTCATGCCTCGGGCGGCGCCGGCCCGGGGCTCTCGGGAACCGCGTCGGTCTGCTGCTGGCGGAAGGCGTCGAGCCGCAGCGCCAGCGCCGGGTCGGAGAGTGCGAGGATCGCGCCGGCATGCAGGGCCGCGTTGACCGCTCCGGCGCGGCCGATCGCGAAGGTGGGGACGGGGATGCCGGCCGGCATCTGCGCGATCGAAAGCAGGCTGTCGAGGCCGTCGAGGTGGGCCGCCTCGGTCGGCACCCCGAGCACGGGTAGCGAAGTCCAGGCCGCGCACATGCCGGGCAGATGTGCCGCCCCGCCGGCGCCGGCGATGATGACCCGCAAGCCGCGGCCGCGCGCCGTCTTGGCGTAGGCCGCCAGCCGGTCCGGCGTGCGGTGGGCGGAGACGATGCGTGCCTCGTGCGGCACGCCCAGCCGGTCCAGGGTGTCGGCGGCATGGCGCAGGATCGGCCAGTCGGATTGGCTGCCCATGATCAGGCCGACCAGGGCCGGCGGTTCGGCCGTTTGCTCGCCCATCAGGCGATACTGTCCGGAATTAGCCGGCTCTCGAGCCAGGAAATCTCGTCCTTCAGCAGCAGCTTGCGCTTCTTGAGGCGTTGCACGTTGATCTGGTCGATCGCCCCCTGATCCGCCAAGCGCGCGATCACCGTGTCGAGATCGCGGTGCTCGCTGCGCAGCTCGTGCAATTTCCTGAGCAGCGAATCACGGTCGGTCAGCATGGCTGTTTCATAGCACGATCATACAGTTGCGCGTGACCCCTGCACGCATTCGTTAATGCCGATTGCGCTGGCGCGGCGCCATGCGGCCGCGTTACCGTTCCGCGTCACGGCGCACGCCGTGACGCGCAGAACATGGAGGTGACATGAGCCTGCAGTCGCATATTGAAGTACTCAAGGAGCGCCATGCTTCGCTCGAGACACGCATTGCCGACGAGGACCAGCGACCACGTCCGGACGGCGATGCGCTCGTCCGCCTTAAGCTCGAGAAGCTGCGTTTGAAGGAAGAATTGGAGCGTCTCCGACAGCAAGCCTGAACGTCCGAGGCGCTGCGGCATACACCGCCGCCGCCTCGCCCATCCGTTCAGGAGCGATCGGTCAGGCAGCCTCCTCCGCTTCGGGCAGCGGCATCGGCGGCACCGCGTGGCCCTCGCGTGTCAGCCGCTCGTTGGCTTGCGCCACCGCTGCGTTGAGGTCGGTCTGGCTGCATAGGCCGAGTATCACCGGATCACGCGGCTTGATGTTGGCGCTGTTCCAGTGAGACCGCTCGCGCACCTTCTGGATGGTGTCCTTGGTCGTGCCGAGCAGCTTGCCGACCTGTGCCTCCGAGAGCTGCGGAAATGTCCGCAGCAGGAAGGCGATCGCGTCCGGCCTGTCGTTGCGCTTGGCAACGGGCGTGTAGCGGGCGCCGCGTTGCCGCTTGGGAGGCGGGTTCTTGCTCGGAAGCAGGCGCAGTCGCGCGTTCGGGTCCGCCTCGCACCGGTGGATCTCGGCCATGGTGACCTGGCTATTGGCGACGGGGTCGTAGCCGACGATCCCCTGCGCGACTTCGCCGTCGGCGATGGCCTGCACCTCCAGCGGGTGCATGCCGCAGAATTCGGCGATCTGCGTGAAGGTCAGCGCGGTCCTGTCGATCAGCCACACGGCGGTGGCTTTTGGCATCAAAGGAAGTGTCATGGCGTTCACCCTTGGCCCGCGGGGCGCGGCTCGAAGGGGGCGCGCCGCTTGACGCGGGCAAGCATTGGATATGACTTGCGCCCGAATGCGGGTCAAGGCGAGCGTGTCGGATTATCTCGTTTTAATGACACAGGGGGCGACCCATGGCTGAGGACGAGGCTCCGGTGCGCAAGCGGACGCGGCTCGAGCCGCTCCGGCTGGACACGCTCGGCGTCGATGAGCTGCGCGCGTATATCGGCGAGCTGCGGGACGAGATCAGCCGGGTGGAGGCGGACATCGGCCGCAAGCAGGGCCATCGGAGCGCCGCCGAAGCGGTATTCGGGGTGCCGAAAACCTGACGACGCCGAAGTCCTGGGCGGCAGCCGGGCGACGTACACGAAAAAGGGGCCGGTCACCCGGCCCCTTCGACTGATCAGATCGTTAGACGGTTACGCCGCCTGGGCGGAGCTGCCGTTCGTGTCGTTGGCGATGACCTGCGGTGCGGCCGCGGAGCCGATCTGGATGCGGCGGGGCTTCAGCGCCTCGGGGACCACGCGCTTCAGGCCGACCAAAAGCAGGCCGTTCTGCACGTCCGCATCCTCGACAAGGATGTGATCCGCGAGCACGAAGCGGCGCTCGAACGCGCGACCGGCGATGCCGCGATAGAGCAGCTCGCCCCTCTGGCCTTCACTGGGGACGCGGCCGGCGACGTGAAGCGTGTTGTCCTTCACCGTCAACTCGAGGTCTTCCGGGCGGAACCCGGCGACGGCCATGACGAGGCGATAGGAATCCTCGCCGGTCTTCTCGATGTTGTACCGAGGATAGGAGGATGCCTCGGCCGCGGATGCGGTATCGGCGAGGCGGGCCAAGCGGTCGAAGCCGATGGCGGTACGGAATAGCGGAGCGAAGTCGAAACTGGTCACAGCAAACCTCCTGCTATAGCAAGGTTGATAGTTCGGACCGCCCACAACGGGCCGGCCCTCGTCACGCTTCGAGGCCCCAACTGGGCACCCCGACCATGCTTTAAGCTATTGAGCCGCAGACCCGGTTTCAAGGCTGGAGGCGAGCGGACTTAGGCGCTACTTCGTCCGGCTGCCGAGCCCGGCGAACTTCTTATTGAACTTCGCGACCTGGCCGCCGGTGTCCATGATGCGCTGCTGACCGGTCCAGGCCGGGTGGCTTTTCGGGTCGATGTCGAGCCGCAAGGTGTCGCCCGGCTTGCCGTAGCAGGACCGCGTCTTGAACTGCGTGCCGTCGGTCATGACGACGTTGATCTCGTGGTACTCGGGGTGGATACCAGGCTTCATCGCGGCGGCTCCTGAGTGGCGCGACCGATCCCGACCGGCTGCGCAGAGCGCCCGCGTATACGCCGTAGCGCCACGGCGCTCAAGGATACCCCTCACCCCGGCCCTCTCCCGCAAGGGGAGAGGGAGAAGCAAGCCCCCTCCCCTCGCGGGAGGGGGTTGGGGGAGGGGCGAGCGGGTGCCGCACCCCATACGGGTCGCGGACATGATCGTCCGGGTCGAGGTAATCCGGCCCCACCGGCACCTTGCCGTAACCGCCGGGGATGTCCACCACAAAGGTCGGCCAGGCGAGCCCGGTCACCCGCCCGCGCAGCCTGGCGAGCAAGGCGCGGCCCTCCTCGATCGGCACATGGAAGCGCGCGGTGCCCGGCGCCGGGTCGAGCTGGTGCAGGTAGTACGGCTTCACGCGGGCGGCGAGCATCGCCCGGAACAAGGCCTCCAACGCTTCTGCACTGTCGTTCACCCCGCGCAGCAGCACCGACTGCCCGAGCACCGGGATCGCGCGCGCCTGGACCCGGCGAAGCGCCTTGCGCGCGGCGTCGGTCAGCTCGCGCGCGTGGTTGGCATGGAGTACCAGGAACATCGATTTCTCGGTCGCTAGCGCATCCGCGAGCGCGTCCGTCAACCGCTCCGGGTCCGCGACCGGAACGCGCGAATGGACGCGGATGAGGGATACGTGCGGGATCTCCGCGAGCGCGGCCACGATCCCGGTGAGCCGTCGCGGCGACAGCAGGAGCGGGTCGCCGCCGGTCAGGATGACCTCGCTGATCGCAGGGCGGGCGCGGAGCCACGTGTAGGCGGCTTGGAGTTCGGTCTCGCTCAGCAGCCCGCCATCGGGGCCGACATGCTCGCGGCGGAAGCAGAAACGGCAGTACACCGGGCAAACCAGCAGCGGCTTGAGGAGCACACGGTCGGGGTAGCGTTGCACGATGCCCTTGATCGGCGAGAGCGCGTCGTCGCCGATCGGATCGCCCCGTTCATGCGGGGCGGTGACGAGCTCGGCGGGGTCAGGGATGAACTGCCGCCCCATCGGGTCGTCGGCGGCGCCGATGAGCGCCTGCATGGCGGGCGTGATAGCGACGGCGTAGCGCGCCGCCACCTCGCGCTGCCGAGCGAGGCTCACGGGCGGGATCAGTCCGGCGGCGGCGAGGTCGTCGGCGGTGCGGATCGTGCGGGTTCGCGCGGGCATTCGCGCGGCCTCTGCGCTCCCTTCGGCGTCGATGCAAGCCGCTGTCGTCGGCGGGTCTGGACAATCGGACCGAACCCCCGCATCAAAAGCGCTCCAAGGGAGATCAGCGTCATGCGCGAAGCCGTGATCGTTTCGACAGCCCGCACGCCGATCGGCAGGGCCTATCGGGGCGCCTTCAACAACACGCAAGCCCAGACATTGGGCGGTCATGTCATCGCCGAGGCGGTGTCGCGGGGCAAGGCGGCGCCGGGCGAGGTGGAGGACGTGGTGATCGGTGCCGCATTGCAGCAAGGCTCGACCGGCTTCAACATCGGCCGCCAGGCCGCGCTGCGGGCGGGGCTGCCGGCGAGCGTGGCGGGCATGAGCCTCGACCGGCAGTGCGCATCGGGCCTGATGGCGATCGCGACCGTCGCCAAGGAGATCGTGCAGGACGGCTTGCAGATCGGCGTCGGCGGCGGGCTTGAGTCCATCTCGCTGGTGCAGAACGACAAGGCGAACCGCTTCCGCACGCAGGACCCGGCACTCGTCGAGAGCGTCCCCGCGCTGTACATGACGATGCTGGAGACCGCCGAGATCGTCGCCGATCGTTACGGCATCACACGAGAGGCGCAGGACGAGTACGCCCTGCAATCGCAGCAGCGCACCGCCCAGGCCCAGGCCGACGGCCGGTTCGCAGCCGAGATCGCCGCGCTGCCCACGCAGATGCTCGTGACCGACAAGGAAACCGGAGCGACGTCCGAGCGCGCCACCAACCTGCGCCAGGACGAGGGCAACCGGCCGCAGACCCGGCTCGAGGACCTGGCCGGCCTGAAGCCGGTGATGAAGGGCGGGCAGCGGGTCGCCGAAGGCCGGTTCATCACCGCCGGCAACGCCTCGCAGCTGTCCGACGGCGCGTCGGCGGCGCTGCTGATGGAGGCGGGTGAGGCGGAACGCCGCGGCTTGCAGCCGCTCGGCGCCTATCGCGGCATGGCGGTGGCGGGCTGCGACCCCGACGAGATGGGCATCGGCCCGGTGTTCGCGGTGCCGAAGCTGCTGGAGCGGCACGGGCTCACGATCGACGACATCGGCATCTGGGAGCTGAACGAGGCGTTCGCCTGTCAGGTGATCTACTGCCGCGACCGGCTCGGCATCCCGAACGACCGGCTCAACGTGTCGGGCGGCGCGATCTCAATCGGCCACCCGTACGGCATGTCGGGCGCGCGGATGACCGGGCACGTGCTCATCGAGGGCAAGCGGCGCGGCGCGAAATGGGGCGTGGTGACGATGTGCGTCGGCGGCGGCATGGGTGCCGCGGGGTTGTTCGAGATTTTCTGAGGCGGTGACGCGGCCGGTCTGGCATCCCGAGAGCCTGGCCGCGCGCCTGCCGTTCCTGCGCCGGCGCGCGGAGCTGACCCAACAGACCCGCGGCTTCTTCGTCGCGCGTGGCTACACCGAGGTCGAGACACCGTATGCGGTGGCAGCACCGGGCGAGGAGGTGCATCTGCGCGCCTTTGCCACCGTCCGCGAGCACCCGGACGGCGCGCGCGAGCCGCTCTGGCTGCACACCAGCCCGGAGTTCGCCTTGAAGCGGCTGCTGGTCGCCGGCGCCGGGCCGGTGTTCCAGTTGGCGCGCGTGTGGCGCAACGGCGAGGGGAGCGCGCTGCACGCGCCCGAGTTCACCATGCTGGAGTGGTATCGCCCGGGTGCCGGCATGGCAGCGCTGATGGCGGAAACCGAGGCGTTGCTGCGCGCGGTGCTGCCGCCCGTTGTCACATGTCGCGGTGTGCGAACCGATCTCGCCCGGTTCGAGCGGGTCAGCGTCGCGGAGGCGTTCGCCCGGCATGTCGGCGCGGACGTGCTCGCGACCGAAGGCGACGCGGCCGGGCTGGCGGCGCAGGCCGGCGCGCGGCTGCGTGACGGCGAGACCTGGGACGACCTGTTCTTCCGCCTGCTTCTGGAGCGGGTCGAACCGCATCTCGGCCGCGCGCACCCGAGTTTCCTCACGCACTGGCCCGCTTCGCAGGCGGCCCTCGCGCGGCGCGACCCGGCGGACCCGCGCGTTGCCGAGCGGTTCGAGCTGTTCGTCTGCGGCATCGAACTAGCCAACGCGTTCGTCGAGCTAACCGACGCGGCCGAGCAGCGCGCGCGCTTCGAGGCCGATCGAGCGCGACGTCACGCGGCACGCGGTCCTGACTGGCCGTTGGACGAGGATTTTTTGGCGGCCCTTGCGCACGGGATGCCGGAAGCCGCCGGTATCGCGCTCGGCTTCGACCGGCTGGCGATGATCGCATCGGGGGCGGACCGCATTGGCCAGGTGCTCTGGCTGCCGGCGCCCGATCTGGCCTGATCGGTCAGAACGGAACCGGCCTAATGGTCAGGCCGCAGCTCGTTGTTGACGCGGTGATCCCCGCCCAACCAACGGGCCAGCTCGCCGTGGGCATCGGCCCGTCGTCTGGCGTCGATCTCCGCGGCATCGGCCGCATCGACCGTGAACTCGACGGCAAGCCCGTCGGGCGATTGGCAGTAGCACGAGCGGCAAAACCCGTGGTCGAGCTCGCGGATCGCCAATCCGGCCGCTTTCACACGCGCCACGATCTCGTCGTAGGTGGGTTGGCTCACCTTCAAGGCGATGTGGTCGAAGTTGGGGGCCGCAGGCCGCGCGTCGGTCTGCGTGAGGCGATACACTTCGGGGTCGGCGAATTGAAAAAACGCCAGTGCGCCGCCGTCCGCCATGCCAAAGAAGGTGTGGCACATCGCGGTGGGACGGCCGAGTACCGTGGCGTTCTCGCACCAAGTGGCCACGAGAGGCATGCCGAGGACGTCCTCGAAGAAGCGGCGGTTCGCTTCGTGATCCCGCACCACGTAGGCGTGGTGGTGCAACCTCTCGGGTAGCTCGGCAAGCAAGGCGGGTCTCGGCGAGGCAGCAGCGCCGTCGGGTGCCATGGACGTTCTCCCGTGATGCCGTTGCGGCGAAGCTTGCAACCGGAGCCGCCCGCTCGCAAGCGTCAGCCGTAGGACGCCCGGATCGCCAGGTTCAGCGCGCGCACCGCCGCACCGGGGCCGTCCGGGTGCGACCAGACCGCGCCGACGACGGCCAGGAAATCCGCGCCAGCCTGCACCAGCGGGGCGCAGTTTTCCGCGGTGATGCCGCCGATGGCGCAGCACGGCAGCTCCATCAGCTCCGACCACCATTGCAGAATATCCGGATCGGCGCGGCGCATGACCTCCTTGGTGCCGCTCGAGAAAAAGGCGCCGAACGCGACGTAGTCGGCGCCGTCCTCGCCGGCCTGCATCGCGAGGTCGCGGCTGGCGTGGCAAGTGACGCCGAGCATCCGGTCCGGGCCGATCAGCCGGCGGGCGTCGCGGGCCGGCATGTCGTCCTGGCCGACATGCGCGCCGTCACAGCCGTTCGCGGCAACGAGGTCGGCGCGGTCGTTCAGCAGGAACGCGACGTCGCGGGACTGCGCGACCGGCCGGAGCACGTCAATGGCGCGGAGCCACGTATCGTCGTCGGCGTCCTTGAGGCGCAACTGCACGGCGGCGACATCACCCGCATCAAGGGCGGTGGCGAAGCTGTCGCGAAACCCGGCCGAGTCCAGGGCTGGCGGCGTGATCAGGTAAAGGCGGCACCCGACCCCGGCGTCGCTCATCGCGCGATGGTCAGCCTTTCTTGCCGGCGTAGATGTCGATCACCTTGCCGAGCAGCGCCAAGGCTTCCTGCTTCGGCCGCTGGAACGTGTTGCGGCCGATGATCGAGCCGTTGGCGCCGCCGTCCCGCAGGCCGCGGATCTCCTCGAGCAGCGCGTCGGCGTCGCCCTTGTTCTCGCCGCCCGAGAACACGACGATGCGGCGGCCGTTGAACGCGCACTGCATGACGTGGCGCACGCGGTCGGCCATCGTCTCCATCGGGATGCGGTCCAGCTCGTAGGTCTTCTTCGCCGCTTCCAGGCTGACATGCGCGGTCGGCGGCTTAACCTTGATGATGTGAGCGCCGAGCAGGGCCGCCATGTGGGCGGCATAGGCGCAGATGTCGAGCGCGGTTTCCGCCGTCTTGTCGAGGTTGGGGCCGCGCGGGTAGCTCCAGCACACCACGGCGAGGCCGGCGTCCTTGGCCTCCTCGGCGAGCTCGCGCAGCTCCTCCATTTGGGCGAAGGCGTATTCGCTGCCGGGATAGATGGTGAAGCCGATCGCCGCACAGCCGAGCCGCAGCGCGTCGGCGACCGAGCCGGTCACCGCCTGGTCCTTCGAGGTCGCCAGGCTGTTGCTGCTGTTGAGCTTGAGGATGGTGGGGATCTGGCCGGCATAGGTGTCGGCCCCGGTCTCGATCATGCCGAGCGGGGCCGCGTAGGCATTGAGCCCGGCCTCGATCGCCAGCTCGAAATGGTAGTGCGGGTCGTAGGCCGGGGGGTTGGGCGCGAAGGAGCGGGCCGGGCCGTGCTCGAAACCCTGGTCGACCGGCAGGATCACCAGCTTGCCGGTGCCGCTCAGGCGGCCCTGCATCAGCATCCAAGCGAGCTTGCTTTTGGTGCCCGGGTTGTCGCTCTCGTAGTTGTCGAGAATGCGCTTGACCTCTGGCGTGATGTTCATGGGCGCGTCTCCACGGACTGGTGATTGAAATAGCGGCCCGGCCTGGCGGATTTCGTAGCCCACGGCGCGGTTCCTGTCACGCCAAGCCGTCGCCAGTCAGCCAGGCGTGAAGGCGTCGTCTCGCGCCGGGCCGAGCGAGGTCGAGCGCCGGCGGACGGGCGGACAGCACCGTCAGGCCTCTCTCGCGCGCGAGAGAGGCCACTGCCGCGAAGCCCGGAACGTCGGGCGAGAGCACCAGCGCACGCTGGCCGGCGCGAATGGCGCCGAGCGCCAGGCCGGGCGCGTCGGCGCAGTCGAGGAGGTCGTAGATGGCGACGCTCGGGTGGGCGCTGCGGGCTTGCAGCACGAGTTCGCGCCACCAGAGGCAGCCGGCGTAGAGGGCGGCCCCGCGCGCGGACAGCAAGGTGAGCGGCTGGCCCAAGGCGAGGGCGGCCGCGGCGTCGTTCAGCCCGTGCACGACGACGGCGGGATGCGGCATGATGCTTGACGTTCAAGCGGTCCAGCGGCTTGAGTGCAAGCCTCCTCCTTGGGCGTGGAAGTGTCCCGACGATGGCGGCCGAAGACGACGATCCGAACGCGGCGGCGAACCGGCTGGAGGCGGCGCTCGAGCGTATCGCGCGCGCTGCCGAGCAGGCCGAGGCTGCATCTCCGGCGCAGGATGCTAGTATCTCGGGAGAGGTGGCGATGCGGCTCGATTCGCTCATCGCGCGGCTGCGCGCCGAACTCGGCGACACGGCTTGAGGCGCTACGAAGACACGGGGGTTGGGTGATGGCGCAGGTGACCATTCGCATCAACGGGTACTCCTACCAGGTGGGCTGCGAGAACGGGCAGGAGCAGCATCTGGAAGCGATGGGCCGCGAGGTGGGCCAGCGCATCGAGGAGATCCGGGCCAGCGCCGGCCCGGCGAGCGAATCACGCATGCTGGTGCTCGCGGCGCTCATGCTGGCGGACGAGCTGCATGACCGGCGGCGTGATTTCGACGAGGTGCGCCGGCGCGTCGCCCGGCTCGAAACCTCGGCCGCCAGCGCCGACCCCAAGCTCGCCCCGCGCCTCGACAAGCTCGCCCGCCGCGCCGAGGAGATTGCGGCGGGTCTCGAGGCACCCTAGATAGGGTGGGCGGGGCTGCCCGGTGCGTCAGGCAATTTATCCCCAGGGCCAGTAAGCATCCCCTCGGGAGCTGGCTCTGTCGTGGCCCTGGTCACGGCATCTGGCGCCCACCTGCAACAGCAGGCTCTGGGAGGATGAGACGCCAACGGCCAGGGCGGCTCCGCACATCACGCATTTGAGCGATCTCGGCGCCCGCAAGCGCGCGGCGCGGATGCGGGCGCTGGCCGCGCGAGCGTCATGCGATCCCGCGTGGGGGGCGAGGCTGGCCGAGCACGTCCTCGGAAATGCGGCGCCGCCGGCCGGCGCGACGGTAGCTGGGTTCTGGCCGCTTCCGGGCGAAATCGACATCCGCCCGATCCTCCACGCACTGTTCGCGCGCGGGCAGGCGATTGTCCTGCCAGTGACCGGGGGGCGCGGCCGACCACTCAGCTTTCGGCTGTGGCATCCCGACGACCCGATGCAGGTCGAGCGGTTCGGCACGCGGCGTCCGACCGGCCCCGAGCGCGTGCCGGATTTCGTCCTGGTGCCGTTGCTCGCCTTCGATCGGCGCGGCCGCCGGCTGGGCTACGGCGGGGGCTACTACGACCGCACCCTGGCCGGACTGCCTGATGCGACGCGGCTGGGTTGCGGCTTTGCCGCGCAGGAGATGGACGTGGTGCCCGCCGGGCCGCACGATGCCCTGCTTCCCGCGGTCGCCACCGAGCGCGGCATCGTGCGCTGCGAGGTCGAATGAATATCCTGTTCCTGGGCGACGTGGTCGGCCGTTCCGGCCGCGAGGCGGTCGGCGCCGCGCTGCCCGGGTTGCGCGCGCGGCTGGCGATCGACCTCGCCGTCGTCAACGCCGAGAACGCCTCGCACGGCTTCGGCCTGGCACCCGACATGGCGGCGGCGCTGTTCGCGGCCGGCGCCGACGTCATCACGCTCGGCAACCACGCCTGGGACCGGCGCGAGATCGTCCCCTACATCGCCGAAACGCCGCGCCTGATCCGTCCGCTCAACTTCCCGCCCGGCACCCCGGGCGCCGGTCTGGCCGTGGTGGAGTTGCCGGGCAACCGGCGGGCGCTGGTGCTGAACGCGATGGGACGCCTGTTCATGGACCCGCTCGACTGCCCGTTTCGCGGCACCGCGCAGGAACTCGCCCGCTATCGGCTCGGCGGCACGGTCGCCGCGATCGTAATCGACTTTCACGCCGAGGCGACCAGCGAGAAGATGGCGTTCGCGCATTCCTTCGACGGCCAAGTGTCGTTCGTGGTCGGCACGCATACACACAGCCCGTCCGCGGACCACCAGATCCTGCCCGGCGGCACCGCCTACCAGTCCGATGCGGGGATGTGCGGCGACTACGACAGCGTCATCGGCATGGTGAAGGAGGGGGCGGCCACCCGCTTCTGGCGCAAGATGCCGGGCGAGCGACTGGCCCCGGCGGAAGGCGAGACGACGGTCTGCGGCGTCTTCGTGGAAACCGACGATGCGACCGGGCTCGCGCGCCGCATCGAGCCGGTGCGGTTGGGCGGTCGGCTGTCGCAGGCGATGCCGGCGGTCTCAGGGGTGCTCGCCGAGATCGCGCGGTAGGTTCTGTCGCCCCGATGGGACGGGCAGTGGTTTACTCCAATTTACAATCGGTCGCCCATAGCTTGACAAGGTTTTGCGTGCGTTAACGTCCGATGATAATCGGCTCCGGCGTGCAACGATCCATGTCGGCGGTGAGCAAGGTCAGGGGGGGGTGCAGGTGGGACCGATAGCGAGATCGCGTTGGTTGCAGCTGGCGCTCGGCATCGTCTGCATGGTGATGATCGCCAACCTGCAGTACGGATGGACGCTCTTCGTCCTGCCCATCGATCAAGCGCACCACTGGGGCAAGCCGGCGATCCAGCTCGCCTTCACCATCTTCATCCTCGCCGAAACCTGGCTGGTGCCGCTCGAGGGATACGTCGTCGACAAGTTTGGCCCGCGGCCGACGGTGTTCCTGCTGATCGGGGCCTCTTGGCTGCTGAACGCGAATGCGGACACGCTGCTGTTGCTGTATGTGGCGGCGCTGTTGCTGTATGTGGCGGCCGGCATCGGCGGCATCGGCGCCGGGATCATCTATTGCGCGGCGATCGGCAACGCGCTGAAATGGTTTCCCGAACGTCGGGGCTTGGCCAGCGGATTGACGGCGGCCGGGTTCGGTGCTGGCTCCGCCATCACCATCGTGCCGATTTCCCTGTGGATCGCCTCGTCCGGCTATCAGTCGGCTTTCCTGTTCTTCGGTGCGGCGCAGGGGATCGTGGTCGTAATCGTTTCCCTGTTCCTTGCCGCCCCGGTGCTGCGGGGCGGCGGTGACGCGGGTCCGGCCATCGCCGGAGAGCCGGCACTCACACCGGCCCAGGTCGCGCGCCAGCCGGTGTTCTGGCTCATGTACGCGATGTTCGTCATGGTCGGCGCGGGCGGGCTGATGGCGACGGCGCAGCTCGCCGTGGTCGCCACGGATTTCGGCGTCGCCGCCAAGCCCGTGTCGATGTTCGGGCTTACCTTGCCGGCGCTCACCTTCGCGCTCTCCCTCGACCGCGTGCTGAACGGGGTCACGCGCCCGTTCTTCGGCTGGGTGTCGGACCGGATCGGCCGCGAGACGACCATGTTCGTCGCCTTCACCCTGGAAGGGATCGGGATCATGGCGCTGGCCGCCTTCGCCCGCGACCCCGTGTGGTTCGTCGTGCTCACCGGCCTGGTGTTCTTCGCCTGGGGCGAGATCTACAGCCTGTTCCCCGCGACCTGCGCCGACACGTTCGGGCGTCGGTACGCCACCGCCAATTACGGGCTGCTCTATACTGCGAAGGGCACCGCCGCCCTGCTGGTGCCGCTGACCAGCGTGCTGAAGGACCTCAGCGGCACGTGGGTGACGGTGTTCTATGCCGCCGCAGCTCTCAACCTTCTGGCGGCGCTGCTCGCGATGCTGGTCTTGCGGCCCACTCGTCGTCGCTTCACCGCAACGCGCAACACCGCGGCATGGCTTTCCGATCCGGCTCCCCTGGTGCGCTGACTGAGGTCACGCGCTAGGTTCTACCGTCTGGCGATGGTCCGGGCCGATAATATGCAGACTAGCTTACGGCCATGCAGCTTTCGCTGCGATGCCCCAGTCCTCCGCGATACGATCGCCTTCGAAGCGATAAATCGCCACAGCAGACAGGTAGGCCGGGGCGCCATCCTTCGTGCCTGAGAATAGCCAGCGAACCGCTACTCGGTCGTCTTCCTCGACCATATCGAGCGCCTCAACGCGAGCGTTCGGCACCAATTCGCCGAGCGCCTGCAACATGGCGCGGGCACCTTCGTGACCGTGTCGATATCCGCCTATCGCCGGATCGTGGAGCTGGAAATCCTCGGTGAACCATGCGGCGACGTCGTCGATCTCATCCGCGTTCATTGCCGCTGCGATCCGCAATAGCACATCCTTTTGCAACGACCGGGCAGCCTTGGCCTTAAGCATCACCGGTGTCCTTTCAGCCGTTGGGCCCACTCAAAGGATATTCGCCGCGTGCCGGAGTTATAATTGGCGCGGCGGCTCGGACGCTTGAGATTTCAGTTGCTTCGAACTCCGCGCCGCACCATCGGCAGCCGTTCCGGGGCAATCATAAATCTTGGCGACGAACGCCTTCGAAGGCGAGCACGAGGTCGGCTCCAAAGGCCTTTGAGGGCGTTTGGAAACCTACGGCTGCATCGCCGCTGGAGGCGCGTCGGACGATCTCAACGGCCGTCAACGCGGTCAGCGCATAGGCCTCCGGGGTCACAAGGCGGCTCGCGGCCCGCATCCCCGCCGCGTTCCAGGCTTCCGCGACGATCACCGCCGAGCCCGAAGCTCTCTGCTCGGCCGTCGGGCCTGGCGGAAGGCGCCTGTCGATCTGCGCCGTCAACATGCGTTGCACCGGCTTAAGGCCGAGCACTCGCTTGATCGGCGCGGGGATGTTGGTCGCAACGCGCATCGCTCGGTCCGCCTCGAAGAACACGGCGATATCCGCAACCCCGGTCGAGTGCCACGCTGTAGAGACGTCGCCCCAAGTCATGCCGACGGTCGGGCGCGGGCCGGCGCCGAAATCGGCGCTGCCGCGAGGGGCCCTCTTTCGCTCCACGATGCGGCCGCCCGAGCGAACAGCGGTGCCGCGGACGATGAGTTCGACCATCGTCTTCGCAGTTCCCCGGCTAAAGCGGGTCAGCCCTGCAATCGACAGCCGAAGCCTCACCGCCTCGGGAAGGCGCGCGACGACGTGGGCGGCGAGGCAGTCGCTCGGCACCACATCGAAACCCGCACCGGGTAGCAGCATGACCCCCGCCGCCCTGGCGCGCGCGTCGAGTTTGGCGAGATCCTCGAAGACGTCGATCTCGCCGGTGATGTCGCAGTAGTGCGCCCCGGCCGCGATGCAGCCCTCCGCCATCGGCCGTGACGTTGCCGAGAAAGGGCCGGCCGCGTGCAACACCGCGGCGACTCCCTGAAGACCCCTTCGGACTTCCGTCGGATCGTCGAGGCGGAAAACCCGGTGCGGAAGCGTCAACTCCTTCGCGAGTCGACCGATACCGTCGGCGTCTCGGCCTGCGAGCACCGGGCGGAGCCCGCGCGAGACCGCGTGCTCCGCCGCCAGCCGGCCCGTATAGCCGGTAGCGCCATAGATTAGGACCTCGCCTGTCTGAGACCGGGAACCAAAAGTTTCATTCATGAACGTTCTCCAATCTGACGCGTTGACAATTGTGATGAGTGACTCATTCGAGGATCGGCCAAGTGCTTGGTCTGCCCTGCCGTCGCTCAGGAGCACACCGTGCTCGGTCAATCTTTCAGCCTCGACGCCGCCGCGAATATTGACGAGCGCGTGTCGGGCTCCGCTCTTCGCGTTACGGGCGTAGTCACGGCGGCTTCAGCCGATGGTTTTGTGGAGCGGCCCCGATTGGACAGGCACGATGATGGTCTAACATTTTATCTAGAAGCTGATGCTGTGCGCGCGACGGCTGATACGGCGCGGCATTGCCGGCGGTCTCCCCTGGTGCGCTCGCCAAGGCCCCGCGCTAGGGTCTGTCGCCCCGCGATGGTCCGGGCTGGCTGACAAGGACGACCGGAGATGACCGACTATCCCGCCGACACGATCCTCGACCTGCTCGGCCGCGGCGAGACAGCGGCGCCCGCGATTGGCGCGCCTGGTCGTGCGCCGCTTGCGTTCGGCGCGTTGCGCGAGCTCGCGCGCCGCACCGTCGACGACCTCAACCGCATGGGCATCGGCCGCGGCGACCGGGTGGCGATCGTGCTGCCTAACGGCCCCGAGATGGCGGCAGCGTTCGTCGCGATCGGCGCCGGCGCGACCACCGCGCCGCTGAACCCGGCCTACCGCGCCGAGGAGTTCGAGTTCTACCTGAGCGATCTCGGCGCCAAGGCGCTGGTGATCCAGCAAGGCATGGAGAGCCCGTCCCGCGCGGTCGCCGAGGCGCGGGGCATCCCGAGCGTCGAGCTGATCCCGCAACCGGACGCCCCGGCCGGCAGCTTCAAATTGCGCGGCCCGACGTCGCTCGCCGGCACGCCACGGGCACCCGGGCCGGCGAGCGCGGACGATGTCACGCTGGTGCTGCACACTTCCGGCACCACGTCGCGCCCGAAAATCGTGCCGCTGCGGCACGTCAATGTCGCGGCGTCGGCCTATCACATCGGCGAGACGCTGGCGCTGACGCCGGATGATGTGTGCCTCAACATCATGCCGCTGTTCCACATCCACGGGCTGATCGCGGCAACCTTGTCGAGTCTGGCCGCCGGCGCCTCGGTCAGCTGCACGCCGGGGTTCAACGCGTTCCGCTTCTTCAGCTGGTTCGAGGAAGCCCGGCCGAGCTGGTACACGGCGGTGCCGACCATGCATCAGGCGATCCTGGGCCTGGCCGCGCGCCACCGCGACATCATCGAGCGCGGCCGGCTGCGTTTCGTGCGCTCGTCCTCGTCCTCGCTGCCGCCGCAGGTGATGGAGGCGCTGGAAACGACGTTCGACGTGCCGGTGATCGAGGCATACGGCATGACCGAGGCGGCGCACCAGATGGCCTCCAACCCGCTGCCGCCGCGTCCGCATTTCGCCGGTTCGGTGGGCATCGCCGCCGGACCCGAGATCGCCGTCATGGACGACGCCGGACGCCTGCTTGCGCCGGGCGAACTGGGCGAGATCGTGATCCGCGGCCGCAACGTCACCGCCGGCTACGAGAGCAACCCGGACGCCAACGCTAAGGCCTTCACTGACGGCTGGTTCCGCACCGGCGACCAGGGTGTGCTCGACGCCGAGGGCTATCTGCGGCTGACCGGACGACTCAAGGAACTCATCAATCGGGGCGGCGAGAAGATCAGCCCGCTCGAGGTCGATGTCGTGCTGATGGACCATCCCGCAGTGGCACAGTGCGTGACGTTCGGGGTGCCGCACGACAAACTCGGCGAGGACGTCGCCGCCGCTGTGGTGCTGCGCGAGGGCGCGGCGGTGAGCGACCACGCGCTGCGCGACTTCATGAGCGAGCGGCTGGCCCCGTTCAAGGTGCCCCGGCGGATCGTGTTCCTCGACGAAATCCCCAAGGGGGCGACGGGCAAGCTGCAGCGCATCGGACTGGCGGAGAAGCTCGGGCTCTCGACGTGAGGCCAACACCGTGAAAATCGCCATCTTCGGCGCCGGCGCGATCGGCGGGCTGCTCGGCGTGCGGCTGGCGCAGGCCGGAACCGACGTGACGTTCATCGCCCGCGGCCCGCATCTCGCGGCGATGCAGGCGAACGGGGTCACGCTCGTCTCCGGCGGCGAGCGCGTCACCGTGCGCCCGCGCTGCCTTGCCGATCCGGCCGAGGCGGGCGTGCAGGACTACGTGATCGTCACCCTCAAGGCGCACGGTCTGCTAGCGGCCGCGCCGCAGATCGCGCGGATGATGGGGCCGGACAGCGTGCTGGCGACCGGCATCAACGGCGTGCCGTACTGGTACTTCTACGGCCTGGACGGCCCGTATCGGGACCGGCGGGTGGAGAGCGTCGATCCGGGCGGCCGGTTGTGGGACGTCCTGCCGCCGTCGCAGGTGATCGGCTCCGTCGTGTATCCGGCGGCCGAGGTCAGCGAGCCGGGCGTCATCACCCACACCTACGGCGATCGGTTCACCCTCGGCGAGCCGGATGGAAGCCGCTCCGCACGGATCGAGGCGTTGTCGAAGGCGCTCATCGCGGCGGGGCTGAAGGCGCCGGTGCGCCCGCGCATCCGGGACGAGATCTGGGTCAAGCTGTGGGGCAACCTGGCGTTCAACCCGTTGTCGGCGCTGACCATGGCGACGCTCGACCGGATCACCGGCGATCCCGCGCTGCGCGCCGTCTGCCGAGCGATGATGCTGGAAGCGAAGTCGGTCGCCGAGGCGCTGGGCGTGCGCTTCGGCGTCGACGTCGACAAGCGCATCGAGGGCGGCGCCGAGGTGGGCGAGCACAAGACCTCCATGCTGCAGGACCTGGAGCGCGGCCGCCCGATGGAGATCGACGCCCTCCTGGGGGCGGTCGTGGAGTTGGGGGACATGGTCGGCCAGGCAATGCCGACCTGCGCCACGGTGCTCGCGCTGGTACGCGAGCGGGCGCGGCAAGCCGGCTGCTACCAAGGATAAGCGCCGGCTTCGTGACTGCACCGCCTTGGATCGTCCGCGCCCCGGACTCGCCCTATTTCATGACCGAACACGGCGAGGCCTGGACCCCCATCGGTCAGAACGACTCCATCAGCTGGGTGGAGCTGGACGGGCTGTATCGCCGCCGCGATCTCGCCGGGGTCGAGCGGCACCTGCGCTGGGTTGCCGACCACGGCGTGACCGTGCTCCGCCTGATGCTGGAATACGCGCAAACCGACTGGCGCTACATCGAGAAGCCGGCCGGGTGCTGGAACCCGCGAATGGTGCAGCTCTGGGACGACCTGTTCGCGCTCTGCGAGGCGATCGGGCTGCGCATCCTGCTCACCCCGCTCGACACGTTCTTCACCTGGAACCGCTGGCGCAGGCACCCCTGGAACCAGGCGAACGGCGGTCCGTGCCCGAGCCGGACCAAGCTGCTGACCCATCCCGGCGCGCGGGCGGCGATGAAGGCGCGCCTCGCGTTCGCGACCGAGCGCTGGGGCGGCAGCGGGACGCTGTTCGCCTGGGACATCTACAACGAGATGCATCCGGCGCAGGGCGAGAACAACGCCCCGGCGTGCTTCGCCGACTACATCGACGACGTCGCCCCCTGGCTGGGCGCATTGGAGACGCGGCTGCATGGGCGGGCGCACCTGCAATGCGTCAGCGTGTTCGGGCCGGAGCTGGTGTGGAAGCCGTGGATCACCCAGCCGATCTTCCGCAACCGCCATCTCGATTTCGCCAGCTCGCATTTCTACGAGGAGGGCACCATCGACGACCCCAAGGACACGGTCGCGCCGGCGATCGCCGTGGGCCAACTGGTGGTGGGCGCGCTCAGCCATATCGACGACGGCCGGCCGTTCCTCGATTCGGAGCACGGGCCGATCCACACTTTCAAGGATCGCGGCAAGACGTTGCCGGAGCCGTTCGACGACGAGTATTTTCGGCACATCCAGTGGGCGCACCTGGCGTCCGGCGGCGCGGGCGGCGGCATGCGCTGGCCGAACCGGCGGCCGCACGCGCTGACGCCGGGTATGCGGCGGGCGCAGCACGCCCTCTCCGGGTTTCTGCCGCTGGTAGACTGGCTGCGTCTGAAGCGCGAGCCGCTGAACGGGCGCTTGCAGGCCGAGACCCCGGACATTGCCGCTTTCGGCTGCGGCCACGCGGATCAGGCGGTTGTATGGCTGCTGCGCCGCGGTCCGTTCCTGTCCGACGGGCGGCTCAGCCAAGCGCAGGCTCCGGCCCGCGTGTATGTGCCGGGCCTCGCCGACGGCGAATACGCCGTCGTGCTCTGGGACACGCGCGAAGGCGCCGAGCGGGGACGTATCACCGCCCGATCCCGCGCCGGCACGCTCGCACTCGACCTGCCGCCGTTCGGCGGCGACGTCGCGCTCGCCATCCGCCCTCTGGGGTCATATGGCATTGTCTTCAATGCAGCACCTAATCACGTGAGCAACGATGTCCGACCGTTTGACCTACAATTCCTTACTAGACGCAGTTGAACGCTACTTCGATTTGATGTTTGACAGTGACGTCTCGCGCTTCGAGCAGGTGTTCGCGTCGAGCGCCCAGCTGCACGGATTGCGCGAAGGAAATCTGCGTCTGTTGTCCGCACAGCAGTACAAGAACATGCTTGCTTCGGGACAATCTCCCAAAGCAAAGGAAGCTCCGCGCTGGCGTTCAGAATGTGGGGTGGGCGTCAGAATCTTCGAGCCGAATGAAGAATCGTTGGTGCGTCATAGTACTAAAAAGAAAGACCCAATTGGAGGCCGCACAAGGCCCCGCGCTCTTAGAACATGTCCGAATCAGAAGACAACAGGCAACGTAGCTCGCGTTCAGGAACAAAACCCAGCTGTGTTGATGCTCATTACGCCCGCTTCCGCACCCTCCCCGGCCTCTCCCGCGCCAGCAGCGGCGCCAGGAAGCGCCCGGTGTGGCTCTCCGGGCTCGCCGCGATCGCCTCCGGCGTCCCCTCGGCGACGATCCGTCCGCCACCGTCGCCGCCCTCCGGGCCGAGGTCGAGGATCCAGTCGGCGGTCTTGATCACCTCCAGATTGTGCTCGATCACCACCACCGAGTTGCCCTGGTCCACCAGCGCGTGCAGCACCTCGAGCAGCTTGCGCACGTCCTCGAAATGCAGCCCTGTGGTCGGCTCGTCGAGGATGTACAGCGTCCGCCCCGTCGCCCGCCGCGCCAGCTCCTTGGACAGCTTGATGCGCTGCGCCTCGCCGCCCGACAACGTCGTCGCCTGCTGGCCGAGCCGGATGTAGCCGAGCCCGACCTGCTGCAAAATCCGCAACCGGTCGTGGATGCGCGAGACGGCGGAGAAGTACGGTACCGCCTCGTCCACCGTCATGTCGAGCACCTCGGCGATCGATTTCTCGCGAAACTTGATTTCTAGCGTCTCGCGATTGTAGCGGCGGCCCTTGCACACGTCGCAGGTGACGAACACGTCGGGCAGGAAGTGCATCTCGATCTTGATGACGCCGTCGCCCTGGCACGCCTCGCAGCGGCCGCCCTTCACGTTGAAGCTGAACCGCCCAGGCTTGTAGCCGCGCGCGCGGCTTTCCGGCAGCTCGGCGAACCAGTCGCGGATCGGCGCGAACAGGTCGGTGTAGGTCGCCGGGTTGGAGCGCGGCGTGCGGCCGATCGGCGACTGGTCGATGTCGATGATCTTGTCGAGCTGCTCGAGCCCGTCGATGCGGTCGTGCAGCGCGGGCGCCTCGCCCGACCCCATCAGCCGCCGCGACGCCGCCTTGTACAGCGTGTCCACCACCAAGGTGGATTTGCCGCCGCCCGACACGCCGGTGACGCAGGTGAAGGTGCCCAGCGGGAACCCGGCCGTGAGATTCTTGAGGTTGTTCCCCCGCGCGCCGACCACGCGGATCACGCGCTCCTGCTGCACCGGCCGGCGCAGCGCGGGGACGTCGATCCGGCGGCGTCCCGACAGGTAGTCGCCGGTCAGCGATTTCGGGTTCGCCGCCACCTCCGCCGGCGTGCCCTGCGCGACCACGTTGCCGCCGTGGATGCCGGCGAGCGGCCCCATGTCGATCAAGTGGTCGGCGGCGCGGATCGCGTCCTCGTCATGCTCGACCACCAGCACGGTGTTGCCGAGATCGCGGAGCCGCCGCAACGTGCCAAGCAGCCGCTCGTTGTCGCGCTGGTGCAGCCCGATCGAAGGCTCGTCGAGCACGTAGAGCACGCCGGTCAGGCCCGAGCCGATCTGGCTGGCCAGCCGGATGCGCTGGCTCTCGCCGCCCGACAAGGTGGCGGAACCGCGAGCCAAGGTGAGGTAGTCGAGCCCGACGTCGTCGAGGAACTGCAGCCGCTCGACGATCTCGCGCAGGATGCGCCGCGCGATCTCCTGGCGCTGCGGCGTCAAGGTCGGCAGCACCTCCGCGAACCACGCCAGCGCGCGGTCGATCGACTGGTCGGAGGCCTCGGCGATGTTGCGGCCGGCGACCCGCACCGCCAGCGCCTCGGGCTTGAGGCGCGCGCCGCGACAGACCGCGCAGGGCTTTTCCCCCTGGTAGCGCGACAGCTCCTCGCGCACCCACACGCTGTCGGTCTCCTGGCGGCGGCGCTCCAGATTGCGGATGACGCCCTCGAACGCCTTGGTGACCGTGTAGGCGCGCACGCCGTCCTTGTACGTGAATGACACGGGCTCCTCGCCCGTGCCGAACAGGATCGCACCGCGCACCCGCTCCGGCAGGTCCTCCCAGGGCGTGCGCGTGGTCACCTTGAAGTGCCGCGCCAGGCTTTGCAGCGTCTGGTCGTAGTACGGGCTTTGCGACCCGGCCCAGGGCATCACCGCGCCGTCCGCGAGCGCAACGCGCTCGTCGGGGATCACCAGCGCCGGGTCGAAGAAGCTTTCCACGCCGAGCCCATCGCAAGCGGGGCAGGCGCCGTGCGGGCTGTTGAAGCTGAACAGCCGCGGCTCGATCTCCTCGATGGTGAAGCCGCTCACCGGGCAGGCGAAGCGGCTCGAGAACACCGTGCGCTCGTGGGTGTCGGCGTTCTCGGCGTAGACCACGCCGTCGGATAGCGCGAGCGCCGCCTCGAAACTATCCGCCAGGCGGGATGCCACGCCCTCGCGCACCACGACGCGGTCCACCACCGCCTCGATCTCGTGCTTGGTCTTGCGGTTCAGCGCCGGGACCTCGCCGATCTCGTGCAGCGTGCCGTCCACCTTCACGCGGGTGAAGCCGCGCCGCTGCAATTCGGCGAGTTCCTTGCGGTACTCGCCCTTGCGATCGCGCACCACCGGCGCCAGCAGCAGCAGCCGCGCGCCCTCCCGCATGGCTAGCACGCGATCAACCATTTGCGAGACCGTCTGCGCCTCGATCGGCAGCCCGGTCGCCGGCGAGTAGGGGACGCCGACCCGCGCCCACAACAGTCGCATGTAGTCGTGGATCTCGGTGACTGTGCCGACGGTGCTGCGCGGGTTGCGGCTGGTGGTCTTCTGCTCGATGGAGATGGCGGGCGAGAGCCCGTCGATGCTGTCGACGTCGGGCTTGCCCATCAGCTCGAGGAACTGGCGCGCGTAGGCCGACAGGCTCTCGACGTAGCGCCGCTGGCCCTCGGCGTAGATCGTGTCGAACGCGAGCGAGGACTTGCCGGAACCGGACAGGCCGGTGAGGACCGTCAGGCTGTCGCGCGGGATCTCGACATCCACGTTCTTGAGGTTGTGCTCGCGCGCGCCGCGAACGTGGATCGAGCCGGCCATGCCGTGCAATCCTGTGAGGGAGGGTATCGTTCTCAGATTGTTCACTTCTATATGGCAGTGTGCGAGGGTTCTGGGAAGAGGCGGCGACGTGTTACGCTAGCGTGTACGCTGGCACGTCCGCCGGCGATTCGCATTGTGGATAGCGCGAGGGTTTGAGCATGGCTGGCAGCGTCAACAAGGTGATCCTGGTGGGCAATCTCGGGAAGGATCCCGAAATCCGCAGCACGCAGGCGGGCCAGAAGATCGTCAACTTCACGCTCGCGACCAGCGAGACGTGGAACGACAAGGCGAGCGGCGAGCGCAAGGAACGCACCGAGTGGCACCGCGTGGTGGTGTTCAACGAGCGCGTCGCCGACGTGGCGGAGCGTTACCTGCGCAAGGGCAACAAGGTCTACGTGGAGGGCTCGCTGCAGACGCGCAAATGGACCGACCAGTCCGGCCAGGAGAAGTACACGACCGAGGTGGTGATCGATCGCTTCCGTGGCGACCTGACCCTACTGGGCGGCCGCAACGAGGAAGCCGAGGGCGGCGGCTTCGGCGGCAGAAGCGGCGGGGGCACGCCATCCCGCGGCGGTTCCGGCGGCGGCAAGAGCGGCGGAGCGGGCTGGGACGCGCCCAAGGGCGGCGATCTCGACGACGAGATCCCGTTCTAGCGAGCTGCCCGAAGCTACGCGGCAAATTCCACGCGAACGGGCGATCGCGGAGGACCAGAGAGAGGAAACCGCGCGCAACCAAATGGTTTTGCGGGTTTCCTCGCTTGGCAACCCGCACCCGTTTCGGTGTGGTCAGCGAAATCCGATCTCCACACTCGCGGCGCCCCCCGCGCGCAGCCATCTCAGCCACACGTCGCGCAATCTTTTGCGCTGCTCGTTGGGCAGCGGAGGGCGCGCGGGCGCGTCGTCTCGGCCGAAGCCGAACACCCGGACGTCGGCGTCTTCGACGCTCGCCTGCAGGCCGGCCTGCTCGAGGCGGCGAAGGATGTCGGCCGGGGCAAGGCGGCGGAACTCGCGCTCGGGCAGGAAGCTCGAGTTCTCGATCAGGTCGGAGAAGATGAACAGCTGCCGCAACGGCTTGCCCCGGGCGGCGCCGGCGTCGCCCGCGTACGTGCCGGTCACGTCGGCCACGGTGCGGAACAGGTCGGAGAAGCGGGTCTGCTCGGGTTCGCGCAGCAACTGCGCGAGATCGGCCGCCAACGCGGTGATGAACGCGCGGTATTCCGAGCGCGCGATCACCGGGCGGCAGGTCGAGAGCAGCGAGCCCAGGAAGCTGTCATCCGGGCAGCCGGGCTTGCAGCGGTCGAACACCTTGCGGCTCTCGGTGTAGGCGCCGGTCGTGGTGTAGGCCACCAGGCGGTCGCCCGCGTGCAAGCGCAGCACCAGGCCGTCGAGCGCGCCGAGGAAGATCGAGCGGTCGGTGTCGTCGAAGGCGGTGGTCCGGTCGATCAGCAGCAGCGCGGTGGCCTGACCATACTGGCAGAAGTCGTCGGCCGCGGCGTTCGCCGGAGCCGAATGGAGCAGGCACGCGAAGAGGACCGCAAGCAGCGCCGGGAAGCGCCGCCTCATGGCGAGGCCGACGGGTCCGGCGCGATGCGTTGCAGGATCTCGCGCTCCGAAAGCGCCTGGAGTTCGGCGACCGATCCGTCCGACGGTCCGCCGGTCAGCGCGCCGAGCGCGCCTTCGAGGAACGCCAGGGAGCGGTTGCGGACCGTGTTGGCGACGCGGGCCACGGTGTCGGAGAAGAACGGGCCGAGCGCCGCCTCGCGGGCCGCGAGTTCCTCGTGCTTGGTGTGCGTCTCTCGCAGCATCGCATCGAGCGCGCTCAGGCGCTGGTCGAACTCGCGCTGTCGCGCCGCGGCGGCCTTCTCGTAGCGGGTGGTCCGCCGCGAGAGCCGGCCGCGCGACCGTTGGTGGACGCGCCAGACGCCCTCGTAATCCGGATGCGGATCGTGCCGCAGGAACGACGCCGCCGCGCCGAAGGCGAACAAGGCCACGTTGACGACGAGCAGGGTCACGCCCGCAGTTCCGAGATCCGTGGAGGCGGCGCGTGCGATCGCGGAGGCGGCGCCGCCCTGCGTCAACTGCTCCACCTGTTGCTGCAGGCTGCCCTGCTCGGCCTCGAGCAGGTGGACGTAGAGCTGCCGCATGCTGGCCAGCACGTACATCAGGCTGCCGGCGATCGCCAGGAACAGCGTCACCCCCGCCGCGCGGCGGATCTGCATGGCCGGGGGCGGCTGCTCCAGGCGGCGCACCATCATGCCCACCAGATGGGCGAAGAACATCAGCACGACCCCGGCTGCCATGGCTAACGCCAGCGAGAACGCCGGCTGCTCCTGGAAGAACAGCTCGAAGGCAAGCCGGTTGACCGGCACCTCCATCAGCGCGAGCAGGCCGAGCACGGGCAGGTAGACGCGCACCATGCTGCGGCGGAGCGGCCGGCCCTGCACCTCGGCGCGAACCGTCCGGTGCGCGCGCTCGGCTTCTTCCAGCGTTTGGGAGGCGGCGACGGTGGCCGCCGAACGCGGGCCGATGGTGCGCTCCAGGGTTTGCAAGACCTGCTGGCGCTCCTCTCGGCACTCGCGCAGCCTCTCGCCGATATGCTCGTCCCGCTCGCGGGCGAGGTCGCCGACCTGGCGATGGAGGTCGCGCGCGTGCCCGGTCAGCTCCGCCTGCAGCCCGAGCACGGCCGCCTTGGCCCGGCCGAGCAGGCTGTCCCCGAAATCCGTGAAGCGCCGCTTCAACAGCGGGATATCCCCGGTCGACGCCTTGCGGCCGGTCGCGCGGTCGCTGCGGACCTCGCCTTCCCGGTAGTCGAGCCAGGAGCCGACCGTGCGGTCGGCCATCTGTCGCAAATCATGGTCCATCGAGCCCCGTGGTACGCTGCAAACGGCGTGCGGTGCAAACCCGCCCGCTGCCTTGACAGTTGCCCCCGCCGCCCGCGAACTGGCGGGGAGCAGGGGGGCGGCGGCATGCTGAAATGGACCATCGGGGACGTCACCGTCACCAAGATCGTCGAGCTGGAGATGACGGGCGGCAGCCGGTTCATCCTGCCGCAGGCGACGCGGGAGGAAGTGCTGCCGATCGGCTGGCTGCAACCGCATTTCGCCGATGAAGAGGGGCGGCTGCGCATGAGCATTCACGCGCTGGTCGTCGAGACGCCGACGCGGCGCATGGTGGTCGACACCTGCCTCGGCAACGACAAGGAGAACCGGCGCATCCCGCACTGGAACCAGCTGCAGGGCAGCTTCCTCGCCGACCTCGCCGCCGCCGGCTACCCGCGCGAGTCGATCGACACCGTGCTGTGCACGCATCTCCACGTCGATCATGTCGGCTGGAACACGATGATGGCGGGCGGGCGCTGGGTGCCGACCTTCCCGAACGCGCGCTACCTGATGGGGCGGATCGAATTCGAGCACTGGACGCGCACCGAGCGCGAGGACATGCGCTACGTCGTCGCCGATTCGGTGTTGCCGGTGCACGACGCCGGACTGGTCGATCTGGTGGAGACCGACGCGGTGATCGATGACGCGATCAGCCTCGTGCCCACCATCGGCCACACGCCCGGCCATGTCAGCGTGCGCATCCACTCGAGAGGCCAGGAAGCGCTGATCACCGGCGACTTCATGCACCATCCGGTGCAGATCGCGCGGCCCGACTGGGCCTCCGCCGCGGACAGCGACCCGGCGCAGGGGATCGAGACGCGGTGGTCGATGTTCCGCGAGCTGGCGGGCGGCCCGGTGCTGGTGATCGGCACGCATTTCGCGGGGGCCACGGCGGGGCGCATCGTGCGGGACGGCGACACGTTCCGTCTCGCGATCTGAGGGGGAAACGCAGATGGCGGAGCAGGAGCTGGCCGGCAGCATCGCGGTGGTGACGGGCGGCAGCAACGGCATCGGGGCGGCGGCGGTGCGGCTGCTCGCCGCGGCCGGGGCGACGGTCGCGATCTGTTACAACCGCGGCAAGGAGCGCGCCGAGGCGCTGGCGGCGGCGCTGCCGGGCGACGGGCATCGCGTGCTGCCGCTCGAGCTCACCGACGCGGCGTCGGTGCGGCGCATGGCCGACGCGGTGCGCGAGGCGTACGGGCGGGTTGACGTGCTGGTGAACTCGGCGGGGATGACGCGGCCGATCCCGCACGCCGACCTCGAAGCGCTGGACGAGGCGTTCTTCGATCAGGTGCTGATCGCCAACACGCGCGGACCGTACTCGGTGATCCGGGCCTTGCTGCCGCTGCTGCGCGCGGCGGCACCCTCCGTGGTGGTGAACGTGTCCTCGGTGGCGGCGTTCAACGGCGCCGGCAGCAACATCGCCTACGGCGCATCGAAGGCGGCCCTCGACACGATGACCATGTCGCTGGCCCGGGCACTCGGCCCGGAGGTGCGCTTCCTGTGCGTCTCGCCGGGGCCGGTGGCGACCGACTTCGTCGAAGGACGCGGACGGGAACAGATCGCCAAGATCATGGCGACGGCGCCGCTGCGCCGGGTGATCGAGGCCGAGGATATCGGGCGCGCGATCATGGCTTGCGTGACGCATCTGGGGTCGAGCACGGGGACCAAGATCGTCGTGGATGGCGGGCGGGCGCTGTAGCAGGACCGCATGTTCAGCGCCCCGTTTACCCGCAACCCGCCGGATGCCAGCGAGGTCTGAAATGGAGACAACGATGGCGGCTTACTTGATTTTGCAGATCACGATTGACGATAAAGAACAGTGGAAGAAATACCGCGATGCGGTGGTCCCGCTCATCACGCAATTTGGCGGGAAGCACCTGGTAAGGGGCGGGACGGTTGAGCTCCTTGAAGGCCACCACGGTGGCCAGCCGATGTCCATGTTCGAGTTTCCTTCCATGGAAGCCATCCACGCATTCTGGGACTCGCCGGAATATGTGCTCGTGAAGGAGATTCGGCGCGGCGCCGCCACTTTGGATGCTTGGGCTGTTCCGGGAGTCTGATCCGGCGGCAATTACGACGCCGCCGCATCCACCAAATGCCGAGCCGGTTCGCCTCAAGCACGCGGCGGCAGTTGGCGAGGGCGCTGCGCAGCGCGAGCTCCCGCGCCTCGGGCACGGATGCCGAGTTGTGCGGCGAGGCGATGACGTTGGGCAGCGTCATGAAAGGATAATCCATGCGGAACGCGCCATGCCGCACCGGTTCGACCCACCATGCGTCGATGCACGCCGTGAAGCCCGGATTGGCGACGAGGTGGGCGTAGAGCGCCGCTTCGTCGATGATCTCGCCGCGCGCGAGATTGACGAGGATGGCGTCCGGCTTCATGCGCGCGAGCTCGGCCGCGCCGAGCATGCCGCGTGTCGCGCGCGTCAGGGGCGCGCTGACGATCAGCATGTCGGAGGACTCGAGGAGTTGCCCGAGTTGGGCGTCGGTGCCGATCCAGTCGGTCGGCTCGTCGCTCCGGCCGCGACGGTTGACGGCGTGGATGCGCATCCCGACGGCGCGCATGAGCCGCGCGGTCGCGACGCCGATGCCGCCGAAGCCGAGGATGCCGCACACGCGGCCGGCGAGCATGCGGTTCGGCGTGAACTGGTTGAACGTGCCCTGCGCGAGCGCGGCGTGCTCCACGAACAGTCGCTTGGCCGCGGCGAGCGCCAGGGCCAGCGCGTGCTCGGCCATCGGCGCGGCGTAGGCGCCGGCGTTGCAGGCCACCGGCACGCCGGGCGGTAGCGCGTCGAGCGGGATGTAATCGACGCCCGCCGTCATGAACTGGATCAGCTTCGCCCCGGCGAGCAGGGCAGGCTCCGACGGTCGCAGCTCATTGCCGGTGTTGCGGGCCAGCAGGATGGTTGCGCGCTGCAGCGCCTCATGCCGGGACGCATCGGCAAGGTCGGGCAGGAACAGGGTTTCGGCGGCGCCGTGGAGCGCGTCCGCGATCATTCGCCGGCCTTTCTCGCCGGGATCGAATGTGGCGAGCAGCAATGCCGTCCCCATGTCAGGGTCTCCCGCTTGGTCGGCGACATGATGCAGGATGGACCGCGTCCGTGGTGAAGAAACAGTTCCCGCGCCGCGTGCGCGAGATCGAGCACACGCTGATCCCATTGTCGGACGGCGCGCGCCTGGCCGCGCGCATCTGGCTGCCGGAGGACGCCGAGCAAGACCCGGTGCCAGCGATCCTCGAATACCTCCCGTATCGCAAGCGCGACGGCACCTACGAGCGGGACGCGCTGACGCATCCCTATTTCGCCGGCCACGGCTACGCCTCCGTGCGCGTCGATATCCGCGGCAGCGGGGAATCCGATGGGCTGCTGTTCGACGAGTATGCGTTGCAGGAGCAGGACGATGCGCTGGAGGTGATCGCGTGGCTCGCTTCGCAGCCCTGGTGCAGCGGCGCGGTCGGCATGATGGGCATCTCCTGGGGCGGGTTCAACGGGTTGCAGGTTGCGGCACGAAGGCCGCCGGCGCTGAAGGCCGTCGTCACGCTGTGCTCGACCGACGACCGCTTCCGCGACGACGTGCACGCGATGGGCGGCGCGCTGCTGACGGCGAAGTTCGGCTGGGCGTCGTTCTTCTTCGGCAGCATGGGCCGCCCGCCCGACCCGGCACTCGTCGGCGAGGACTGGCGCGCGATGTGGCTGGACCGAGTTGCCAACGTGCCGCTGTTCCTGGAACGCTGGCTGCGGCACCAGCGGCGCGACTCCTATTGGCAGCACGGCTCGGTGTGCGAGGATTACGGCGCGATCCAGTGCCCGGTGTACGCGGTCGGCGGCTGGACCGACGGTTACACAAACGCGATCCCTCGGTTGTTGGAGCACTTGAGCGTGCCCCGCCGCGGCCTGATCGGGCCGTGGGCGCACGCCTATCCGCATTTCGCCAAGCCCGGGCCGTCCATCGGCTTCCTGCAGGAGGCGCTGCGCTGGTGGGACCAGTGGCTCAAGGGCGTCGATACCGGCGTGGTGCGGGAGCCCATGCTGCGCGCCTGGATGATGGAGAGCGTGCGGCCCGCACCGCACCATGAGGAGCTACCGGGACGATGGGTGGCAGCACCCGCGTGGCCGCCGCCCGGGATCGTGCCGCGTCGCCTGTTCCTGGCCGACGGCGGCTTGCGCGCCGACGATGCGGGCCTGTTGCCGCAAGCGGTGTGCTCGCCGCAGACGGTCGGCACCGACGCCGGGAGCTGGTGCCCGTTCGGCCGCGGGGCGGATCAGGCGGGCGATCAGCAGGCGGACGACGCCCGCTCGCTGGTGTTCGATTCGGCGCCGCTCGATGCGCGAACCGAGATTTTGGGCGCCCCGGTCGTCACGCTCGACGTCGCGTGCGACAAGCCGCTGGCGAACCTCGCCCTGCGGCTGTGCGACGTGCAGCCGGGCGGGGCGTCGCTGCGGGTGAGCTTCGGCATCCTCAACCTGGCGCATCGCGACAGTCACGAGACGCCGACCGCGCTGGTGCCGGGCCGGCGCTACCGGGTGCGGATCCAGCTCAACGATGCGGGGTTCGCGTTCCCGGCGGGGCACCGGGTGCGCGTCGCGATCTCCACCGCGTACTGGCCGATGATCTGGCCCGCGCCGGAGGTGGCGACGGTGACGGTGCTCGGGGGCACGCTCGATCTGCCGGTGCGGCCGCCCGAACCGGCGGACGCGGGGTTGCCGCCGCTGCCGGGGCCGGAGAGCGCGCCGCCGGAGCCGACGACCCGGCCGCGTGCCGGGGTGGTGCGGATCGACCGGCTGGGACTCGAGCTCGGCACCGAAGGCAGTTTCGACTCCCATATCGAGCCGGACGATCGGTTGAGCGCGGTATGCGCGATGCGCGGGGCGCAGACGATCTCGCGCGGGGATTGGCGGGTGCGGATCGAGACTTCCACGCATCTGTCGTGCACGCGGGACGCATTCCTCGTGCGGGCGACGATGCGGGCCTGGGAGGGCGACGCGGAGGTCAGCAGCCGGGAGTGGGACTACGCGATCCCGCGGGATCATGTCTGAGCGAAGGCCCTCACCCAACCCTCTCCCGAGGGGAGAGGGCTTTCTGCTCCCTCTCCCTCCGGGAGAGGGCCGGGGTGAGGGTGGCTACTTGATCTTGCCGAGCTCGCGCAGCTGGCGCTCGACGTTGCCCATGATGCTCAACGCGGGCTTCGCGGTGTCGAGGTCGGTGATCCGCTCGAAGTTCTCCTGCACCATCTCGACCGTCACCGGCTTGTCGGGATCGAACGCGACGCCCTCGGTCATGAAATACTGCACCCGCGCGTAGGTGCCGGCGGTGGCGGCGATGATTTCGCCGGAAACCTTGCACTCCTCGCTGGCGAGGTAGGCGACGGCGGGCGAGACCAGCTCCGGGCGCATGTATTCCAGCAGCGCGGGCGAGATCAGGTTCTCGGTCATCCGCGTCCTGGCCGAGGGCGAGATCGCGTTCAGCATGATGTTGTACTTGCCACCCTCGAATCGCAGGCAGTTGATGAAGCCGTTCAGCGCCATCTTCGCGGCACCATAGTTCGACTGGCCGAAATTGCCGTTGGTCCCGGAGCCCGACGTGGTCACCACGACGCGGCCGTACTTGCGGTCGCGGAAGATCGGCCAGGCCGCCTTGGTCGGGTAGACGGTGCCCATCAGGTGCACCTGCATGACGGCGGCGAAATCCTCCATCTCCATGTTGTTGAACGCCTTGTCGCGCAGGATGCCGGCGTTCGCCACCAGGATGTCGAGCCGGCCCCAGGTGTCCATCGCGGTCTGCACGATGCCCGCCGCCTGCTTCTCGTCGGCCACCGACCCGTAGCTCGCCACCGCCTCTCCGCCAGCCGCCTTGATCTCGGCCACCACCGTGTCGGCGGCCGAGTTGGAGCCGCCGCGCCCGTCCACCGCGCCGCCCGGGTCGTTGACCACCACCTTCGCGCCCCGGCTGGCCAGCAGCTTGGCGTGCTCGCGGCCAAGCCCGGCCCCGGCTCCGGTGACGATGGCGACGCGGTCGTCGTAGCGGATTGTCATGGTTCCCGTCCTCTTCTTGCTCGGATATCGGCAGGGATACGCGAAAGTAGCCGGGCGGACCAGTCCGTAGCCGCCAGGCTAGCGGCCCGCCCCCCGCCCGGTTAGGATGCCGCTCGAACACAGAGGAAACACCCGCATGGGCGCGAGCCATCTCCGCAGCGGCATCTTCCTGGCGCCGTTCCATAACCTGAACGAGAACCCCACGCTCGCGATGCAGCGCGACATGGAGCTGCTCGAACATCTCGATCGGCTGAACTACACCGAGGCGTGGGTCGGCGAGCACCATTCGAGCGGGTTCGAGATCATCGCCTCGCCCGAGATGTTCATCGCCGCCGCCGCCGAGCGCACGCGGCACATCCGGCTCGGCACCGGGGTGGTGTCGCTGCCCTACCACAACCCGTTCATCCTGGCCGACCGCATGGTGCAGCTCGACCACATGACGCGCGGGCGGGCGATGTTCGGCGTGGGGCCGGGGGCTTTGGTGCAGGACGCCTATCGCATCGGCATCGACGCCGACGATCAGCGACCGCGCATGAACCAGGCGCTCGACGCGCTGGTGAAGCTGCTGCGGGGCGAGACCGTCAACGAGCAGACCGACTGGTATCACCTGCGCGACGCGCGCTTGCAGCTGCCTTGCTACACGCGCCCGATGATGGAGATGGCGGTGGCGGCCTCACGCTCGCCGGCGGGCGCGCTGGCGGCGGGGCGGCACGGCATCGGCATGCTGTCGATCGGCGGTACGAGCCCCGATGCGATGAAGCACCATGCGAACAACTGGGGCCTATACGAGGAGACCGCGCGCGCCAACGGCCATGTGCCGGACCGCAACAAGTGGCGGCTGGTGACCCTGTTCCACATCGCCGAGACGCGCGAGAAGGCGCGCGCCAACGTCCAGCACGGGCTGGCGGCGTTCCGCGACTATTTTACCCACATCTCCACCTTCCCGATCGTCCCGCCGGACGCAGGCGATCCCTACGAGTTCCTCACCAGCACCGGCTCGGCCTGCATCGGCACGCCGGACGACGCCATCGCCTATATCGAGCGGCTGGTGCAGGGCTCGGGCGGCTTCGGCGGCATTCTCGAGCTGGCGCATAACTGGGCCGATTGGGCGGAGACCAAGCGGCATTACGAGCTGATGGCGCGCTACGTCCATCCGCACTTCCAGGGATCGCGCGAGCTTCGCCACGCCAGCTACGACTACGCGGGCGAGCACCACGACGTGTTCTTCGCGCAGCAGCAGGGATCCGTGCAGGCGGAGATCGACAAGCTCGCCGCAAGCGGGCGGGGGAGAAGCGCGCGGCGGCGGAGTAGTCGGAGCGCCAATCGTTAGCATCGTGGTTCCCCTCACCCCGGCCCTCTCCCGCAAGGGGAGAGGGAGAAGAGAGCCCCCTCCCCTTGCGGGAGGGGGTTGGGGGAGGGGTGAACCAAAGCGCGCCGAGCGCGACACGCTGCTGCGCGTTTCGGCCGCGCACCTCATCAGCCACTTTCACATCCTGGTGCTGCCGCCGCTGTTCCCGTTCCTGAAGCAGCAGCTAGGCGTGGGGTTCGTCGAGCTTGGCCTGGCGCTGACCGTGTTCAACGTGGTCTCCGCGCTGACGCAGGCGCCGATGGGGTTCGTGGCCGACCGCATCGGGCCGCGGCGGGTGCTGATCGGCGGCCTCTGCCTCGGCAGCGCCGCCTTCATCCTGTTCGGGGTGATGCAGAGCTACGCGTGGCTGCTGGCCAGCGCGGTGATGGCGGGGCTGGCGAACAGCGTCTACCACCCGTGCGACTACGCGATCCTGTCGGCGCGCATCGGCGAGAGCCGGATCGGCCGCGCGTTCTCCGTCCACACTTTCGCGGGCTACCTCGGCGGGGCGATCGCGCCCCCGTTCGTGCTGCTGATGACGGCGACGGCGGGGGTCGGTGCGGCGCTGGTGGTCGCCGGCGCGCTTGGGCTGCTCGCCGCCTTGCCCCTGTGCTTTGCGCGACGCCTGGACGGTGTGAGCCAAGTGCCGCAGCAGCAACGAAGCGCCGTCACCGAGCCGGCGAGCGCGCGGTCGCTGCTGACGCCCACCGTGTTGAGCTTGACCGGGTTCTTCGCGTTGCTGAGCCTGTCGACGAGCGGCATCTCGGCGTTCTCGGTTTCCGCGCTGACCGGCGGCTACGGCCTCGGCCTGCCGGCGGCGAACGCGGCGTTGACCGCGTTCCTGGCGCTGAGCGCGCTCGGCGTGCTGGCCGGCGGGTTCGTTGCCGACCGAACGCGGCGGCACGGCGAGGTGGCGGCGGGCGCCTACGCGCTCAATGCGGCACTCGTGCTGGTGGTGGCCGCGCTCAGCCCGGGGCCCGCGCTGATCGTGTTGATCCTGGCGCTGGCAGGGTTCCTCTCGGGCGTGATCTCGCCGTCGCGCGACATGCTGGTGCGGCAAGCGGCGCCGGCGGGCGCCGCGGGGCGCGTGTTCGGCATCGTGACGACCGGGTTCAACATCGGCGGCGCGGTAGGGCCGATCCTGTTCGGCTGGATCATCGACGGCGGCCATCCGCGCTGGATCTTCGGCGCGTCCGTCGGCTTCATGCTGGCGACTGTTGTGCTGGCGTTGGTTGGGGAGCGCGGGCGGCCCTCACCCCGGCCCTCTCCCGGGGGGAGAGGGGGAAGAAAGGCCCTCTCCCTTCGGGAGAGGGTTGGGTGAGGGTTACTCCGGGTCCGGCCCGTTCACCGACGCAAAGCCGCTGCCGAAGGCGGCGTCGCGCTGCTGGAAGGCGTGCTTGACGCCGTGGGCGCGCATCGTCTCGCGGAACGCGCGCGCTTTCGGTGCCTGGTGGCCGCGGGCGTCGATCTCCGAGGAAATGCGCTGCATCGTGCGGGCGCCCATCAGCTCGAGGCCGAGATTGACCAGGCGCTTGTTGGCCGAGAGCAGGTGCGGGTCGACCAGGCCGAGGCGGCCGGCGAGGCGCATGGTTTCGGCTTCAAGCATTCCCGCCGGGACCGCCTTGAGCGCGAGGCCGATCTGGGCGGCGTCCTTGCCGGTCAGGCTGTCGCCGGTCAGCAGCAGGCGCTTGGCCCACTGCGGGCCGCACAGATAGAGCCACATGTTCTCGGGCGGCGTGCCGAGGTCGCGCACCGGCGGGAAGCCGATGCGCGCGTCCTCGGCGACGATCACCATGTCGCACAGCGCGATGATGCCGGTGCCGACGCCGATGCAGGTGCCCTGCACCATCGCGATCACCGGCTTGTGCATGTCGAACAACGTCATCCTCAGCCGCTGGCCCTGTTCGAGCCGCCAGATGTCGTCGTCGATCTCGGTCCGGCCGCGGTACTCCGGGCCGCGCCCGGCGGAGTACTCGGCGAGGTCGGCGCCGGCGCAGAAATGCGGGCCTGAGCCGCGCAGCACCACGCAGTGCACGGCCTCGTGCTCGTCGGCCTCCGTCAGCGCCGCCGCCAGTTCCTGCTGCAGCTTGAGGCTGAGCGCGTTGCGGCGCTCGGGCCGGTTCAGCGCGATGATCGCGGTGGTGCCGCGCACTTCGTAGGTGATCTGCTCGAATTGCATTGCCTTGCCTCCCCAAACGCTCAGTCGAAGTAGCGGAGCGTGAGGGCGATCCTGCCACCTTCGGGGCCGAGCTGGAACGCGGCGTCGTCGAAGCTCGGCGGCCCGAAGTGGAACGGGGCGTCGCGGGAGAAGCCGAGGCCCTCCTTCGGGATGCCGAGCCAGTTGCGGTCGATCTGCTTGTTGTCGTTCTCGTCGTGATAGGCCTGCGCCGCGTAGATGCCGGGCGGCACGTCCGGAATGCGCACCGTGACCTGGCCCGGCGCGGCGGGCACGCCGGCGCGCCACGGGCATTTGACTGCGAGGAACTGCTCCTTCGGGCAAGCTTCCGCCAGCACGCGGCCGTGGTCGTTGCGGACGCCGCTGACGGTGATTTCGAGATCCCCGGCGTGGGCTTGCGTGGCCATCATGGTTGCGAGTGCAAGCACCCTCGCGCCGAACCTCACCCCGGCCCTCTCCCGGAGGGAGAGGGAGCAGCGAGCCCTCTCCCTCCGGGAGAGGGTTGGGTGAGGGGTTGGTTTGTCAGTCACACCGCCTCGTCGAAATCGGCGCCCCACATCTTCTCCAGAGCGTACATCGTCCGTGCCTCCGGCTTGAACAGATGCACCACGATGTCGCCAGCATCGATCAACACCCAGTCCGATCCGCCGGCGCCCTCGATGAGCACCCGCTTGAGCCCGACCTCGCGCAGCTTGTCTTCCAGATGCGAGGCCATCGCCGTGATCTGCCGGTCGGCGAGGCCCGTCGCGATCACCATGCGGTCGCAGAACGTTGCCTTGCCGATCAGGTCGAGCGCCACGACGTCCTCGGCCTTGTCGTCCTCGAGACTGCCGACGATGACGGCCTGCAGCCGGTCGAGCCGGGTGGGCTCAGGCGCCGGTCGTGCCTTCGCGGCGCGGCGCGGGCCCGCGACGACGGCCTTCTTGCGTGTCGTGCCGGGAGTTTTGTCCGCCTCGGGCAGGGCAGGGCGCGCGGGCTTGCGCAGCGGCGTCTTGCGACGCGGGCCGGGAGGATCGGGGTGCGCGGGGCCGGTCGGCGGTTTCCTGGCTATGGTCGGGTTCCTTCTGCTCGTTGCGGCGACTTGCGTCCGATGCGGCGCGGATCGCGGTGGCGGACACGCCATCCTGGGCGCCGGGGAGAAACGTCCAGGCGGGGGCACGCCGGTCCGCGAACATCGTCGCCGCGTCCGCCGGCGCGCGCACGCGGCGCAAGCGTGTTGCCGCGCGTCCGGCGAGCGCGCGGTGGTTATACGACGGGCGCGGCAGGACCGCGATCGGCATCGCGCGCGCAATGTCCAGCCAGCGTCGCCAGCGTGGCAATTGCGCGAGATTGTCGGCGCCCATCAGCCATACGAACCGAACCAGCGGGAAACGCCGCCGCAGCGCGCGCAGCGTGTCCACCGTGTAGCGCGTTCCGAGCGCCGCTTCGATCCCGGTCGCCACCACGCGGCGGCCGTCGGCGATGGCGCGGGCCGAGGCCACGCGGTCGGCGAGCGGCGCCATGCCGCGCTGCGGCTTGAGTGGATTGCCGGGCGAAACGAGCAGCCACACCTGGTCGAGTTGCAGCAGCGTCAGCGCTTGCCTGGCGACATGCGCGTGACCCCGGTGCGCCGGATTGAAGGAGCCGCCGAGCACGCCCACGCGCATCCGCCGCCGGTCGCCCCAGCGAGGCAGCCGGTCCGGCGCGGCTCCGGTCAGGGGCGCACCTGGCCGGTGCCGAGGACGACGTAACGGTACGTCGTAAGCTGTTCGAGCGCGACCGGGCCGCGCGCGTGAATGCGGCCGGTGGCGATGCCGATCTCGGCGCCGAAACCAAACTCGCCGCCGTCGCAGAACTGCGTCGAGGCGTTCCACAACGCGACCGCGCTGTCGACGCCGCCGAGGAAGCGATCCGCCGTGGCCGCGTCTTCCGTGACGATCGCGTCGGTGTGCTCGCTGCCGTGCCGCGCGATGTGCGCGAGGGCCGCCTCCACGCCGTCCACCACCGCGACCGACAACACCGCGTCGAGCCACTCGGTATCGAAGTCGCTCCCGTTCGCTTCCCGCAACCCAGGCACGATCCGACGCGCGCGCGCATCGGCGCGGAAGTCGCAGCCGAGCGCCCGCAGGTCGTCGATCAGCAATGGCAGCAGGGCGGGCGCGATCGCCGCGTCGATCAGCAGGGTCTCGGTGGCGCCGCAGATGCCGGTGCGCCGCATCTTCGCATTCGCCACGATCGCGCGCGCCATCGCCGGATCGGCGGCGGCGTGGACGTACGTGTGGTTCAGCCCCTCGGCATGCGCGAGCACCGGGACGCGCGCCTCGCGCTGCACGCGCTCGACCAGCGACCGGCCGCCGCGCGGAATGATCAGATCGATCAGTCCCGTCGCCCCCAGCATGGCGGCGACGTAGGCGCGGTCCGCGGTCGGCGCCACCTGCACCGCATCCGTCGGCAATCCCGACGCGCGCAGGCCCTCGGCAAGCGCGGCGTGGATGGCGCGCGCGCTGTGCAGGCTTTCCGACCCGCCGCGCAGGATCACGGCGTTGCCCGATTTGAGGCAGAGTGCCGCGGCGTCGGCGCCGACGTTGGGCCGGCTCTCGTAGACCATGCCGATGACGCCGATCGGGGTTGCGATCCGTCGGATGCGCAGGCCGTTCGGCCGCGTCCATTCCGCGAGCGCGCGGCCGAGCGGATCGGGCAACCCCGCGACGTCCTCGAGTCCGCGCGCCATGGCCTCGACGCGAGCTCCGGTCAGTGTCAGGCGGTCCCGGAATGCGTCGCTCGCGGTGCTCGCGGCGAGATCGGTTGCGTTTGCAGCCAGCACTTCGCCCTGGTGCGCGCGCAAGGCGTTCGCCATTGCGTGCAGCGCGCTGTTGCGCGCCGCAGCCGGGGTGCGGGCGAGATCGTGCGAGGCGCGTCGGGCGGCGACGGCGGCGCGATGCAGATGCTGCGTGGCTTCGGACTCGACGTGCATGGCTCAACGTTTCCCTATCCGATCCTGACGCCGAACCGCGCGCGTTGCCAGCGCCTACAACAGCACGAGGTCGTCGCGGTGGATCATCTCGTCGCGGCCGCGCCAGCCGAGCACCGCCTCGATGTCCTCGGATCGGCGGCCGAGGATGCGCGCCGCGTCGGCGCTCGCATAGGCTGATAGCCCGCGCGCCAGCGCCGCGCCGTCCGGGCCGCGCACCAACACCGGATCGCCGCGCTCGAAGCTGCCCTCCACGGCGCGCACGCCGGCCGGCAGCAGCGAACGTCCGGCGGCGAGCGCGCGGGCCGCGCCGGCGTCGATGGCGAACGCGCCGAGCGGCGACAGCGCGCCCGCGATCCAGCGCTTACGGGCCGAGCGTCCTTCGGGGGCGGGGAGGAACCAGGTGCAGCGTGCCCCGTCGGCGAGCGCCTGCAACGGGTGTTCGACATGGCCGAGCGTGATCGCCATGGCGCATCCGGCCTGGGTGGCGATCCGCGCCGCGGCGAGCTTGGTGCGCATGCCGCCGCTCGAGTAGCCGGGCGGCGGCTCCCCGCCCATCGCCTCGATCCCGGGCGTCACGGCCGGCACGATCGGGACGTGCGCGGCGTCCGGGTGGCGGCGCGGGTCCGCGGTGTAGAGGCCGTCGATGTCGGACAGCAGCACGAGCTGGTCGGCCTGCACCATCTCGGCCACCCGCGCGGCCAGCCGGTCGTTGTCGCCGAAGCGGATCTCGGTGGTCGCCACCGAATCGTTCTCGTTAATGACCGGGATGCAGCCAAGCCCCAGCAAGGTGACGAGCGTCGCCCGTGCGTTGAGGTATCGGCGCCGGTCCTCGGTGTCGTCGAGCGTCAGCAGGAGCTGTGCTGCCGTCAGGCCGCTCGCCGACAGCGCCTCGCTCCAGGCCTGCGCCAGGCGGATCTGCCCCACCGCCGCGGCGGCCTGCTTCTCCTCGAGCCGCAGCCGGCGCTGCGTCAGCCCGAGCGCGCGGCGCGCGAGCGCGATGGCCCCGGAGGAGACCACGATCACCTCCGTCCCCGCGGCGCGGCGCGCGGCGATGTCGGCGGCGACCCCGCGCATCCAGCCGGCGCGGGGCGCGGCCTCCGACTGGTCGACCACGAGCGCGCTGCCGATCTTGACGACCAGGCGCTGCGCCGCGCTCAGCCGGGGCAGGGCGGTCACGCCGCGCGGGCCTGGCGTGCCTCGCCAACCCGGCTCCCCAACGCCCGCAACACGTCCGGAACGCCCTGGCCGGTGGCGCCCGACAGCAGCATGACCGGCCGGCCGGACGCCTTGCGCAGCGCCGCCATGCGGGCCGACGCCTCGCGCGGGCTCATCGCATCGGCCTTGTTGAGGCCGATCAGCTCCGGCTTGCGGGCGAGCCCGTCGTCATAGGCGGCGAGTTCGGCGCGCACCGTGCGCCATGCGCGCACCACGTCGCCGGCCGCCCCGTCCACCAGATGCAGCAGCACCGCGCAGCGCTCCACATGGCCGAGGAAGCGGTCGCCGAGCCCGGACCCCTCGTGCGCACCCTCGATCAGCCCGGGGATGTCGGCGACGACGAACTCCTCGGCGGCCGAGAGGCGCACCACGCCGAGCTGCGGATGCAGGGTGGTGAACGGGTAGTCGGCGATCTTCGGCCGCGCCGCCGAGACGGCGGCAAGGAAGGTGGATTTTCCCGCGTTCGGCAGCCCGACCAGGCCGACGTCGGCGATCAGCTTGAGGCGCAGCCACAGCCAGCGCTCCTCGCCGGGGAAGCCGGGCGTGGCGCGACGCGGTGCGCGGTTGGTCGAGCTCTTGAAATGCGCGTTGCCGAACCCGCCGTCGCCGCCGCCGCAGAGCAGGACGCGCTTGCCCGGCGTGTCGAGGTCGGCCAGCAATGTCTCGTGGTCATCGGCGATGATCTGCGTGCCGACCGGAACCTTGATGACCACGTCGGGCGCACCCGCGCCGGTGCGGTCGGCCCCGGACCCGTTGCCGCCCTTCTTCGCCCGGAAGTGTTGCGTGTAGCGGAAATCGATCAGCGTGTTCAGGTTCGCGACGGCCTCGAAGGCGATGTCGCCGCCCTTGCCGCCGTTGCCGCCGTCGGGGCCGCCGAACTCGACGAAGCGCTCCCGCCGGAACGCGACCACGCCGTTGCCGCCGTCGCCGGAGCGGACGTAGATCTTTGCCTGGTCGAGGAACTTCATGGTTTTGGCTGCATGCGACGAAAAAAGGGGCCGGCTCGCGCCGACCCCCGATATGGTGACGATCGCTAGGGATGTGTCAGTCGGAGCCGGCGGCGGCCGGCTCGGGTTCCGGCGCGGCGGCCGGGGGCGCTACGGAGACATGCACGCGTCCTTCGGCCTTGCGCGAGAATTCGACGCGGCCGTCGATCAGCGCGAAGATCGTGTGGTCGCGCCCGAGGCCGACATTGGTGCCCGGCTTCCACTTGGTGCCGCGCTGGCGCAGGATGATGTTCCCGGCGACCACCGCCTGCCCGCCCGACTTCTTGATGCCGAGCCGGCGGCCCGCGGTGTCGCGCCCGTTGCGGGACGAGCCGCCCGCCTTCTTGTGTGCCATGGGAAACCTCCTCTACGCCGCGACGATCTCGCCGACGCGCAGCACGGTGACGTGCTGGCGATGGCCGTTCCTGCGGCGGCTGTTCTGCCTGCGGCGCTTCTTGAAGATGATGACCTTGTCGAGCCGGTCCTGCGCGATGACGGTCGCGGTCACGGATGCGCCGGCCACGACGGGCGCCCCGAGCGTGAGCGCGCCGCCCTCGCCGCCAACGGCGAGCACGTCGGTGAACGTGACCGTCGCCCCGGGATCGGCTTCCAACTTCTCGACCTTCAGGACGGCATTCGGTGTAACGCGGTACTGTTTCCCGCCGGTGCGGATCACTGCGAACATCACTCGGTTCCTGTAGCGGTGCAATCCGGCCCGATTGCTGTCGGGCCAATTCGACGGGGGTTCGTAGGCGGGTTGCGACCGGGAGCGGCGGCTTATCGCGGCGGCTGCGCCATTGTCAATGGAGGTCTCGGCTCGGTTGCGGACACCAAGCCCGCTGCGTATAAGCCGGCCGCCACGGAGAGGTGACAGAGTGGTCGATTGTGACGGTCTCGAAAACCGTTGTACGTGCAAGCGTACCGTGGGTTCGAATCCCACCCTCTCCGCCAGCATGCTCACTTAAGATATTGATATGATACGAATTCTATGGCTCGGCCGCGGGCGCTGATGCCGGTCAGGGTGGGTGGGCCGAGACCTCCGTCACGGAGAGATCATGCACTCCAAGGTCTCTTGACCTTCCCATGGTGGAAACCCCACGTCTCTCCCGTCGGTGACCCAGGAGAGACGTCATGGACCAGTACCAGCACGGTCACGACCATAGTCATGCGGGCTGTTGTGGTTACGGCGGCAAAGCTGCTGCCGAACATCCGAGCGTAACCCATCTCGCGCCTAAAGCATCAGCGCCGACGAAGACCGACGCTACCTACACCTGCCCGATGCACCCGCAGATCCGGCAGCAAGGTCCGGGTAGCTGCCCGATCTGCGGGATGGCGCTGGAACCGCTCGAGGTCACCGCCGAGGCGGGGCCCAACCACGAGCTGGCGGACATGACGCGGCGGTTCTGGGTCGGCTTGGTCCTGGCGCTGCCGGTGTTCATTCTGGAGATGGGCGTCCACATCCCGGCACTCGGCCTGCACGACGTGGTGCCGATGCAGACGTCCATCTGGATCGAGTTCGCCCTCTCGACGCCGGTCGTCCTATGGGCGGGCTGGCCGTTCTTCCAGCGCGGCTGGGCGTCGCTCGTCAGCCGCCATCCGAACATGTTCACGCTGATCGCGCTCGGGACGGGCGCGGCCTACCTCTACAGCCTGGTCGCGACCTTCGCCCCGGGCATCTTCCCCGCGAGCTTCCGGGGCATGGGCGGCGCGGTGGCCGTCTACTACGAGGCCGCGGCCGTCATCACGGTGCTGGTCCTGCTTGGTCAGGTGCTGGAGCTGCGTGCCCGCGAGCAGACCGGGGGAGCGATCCGGGCCTTGCTCAATCTGGCACCCAGGACGGCGCGCCGACTGCGCGAATACGGAGATGATGACGAAGAGATCCACATCGACCAGGTCGCGGTCGGCGACCGACTGCGCGTCCGCCCAGGCGACGGCATCCCAGTGGATGGCGTGGTCGTGGAGGGCGGGAGCGCGGTGGACGAGTCCATGGTCACGGGCGAGTCGATGCCCTCGGCCAAGGATCCGGGCGGCAAGCTGATAGGGGGCACCGTGAACGGCACCGGCTCGCTGGTCATGCGGGCGGAGCGGGTCGGGTCGGACACCATGCTGGCGCGCATCGTCGCGATGGTTGCACAGGCTCAGCGCAGCCGGGCACCGATCCAGCGCCTGGCCGACACGGTCGCCGGCTGGTTTGTCCCGGCCGTGCTGGCGGTTGCAGTCCTGGCCTTCGCGGCTTGGTCGGTCTGGGGGCCGCCGCCGGCGCTGTCCTACGCGCTGATTGCGGCGGTGTCGGTCATCATCATCGCGTGTCCCTGTGCGTTGGGACTGGCGACGCCGATGTCGATCGGCGTGGGCGTGGGCAAGGGCGCCGGTGCGGGCGTCCTCATCAAGTCGGCCGAAGCGCTGGAGCGGATGGAGAAGGTCGATACCGTCGTTGTCGACAAGACCGGCACGCTGACCGAGGGCAAGCCTCGCGTTACCAAGATCATCCCGGCCTCTGGCACGTCAGAACCCGACCTGCTGGCCTTGGCCGCGAGCCTGGAGCGAGCGAGCGAGCATCCAATGGGAGCCGCCATTCTTGCAGCCGCCAAGGAAGCCGGGGCGGTTCTCTCGGATGCGACTGGCTTCGCCTCCGTCACCGGGAAAGGCGTGACCGGAACAGTGGGCGGCCGGTCCGCTGCCTTGGGCAACGCCAAGCTGATGGCTGATTTGGGCGTGAGGCCCGGTGAACTGGAAACGCAGGCAGAGGAGTTGCGCCGCGACGGTGCCACAGCCTTGTTCATGGCGATCGACGGCCAGCCCGGCGGTGTCATCGCCATCGCCGATCCGATCAAGCCGACGACGCGGGCGGCGATCAACGACCTGAGGGCGGCCGGCATCCATATCGTCATGCTGACCGGCGACAACCGCACGACGGCCAAAGCCGTCGCCCGCCAGCTCGGGATCAACGACGTGCATGCCGACGTGCTGCCGGAGGACAAGCACCGGATCGTCGGCATGTTGAAGGCGGACGGCCGTGTGGTGGCCATGGCCGGCGACGGCGTGAACGACGCGCCCGCCTTGGCGGAGGCCGACGTTGGCATTGCCATGGGAACCGGGACCGAAGTCGCCATCCAAAGCGCCGGCATCACGCTGGTCCGCGGCGATCTCGCCGGCATCGTGCGCGCCCGGACGCTGAGCCGCATGACGATGCGCAACATCAGGCAGAACCTGGTTTTTGCGTTCGCCTACAACGTCATCGGCATCCCGGTCGCCGCCGGGGTGCTCTACCCGGCGTTCGGCCTCCTGCTTAGCCCCATGGTCGCCGCGCTGGCGATGTCGCTGAGTTCCGTGTCGGTCATTGCCAACGCGCTACGCCTTCGGACGATAAAGCTGTGACCACGGGGAGATCTCCTGATGACCGCAGGGGGCGTGAACATCGGCCAAGCGTCGGCCGCTTCGGGCGTTTCGGCCAAGATGATCCGCTACTACGAGAGCGTGGACCTGATCCGGTCGCCCAACCGCAACGTCGCCGGCTATCGCCGCTACGGCGAGGTGGACGTGCAGACGCTGCGCTTCCTCCGCCGCGCGCGCAGTCTCGGCTTCTCCGTTGGCCAGATGCGCGAGCTGCTGGCGCTGTGGCGAGACGAAAAGCGCGCGAGCGCGGACGTCAAGCGCCTCGCCTTGGCGCATGTCGCGGCGCTGGAAACCAAGGCCCGAGAGATTGCTGAAATGAGCGGCGCCCTGTGGCGCCTCGCCGATCAGTGCGACGGCGATCACCGGCCGGACTGCCCGATCATCGACGAACTGGCCGAAACCTTGTCGAAGCCGGCTTCGCCATCCCAGTCAGGCCACCTGCGACCGCGGGAGGCGCTGTGATGGTGCCCGTCTGGCTCAATACGCTGGCGGTCGTCTCCCTGGTCGTAGCGTTCGCGTGCGCCGCAATCATCGTCGCGGACCTGTTTCGCCGCCCGCAGCACATGCTGGTGATGAACCCGGTTTGGCCGATCACGGCAGTGGCAATGCGGTTGCGTGAGCGCGGCGACTTGAATGCCGCGGCAGTTTTCAAGGAGCAAACCGGTGCAACACCCGTCGAGCGAGATGCAGGCCTGCATGGCCGAGTTCCTGAAGTGCACAGCACCTGCCTCAGCATGACCATGAATCACTGCCTGGATACGACCACGATGAACAAGACAGCTGTCGCGATATTTCTCGGCGGACTGGATTTCTCGGCGGACTGGCCGCCGCCAGCGTTCGGGAGCCCTCGCGCAATCCGCCGGCTGAGCGCTCGTTGGTGCTTGTTGCATTGGAGTACACGCCATGATGGGTAACGGGATGATGGGCGGCCGCTTCATGATGTGGGGCATGGGCCTGATCGGTCTATTGTTCATTGCGGTGCTGGTGCTCAGTGCTGCCGCTCTTCTCAAATACCTCCTTCGCGACGATCGATGAGCAACAATCCGGGCCATGATCGTGCAGCGCGCCGCTGCTCAGGCGCTCGGCCGGAAATCTGACGATCGCGACAAATCGCGCTCATTACCGCCGGAGCGTCCGTCGGCCTCGCTTGGCCGTTCTCAGGAGCATGCGTTTTCGATCTTGCCGATCTCGGCTTCCGTGTCCGCAGCTTCCTGCATCTGTTTTCGGTCGGCATCATAGGCGACAAGTTCCTGGTCCACGGCAGCCCTGATCCGGATGATGACATCGTCCCGCGCCGCTACTCCCGCGCTGGCCGCTGCCGAGAACGCCGTCGAGTGGAGGCGCCTTTCGACACGGCCGACCAGCCTTCCGAACGCCGCTCCATCTGCCGTGGCGTGATTCCCGTAGTGCGCGATTGCCACGTCCGAAAGGCAGGGCACGATCGCCGCCTCGCGAGCGACTTGAATGCGCCTTTCGGTCAGTCGGAGATTGACCGTCACGCGCGTTGCCGGCTCGCACCGCCCAGACTTTGCCATCGGCCTCCCGGGCTCGACCGTGTAGGAGAAGGTCGAAGCGTAGAAGCCGAGCGTGCGGTGTCGCGGCCGTTGCCCGTTGTTGTCCCGAAACGCCTCAATCTCAACCAACTCATGTCCGCAGCCGTGTGCAGAAGGCCCTGGCGCGCGACAACCCTGATCCGGACGTCCGTCTGCAACGCGCAAGCCCCGGCCGAGTGGGCCAGGGTTGTCGCTGCGATCACGAGGACGGCTGGTCCTATCACGGGCGCCCAGGGCTCGCCTTCTGCCATGCCTGCATCTCGTTGATCTCGTTCTCCTGGGCGGACACGATAGCCTCGGCAAGCTTGCGCATGGCCGGGTCTTTTCCGTTGGCCAGTTCGAATTGCGCCATGTCGATGGCCCCCTGATGGTGCGGGATCATCATCGCCACGAAGTCCCGATCGACGTTCCCGGTCATCGGCACTGCCGCCATCGTCTGGGACATCTTCTCCATAGCCGTCATCATCGACTTCTCGGCGTCGGAGCCGGTCGGAGCCGTTGCGCCAGCCGTCGGATGCATGGTCGTCCCAGGCATCGGCATGGTCATTGGCGCCGTCGTGGCGGGAGCCGTCGGCGCGGCGGCCGACTGCGCGTATCCGGAGCTCGGTAGCGCCGAGCCCGCCAAGACGGCAAGAGTCGCAAAATGCAATGTGACCTTGAGGTGTTTGCGCATGATGGTTTCCGATGAGGTTAGTTTCGAGTCATGTCACCTAGCTGCCGCGAACCTCGCTTGCGCGGGTTTGCCGGAGACCGTGAGCGACAGAACGACGGTTGAGGGCTTGCCGGGAGCCGGCCCGGTGAGTTTGCCGGTCAGGCTGTTCCCTCCGGCGGGTGACATGGCCACCGTCTGGGGCTTGCCGCCGACGAGCACCGTCGCCTTGCCCGTCAGTTGCACGGCCGGGACCGGCTTCTTGTCTTCGTCGAGCACATACGCGGTGAGCGTATCGTCCTGAACGACCAGCTCGACCCAGTGTTCGGCGGAGTCTTCGACCACCTGTCCGCCATGCGCTGGCGCGGGCGGGCTGCCATGGGCGAAGGCCGCCACAGGTGCGGCCATCAGGAAAGTGGCGAAAGCGTATGTCTTGATCATTCCGGATTTCCTTGTGCGGTGGTCTCAGAACGCCTCGGCCGGGCGCAGCGAGGCTTCCTGCGCGGCGGCCAAACGCTCGACCGGCTTGCGGCCGAGCATCAGGAACAAGACGGGCGTCAGCAGCGTGTCGAGCAGCGTCGCGCTGATCAGCCCGCCGAAGATGACGATGGCGACCGGGTGCAGGATCTCCTTGCCTGGTGCGTCGGCGCCGACCATCAGCGGCAGCAACGCGAACCCGGCGGAGAACGCGGTCATCAGCACCGGCGTCAGCCGCTCCAGGCTGCCGCGGACGACCATGTGGGGGCCGAACGCCTCGCCTTCGTGCAGCATCAAGTTCACGTAATGGCTGATCTTGAGGATGCCGTTGCGCGCGCTGATGCCGGTCAGCGTGATGAACCCGATCATTGTCGCCACCGATAGCGGCTGGCCAGAGATCCACAACGCAGCCACGCTGCCGATCAGCGCCAACGGGACGTTGCCCATGATGATGCCCGCCAGCACCGCCGACCTGTACCGGCTGTAGAGCACCGTGAAGATGAGCGAGAGCGACACCAGCGACAGCCCAGCAATCAGCTTGGCCGCCGCCTCCTGCGCCTGGAACGTGCCCTCGAGTTCGATGGAGTAGCCCGCCGGCAGCTTCGTGCGTCCGATCTCATCCCGGATAGCCTGCACGATGCGGCCCATGTCCGAGCCATCAGTGTTCGCCTGCACCACGATGCGCCGAGTGCCGTTCTCCCGCAGGATCTGGTTAGGCCCATCCGAGTCGATCACCTCGGCGAAGGTGCGCAGCGGGACCCGGCCCTTGGGCGTCTCGATCAAGAGGCTTGCCAAGCCCTGCGTAGTGCGATCCGCATCGGACAGTCGCAGCACCACCTCGAAGCGGCGTTGACCGTCCACGACCTGGGAGACGATCTTGCCATTCGACAAGCCTTCCAGGGCGTCAGTCACAGCGGCCGGGGTCACCCCGTAGAGGGCGGCGCGGTCATAATCGAGGCGGACCTGGACCTGCGGGACCCGCACCTGGCGCTCCACCGACAAGTCAACCAATCCGGGAATGCGGGCGAGACGGTCGCGCAATCCTTCTGCCACGCCCCGGATGCTGTCCACGTCGTCGCCGAAGACCTTGATGGCGATGGCGGCGTTGACACCGGACAGCAGATGTTCGAGCCGGTGGGCGATTGGCTGGCCGATGTTGAAGGCGGCTGGCAGAATGGCCATCCTGCGCCTTATATCGGCGAGCACCTCCTCCTTCCGTCGATCGGACCGCCTCAGGTCAACGTCCATTTCGCTGGAGTGTACGCCTTCGGCATGCTCGTCGAGCTCGGCGCGCCCGGTGCGGCGGCCGATCGATTTCACCTCGGGCACCTGCATGATGAGGCGCTCGGCCGCGGCGCCCAGGCGATTGCTCTCAGCCAGGCTGATGCCTGGTTGGAACGTCATGCCCAACGTCAGCGTGCCTTCGTTGAACGGCGGCAGGAACGCACGCGGCAGCTCGGTCGAAGCCAAGCCCGCGATGACGACTGCCACGCCCGCGATGGCCAGCAGCATGCCGCCGTTGCCGAACGACCAGTGCAGCAGCCGCTCGTCGCCGCGTTTCAGCCATCGCACGAGGGGGCTCTCTCGCGCGGACAGCCGCTTCATGCGTGGGATAAGGTAGTAGCAGAGCACCGGCGTCACGGTTACCGACGTGACCAGGCTTCCCAGGATCGACACGATGTAGGCGATGCCCAGCGGCGCGAAGAGCCGCCCCTCGATGCCCGACAGCGCGAACAGCGGCAAGAACACCAGCACGATGATCAGCGTCGCGTAGATGATGCCGGATCGCACCTCCTGGCTCGCGTCGGCCACGACGTTCAGGATCGGCTGCTTGCTCCCTGCCTCGCGGTTTTCCTTCAGCCGGCGCAACACGTTTTCGACGCCCACCACCGCATCGTCGACTAGCTCGCCGATGGCGATGGCCAGTCCGCCGAGCGTCATGGTGTTGATGCCTATCCCGAACGCCTTGAACACCAGCACGGTGAGTAGGATCGAGATCGGGATGGCTGTCAGCGAGATGAGCGTGGTGCGAAAGTTCAGCAGAAAGAGGAACAGCACGACTGCAACTACCAGTACGGCGTCGCGCAAAGCGTCCTCGACATTGGAGATCGACGCCGCGATGAAGTTGGCCTGTCGGAACACGATGGTATCCGCCTTGACACCCTGGGGCAAGGTCTTCGTCAGATCGCCCAGCGCGCGCTCGACTTCGCGGGTCAGCGCCACAGTGTCGGCGCCGGGCTGCTTCTGCACCGACAAAATGACCGCCGGCTTGCCGCCATAGCCAGCGTCACCACGCTTGAACTTGGCCGCGAAATCGACCGAGGCGATCTGGCTGAGCACGATCGGCTGGCTGTCGCGGCTGCTGACGACGAGGCTTCGCAGGTCCTCGATGCGCGTCGTGCGGCCGATGTTGCGGATCACGTATTCGGCGCGGTTCTGGTCGACGAAGCCGCCGCCGGTGTTGGTCCCGAACTGCTTGATGGCCGCCTGCAGCTGGTTCAGCGTAACACCCAGCCGGGTCATCATCGGCAGGTTTGGCGTAACCTGATAGGTGCGCACCTCGCCGCCGATTGGAATGACCTGAGCCACGCCAGGAATGGCGAGCAGGCGCGGGCGCACGGTGAAGTCGGCGAGCTCCCTCACCTCCATCGGGCTGGCCGCACCCTTGCCGGGGTCGCCGCCGGACATGCCGACGAGCATGATCTCCCCCATGATGGAGGTGATCGGGCCCATTTGCGGGAGCACGTTCGCGGGCAACTGGTCCCGCGCCAGCGCGAGGCGTTCCGCCACCTGCTGGCGCGCCAAATAGGTGTCCGTGCTCCAGCCGAACTCGACGTAGAGGATCGACAAACCGACGCCTGACACCGAGCGCACACGCGTCACGCCCGGCATGCCGTTCATCGCCGTCTCCAGCGGATAGGTGACGAGCTGCTCGACCTCCTCCGGCGCCATGCCCGCAGCTTCGGTCATCAGGGTGACCGTTGGACGGTTCAGGTCTGGGAACACGTCCACCGGCAGCCGGGTCAGCGTGTAGCCGCCGTAGCCGATGAGAACGGCCGCCAGCACCAGGACAAGAACCCGGCTGCGCAGGCTGGCCGTGACGACGGCATTGAACAGCGCGCCCATCAGCGAACCTGGTTCAGCAGGTCGGCGCCGGTCGTCACGATCCGCTGGCCGGGTTTCAGCCCGGCGAGCACGAGCACGTTCGCGCCGTCAAGCGGCTCCGCGCGCACCGGCACGGGCATGAACCGCTCGGCCGAGGCGTGGTCCCATACGGCCGAGCCGCCGTTCGGCATCCGCACGATGGCCGACCGCGGCAGCGCCACGCCGGATCGCGTGCCGGCCACCTCGACCACCACGCTGACCGGAGAGCCCACCGCGAGCCCTGGTGGCGGATCGGAGAGGCTGAACTCCAGCGGGACCGCGCCCTGGCGCAGGGACATGCCGCGCCCGACAAAGGTGACGGCGAGCGGCCTGCCGTCAGCGGTCACGGCGGAGGCTCGCTCCATCTGCGCGGACAATGCGGGGTCGAACCCCAGCGCCTCGACCCACATCCGCGAGGGGTCGACGATCTCGAACAGGATATCCTTGCCCTCGACGAATTGACCGCCGACGGCGTTGGCCACGGAGACCACGCCAGAAATCGGCGCTCGCAGCACCTCCTTGCCAGCCAACGTCGGCGCCACCGCCGCCCTGCGAGCCCGGGCGCCCGCCAGCTCGGCGCGCGCTTCGTCGATGTCCTTACCCGCGACGCTTCCAGCGAGCCCTGACAGGCGCGTGACCTTCTGCTCCGCGAGGCGAACCTGCTGGTCGATGTCGGCCACCTGCGAACCCACGTTGCCGCGGTCCACGCTGCCGATGGCGGGCGCAACCTGTGCCAGCACGTCGCCTTTGGCGACTTTCATGCCGACATAGGCAAGACCGTGCTCGCCGGGCTCCACGCGACCCGGCTGGCTGGGCTGCACTCGGCCGGAGGCGTTCGGGTCGGCGATCACCTGGCCGATGACCTGCACGCTTTTGGCGGCTTGCGTCGTAGCCGACACCATCGTGCGGATGGAGAGCAGCCGCTGAGCCGGCTTGGGGACGAAGACGCCGCCATCCGGCAAGCGGCGCGGCGCGTCCGTGGCGCCGGTGACGGGCGGCGGTCCGTCGCCGTCGTCGGCGCCGCCATGCGCGAACGCGACGCCGCCCAGCAGCAGGGCGGTCAGGAACGCGCCCCCGCCGAGCGCCGCGCGCATCCGGCCACGGTGCCGGAACGCGAGCGTGACCATGATGCCGAGCAGGAACGTGAGCGCGGGTGTCAGGACCGGGCGGCTGGTGGCAACAGCCTCATGGAGGCGACCGCCAGTGGGCTTCGCGACCACATCGGTTGCCGACGGAATGGCCAGGCTGGCGGCTAGTAGATCAGTCAAGTCGGCAGTCGTCACCGTGAACGTCAGATCGTGCCTGCCACGCTGTCCGGCCCAGGGCGCATCGAGCCTGTAGCCGCCGTCCGGCAGCGGCTGCGCGGTGATCTCGGGGCCACCGTTTTCGCTGACGAGGATGGCGGCGCCCTCTACCGGCTCGTTGGTCCGGTAGCTGTCGAGGTAGATCGTCACGTCACGGCGGCCGGACACGACGGCCACCAACTCAAGGTCGGCGGATGCCGCTTCAGTCCGGGCGGACGCGCTGCCGGCGGGGGCCGCCGCCTGCGCCTCGCCATCGTCGCCGCCATGCGCGACGGCCGACGCCGGGGCGAACAGGACGATGCCCAGCAGCAGGATCGCAGGCGTCCGAAGCGGCATGATCGGCCGCCTCATGGCATCGAACCCAGCGCCTGGTTCAGGCGGCTGCGGGCTTGCCGGGCGCTGATTTCGGCCCGGTCCCGTGCATTTCGGGCTTGCAACGCGAAGCGTGCGGGCGCGGATCAGATCGGCCAATGACGTCTCGCCTCCCGCGTAGGACCGCTCGAACAAGGCGCGCTGGCGGTCGAACACCGCCGACCGCTTGACGGCCAGTTCGCGGGTCTGCTCCGCGCCGGCCAGTTCGATCCGGGCACGGCTCTCGCCACGGTTGAACTCGCGTTCGGCCCTGGCGAGCGCCGCGACGGCGTCGGCGGCCTCCAGTTCGGCCGCCGCACGCCGGGGGGCGTTGCGTGTGTCGGTCCCGAACGGGATGCGGAGCTGCACGCCCACGGAATAGTCGTAGACCGTGCCCCCAATGTCGCGGGTCTGGCGCCCGACCAGGGCTACTTCTGGACTGTCCCGGTCCTGGATGGCCGCAAGCGCACGATCGGCCTGCGCGAGGTCCACGGCGCGCCGCGCCTCGGCCAGCCGCGGGTCGGACGTGCGTGCCCCTGTCGCAGGCGGCTCCTGTTCGTTGAGGGCCGCGGCGGTCGGCTCGAGCCCGGTGAGCGTGCGGTAGTCCACCCGGACGGCCTCCAGGGCGGCGGTTGTCTCCGACAACGCCTGCTCCGCCTCGATCCGGTCCGCACTCGCCACCAGCAGCTCGGTCTCCGCTGCATCACGTCCGCGGACCCGCTGAGTGACGTCTGCCTCCAGAGCGCGCGCGTCGCGCAGCCGGGCCGAAGCGGCGCGCTGGTCCGCCTCGGCCACAGCCACGGCCGCCAGCGCCTCCCTGACCTGCCCGGCCACATCCAGCCGCTGCCGGGCCGCTTCGGCGTCCACGCGCGACAGATCGGCGGCGGCGGCCCGACCAGACGCGGTTGCCTCGCCGGGCAGCCAGATGGGGGTGCTGACGGACAGTTCGGCGTCGCGAGCGTTGCGGTTGCGGACTGCCTGGTCCGTGACATAGGCCGCGCCGAAGGAGGGTGCGCCCGGGAGCAACGCGCTCGCCGACCGCGCTTTGGCTTCGGCCAGTGATCTGCGGGCCGCCGCACCCTGGAGCGCGGCGCTGCGGCCGACGGCCCCGTCAACCGCCGCCCGCAGAACACGCGAAGCCTGGGTTGGGTCCAGCAGACCGGCCGTGGATGCCCGCGCCGGGGCGCGGGCCGCGGGCGCGCGGCCGGGTCGGCGCTCGGCGCCGATGCCCGTCGGAGCATCAAGCTCCTCGAGACCTGGGCCGCTGCCCGGCAAGGGTGGAAGGGACCGCGCCGACCCGTTGTCCGTCCCTCGCGGCAGGGGCGGCACGGCCACGTGCGCGGGATCCAGCGTCGCCCCGCGACAGGCTCGGGGCCGGGTTCAGCAGCGGCGACTGCGATTGCGCCGCCGCGGCGAGCGGCACGGCCGCGGCGAGCGGCGCGAAGGACAGCAACGTCAATCCGAGCAACAGAGGCCTCAAGCGACGGCCACCACGAACGGCGCAGTAGCATCCCGGCTCGGGGCGGCGGTCGGCGGGGCGGCCATTTTCGGCTGGTTCTCCGGTCGCGCGTCGGTGGCGGCGGCCGACGGCGCCTTCTTGATGACTGGCAAGACCTAGCCGCTGGGCGGACGACGCACCCGTGTCAAAGTATGTCAGTCGTGCGGGCCGGCCCGCACTCGCGCCATACTGCGCCCTTGCAGGCGAGGGAGGACTTGAGCGGGATGATATTCGATGAGCGCGACTCGGAGCCGCACCTCCTCATTGTCGAGGACGATGCCGGCACGCGCGCGCTGCTGGCCCGCTTTCTCGGAGAGCATGGGTTCCGGGCGACCAGCGCGCGCAATGGCGACGAGATGTGGGACGTCCTGGACAGAGCGGCGATCGATCTGGTGCTGCTCGACATCATGTTGCCGGGCACGTCCGGCCTGGAACTGTGTCGCGCGCTGCGGCGCAAAAGCGCTGTACCTATCATCATGGTCACGGCACGCGGCTCCGAAGGCGACCGCGTGCACGGTCTGGACCTGGGCGCCGACGATTATGTCCCGAAGCCGTTCAGCCGGGCCGAGCTACTGGCCCGCGTCCGAGCCGTGCTTCGGCGCGGCAGCCCGGCACCCGGCGAGAGGGTTGCGCCGCGCGTGAGGCATCTCCGCTTCGCCGACTGGTCGCTCGACACCGCCCGGCACGGCTTGGCGGCGCCGGACGGCGCGGCCGTGGAGCTGTCGGGGGCAGAATACGCCGTTCTGTTGACCTTTCTTGAACATCCTCAGCGCGTCATGACCCGGGACAGGATCCTGGAGCTGTCGCGCAATCGCATCGGCGGCGTCGACGACCGCAGCGTGGACGTGCTCGTCAGCCGCTTGCGGCGCAAGCTGGGCACGTACGAAGAAGCCGGCGAGTTCATCAAGACCGTCCGGGGTGCAGGTTACATGCTGGCCGTGGAGGTGGCCCGGGATTGAGCCGGATCGGTATCGCCATCAAGGCTGCCCTGCGCCTGCTTTGGCCCAAGGGGCTGGGCGGCCGCGTAATCCTGGTCCTCTCGGCGGCGGTGGTGCTCGTGCACCTCGGCACCGTCGTTCTCTACCGCGGCGAACCGTCGAGGCGGACGGACGCCGTGTTTGCCAACCAAGTCGCCGGGCGCCTCGCGACTGCGGCCAGAGCGATCCTCGATTTGCCACCACTGAAGCGCGACGCTCAAGCGCATACGCTGTCGTCGCCCGGGCTGGACCTCCACTGGGGCGACCACGCGGCCGTCACCTTGTCACCCGGGCGACCGGCCCTGCCGACCTTCCGGCGTCGGATCATGGACCTCGCGCCGGATTTGGGCGAGGTCGCGATGCAGTTCGGGTCCGCCAGTCGAATGGGGGAGCCGGGAGTCCTGACCGGGTCCGTGCGGCTGGCCGACGGCACCTTCCTTAACTTCTCGTCGACGCTCGTCGGCACGGTCGCGCCGTGGACCACGCATTCCACACTGATTTCGACGGCCCTGATGGCCGCGGGCGTGGTCGGGATCGCGGCAACCATGCTCCGCGGCCTCATCCGCCCCCTGCGACGGCTCGCGTCCGCCGCGGACGCGATCGGGCGGGGGCCGATCGTGGAGGTTGCGGAAACGGGCCCGCAGGAGGTGCGGCTCGTCGCCAATGCGTTCAATGCCATGCAGGCGCGCATCCACCGGCTGGTGACCGAGCGCACGGAGGCGCTCGCCGCGGTGTCGCACGACCTGCGCACGCCCATTACGCGCCTACGCCTGCGGGCTGGGTTCCTGTCCGACCCGGAAATGCAGGCAGCCGTTGACGCCGATCTGGACGAGATGGAGACGATGGTCGAGGCCACCTTGGCGTATATACGCGGTGAGAACGCGACGGAGCCGCAGCAAATGACCGATGTGTCGGCGCTGCTGTCCACGCTGGTGGACGATGCCGCCGACGCCGGGGCGGACGCCACGTTCGAAGGGCCGGGCCATGTGCCGGTCGGGCTGCACGCCTCGTCCATGAAGCGAGCTTTCGCCAACCTGTTGAACAACGCCGTGATCTATGGGGGGTCCGCCCGGGTCAGCCTCGCGGTTTGCTCGGAAGGCGTCCGGGTCAACGTCGAGGATAGCGGCCCCGGCATCCCGGACGCGGAGCTGGAGCGGGTTTTCGAGCCGTTCCGGCGCTTGGACCAATCCCGGAACCGCGCGACGGGCGGCGTCGGACTGGGACTTGCGATCGCGCGCCGGGCTATCGACAGCCAGGGCGGCCGCATCCGGTTGAGCAACCGGCCGGAGGGCGGCCTACGCGCCGAAGTGGTTCTTCCGGTGGTCGCCTGAGAGTTCGTCGGCCTAGCCGGCGGACGCGTGTGCCGCTGGATGCTTGCCCGGCAGCTTGACCTTCCGGTCGGACTCCACTTCAGCCGTAGGACCACTCAGGATTGGGGGCGGATCTCGACGGTGACGTGTGACAAAGCGGGAAAGCGCGCGAGCAGGCGGTGGTAGTGCTCCGGTCCTCGTGTACCTGGCCCCGTCAGGACAGCCACGATGGCACCGAGGTGACCGGGTCCAAGCCGCCAGAGGTGTAGGTCGGCCAACGTGTCGCCCTCCGCCTCAATGGCCCGGCGCACCCCTTCCGCCACGCGGCGGTCTGGCACCATGTCGAGCAGGATCGCACCCGTGTCGCGGATCAGGCCGTAGGACCAGCTCGCGATGACACAGGTGCCGACGATGCCGGCAAGCGGGTCAATCCAGAGCCAGCCGAAGGCGCGCGCCAGCACCAGTCCGATAATGACCAGCACGGACACGGCAGCATCCGCGACGACGTGGATGATAGCCGCTCGCATGTTGTTGTCCCGATGCGGGGCTTCGTCTCCATCGCGGCCATGCTCGTGCTCTTCGAAGGCAACGGGATACTCGCCACCGCCAACACGCACATGGGCGGTGAACTGGTGCGGCTCGGGGATCGTCTCGACGCTTTCAAGCCAGCCGCCGCGGTCCTGCATGGTGAAGATCCGGCGCGCGCCGTCCGGACGCACCGTCTCGACCGTGACCGCGGCACCGAGACTGCGGCCCGCCTGCGGGCGCAGCCGGAAAACGGGCGGCACGCCGTCCTCGAACACGCTCAAAGTCAGCACGCCGTCCGGCGTCGTGATGCTGTGCTCCTCGTCGTGGCCGTCGTGATCGTGGTCATGACCATGGTGGTGCGCATGACCGTGCCCGTGATGATGGTGCTCACCCCCGCTCAACAGCCATACGCTGGCCACGTTCACGGCCAAGCCCAGGGCCGCGATCGGAATCGCCTCGGCGAAGTGGATGGGCACGGGCTCGAACAGGCGGCTGATCGCCTCGTAGCCGATCAGCAGCGCAATCATCGCCAGCACGATCGCACTGGTGAAGCCAGCCAAGTCGCCGAGCTTGCCCGTGCCGAAGGTGAAACGAGAGTCGTGCGCGTACTTGCGGGCATAGCTGTAGGCGAGTGCCGCCAGCAGCAGCGCGCCCGCATGGGTGCTCATGTGCAGTCCGTCCGCGACAAGGGCGATGGAGCCGAACGCGAGGCCGCCCACGATCTCCAGGACCATCATGGCGCCGCAGAGTGCGATGACCCACCAGGTCCTGCGCTCGGCCTGCTCACGTCCCGCGCCCAGGAAAACGTGGCTGTGACCAACCGGGGCCGCCGGGAAACCAGCGGGTGCTACAGTGCCGTCCATGTCAGCCTCTCACTTCAGGTAGGTGCGGACGAGATCGAGCAGCTGCTCGGCCGCCTCGGCGTTCAGCGCGCCGGGACGCTTCTCGGTATCCACAAGGCTGGGTGCGCACGCGGTCCTCCACGACCTCGGCCATCAGCCTGGCCATGGCGCCGCGCACCCCGGCGATCAGGTCCATGACCTGCCTGCAGCCGGCGAGAACCGGCTGCTTGCCGCGACTGGAAACGTCGTGCGACGGCGATCCTGCGCGCGGGGTCACCGACGGCCGTGCGTTCTCAAATGTAACCATCAACGGAACCTCATCTCTCGCTCTGCGCGCGACCGCCGAGGTCAATTCCTCGGCGCGGGGACCAAACACCTAGGTTAAGGCGACATTTTACATTAGGTTAAGATGCGATCGCATGGAAGGGAGCAGGCACTGTGATGGGCGCCAGCGTCCGCTTGAGATGCCCCTCACCCCGGCGTTGTCCCGCAAGGGACTGCGCAGGGAAGACCGTCCGGGCGCTGAGGCGGGTTCCGGCCTTCGTGTAGACGACTCGAACTGTCCGCACGCCCGCCTGGATGCTGAGCTTCCGCATGTGATCGATTTGTTGGAGAAGCGTCATCCGCGGCTGTCCGTCACCACGTTTGTTGCTGTGCTCCGCCCACTTCGCTTCAACATCGCGCAACCACGCGGCGAGATGCCGATGATCGGCGTCGCGTGCAGCATTGGAGTCAAGCAGCGTCGATCCTTGTAGAGCGACAACCGCCGTCACTGATTGCAGAAGCCGGAACGGCGCGATAGTTTCACCGAGCACGACTTGCCGGAGAAACTCCTTCTCAACAGGCCCGCTCGGCGGCTCCACCTGCGACCAGGGTAGCTTGTCCAGCTTCCCGGTTCGCCCGCGCACCCGTGGCGCATCCCGTCGCGCGCCCACCCTGCTTGCGGGTTCCGGTTCCACGATGAAGAAGCTACGCGGGTATATGGTCGCACCATTCCGGAACCGCGTCCTATAAGGCGAGTTACCGACCAGCGTGCGAGGGCGCGGCCAGGGCGCTTTCGAGTGGATCAGGTTGAAAGCGGCCTGCGCCTCGTCCGCGTCGCGCCTCGGGAGGTGGCCTTCCCAGCGATCCACTTCGGTGGGGTGTGCATCGGCCCTCTCTCGGCGGCCGAACAGGACGCAGGTGCTGGTGGTCCCTCCGCCAGATTGGCCACCGAAGATCGGCCACACGCGCTCGAGTGACCATGCGGCGGTGATCCGCACTCTGGCGTCGCCCATGCGGCCACTCCGCAGTCCCGCATACACGGGCGCGTTGAGCGCGGCGTAGGGGAGGACGAAGGCGATGCGCCCAGCCGATTTGAGATACCGCTCCGCGCCCCTCGCCCAGAACAGCGCGCACATATCCTGCTGCGTCGCCAAGCTCCCACCGACCCAGAGATGATAGGAATCGAGCTCGGCTCTCAAGCGCTCCTTCATTTTCGGGCTGAGATGGCGATACACAATCCACGGTGGATTGCCGACCAGCACGTCCGCGCGCTGCTCCGGACGCGCGAGCCAGATTGGGCGCACGAGATTACGGAACACAAACGTCCAGATACCGTTTCGCCCGTTCCGATAAAGCGTTTGCAGCCGCCCGAACGTTGCGACGAGCCGCCTCGGCGTCCCTTGCCGTCACACCCTCGAAGCGCTTCAGCGCGCGACCGATAAACTCGGGCGTCGCGTCGTCGAGCAAGCCCTGATTTAGCAAGTCGAGGGCCTGTTCAAACAGCGCCTGGTCCTCGGCGAAACCGGCCGGTATCTGGAGCGGCGGCTCGCCCGGAACGTCTACGGCGATGTCGGCGCCGCCCACGAACGTATGCCGATTCCATTGCATGGCATCGCCCAGGAACACGGGAATCGTCAGCTTCCCTTCGCGCTCGCCTACAAGGTTGCCCAGCGCCAGCAGCCACGTCACACGCGCCAGCGTCACGGCGACCGGATGCAAATCCAGCCCGCGCACCTTGTCGGCGCAGGTGTCGAGAATGCGCGAAGCGGGCCAGCCGGCAGCTTGGGCCGTCGCGATCAGGCGTTTGAGCGCATGAAACAGGAACGTACCGGAGCCGCAGGCCGGATCGAGCACGCGCTGGTTCAGCGGGTCGTCCACGACGGCCTTGACCACCCGTCCGGCCAGCCAGTCGGGCGTGTAGTATTCGCCAAGGTCATGGCGCTGGTCCGGATCGATCAGGCTCTCGTAGAGGACCTTGAGAACGTCCGCTTCGACGTCGCGGAGGCGGAAACGCGCGACCTGCTTTGCAACCTGTCGGACAAGCTCCGAACCGGCCGGCATCTTGAGCGGCCAGTCGAAGAAGTCCGCTTCCACCGCGCCCAGGATGCCCTCGTCCGCGAGGGCGCGACCCGACAGCAGGCTCGCCGGGTCGTCCACGGGAAGGTCGAGCACGCGCGCGGCGATCGCCTTCACGACGATCACCAGATACGTGTGCTGCAGGAACAGCGCGTCCTGTCCGACGTCCTCGCCGTACGCTTCCTGCAGCAGACCGTCCCAGAGATCGCGCTTCAGCCGCACTTCGGGATCGGTCTTCAGTATCTCCCAGAGCTCGTTCAGGATTAGCTTGGCGCGGCCGAAGGTCGAGCTGCCGCGGCCGAATGTTTGCACCACCGCGTCCGGTTCCGGCAGCACGTCGGTGCGGTCCGAAAGGTGCGGCTCCAGCCAGGCAAGCAGGCTCTCCGGCCGGTCGGGGATGGTCGTGTAGCGGGCGAGTTCGCGCAACGCGCCAGCTTGCAGCTCGTAGGCGATGAAGGTTGCGCCGTCCGTCGCGATGCCCGTGATCGGGCGCGGGCTTCGGGACCGGGATGCGGCGTCGGCGAGGTAATCCGGCATCCGGGCCAGCACGTCGTCCAGTTCGCGGCGCAAATCGCTCTTCAGCTCGATGACGGTGGCACCCCAAAGCGTGTCGATCCGGCCGCTGCCGTCCAGAAGGTAAACTTCCTGGCCGATCTCGCTGTATTGCGCGCCGAAGCCCGACCGCAGCAGCTCCGTCATGTGGCCGCGCAACGCTTCGTGCCGGGGCCGGCCCGCCATCGCGCGCACCAGTTCGGGAAGTCTTTCGCTGCGCCAGCTCACGGAGTTGAACTCGCACAGGCCATCCGAACCGGCAATCTCTGGCCCGACTCGATCATCGCTGCTACGCGGTCTGTCATGTCTGGCCCACAAGCTGATCTGTTCGGTATGGAGTCGGGATCGGTCGAGCGCGCGAGCGACGACGTCGTGGCCCTCGTCCGCACGCGGCTGCGTGCTACCCTCGCATTGGTTAAGGCCGCGGAAACGATGCCGTGGACGGACCAGCTCGGCGTCATCCGTGAGGACAACGCTTTCCGCTTCGGCAAGGACATCCTTCCGGCCGCCGAAGGGGCGGCGCTGTGGGCGGAGTTCGATGCCGAGATGGACCGGCTCTACGAGATCATGAACCGGGGGAAGGAACCGGGTGCATAAGGGGTGTGGGCGTCGGGAAGACCTTTTGCGCTACGGCCCCCGCACCCTCACCCCGGCCCTCTCTCGCTCTCGCGGGACGGGGGCGCAGTCCGGCCGCTTGGCGCACGGGCCTTTATTCCGGCCGGCGGGCCAGGCCGCGCGCCTTGCCGACCTGCTCGCGATACGCCGCCTTGCCGCCGGCCACCGCCATGCGCGCGATCAGCCGGGCGTACTCGGCGCGGGCGAGGCGGCCGTCGTCGCGGAACCACAGCACGTGATGCGCGACCATTGCGGTGAAGCTCGCGGCGAGCGGGAACAGCAGCGCGCGACGGCGGGCGAGGCGGGGAACGGCCAGCAGCAACACCCGCTCCACGCGCCAGATCAGGCCGCGGAGCAGGTCGCGAAGCGTGTCCGCGGAGACCTCCGGCAAGGTGTGCAGCGCCGCCAGCAGCACCCGCTGCGCCGAAGCGCGCGCGGCCAGCGCTTCCAGCAGGGCAACCGCCATGGCCTCCAGCCGCGCCAGCGGCGGGACGCCGCCGCGCGGGTCGGGCCCGCCCCCGGCCGGCAGCGGGTCGGCAGCCTCCAGCGCCTCATGCAGCGCCGTCGCGTGCTCGTGCAGGATGGCGTAGATCAGCTCGTTGCGAGTCCGGTAGTAGTACGAGCAGGTGGTCGCCGACAGGCCGAGGGACGCCGCGATCTCGGCGATGCTCGCGCCGTCGAGCCCGCGCTCGGCGAACAGACGGGCGCCTGCCTCCCGCATCTCGGCGCGGCGCCGCTCGATGTCCGCCGGCGGGCGCCTCGGCATCCCGTCCGCCCCCGTCGCGAGCCGATCGAACAGCTTGGCCCGCGCGCCTTCCGTCTTCTCGAACTCCAATGCCATCCGGCTGTCTCCGAAAACCCTGGAGTTAGGCAATCTAACATAATGGCCCGGATCCGGGCCATAATCGCGTGTCCGGGAGCCCGGATCCGGGCAAAGACGGCGGCGCCAAGAGCCCGGATCCGGGCAATCAATCGGCGCAGTTCTGATCCGCTCAGTCCGGCAGCACCTCGATGCCGTCGCCGACCGCGAAGCGGCCGCCCTCGACCACCTCGGCGTGGATGCCGAGATCGACGTGGCCGTACAGCCGGCGCAGCTCGGCCACCGGGTCGGCGTCGCGCGCGGCGGTCTCGGGGTTCACCTCCGTCGCCGGGCAACGCGCGATGCGCTTGACCACCCGCAAGGTCGCGCCGCCGAGCTGGATGTGCTTGCCGACCCACTCGTTCTCCGCCCAGCCGGGCGCCCCGGAGAACCACACGTTGGCCCGGAAGCGCCGCCGGTGCCGACGCTCGCCGACGCGGGCCTGGTAGTCCCGCAGGCTGGCCAGGTTGATCAGGCTCACCACGGGGAGCCGCTGGTCGCCGAACACGTGGCCCGGCACATAATGGAACCGGGGCGTGCCGCGCGCCTCGGCGCCGAGATAGCGGCTCAGGAACGCGCCGATCCGTTCGCGCCCGTCCTGCGTCAGCGCGTCGGCCGACACCGCCTCGCCGTCCGCCGCGCGGATCGTCAGCGTCCCCGAATGCGGCTCCCAATGCGAGCGCAGCAGGGCGATGCGGGCGTTCTTCTTGAGGCACATGAAGTGGTCCTTCATGAGCCAGCGCGGCGCGTCCGGGTCGAACGGGGCGTCGCCTTGGGCGAGCGCGAACGCGCGGTCCCACGGGATCGCGCCGCCGGGCGCCACTTCGGCGGTCTCCAGCGCCTCGGCCGTGAGCCCCTTCACCGGGAAACGGTAGAGATATTCCACCCGCATGGGAGCCCCCTTGAGCCTGTCTCGTTGCTCTACCATGTCACCGAGTGAAGGTCGCGCCCCCGTCGCCTTTCAGGGGTGGGGGCCGGACCCGTCGCCTGATCGATAGGGACGCAAGACATGGATATCGAGAAACTCACCGAGCGGTCGCGCGGCTTCCTTCAGGCTGCGCAAACGATCGCAATCCGCGACTTCCACCAGCGGCTCACGCCCGAGCACCTGTTGAAGGCGCTGCTGGATGACGAGGAGGGGGCCGCTTCCGGCCTGATCCGTGCTGCCGGCGGCGATCCGCAGGCGGCGCGCGCGGCCGTCGAGGGCGATCTTGCCCGGCTGCCGAAGGTACAGGGGTCCGGCGCCGGCCAGCCGCAAGCGACGCCCGAGTTCGTGCGCGTGCTCGACGCGGCGCAGCAGGCGGCGAAGCGGGCGGGCGACGAGTACGTCGCACAGGACCGGCTGCTGGCGGCGATCGCGGCGAGCGACACGCCGGCCGGGCGCGCGCTGGGCCGCGCCGGCGCCAACGCGCAGGCGATCGAGAAGGCGGTGGCCGACGTGCGCCGCGGCCGCAAGGTCACCAGCCAGAACGCCGAGGCGAGCTTCGACGCGCTGAAGAAATACGCCCGCGACGTCACCGCCGTCGCCCGGGAGGGCAAGCTCGACCCGGTGATCGGCCGGGACGAGGAGATCCGCCGGGCGATCCAGGTGCTGGCGCGGCGCACCAAGAACAACCCCGTGCTGATCGGCGAGCCCGGCGTCGGCAAGACCGCGATCGTCGAGGGCCTCGCACTGCGCATCGTCAACGGCGACGTGCCGGAGGCGCTGAAGAGCAAGCGGCTGCTCGGCCTTGATCTCGGCGCCATGGTCGCCGGGGCCAAGTACCGCGGCGAGTTCGAGGAGCGGCTGAAGGCGGTGCTGAAGGAGATCGAGTCGGCGCAGGGCGAGGTCATCCTGTTCATCGACGAGATGCACACCCTGATCGGCGCCGGGCGGGCGGACGGGGCGATGGACGCGTCCAACCTGCTGAAACCGGAGCTCGCGCGCGGCGCGCTGCACTGCATCGGCGCCACCACGCTCGACGAGTACCGCAAGCACGTGGAGAAGGACGCCGCCCTGGCGCGGCGCTTCCAGCCGGTGTTCGTGGGCGAACCCTCGGTCGCCGACACGATCAGCATCCTGCGGGGAATAAAAGAAAAATACGAGACACATCACGGCGTGCGCATCACCGACGGCGCGCTGGTGGCGGCGGCGACCCTGTCGCACCGCTACATCACCGACCGCTTCCTGCCCGACAAGGCGATCGACCTGATGGACGAGGCGGCGAGCCGGCTGCGCATGGAAGTGGACAGCAAGCCCGAGGAGCTCGACGAACTCGACCGGCGGCTGATCCAGCTCAAGATCGAGCGCGAGGCGTTGCGCAAGGAACACGACGCGGGCTCGCGCGAGCGGCTGGAGCGGCTGGAGCGCGAGCTGGCCGACCTCGAGGAGCGCTCCAACGCGATGACCGCCGCGTGGCAGTCGGAGAAGGAGAAGGTCGCCGACACCCAGAAGCTGAAGGAGCGGCTCGACGCGGCGCGCAGCGAGGTGGAGGTGGCGCAGCGCCGCGGCGATCTCGCGCGGGCGTCGGAGCTGATGTACGGCGTGATCCCCGACATCGAGCGCCAGCTGGCGGCCAGCGCCGACGGCAAGCTGGTCAACGAGGCGGTCACCGAGGAGGACATCGCCGGCGTGGTGTCGCGCTGGACCGGCATCCCGGTCGACAAGATGCTGGAAGGCGAGCGCGACAAGCTGCTGCGCATGGAGGACGCGCTGCGGCGGCGGGTGATCGGCCAGGAGGACGCGCTGCGGGCGGTGGCCGACGCCGTGCGCCGGGCCCGCGCGGGGCTGCAGGATCCCAACCGGCCGATCGGCTCGTTCCTGTTCCTCGGCCCCACGGGCGTCGGCAAGACCGAGCTGACCAAGGCGCTGGCGGCGTTCCTGTTCGACGACGAGCGGGCGATGGTGCGGGTCGACATGAGCGAGTTCATGGAGAGGCACTCGGTGGCGCGGCTGATCGGCGCGCCGCCCGGCTACGTCGGCTATGACGAGGGGGGCGTGCTGACCGAGGCGGTGCGGCGGCGGCCCTACCAGGTGATCCTGTTCGACGAGGTGGAGAAGGCGCACGAGGACGTCTTCAACGTGCTGCTGCAGGTGCTGGACGACGGCCGGCTGACCGACGGGCAGGGGCGCACGGTGGATTTCCGCAACACCATCATCGTGCTGACCAGCAATCTCGGCTCCGACATCCTGGCCGCGCAGCCCGAGGGCGAGCCGGCGGCGATGGCGCAGGGCCGCGTGATGGAGGTGGTGCGGGCGCATTTCCGCCCCGAGTTCCTCAACCGGCTGGACGAGGTCATCCTGTTCCGCCGGCTGCAGCGGGCCGACATGGCGGCGATCGTCGGCATCCAGCTCGAGCGGCTGCGCGGGCTGCTGGCGGACCGCAAGATCGGCCTCGAGCTCGACCGCGGCGCGCTCGAGTGGCTGGCCGCGGAGGGCTACGACAGCGTGTATGGGGCGCGGCCGCTCAAGCGGGTGATCCAGCGCAGCCTGCAGAACGCGCTGGCCGGGCGCATCCTGGAGGGCGCGGTCAAGGGCGGCGACACGGTGCATGTCTCGGCCGGCCCGGACGGCCTGACCATCGACGGGATGATGGCCGAGGCGGCGTGATCGGCGCGGCTGCGTAACGGACGTGTCACGGCGTTGACACGTCCGTGTGCCGCGACTAACTACCGCCCCTCGCCGCTGACCCCGGTCGGTCGCGGCTCCTGGGAACCGCGGGTTCACGGGACGCTCATTGACATTTGCATAGGCTAGGAAGGGATACGTTGGCGGCGCTCTTTGCGTGCCTTGGGTGGCGCGGATGGTTTGTTGGTGGGGTGTTGGTTCGGGTGGTTATGTTGTGCCTGTTCTTGCCTTGATCTTCGGATCTGGATCTTCGGATCTGGATCTTCGGATCTGGATCTTCGGATCGATGGGCTGCCGTGACGTATCTGCTTTGATGCTTTACAGCAAGCTTGTGAGGTGAGTTCGGGTCTGTTCGTTTGGGGGTTCTTCGGG
>JAABUQ010000911.1_pt1 | contig 67214 bp, 59 predicted proteins | sample 5560001 | NCBI WGS metagenome assembly JAABUQ01 (sample SAMN10711888, study PRJNA513371) | rock metagenome | isolation source: Antarctica rocks | place: Antarctica: Victoria Land, Finger Mt nord | collected 2015-12-18
TCGCCATTGACGAGGCCGCCGAGCTTTGACCGCACGGCGATCCGGGGCAATTTCGATTCGCCCCGCCTGATCACGACCCGACCCGGTCCGGCCGGGTCGATCGCTCACTTCTGCCGGGCGACCCAGGCGACGTGGCGGGCGACCCCCTCGTGGGCGAGGAGCTGTTCCTTGGTGTTGAACCGCTCGCCGAGGGTGACCTCATCGGGGATCAGGTCGTGGATGCCGGAGTGGCAGGGACGGCAGACGTAGAGGCCCCGGTTGCGCATCTCGTGCTTGGTGTAGCGGCGCTGGAAGCGGCGGCGGCCGTGGGTCTTGCGGGGGATGAGGTGGTGGAAGGTGAGCGGCTGGTCGCGCGAGCAGAGCTCGCACGTGGCGGGCTGCTTCCGGGAGTCCTGGGTCGGAGTCTGGGGGGAAGTCGTCGGCTCGCTCTTGCTGGCTTTCAAGGTCGCACGGCCCTCCGAGATCAACCCTCGCCGAGAAAGCGGCGGATCAGCGCGGGCAGCTCGGCGGTGAACCGGCTCCGGGGCATCACGGGGTCGCACCCGGCCCTGGCCGCCTCCGCCAACGCCTCGACATCCACGTGCGACCCGAAGGCCAGGAACGGCGTCCCCGGACCCGCCGCCCCTTGGTATTGTAGGAGCGCCGGCGAGGCCACGAGTTCGCCGGCGGCGAGGTCGACGAAGACCACCCGGGGGGGCCACTTCTCGATTATCGCCAATGCCTGGGCGACCTGCCCGGCCACGACCACCTTCCGCCCTAGGGCGGAGGCGGTGCCGGTGACCTTGGACGTGAAGATCAGGTCGCGGCTCAGGAGCAGGCCGACCGGTGTTTCGGCCTCGGGTCGCGTCTCTTCGTCGCTCATGGGACCTCGATCGGGGTCGCGAAGGTTCGGGCCGCCCATTCGGGCGTGATCGGGGCCAGGTCGGGGACCACGGCGTGGGCGCCCGCCGCGACCAGCTCATCGCTCCGATAGGTGTGGGCGACGCCCACCACGCTCATCCCGGCCGCCAGGGCCGAGGCGACCCCGGCCAGGCTGTCCTCGATCACCAGGCATTCTCGGGCCTTGAGGTCGGCCAGGTCCGCCCTGCGCCGGAGGATCGCCAGCGCCTTCAAATAGCCTTCCGGGTCGGGCTTGCACCGGGTCGTGTCCTCGGCCGAGACGATGGCGATCACCCGGTCCCGCACGCCCATCCGGGCCAGGGCGAATTCGATCTCGCCCCGGAGCGCCCCCGAGCAGATCGCCAGCGGCCAGCGGCCCGCGAGCGACGCGAGCACTTCGCCGGCCCCGGGGAAGATCCGCAGGCCCTCCTCGGCAGCCCTGATGTACCGAGCCGCCTTGCTCGCGATCAGGGCGTCGACCGTCGCCCGGTCGGCTGACCGGCCCGCGCCGGTCAATGCCGCCTCGAAGCAGCCTCGATCGTCGTAGCCGAGGTACTCGGCGTGGTAGCGGGCCTCGGTCAGCTCGATGCCAAGCTCGGCCAGGACATCGCGGAAGAGCGCGAAGTGGACCATCTCGTCGTCGACGAGCACGCCGTTGAAGTCGAAGACCACCGCTCGGATCATGCTCGGCCGGGCCTCCTCAGATCGCCTCGGGGCCGCGCTCGCCGGTCCGGATCCGGATGCAGTCGTCCATCGGCAGGATGAAGATCTTGCCGTCGCCGATCTTGCCGTCGGGCCCGCTCCGGCCGGCCTGGATGATCGCGTTGACGGTGGGCTCGACGAAGTCCTCGTTGACGGCGATCTGGAGCTCGATCTTCCGGAGCAGGTTGACGGTGATCTCGTGACCCCGATACACCTCGGTGTAGCCCTTCTGCCGGCCGAACCCCTGGACGTCGGTCACCGTCAAGCGGAACACCTCGACCTGCGACAGGGCTTCCTTGACGGCTTCGAGCTTGGTCGGCTGGATGATCGCGATGATCAGCTTCATGGGCGGGTCGGACCTTCCGCGATGGCAGCCGGCTTGGCGAACTTCCAGCAGATCACCCGGGCTATTCTGGCGGTTCCGGCCGCTCGGTCAAGCAAAAACGGGCCGCCCGGGCGATCAATGGGCCTCGACCCGCCTGAGGATAGGGGTCAGGTCCTTGCGCAACTCTTCCATGTCGCTATACCGATCGACCGGGTCCTTCTTCAAGCAGCGCTGGACGATGTCGTTGATCGCCCGGGCCTCGCGGGCGAACTTGCGGGGGATCGCGGGGACGATCGAGGGCGGGGCGTAGTGGGCGTGGGCCCGGTCGAGCCGGGCCAGGGTCTTGCCGTGGAACGGCAGCTCGCCGGTGAAGAGCTGGAACAGGACGATCCCGAAGGCGTAGATGTCGGCCCGGACGTCCACCCCCTTCGAGTCGCGGAACTGCTCGGGGGCCATGTACGGCATCGTCCCCATCAGCGAGCCGGTCTGGGTCAGGCGGAGGTGGGGCGGGTCGTCGTCCCGGCCGGCCGTCGGCGCGTGGTCGATCGTGTCGTCCGGGGCGACGATCGCCGGGCTCGCGAGCCTCCGCCGACCGTCGTCCTGGGCCCGATCCGACGCGACGTCGTGGACGATCGGCACCGACTCGGACACGTCGGCCAGCGCGATCGACCGCCCCGGGGCGATCTCGAAGGTGGCGGCCTCGCCCGCATACATCTCGTCGCGGATCACGGCCAGGCCGAAGTCGGTGATCTTGAGCGTGCCGTCCTCGGCCAGCATCAGGTTGCCGGGCTTGACGTCGCGGTGGCAGGCCAGTCCCTGGCGGGTGGCGTGCTCCATCCCCAGGCAGAACTGCACGGCGATCCGGAGGATACGCAGGGCGTCGAGCTCCGTCGAGCCGATCCGGCGGCGGAGGTCGCCCCCGGTGACGAGCTCGAGCAGGATGTGCGGCTTGCCGTCGATCTCCTCGACCGCGTCGGCCCGGACGATGTTCGGGTGCGAGCCGAGCCGGACCCAGATCTCGCACTCGGCGGCGAACCGGGCGGAAAGCTCGGGATCGCTCAGCCACTCGTCGCGCAAGGTCTTGATCGCGACCACTTTCCGGCCGGGCGGCCCGAAGTGGTCGTGCGCGACGTAGACCACCCCCATCCCGCCGGGATGGACGGCGAAGACCTCGAATCGATCGGCGATCCAGTCGCCTACCGGCCTGAGCTTCTCCATTGATCCGCCCCCGGCCGGCCGCCCCTCGGGCGAGGCGGGACGCTCCGCGCCCTCCGCCTGGACCCGCTGGCGTCAGGCATGCAATCGACGGGCCGCTCCGACCCTCGCTACGATTCAGGCGAACAGCGACTCGACGAACAGGTCGGCGTCGAACGGCTCCAGGTCGTCGAGCCCCTCGCCGATCCCGATGAACTTGACCGGCAGGTTCAGCGACTGCCGGACGGCGACCACGACGCCCCCCTTGGCCGTGCCGTCGAGCTTGGTGAGGATCACGCCGGTGCAGCCGATCGACTTGGTGAAGACCTCGGCCTGGCGGATCGCGTTCTGGCCGTTGGTCGAGTCGAGCACGAGCAGGACCTCGTGCGGCGCCCCGGGGATCTTCCGGGCGATCACCTGGCGGACCTTCTCCAGCTCGCGCATCAGGTGGGCCTGGGTGTGGAGCCGGCCGGCGGTGTCGACGATCAGGATGTCGACCCCCCGGGCCAGGGCCCGGTCGCACGCGTCGTGGGCGACGCTCGCCGGGTCGGCCCCCTGCGACCCCTTGACGATGTCGGAGCCGGACCGCTCGGCCCAGATGGTCAACTGGTCGGCCGCCGCGGCCCGGAACGTGTCGCAGGCGGCCAGGAGGATCGTCTTCCCCTCGTTCTTGAGCCGCTGGGCGAGCTTGGCGATCGAGGTCGTCTTGCCCGACCCGTTGATCCCCGCCACGAGGTAGACCGTGGGCCGCCCGGTGCTGACCAGGAGCGACCCCGGCCTGGGGTCGGCCAGGAGGGTCTTGAACTCGTCCTTGACGAAGCGGATCAGGTCCTCGTCGGCCGTCTTGTCGGCATAGGCGGCCCGGACCCGGTCGACGACCTTGGCGGTGCTCGCCACGCCGATGTCGGCCTGGATCAGCCTGGCTTCGAGCTGATCGAGGAAACTCTGATCAACCTTGCGGCCCAGCCAGGCGCGGACGTCGAACAGCCTGGCCGTGCGGGACAGCCCCTTCTTGAACCGATCGAGCAGATCCTTCAGAGCCATGATGACCAGGGAGTTAGGGGCGTTGGCCGCGGAGTCGTTCGAGGTCGGCCCCGGGCGTGGTGATCGAGCCGACCCAGCGGCCGGGCCGGTCGGGGCTGTGGAAATCCGACCCGGCGATCGGGGCGATCTCCGAAATCGCGGACCACTCGCGCCAGCGTCGGCCGAGATTGGGGTCGACCCCCGGCCCGGCCACCTCGATCGCGCCGAGGCCGGCCTCGACCAGCTCCTCCAGGTCCCCCCGGCGCAGATCATAGGGCGGATGGGCCAGGCCGGCAACCCCGCCGGCCCCCCGGATCAGGCGGATCGCGTCGCGGTACGGGAGCCGGGGCTTGGCGACGTGGGCCGGGCCGTCGTCGCCCAGGTAGCGGGCGAAGGCTTCGCGACGGCCGGCGACCTGGCCGGTCCGCTCCAGCCAGTCGGCCAGGTGCTTCCGGCCGATCGTGGCCCGGGGAAAAGCCGCCCGGATCGCCCCGAGGTCGACGCCCAGGCCCAGGGCTTCGAGCCGGTCGCGCATTGCCTCGATCCGCTCCGCCCGGGCGGCCCGGAGCGCCTGGGTCGCGGCGACGAGGTCGGGGTCGTCCTCGCGGAGGAAGTGGCCGAGGATGTGCAGCTCGCGGCCGTCCCGGACCGCCGTCAGCTCGACGCCCGGGATCAGTTCGAGGCCCAGGAGGTCGGCCTCGGGTCGGGCGATGGCGATGGCCGAGAGCGTGTCGTGGTCGGTGATCGCCAGGGCGGTCAGGCCGACGTTCGAGGCGGCCCGGACCACCTCGCACGGCGAGCAGCCGCCGTCGGAGTGGGTGGTGTGGACGTGGAGGTCGGCCGCCGAGGGCCGAGCGGCCCGAGCGGCTCGCCCCGGCCGCCGCGGGGTCCTCAAGGCCGCTCCTCGCCGCCGACCTCGGGCGAATCGGGCGCGGACGGCTCAGGCTCCGGCCCCGGCTCGGGGGCAGGCGCGGCCGATTCGGCGGCGGGAGAACTTTCGGCGGCGGTCCGGGCGGCGTCGGCCGCCTGGAGGCGGTCGAGGATTCCGTTGACGAACCGGCTAGATTGGGCCGTGCTGTAGCGCTTGGCGAGTTCGAGGGCCTCGTTGATGGCCACCTTGGTCGGCACGTCGGCCGAGCAGTGGAGCAGCTCATACGCGCCGAGCCGGAGGATGTTGCGGTCGATCGCCGCCATCCGGTCGATCCGCCAGTTCTCGGCGACGTCGGAGATCACCGCGTCGATCCGAGCCTGATGCTCGCGGACCCCGGCGACGAGCCGGTGGGCGAACGCGCAGAGCTTGGGCTCGCGGAGCCGACGCTCGATGAACCGCGCGACCTCGGCCGGGGGCTGGCCGGGATTCTGCTCCAGCTGATACAGGACCTGGAGGGCGATCTCGCGTCCTCGGGTGCGTCGGGTCATGGGTGCCTTCGGGCCTCAAGAGCCCATCGAATCGTGCCGGTCCGGTCGCGTCGAGGCCCGGCTCGGGGGGCCGATCGTCTCCCCGAAATCATACGCGAGCGATCGACCGCCCGGGAAGGGCAGACGCCTTCGCCGAGGCCGGGCCGACCCGCTTTCGGGCCGAGGGATCAGCGGCGGGCGTCGGCCTTGAGCGCCTTGTAGGCGGCGACGGCCATCCGGTCGCAGGCCTCGTTCTCGGCGTGGCCGTTGTGGCCGAGGACGATCGAGACGCGGACGTCGTGGCCGGCGAGCAGCTCGTCGAGCCTCTGCCAGAGGTCGAGGTTGACGACCGGCTTGAACGTCGACCCTTCCTTGCGACGCCACCCGTTCGCCTTCCACTTGGGCATCCACTCCTTGAGCCCCTTGCCGACGTAGGTGCTGTCGGTGACCAGCTCGACCTGGCAGCGCCGCTTGAGCGAGGCCAGGCCTTCGATGACGCCGGTCAGCTCCATCCGGTTGTTCGTGGTGGCGGCTTCGGCGCCCGAGCCGTCGACGACCCGGCCGCTGGCGGGGTGCTGGATGATGTAGGCCCAGCCGCCGGGGCCGGGGTTGCCGCTGCAAGCCCCGTCGGTGAAGAGGCGGACGAAGTCGGCGGGGGCGGCGGGATCGGGGGTCATCCGGGTCGAATCCTTTCGGGTCGCCTTCGAGATCGAAAGGCCGGGCGGGATCGCGTCCCGCCCGGGCCGTTCAATCGAGCAAGCGTATCCGAAGGGGCGCCCGGGGCTCAATACTTCCGGACGACGCCGACGAGGACGCCGATGATGTTGACCTTGTCGCGGTAGATCGGCTTCATCGTCTTGTTGGCCGGTTCGAGGCGGACCCGGCTCTTCTCCTTGAAGATCCGCTTGAGCGTGGCCTCGCCGTCGTCGTCGCGGACCGCGACGATCTGGCCGTCCCGGGCATGTTCCTGGCGGTGGATGATCACGTAATCGCCGTCGGCGATGTGCTCCTCGATCATCGACTCGCCGGTGACCTTCAGCGCGAACTTGTCGTCGGAGCCTTCCCACTCGGTGAAGGCGAGTTCCTCGTCGACCTGCTCGATCGCCTCGATCGGCGAGCCGGCGGCGATCCGGCCCATCAGCTTGACGCCGTGCGAGGGGGCGGGGGCCGAGGTCGGGTCGTCGAGGAGCTGGATCGCCCGCGACATGTTCGGCTCGCGGTTGATCAGGCCCTTCTTCTGGAGCGCCTTGAGGTGGCACATCACCCCGTTGGGGCTCTTGATCTCGAACTGATTACCGATCTCGCGGACGGTCGGGCCGTAGCCACGCCCCTGGATCTTGCTGCGGATGAAGATGTAAATTTCGCGTTGTCGCGAGGTCAGCGGATCGAGGTCGGCCATGGCGGGTAGCTCCGGAGAGTGGTCGGGTCGATCCGTCGGCCCTTGGGGCGGGGTACTCCCCTCCCGCCCCGACGCGGGCGGAGGAGACGGGGCGATCGTCGCGACTCTCGCGTCGATCGGATGGACACCACAAGACGGGCGATCACCATCTGGCCCTTTGACGGCTAATGTACACCGGTCATCTAAATCTAGCGAGAACTTTTTTTCGGAATCGTCCCCCTCTCCGCCCAAACCTATCCCAGCCGAGGCTTGCGAGCGAGGGTGGGGCGGGTTATCACTCGACGACCCGACGAATCCGCGAGGAACCGACGTTGCCCACCAACCCCGATCGACCCCGAATCCTGGCGATCCACGCCCACCCCGACGACCTGGAGTTCCAGTGCTCGGGGACCCTGGCCCTGCTCGCCGAGGCGGGCTGCCCGATCACGATGGTCGCCATGACCCCGGGCGACTGCGGCAGCGCGGATCGCGACGCGGAGGAGATCGCTCGGGTCCGACGTGGCGAAGCCCGCGCCTCGGCCGCCCTGATCGGGGCGGAATTTACCTGCCTGGAGTTCCGCGACCTGGCGATCTTCGAGGGCGACGAGTCGAGGCGCCGGGTCGTCGAGGCGATCCGCCGGGCCCGAGCCGAGATCGTCCTGACCGCCCCGCCGGTCGACTACCTGTGCGACCACGAGGCGACCAGCCGGTTGGTCCGCGACGCCTGCTTCGCGGCCACGCTCGTCAACTACAAGACCCGGCTCTGGGAGCCGGCGCCCCCTTTGACGAAGATCCCGCACCTCTACTTTGTCGACCCGATCGGCGGGGTCGACCGCGAGGGGAATCCCCTACCCGCCGGCTTCCTCGTCGACGTGACCCGCGTGGCCGACCTCAGGCGGAGGATGCTCGCCTGCCACGACAGCCAGCGCGAGTGGCTCCGCCGCCAGCACGGGATTGACGAGTACCTCGACGCCCAGGACCGCTGGAGCCGAGCCCGAGGCTCGGAGATCGGCGTCGAGCACGCCGAGGGGTTCCGCCAGTACATCGGCCACCCCTACCCGGCCGAGAACCGGCTGTTCGAACTGCTCGGGAGGCCTACCCCTCGATGATCGAAAGCTTCAAGCCGGCGGATTCGGCCCGCCCTCCGGCATCGGGACCAGGTCATAGATGTCCCGGATCGCGACTTCGCAGCCGATCGACTCCAGGCGGAGGATCTCGTCGGGCTTGCGGAGGAAGGTGATGGCCCAGCCGTCGTCCCGACGGGCGTAACGCTCGACCAGGGTCTCGTCCTGGGCGACGAGGATGTAATCGGTCAGCGAGTCGATCTCGCGGTAGTCGGCGAACTTGATCCCCCGGTCGCGGCCTTCGGTCGAGGGCGAGAGGATCTCGACGATCACGGTCGGGTTGAGGAGCGTGTCGAAGACGCCATCCTCGAACCGGGGGCCGCCGCAAACGACGACGAGATCCGGGTAGAGGTACGAGCCGGTCCGTTGGACCCGGACCCTCATGTCCGCGATGTAAAGCTCGCACCTCGGACGGTCCAACTGATTGCCCAGGAGCCGCGTCAAGTTGGTCGCGAGCAGATTGTGCGGGCGGCTGGCCCCCGACATGGCGAAGACCTGGCCGTTGCGATACTCGCTCTTGTATTGGGCCGCGCGTTCGCGCTCGAGGTAGTCTTCGGGGCGAATCCAGGATGTTTTGGCGACGGAGGCCATCGGGTGTTCCTCTCGATCGATCCCAAGGTTCAGGGCGAGACGTAATCGATCAACTGGGCCAGGAGGCTCCGCAGCTCCTTGCGGTGGACGATCCGATCGAGGAAGCCGTGTTCCAGGAGGAATTCGCTGGTCTGGAACCCTTCGGGGAGCTGGACCCGGACCGTCTGGGCGATCACCTTGGGGCCGGCGAAGCCGATCAGGGCCTTGGGCTCGGCCAGGATGATGTCGCCCAGGGAGGCGAAGCTGGCGGCCACCCCGCCCATCGTGGGGTGGGTGAGCAGGCTGATGTAGAGCCCCTTGGCCTCGGCGTGGCGGGCGAGCGCGGCGGACACCTTGGCCATCTGCATCAGGGAATAGATCCCCTCGTGCATCCGGGCCCCGCCGCCCGAGCCGGAGACGATCAGGAGCGGGAGCCGCTGGCGGGTCGCCTCCTCGATGGCCCGGGTCAGCTTCTCGCCGACGACCGAGCCCATGCTCCCCATGATGAAGCCGCTGTCGGTGGCGCAGAAGACGATCCGGATGCCTTTGATGAACCCCCGGCCGACGATCGCCGCCTCGCTCAGGCCGGTCCGGTCCTGCTCGGCCTTGACGCGGTCGGGATAGGGGCGGCGGTCGTTGAAGCCGAGGGGGTCGCCGGGGCGGAGGTCGGCGTACCACTCCTCGAAGGTGTCGGCGTCGAGGATCTGGGCGACGCGCTCCCAGGCCGAGATGGCGAAGTGGTGGTCGCAGTCGGGGCAGACGTTGAGGTTCTCGATCACCTGCTTGCGGAACAGGGTGGCGCCGCAGCCTTCGCAGCGCATCCAGACGCCTTCGGGGACCCGCTTGGGTTCGAAGTGGCCATGCCAGGCGTTGGTCGGGCCTCCGGGTTTGACGGCCATGGGACGGGTCACTCCTTCAGCGGCGTTCGCCATGCGGCATCCAGCCTTCCGCGAGGGAACCTTGAGGGCCTGGGACGGGCCGGGTCAGCCGGCGTCGCCGTCGCGGCCCCAATCAGGGCCGACGTTGATCTTCTCGAAGCCGCCGGTCGGCACGTGGTCGGAGAGCTGGACCCGGGGGTCGCGGCGGAGGTAGCAGGCGATGAACTGGGCGATCGGCTCGCACGCGACCAGGCCGATCGCCTCGTCGCGGTGCCGCTTGATCAGGGGCTTGAGCGCCGCCTTGATCCGGCACATCGCCGCGTCGACGACCTCGCCGTGCGGCGGGCTGACCGTGCAAGGGTCCTCGATCCACTGGCGGAAGACCTTGAGGTGCCGCCGCTTGATCTCCTCGACCTGCAACCCTTGCCAGAGCCCCTGGTCGAGGTTCCGCAACTCGTCGATCCGCCGGGGGCGGAGCCCGAGCGCCCGGCCGACCGCCTCGGCGGTCCGGTAGACGCTCTCGCTCGGGCCGCAGTAGAGGGCCGACAGCTCGACGCCCGAGAGGGGGACGGCGAGCTTCTCGACCAGCTCGGCGACCTCGGCCCAGCCCCGATCGCTCAGGGGGACGTCGAGCACCCCCTGGACACGGTTCTGCTCGTCGTAAACCGTGGCGCCGGGGCGGATCAGGACGACTTGGGTCATTCGTGTGACGGCGGCCCGGCCGGGGGGCTCGGGCTACTGCCTCGCTCGCGACCGCGGCGGATCCCCTCGGCCAACTCGGCCAGGGCCGCCGCGTAGTTACCATCTTCGCGGAACACGCCGGAACCGACGACCATCTGCGAGACCCCGGCCGCGACCGCCTCGGCCGCGGTGTCGGGCTTGATCCCGCCGTCGATCGAGATCCATAAATTCGGCCGCTCGGCGCGGAGGGCGCGAACCTTGTCGAGCACCGAGGGGTCGAACTTCTGGCCGCCGAATCCCGGCATCACGCTCATGACCAGCACGGCGTCGACGGCGTCGAGGAACGGCTCGATCGAGCCCAGCGGCGTGGGCGGATTCAAAGCCAGCGAGGCCCGACAACCGGCGGACTTGATCCGGCGGATCAGCTCGGAGGGGACGGGCACGGCCTCGACCTGGACGATGATCGTGTCGCAGCCGGCGTTGACGAAGTCGTCGAGGTAGCGGCCCGGGTCCGAGATCATCAGGTGGGCGTCGAACGGGAAATCCGTCCGCTTCCGCCAGTCGGCGATGACCGGGGCGCCGTAGGAGAGGTTGGGGACGAAGTGGCCGTCCATCACGTCGAGGTGGACCGCGACGGCCCCGGCCGCCTTGAGGGCGTCGAGCTCCTCGCCGACCCGGTTGAAGTCGCAATTCAGGAGCGAGGGCGTGACGAACGGCCGATTCGCGTGGTCCCAGGCACGGAGCCGGGCCTGACGATCCGCCGAGGGCCTGGAATCGTCTCCCATCCGTTGGTTCGCTTTCGGGTTGCGGGGATCAGGCTGTGGCGGTTGCGAGCCTTGACTGGACGCCCAGTCGGGCGCTTTTCGCCAGGATCAAAGATCGGGTATCACGCGGAGCGAGTTGAACGATTTCCCTTCGAGGCATTCGAGGAACGCCCCGCCGCCGGTCGAGACGTGGCTGACCTGGTCGGCGAAGCCGAACCGCTCGACCGCCTCGGCCGTCTCGCCGCCGCCGACGACCGTCACGCCCTGGGACCCGGCCATCGCCCGGGCGACGCCGATGGTCCCCTTGCGGAACGGCTCGTCCTCGAACTTGCCCATCGGGCCGTTCCAGACGACCGTGCCGGCGGCCTCGACGATCCGGGCGTATTCCTCGATCGTCGCCGGGCCGATGTCGATCCCGATCCCGCCCTCGGGGATCTCGGGGCCGGCGACGACCTCGGTCTTGCTCGAAGCGTCGAGCGACTCGGAGACGAGATGGTCCGAGGGGAGGACGAGCTTGGGGCCGGCCAGTTCGAGGAGCCGGCGGGCCTCGTCGAGCTTGTCCCCCTCGACCCGGCTCTTGCCGGTCGAGTGCCCCTGGGCCTTGAGGAACGTATAAGTCATCGCCCCGCCGACGAGCAGCTTGTCGATCCTGGGCAGGAGGTTCTCGATCACGCCGATCTTGTCGGACACCTTGGACCCGCCCATGACGGCGACCATCGGGGCTTTCGGGTGCTTGAGCAGGGTGTCGAGGATCTGCAATTCCTTCTCGACGAGGAAGCCGATGGCCCGGGCCTCGGGCGGGAACTGCTCGGGAACGGCGACCATCGACGCCTCGTCGCGGTGGCAGGTCCCGAACGCGTCGTTGACGTAGGCGTCGGCGAGGCCGGCGAGCGACCGCGCGAAGCCCGGGTCGCCCTTCTTCTCGCCCGGGTTGAACCGGACGTTCTCGAGGACGAGGACCTCGCCGGGCTTGAGGCCGGCCGCGGCGGCCTGGGCCTCCGGCCCGACCGTATCATTCACCTTGCGGACCGGGCGGCCGAGCAGCTCGCCGAGCCGGGCGGCGACGCCGTCGAGCCGGAACGGGGCGTCGGCGGCGGGATCGCCGGTCGGCCTGCCGAGGTGGCTGACCAGGATCAGCGACGCCCCGGCCTTGAGGGCATGTTCTAACGTCGGGAGGGCGGCCCGGATGCGCCGGTCGTCCGAGATCGAGCCGTCGCGACCTTGCGGGACGTTGAAGTCGACCCGGACCAGGACCTTGCGGCCGTCCAGGGCGATGTCGCGGATCGTCTGCTTGGGCACTTGCGGTCATCCTCGAACGATGAACGGGAGGGAGGCTCGGGGGCGGGGCGACCGGCGAACCGGCCGGCCCCGCCGGGAACCAGGAGACGAAGCCCGAAGAAGCCCGATCAGCCCAGGTGGGCGACCTTCTTGATCAGCTCGGCGGTCCGGTTCGAGTACCCCCACTCGTTGTCGTACCAGGAGATCGTCTTGACCATGTTGCCGCCGATGACGGTGGTCCACTCGGCCATGAAGATGCTGGAGTGCGGGTTGCCGACGATGTCGCTGGAGACGAGCGGGTCGGTCGCGTACTCGAGGATCCCCTTGAGCGGCCCGTCGGCCGCCGCCTTCATCGCGGCGTTGACCTCTTCCTTGGTCACGTCCCGCTTGAGGATCGAGGTGAGGTCGGTGATCGACCCGTCGGGCACCGGCACGCGGAGCGAGTAGCCGGTGAGCTTGCCGTTGAGCTCGGGGATCACCTCGCCGACGGCCTTGGCGGCGCCGGTGGTGGAGGGGATGATGTTGATCGCGGCGCTGCGGGCCCGGTAGGGGTCGGAGTGGACCTGGTCGGCCACGCGCTGGTCGTTGGTGTAGGCGTGGCAGGTCGTCATCAGGCCCTTCTCGATCCCGAACGACTCGTGGAGGACCTTGGCCATCGGGGCCAGGCAGTTCGTGGTGCACGAGGCGTTGGAGATGATCCGGTCGGAGGCCTTGAGGATCTGGTCGTTGACGCCGAGGACGATCGTGGCGTCGAGCTTGTCCTTGGCCGGGGCGCTGAGGATCACCCGCTCGGCGCCGGCGTTGATGTGCTTCTGGAGGTCGGACTTCTGGGTGAAGAAGCCGGTCGACTCCAGGGCCACCTGGCAATTGAGCGCCTTCCAGGGCAGGTTGGCCGGGTCACGCTCGGTCGTGATCTTGATGTGGCGACCGTTGACGACCAGGCCCCCTTCGGCCACCTCGACGGTGCCGTTGAACCGGCCGTGGACGCTGTCGTACTTCAGGAGCAGGGCCAGGTGCTTGGCATCGGACAGGTCGTTGATCGCGACGATCTCGTAATCCTGGGGCGACGCCGCCATGGCCCGGAAGACCAGGCGACCGATCCGACCGAACCCATTGATCCCAACGCGAACCGCCATTCGTTCGGTCTCCAAGCTGACCCGCCGATGCAAACCCGGAGCGACCCTCGTGGCCCCCCCGACGGCCACGTCGGGCGAACCCGACCCGCGACCCATCCCCAGAAAGGGACTTGAAGTTCGGATTATAGGCCGCCCCGAATCGGCCTGTCAACGAGGGCAAGGCCGCCGAGACCGAGCCCGGAATCACGGCCGTCGACGCGAAAGACCCCGGCCAAAGGCCGGGGTCCGTTCGATTCTTGCCGCGGAGCGGATCGAGATTGTCAGCCCGGATCACTTGGGATTCAGGTGCGTGGCATCCATCCCGTGGAACAGGGCCGTCGGGTTCTCGACCGGCGCGAGGGGGGGCTGGTCGGCGGTCGCGTTGGCATCGCCCGGCTTCCCCATGATCTTCTCCCGAGCCTCGGAGAGGGAAGCATACAGGTCGCGATAGACGGCCCGCTGCTTGGGCGTGTCGGCCGAGGCGAACCGCAGGTTGTAGGCGTGCATGAACGAGATGAGATTGCCTACGGTGGTCGTCTTGACTTTCTCCAGCTCGGAGAGGATCGACTCGACGTTGGGCTTCTCGAGCATCCGCGACATCCCGGCCAGGCCCTTCAGGTAGTTCATGGCCTGGAGGTGATCCGGCTGCTTGGTCTTGGGGATGGTGTCGTTGACCTTGGCGTAGAGCCGGGCCACCGAGTCGCGGACCCGCTTGACGGTCTCGGGCTTGAGCGAGCCGCCGTCCTTGTCCTCTTCGAGGGCATCGTCGACCGCCTTGATGTAGGCCTCACGCTCGGGCGTGAACTCGTCCGAGCGGAGCGGCAGGGGCCAACTCTTCTGGTCGGTCAGCTCGTCGAGCGAGATGGTGATGGCGTCGGTCTCGTCGCGGAACGGGATATCCCTGATGGCCTGCGGGCTGACGTTCCCGTTGGCGAGCCGGAGGGCCGAGCCGTTCATGAGCTTGGGGTTCGAAAGCTGGTCGAGGATCGTGTTCAGGGCATCGCCCGAAGCGATATCGGCCTCGGTGGGATTGTCGCGGAGCCGCGCGAGGTGGGCGTCGTAGTTAGCCTTGTCGAGGTTCATCCGACGCGACTTCGAGGCGTTGTAGCGGCGTTGGGCTTCGAGCGACGAATTGTACAGGTATTGGTTGAAGCGGAGCACCGTGTCGGTGTTGATCGACCCGGCCTGTGCATCGTCGACCTCGTACGCCCCCTTGCCAGCGGCGTAGGCGCCGAACCCCCGGGCGATGTCGCCAACCGCCGAATCGCCTCCCCAGCCTCCGAAGCCGTAACCTCCCGCCCCGTAACCGGTCGGGTAGTAGTACTGGGCATGGGCCTGACCCGCCATCAAGGAGACGATAGCGAGCCCGTACAGAATTCGTCGGTTGTCACGACGCATCGTGGAAACTCCTTGGCGGCCCGTCCCTTGGGAAATTTCGGGGCCACGTCATCGAGTTCGAGTCGGAGGACAAATCGTCCACCATGAGGTATTATCCGACGAAAACTTATGAAACGCAAGGAGCATGCCGGACCCGGCGTTCGTGCCGGATTTAATCGCTGAGCGGGATGAACTCATCATCCAGGTCGATGATGGAGGGCGGCAAGTCTTCCGGCGGCCCGGGCTTGCCCTGGGCCGGGAGAGGTGGCGGTTGCGAAGACTGGGGAGCATCGACCCGGAAGAGAAGATTGGCGATCGCCACCTCGTCGCCATGCCACAACTGGGCTTCATCGATCAAGTGGCCGTTCACCCGGACCCCGTGGCGGCTGCCGAGGTCGCGGATGATCAGGCGATCGTAGGCGATGGCCAGGCAGCAATGCCGCCTGGAAATCTGCGCCAGGTCGATCCGCACGTCGCATTCGGCATGACGACCCACCAGGATCACCGGACGGGGGATCGCGATGGGAGGGGCCGTGCCGGCTCGGAGGGGGACGAGTTGGGCCATCATGCGGGCTCCACGGGCTGCGACCGGATCAAGACGGATACGGCGTGTCCCCGCCGCGGTCCGACTGGGGATCCATGTGCACGATGACCTGGATCCGGCAATGGTCCGGGACGCCCCCGAGGGCGTTGCGGACGACCTCGACCAGGGGCCGATTCAGCAGCTCGCCCCCGCCCTCGATCGCGTCGGGGAATTGTCCCGAGGGGACGGGTCGGATCCACTCGCCGGCCGCGGCCGGGTCGGCGATCGTCAACTCCTGGCCGGGGCCGCTCTCCAGGCGATAGCGGATGTGGGCGATCGATAGCTCATCGCCCGGCTTCAGGCGGCCCCGATCGACCCGCTCACCGTTGACCCGGATGCCGTTGGTGCTCCCCAGGTCGCGGACCACCAGGTCCGAGTCGTCGCGAGTCATGCAGCAATGGTGGCGCGAGATCCGCAGCGAGTCGAGCCGGACGTCGCAATGGGGGTGACGCCCGACGACCATCATGGATCGATCCAGGGGGATGTCGACCCCGCCATCCAGGGCCACCAGGCGTGAGGGCATGCGAGCTGATCCTGTCGCGAAAGTGGCGATCAACCTGGACGGAGCGAGCCGAAGGCGTCACCGGTCGAAGTCATCATACGATGTATGCGAGACGGATCGATAGTTGACCACCCCTGGCTCGACGTTTTTCTCAAGAAGCGAACCCGGCCCCCGTGATCAATCGGTTTTCCGTCCGCTTCACCGTCTCGACCGTTACAGACGAACAGGTTATCGAGGGCTCCCGCGCTTGCCCCCCTTTTCATTATACGCTCGCCGTCACGATCGGCAGATACGGATGTCTCGGGTTTCGGGTAATCGGAGCGATTGAAGCGCGGACACGTGATGGAGGAGTCCACGGCCCACCTCATCCAACGATCGGTCCAAGCGCGTCCCGAGCCGATCGCATTCGTGAGGGCGTGGAGATCCTCCGAGGCCGGGGAGGCCGGCTCATACGAGCAATCTTGCGGGTGGACTTGATGGCTGGCGGAGCCATTCGACCGCGTCGGCCAGGGATTGGCGGACCGGCCTGGGCGCGAGCTGGAGGTCGCGGAGGCTTCGCCTCGGGTCGAAGTGCATGGTCCTACGAGTCAGCCGGACCCCGGTGACGGTGGCCTTGGGGGGACGACCCGAGACGAGGTCCGACCAGGCCTCGCTGAGGACGGCGACGGCCAGGCCGACCGGATAGGGGACGACCCAGCGGGGGACCGGCACTCCCGTGAGTTCGGAGAGGATGCCGAGGAGGGCGACGAGGGTCAGGTTCTCGCCCCCCAGCAGGTAGCGGCGGCCGGGCACTCCCCTGGCCATCGCCAGCGCCACCCCTTCGGCCACGTCGCGGACGTCGATCAGGTTCAGGGTGCAGTCCATCCGGGCGGGGAGCCGACCGGCGATGAAGTCGCGGATCAGGCGGGTCGGGGGCGAGGTCCCGCGGTCGCCCGGGCCGACCGGCATCGTCGGGTTGACGATCACGACGGGCGCCCCGCCCTTGGCCCGGGCCATCGCCTCGGCCTCGGCCCTGAGCTTCGAGCGGCAGTATGGGCCGACGGCGTCGGCCAGGCTCACCTCGACGTCCTCGGCGATCGGGGCGGTCCCCCGGGCCCGGGTGAGGATGCTCTCGGTGCTGACGTGGAGGACGCGCTCGGCCCCGCCCCCGAGCGCGGCGTCGAGGACGTGCACCGTCCCCCGGTGGTTCACCGCGTCGAACTCGCGCCGGTCCCGGGCCCAGAGGTTCGGGTTGGCCGCGAGGTGGTAGACGAAGCGGGCCCCCTCGACCGCCCGCCGGGTCGCCTCGCGATCGCGGATGTCGGCCCGGACGACCTCGACCGATCCGGGCAGGTGCGAGGCGTCGGCCCCGGGCCGCTCGACCACCCGGACCCGATGGCCGTCCCGGACCAGGCGTTCGACCAGGTGCGAGCCGATGAAGCCGGCGCCGCCCGTCACCACCGTCGTCGCGTCCATGCGGCCTGCCGCTCCTGGGTCCCTGGTCATTCGAAAGGTCGACGCCTGCGCGGGCCGACCCGGTAGAGTTCCTGACGGAGGCCGAGCCGGCTTGGCGGCTCCAACACGCCGGACTCGACGAGGCCGGCGAAGAGTTCGGGCGTCACGAACGGGGTGAACCCGTAGTTCCCCGGCGATCGGTAGCGGTCGACCTCGAACCAGTCGACGTAGACCGCGTCGACCTGCAAGCCGCGGAGCGAATCCCGGACCTGATCGGGCGACCGACCCGAGGCGATCTCTTCGATCGTCTCGCGGTTGAACACCGTGTTGTAGACGATCGGCCGGTCCAGATGGAAGACGGCGGCCTGGCCGACCAGGAGCACCCGGGCCCCCTTCGGCAACTGCTCGTCGAGCCGGGCCAGGGGGGGGTTGATCATCCTCGGTACATCCGACCGCATCTCCTTGAGGTTGCCCAGCCACTCGTTCAGGCCGGCCAGTGCCGTCGAGCAATAGGTGGCGTTCGCCACGACGCCCAGGGCCAGGATGCCGCCCAGCCAGGCCCTGCCGACCCTCGACCGGAACGGTTCCGAGCCCAGGCCCGCCAGGATCGCCAGGCCCGGGAGGATCGGCAGCCAGAACCGATCGAGGCGATGCGTCAGCAGCCACCAGGTCCCGAACAGGTAGGCCGAGTACGCCCAGAGCCAGCCGGCCGCCCGCCGCGACCCGGGTCGGAAGAAGACCAAGGGGGCGAGCGCGGCGAAGAGGGGCGACTGCCAGTCCGAGCGTCCCGCGACGTCGACGATCGAGCGGACGAGGGCCCGCCCCTCGACCGGCCTCGGGCCATGCGCGGCCGACCACTTGGCATCCTGGGCCGCATCCCAGTGCCGGCCGCCGAAGACGGAATAGGCGAGCGGATAGACCGGGTTGCGGGTGTCCGCGACGTTCTTGCCCAGCCAGGGGGCCATCACCACCGCCAGGCCCAGGGCGAAGCCGATGGCCAACCGGGCCGACCTGCCGCGGATCGACTCCACCACGGCCCAGGCGGCGGCCGGGATGACGGCGGAGATCAGGGCCGGGTACTTCGTCGCCATCGCCCCGCCCGCCAGGGCCCCGACCAGGAGGCCGACGTGCCGAGGGCGGGCCGGCTCGCCCGAGCCCGCCCCGCCCCCGCCCCCGAACCGGATCGCCGCCCAGACCAGGGCCGCGTGATAATAGCAGAGCGGCCCCTCGACATACGGCAGGACGGCCAGGCGATAGATCCAAGGGGTTGTCAGGTAGACCACGGCGGCGACCCACGCCGCCCTCGGCGAGCCGATCCGGGCGGCGGCCAGGCCGATCATCACGGCGGCCATCGGCGCGAAGCAGGCGACCAGGAGCTGGCCCGCGAGCGCCCCGAGCCACCAGTCGCCCGCCACCTCCATCCCCAGCAGGTGGAGCATCTCGATGCTGAACGGCATGCTCGTGTAGACGTTGTGGGGGAGGAACGCGATCCGCCCCGCCTGGAAATACTCCTTCGGCCCTTGCAGGTGATACTCGATCGCGTCGAAGTCGACCGTCGGCAGCATCGCCCCCAGGGCCATGATCGCCAGGAACGGCCCGGCCACGACCACGAACCCCGCGATCGACCATCGCGACCATGACGCCCGAGGCTCCCGGGTCTCGGCCCCCGATCGCCAGGCCCGGGCCATCGCCCACGATTCCGCGGCGATCGGCACGGCCAAAGCGACCCGCACCGCCCAGGGGCCGAGCCAGCCCAGACGACCGATCCCGAGGGTGAACAGGGCGAGCGCGGTCGTCCCCAGGCCCCAGGACGTGGCCAGGACCTCCCAACGACCGAGGGCCGGGCGCATCTTCAAGCCGCGCAAGATCAACCCGCCCAGCGACAGGGCCGCGGCCCCGATGAAGGCCGAGGCCAGCACGATCGGGAATCGCTGCGGGAGGTTCTCGACGTGCGACAGCTCGCCGAGGGCGAGGCCGAAGTAGGTGTCGCGGAGGCGGACGCCGGGCACGATCTCGGGGAAGGCCCGGACCATCAGGTTGAGCCGGCACAGGCCGCCGCCGCCGACGTTGCCGGCGTTGGGCAGCGGTTCCAGGAAGAACCAGGCGACCCAGGCCCCCTGGAGCGCGATCACCAGGGTCAGGCCGATCCAGCCGAGGCCAGGGCCGGCGGTTCGCCCGCTCAAAGTTGGGGGCCGATCGACCAAGGGGCGAACTCCTCCTCGCCGATGCCCGCGGCCTCGCTCTTGGTCTTGCGGCCGCTCGCGACTTCGAGGATCAGCTCGAACAGGCGACGGCCGGCGTCATCGACCGACTCGCCGTCGAGGATCGTGCCGGCGTCGATATCCATGTCGTCGATCATCCGGTCGTACATCGGCGTGTTGGTCGCCTGCTTGATGCAGGGGGTCGGCTTGAGGCCGAGCACGCTCCCCCGGCCGGTCGTGAAGACCAGGACGTTCGCCCCGCCGGCGACCAGGCCGGTCGTGCAAACCGGGTCGAAGCCCGGGGTGTCCATGAAGATCAGGCCGGGCCCCTCGACCCGCTCGGCGAACCCGACCACGTCGACCAGCGGGCTCGATCCCGCCTTGGCCAGGGCCCCCAGCGACTTCTCGTAGATCGTCGTCAGGCCGCCGAGCTTGTTGCCGGGCGAGGGGTTGTTGTTCAGCTCGGCGCCGAAGATCCCGGCGTACCACTCCCACCACTTGATCCGCTCGACCAGCTTCTCGCCCACCTCGCGGCGGACCGCCCGGGCGGTCAGGAGGTGCTCGGCGCCGTAGATCTCGCTGGTCTCGCCAAGGACCGCCGTCCCGCCGTGGGCGACCACGAGGTCGGCCGCCACGCCCAGGGCGGGGTTGGCGGTCACCCCGGAGTTGCCGTCCGAGCCGCCGCACTCCATGGCCAGGCAGAGCTTCGAGAGCGGCTGCTCGGTCCGGACGCAGGCGTTGGCCTCGGGCAGGACGTCGAGCACCGCCCGGACCGTCGCCTCGACCGTCCGGGCAATCCCCCCCTGCTCCTGGATGTTGATGACCCTGGGGCGTCGCCGCTCGACCTCGGGGGTGATCCCGGGCAGGCCCAGGTTGTGGACCTCGACGATCTCGCTGGCCTGGCTGACCTCGCAGCCCAGGCCGACGAGCACGCAGGCGGCCACATTCGGATGGTTGGCGAAGCCCGCCAGGACCCGTTCGAGCTGGATGTGGTCGGGCCCTCGCGTCGGGATGCCGCAGCCCCCCTTGTGGGTGATCGCGAAGACGCCGTCGACGTTCGGGAAGTCGCGCCGCCACTCGTCGCCGCGGAACCGCTCGGCCACCACGCGCGACGTGCTCGCCGAGCAATTCACGGCGCTGATGATCACCACGTAGTTGCGGGTCCCGACCCGACCGTCGGGCCGGAGGTATCCCTGGAACATCCGGGGCTCGACCGCCGGCGGCGCCTTGGCCGGCTCCGAGCTGAAGGCATAGTCGCGCTCGAACCGGTCGGCCGACAGGTTCTGGACGTGGACCCAGTCGCCCGACCGGATCGCCTTCGAGGCGAAGCCGATGATCTGGCCGTACTTCCGGATCGGCTCGCCGATCGCGACGTCCTCCAGGGCGACCTTGTGCCCCAGCGCGATCGGCTCGCGGACCACGACCGACCTCCCGCCGATCTCCAGCGCGAAGCCGGAGGGGATCGGCCGGGCGGCGACCGCCACGTTGTCCTCCCCCCGGAGCAAGACCGCCGGACGTCCCTCGGTCGCCGTCGCCATCCGCAACCCCTCCCCGCCACGTCGATCGCCGCTGCCGATATAAGACCATTCTAAAGGCCCGGGCCGCCGGTGAGAAGCGCCCGAAGGCCGACGATGCCCTGCCGCGCCGACCGGCTTTGGTTTATGATCGGTCCAGGCCACCGAGTCGCGGAGTGGCCGAGTCCCCGGAAGCTCGCCGATGGCCCCATCCACCGCCCTCGATCCGAAAACCGATCGCCTCGCCCGCACGCCGACGCTGGCCGACCTCGCCGATCGGCTGGGCGTCCCCCCGTCGCGGATCTTGCTCAAGCCCGACCCGGGGACTGCCACGGTCGAGGATGCCTTGGCCCTCCGCCTGAGGGAGCGTCGGCTCTGCGAACTGGTCGATGGCGTGCTGCTGGAGAAGGCGATGGGCTTTAGGGAATCTCGATTGGCGTTGATCCTCGGCTATTTCCTCGAGCTTCATCTGGAGCATCACGACCTCGGGCTCGCCTTCGGGGCCGACGCCATGATGCGACTGAACCCGGGCCTGGTGCGGATTCCGGACGTGGCCTTCGTCGCCTGGGCCCAGTTCCCGGGTCGCAAGTTGCCCGACGAGCAGGTCCCTTCGATCCACCCCGACCTCGCGGTGGAGGTGCTCAGCCCGAGCAACACCAAGGCCGAGATGGACCGCAAGCTGCTCGACTACTTCGAGGCCGGCACCCGGCTGGTCTGGTACCTCGATCCGGTCGCCCGGTCGGTCCGGGCCTACACCTCGGCCGAGCGGTCGGAGGTGCTCGACGAGTCGGGCACGCTCGACGGCGGCGATGTCCTGCCCGGCTTCCGCCTGCCGGTCCGCGACTGGTTCGCCCGCGCCGAGCGGCCGGGGGCCGGGGCCTGAGCCTCGGGCGGGCCTGACGCATGCACGAGGGGCCGGATCGCGATGCTCGAAGCCGAGTTCATGCAACTGGCGATCGATCGGGCCCGGGAGGGGATCGCCGCGGGCCAATCGCCGTTCGGGGCCTCGATCGTCCGCGACGGCCGGGTCATCACGGTCCGGCGCGACGGCGACCCGACGGCGCATGCCGAGGTGAACGCCTCGCGGGCCGCCTCGAAGGTCCTGGGCACGGCCGCCCTACCCGGCTGCACCCTCGATTCGACCTGCGAGCCCTGCCCAGCGAGTGCCGACCATTTCCGGAAAAGGCTCGAAACCGGCGGGGGACATGACCGATCGATCCGGGCGGCGCCGGGCGGCGAGCCGGATCAGTCCCCCGCGAAGACGCCGACCGGCGAGGCCGAGGGCCCGGCCCTGAACAGGGGGTGGGCCTTCGGGAGCCGGAGGAAGGTCGAGTCGTCTTCGGGGTCCCTCGAGAGGGCGGCCTTGGGCAGGACGACCCGCTCGGAATCGAAGGTCGGGTAGCCTTCCCAGCTCCTGTAATCGCGAACGTTGCCGGTGCCGCCGGCCGGGATCGGTTCGAGGGGGGGGAGGAGCTGGGGGAGGACCGCGGAATCCCAGACCGCGAACGCCCAGGGCCAGGTCCTGCCGGCGTCGGGCCAGGGTCGGGCCGGCGTCCACGATCGGTCGTCGAAGTCGACCTCGATCCAGGCCGGGCCGGAGGGCTCGGGGTTGTACTTCCAGGTCTCGTCCGACTTCACGAGCACGACTTCGCGACCGTCGGCCCGGGTCGTGAGCTGGACCATGAGGCCGGCCGCGGTGCCGAACTTGGGTTCGATCCGGTCGAGCCTGTTCGACCCCCGGACGGCGATCACGTTCCGGCCGGCCTTGAGGCGGTCGGCGACCTCGACGGCGTAGACGCGCTGGGTGAAGTGATCGGTCGGGTTGGCATGCAGCTCGGAGCCGTTGATCCAGGCGGTGAAGGTCTCGTCGCAGCCGATGTTCAGGGTCGCGGCGGCCGGGACCGAGGCGAGGTCGAAGGTTTTGCGGAATTCGCGGTCGCCGGGCGGGATGCTCGGGCTCCGCTTCCCCTCCTCGGTCCAGATCCAGCGGCCCTCGGCCCGGCCCGGCTGGAGGGCGCTCACGCCGTCGAGCATGGCCAGGCGAGGGGTGGAGGCGAAGACGTTGTTGGTCAGGGTGATCTCGCTCGAACTCGCCGGCGGGCTCGTCTCGAAGTGGAGCCCGCGCTGGAGGTCGGCGAAGACGTTGTTGCTCAAGCGGAACCGGAGCCGAGGGCGGTCCGCGCCTCGGCGATAGCGGAGGGCGTCGGTGGCCCGGTAGAACCGACAACGCTCGACGTCGAGGCCTTCGACCGCCCCCGCCACCTGGATGGCCGCGAGGTAAGGGCCGACGAACCGGCAGGCCCGGATCTGGACCGCGTTCAAGGGCTGGTCGGGGCGGTCGGGGTCGGACTCGATCAGGACCGCCGCCTCGGCCTCGCCGGCGGTCGCGAACCGGACCCCTTGGAGGACCGCCGGGCGCTCGACGTCGCCCGACCATCCCCTGAGGACGACGCCGGCCCGGGTCGAGTCCTGGACCCGGAGCCCGTCGAGGATCGACCCGGCCGAGGGCCCTCCGAGCCGGATCAGGTCGGCCACCCGCCCCTGGCCGTCGAACCAGAAGTTCCGGACCTTCAGACCTTCGAAGGTGGACACTTCGAGCAGGGCCCGGGCCCCGCTCAGGTTCCAGGGGGCTCGCCAGCGGACCGGGCCGCCTCGGGGGTTGATCCCTTCGAGGGTCAGGTCCTGGATCGAGCCGCTGGCGTTGGAAAGCTCGACGGCCTCGCGGATCAGGGTCCCCCGGACGATCACCCGGTCGCCCGACCTGGACGCGCGGAGGGCCTCGCCGAGGCTGGGGTACGACCGGGCCGGGCCCGAACCGGAGACGACCTCAACCGTCGCGTCGCCCGCCTGGTCGGGCGGGATGACGTCGGGCTTCGGGCGATCCGGACTGCCGGGAAGGGTCGCGGAGTTCGAGCCCGGTTTCGTCGCCGACGGGCCGGCGAAAGGGGCGAAGCGGATGCCCGGGGTCGTCGGCGAGCCGACCAGGGCCCACCACCCGAGCCCGCCCAGCGCAGCCAAGGTCGAAAACACCAAGGCCACCGGGACCAACCTCCATCGGCCGCGACGCTTCGCGGTCGCCGGGGCGTCGGGTGGGGCCGCGAGGGTCGCGACGTCGGGTTCGGTGGGTTCGACCTCGGGCGCCGCGGGCGTCGAGGGGGAGGGGATGATCAGCGTGGGGCGGGACAGGGTATCGGGCGTCTCGGGATTCCTCGGCAGGTCGATCCGGCCTGAGGACGGGGCGTGCCGGACCGTCGAAGCGGGCCCCGCCCCCCGGGCGGCGCGGCTCAGGCGGGGCAGCTCGGCGTCGGTGGGCGGCGGGATCGGGTCGAGGGTCCAAGGCACCAACGCGGCGACGACCTCGTCGGGCGTCTGGTAGCGGTCCTCGGGCCGCTTGGCGAGCATCTTCTCGATCACCGCGACGAGGCCGGCGGGGACGTCGGGGCGGGCCTCGGCGATCGGGTGCGGCGGCCGGTTCACGTGCCAGGACAGCTTCTGGGCCACCGTCCCCCCTTCGAAGAGACCCTTGCCGGTCAGGAGGAAGTAGAAAGTCGCCCCCAGCCCGTAGATGCGGATGTCGACGTCGTGGCTGTTGACCGCCTGCTCGGGGGCGAGGTAGTCCACCGTCCCGAGCAGCGTGGTCACCTCGCGGCCGGTCGTGAGGTCGTCGGCGGTCTCGTGGAAGATCCGGGCCAGGCCGAGGTCGAGCAGCTTGACCGTCCCGCCCCGGTCGACCAGGAGGTTGCCCGGCTTGATGTCGCGGTGGACGAGCCCCGCCTCGTGGGCATGCTGGAGCCCGAAGGCGGCCTGGCGGATGTAGTGCGCGGCCCGGGCGACGGCGAGCGGGCCGGACCGGCGGACGATCAGGTCGAGGTCGCCGCCGTCGACGTATTCCATGACGAGGAAGTGGATCTTGTCGGCGTGGTCGACGTCGAAGGCCCCGACGATGTTGGGGTGGCGGAGCTGCGAGAGGGCCCTGGCCTCGCGGTGGAACCGGCCGAGCAGCTCGCGGTCCTGGCCGTGGGCCGTCGGCAGGATCTTCAGGGCCACCAGCCGCTTCATGACCTGGTGTTCGCAGAGGAACACCATCGCCATGCCCCCCTTGCCGATCCGCTCCAGGAGCTTGTACTTGCCCGCGATCAGGAAGTTCCGCCAGCGGCCCATCAGGAGCTGCTCGGCCTGATACTTCGTCAGGAGCCCGTCGACCACCATCGCCTGGGCCAGGTCCAGCGGCGTCCCGCCCGCCGTCGCCCCGGGCTTCCTTCGACCGAGGTATTCGTCCAGGCGAGCTTCGGCGACCAGAGCGCTGTTCCGCACCAGGGCGATCAGCTCCTCCTCGGTGGTTGGCGCGGCCATCGACTCCCCTTCCCCCTGCGGCCGGGCCGGCCGGGGCGATCTGGCATCACATTCTTCGGCGTTGGAGGGACCGGCGGGGCGGCTCGGCGGCGAGCCAGGCAAGGCGGCAGGGACCGGGGTCGGATCTCGTCGTCATCGGAGGGACTCCGAGCGAGACGCCCCGGCGAGCGGGTTGGAGATCCCCGGCAATCGGCGACATCCTACCCGATCGATCCGGGGCGATGCCAGAGTCGAGGCGCCTGGGAGTTGGCGGTTTCGGGCTGATCCGGGGGGGGACGAGCGGGGCGGGATCGGAGGGGCGGAGCCGGGCGAAACCGGGGCGGTGGGTGGTTGACTCGCCATCGAGAATCGGTAGGATAGCTCCCGTGGTTCGACGAAGGGCGCATAGCTCAGTTGGCTAGAGCGTACCCCTGATAAGGGTAAGGTCCGAGGTTCGAATCCTCGTGCGCCCATTCATCGATCATCCCGCCTCAGTCTTCTTCATCTTCCTCTTCGGGCTCTTCGCCCTCTTCATCCTCCTCGATCTCCTCTTCTTCGAGCGTCGGCTCGGCCAGCTTCACCTCGACCGGTTCGGCGGCGGGCAGCGGCCGCGGGATTGATGCTCCCAGGCCGGGCGCGTTGTCCGGCATCGGCTCCTTCGTCTTCTGGACGAAGTGGGTCCCCTTCCCCTTGGCGGTCAGCTCGGCGGCCCGGGCCTCGGCGGCCTCCTTCTGGTTGAAGTCGAAGGTGCCGACCGACTTGAAGGCGTCGTTGACCACGGTCCAGACGATCCGCATCCGCGCCGAGGGCTTGGGAGCCTTGACGGCCTTGGCCTTCGCCTTGGCCGGGGCCTTCTTCTTCTTCGGCTTCGGGGCTTCTTCCTCGTCATCGGCCTCGACGACGTCGACGGCATCTTCTTCCATCGGGTCGAGGGGTTCGGCGGCGTCGTACTGCCGGCGCAACTCGCGCCGGTTCTGGGGTTTCCCTGCCATGCAAACCGTCCTCCGCGGGGCGGATCTCGTGGATGATCTGGAGCCGTCGGGGCCCGATGACGCCGGGCGTGGCCGATCGACCCATCTTAGTTGAGAATCGAGAGATTGACCAGCGACCGGCGATCGCGCGGGGGCTGGCCGATCGCTCAGCCGGGGATCTTGGGCGTGAGCACCGGCAAGGTCGGCGTCGCGGCCGTTCGCTGGCCGATCTCCTGGCGGATGTGAGCCAGCAGGCTCTCGGGGTGGTAGGGCTTGGTGAGGAAGTGGTCGACCCCGACCGCGTGGAGGGCCTCCTCGCTCTCGCGGACGATCGCGGCGCTGCAGACCATCACCCGCTGCTCGGGGTTGAGCCGCTTGACTCGACGGCAGACCTCGACCCCGGTCATCACCGGCATCCTCAGGTCGACCAAGAGGAGGTCGAACGGCCCTTGGTCCTGGTAGCGGCGGACCCCTTCGCCGCCATCGCCGGCCTCGGTGACCTCGTAGCCCTCGTTCCTGAGGAACTCGGCGACGAGCGTCCTCAAGACTTCCTCGTCTTCCACGATCAGGAGCGATCCTCGCCGTTCCATCGGCTCACATCCTTCCTGGTGAGAACTCTCGCGATGCAGCGTCCCGGGTCGGAGGGGGACGCGAACGACCCGCCGCACATCCTAGCGACTTGGACGCCTGGCGCCCACTGCGACCCGAGATCGAGGACGTTGAGAATGATCCGCGCCCCCGTCGCGTCGGCCGGGTCGGGAAACGAACATGCCACCTGGAGATCGATCCAGGTGGCATGACTGGTTTCGAGAAAACAAGTGGTCAGGGGGAGAGTCGAACTCCCGACACTGCGATTTTCAGTCGCATGCTCTACCAACTGAGCTACCTGACCGCCTCGCTCGCGGACCCGCCGAGACGGCCCTTCGCGGGTGAAGAGAGACCAATAGTAGAAAGCCTCCCCCGACCTGTCAACGGGATCGGCCGGAAACCGCTCGGGCCGTCGCGATGCTTCAGCGAGCCGTCGGGCCTTCCCAGTCGGCGTCGCGTCGGGGGGCGTCGGGGCTGACCGGGTTGGTCCTGGCCACGACGTCGCCGGGGAGGCGGACCCGGTAGGGGGACAGGTCGAGGCGAGGCTCGGGGTAATCGGTGCTGACGAACTGGGCGCCGCTGGCGAGGGCCCGGTCGCGCTGGGACGGGTCGTTGGTCCTGGCCTGGGCGGTGTTGGCGTCGGCCCGGGTCCGGACGAGGAAGCCGGCCTTGACGAGACTTTGGATGCGGTCGAAGTCGGCGACCGGGTCGTTCACCTTCATCCAGGCGGCGGCCGGGTGGTCGGCCGGGACGGTCGCGAACATGGCCCGACCCTGGAGGCCGGGGTGATCTTCGAGATATCTCGACCGGATGGCCCCCTCGTTGTCGAGAGCGAAGAAGACCTGCCCCCGCACGCCGTCGAGCACCGGCCAGCCGCGCTCCCGGATGGCATCGCGGAGCGTCGAGGAGGTCCCCCGGACATCGTCGGGAGAGAGGAAGTCTTCTTCGCCGAAGACCGATCGGATCTCGGCGTCCACGGAATCAAGCACCGCCTTGCCGAACGGGCGCGGGTGGGTCGGCAAGGCGGGGAGCGCCCCATCCTTCAGCTCGACGAGGACCAGGATGGGGACGTGGCGCGGGTGGGCTTTCGACCAGTCGCGGACCTGGCGGAGGGCTTCGAGGAAGGTCGGGGCGGTGGTCCGATAGTCGATGTCCTGGACGTGGAAGACCTTCAGGCCCGGCTTATCGAGTTGGCCGCGATCGTTCGGGTCGGGCCCCGCCGGCTTGCCCAGGCCCTGGAGGATGCTCCTGGCCGCCGGGTGGGCGTAATGCCCCCCCTCGGGGTCGGCGAAGACGTCGAGCTCGATCTGGCGGATGCCCAGCTCGGAGAACTGCTCGGCCAGCGGGCGATGGGTGTAGTCGAGCCCCCTGGCGACCGACGCACCCTTCTCGCCGACGAGAGCGAGGACCTCGGGCGACGGGGCGATATGGTAGGAGTTGTGCGACCCGATCACCTGGATCTGATCGAGCCGGATCGGCTCGTCCGATCGAGCGATCGGGCCGAGGAGCAGGACCAAGGCGACGGCGAGAGCAATCCGACGGCGGATCATGGTCGGCTCCGGGGGGCATGGCGGCCCCGGGCCGGCGCGGGAGGCGCCCTGGCCCGGGCGACGCCGGCGGGCCATCATCCTGCCGCGCGGCGCCGGACCGGGTCCAATGAAACCTCGATGAATCCGCCGAGTCGCCTCACTTCGGGTGCTCGCCCGCGGCCTGCTGGACGTTGGGGTCGCTGGTCGGTGCCCCGGCGACCTGCGTCGAAGCCTTGACCTCCACGTCGATCTTGGCCTTCTCTTCGATCTTGGGGGCGCCCGACTTCGCGTCCTTGTCGACCTTCTTGGCCGCCATCAGGAGGTCCTTGACGTCGTGCCGGGCCATGTTGTTGGGGTCGAGGTACAGCTCGGGGCCCAGCGACGCCGAGGCGGCGAAGCCGGGCACCGTCGACGGCTTGTCGAGGTCCCGCCGCTTGTAGATGATCCGGCTCTCGGTGATGTGGGTGATGTCCTTCTGGTCGAGCGACGAGGATCGGGCGAACTTGCCGACCTTGAGCATCTGGTTCAGCGCCAGGAAGCCCGGGTCGCCCTCCAGCTCCTTCTTGATGGCCGTGTCGAGGGTCCGCTCCCCCTCGACGACCTCCTCGGCCCTGACGATCTCGTACCCCTCGGGGAAGTGCCGGGTCATCAGCATCCGCGCTTCTTCGAGGTAGTTCGTCTTGCCCAGGGGGGTGTTCCTGGGGATGCCGATCACCCCGTACTGGCGATCCTGATACACATACCGCGCCACCGGTTGCGACGTGCAGCCGAGCCCGGCGCAGCCGAGCCAGGCCATCGCGACCGCCCGAATCGTCTTCCGACCCATCTCGATCTCCTCGCGCCTTGGGACGCGAAAAGCGCTCCAACCCATCGGGGACGCCCGGCGGGATGATCCGCCCGACGCTCGGCCGAGGTGGGTTCGATTTGGTGCGACTCGGGGGTGATCTCGACGTGCGGTCGGGCGGTTTCTCGGAGACTGTCGGAATTCTTAGGGACTCGCGAGCGGGAGGTCAAGTCTCCATTCTTGAGGACGCTTCCTCAAGGGGTTGTCGCCAGCCGCCTGGCCTTGACGTTCCGGAACGCGACGGGGCCGTGGTCGGCCTGGAGGAGGATCGGCCCGGTCGGCTTCTCCTTGTCGTGCCAGGCCGCGCCGGTGGGCGTGGCGACCTTGCAGTCGTCCTGGATCTTCTGCCCGTTGAGGATCGCGGTGATCCGGGCGTCGGCCACCTTGCCCCCTTTGGCGTCGAACCGGGGGGCGATGAACGTGAGGTCGAGTTCCTGCCACTCGCCGAACGGTTTCGAGGCGTTGACGAGCGGGGGGTGGCCGCCGTCGATGTGGTGGTAGATCGGCTTCTGCTCGGATCGGGGATAGACGCCGCCGCAGTCCGACCCCTTGGGCGACTTGACGCCGTGGCTGTCGAAGATCTGGACCTCGTAGACCCCCTGGAACTTCACGCCCGAGTTCGACCCCTTGGGGATGAAGAACTCGACGTGGAGGGCGACGTCGCCGAAGACTTCCTTGCTCACGAGGTTCTTCGCCCGGCCGGCCGGGCCGTTGGTGATCAGGCCGGCGCCCGGCTCCCGGGTCAACTGTCCCGGGTATTGGGGGTCGACGGCGACGGAGCCGGCGGTTGCCCAGCCTTCGATCGGCGGCTTCCAGGCGTCGAGCGTCGAGAGGTCGACCCACTCCTCGGTCCCCGCTCGGCTCGAACCGAGGGCCAGGGCGAGGGTCAGGGCGAGCGACCTCGCGAAGAGCTTGGGCATCTTCATGGTGCGGACCTCACTCCAAAGGAGGGAAAGGCGAGGCGATCGGCCGTCAATCGTCCTCGAACTTCAGCTCGACCTGTTCCAGGCCGAGGAGCTTGGCGACCTCGGCGAGCTTGCGCTGGACGGCGAACATCTCGGAGGGGCGGCGGTCGGGGTTGACGATCAGGCAGGCGAGGATGACGTCGTTGAGCTTGTTGGGGATGTTCGGGTTGGCGGCCGAGGGGGGCTGGAGCTTGATCTTGGAGTTCACCCCGGACCGGACGTTGCCGCCCGGGTTGGCATAATTGCCGGTGAACAGCCGATACATGGTCGCGCCGAAGTTGTAGACGTCGGTCCGGGCGTCGACGACCTTCATGGTCATCTGCTCGGGGGCCATGTACTGCGGCGTTCCCTGGATGCGCTGCTTCTCCTGCCCCTTGAGCCAGGCGGTGCCGAAGTCGATCAGCTTCACCCGGCCGTCCTTGGTGACCATGATGTTCGACGGCTTGAGGTCGCCATGATACACGCCACGCCGGTGCATGTGGACCAGGGCGTCGGCGACCTGGTTGAAGATCAGGACGAGCTGGGGGACGGTCGGCGCCTCGATCTCGTCGAGGGTCTTGCCGTCGACGTATTCGATCAGGAGTTCGACGCCGGTGACCTTGAAGAGGAGGGTCCGCTTCAGTCGGCAGTCGAAGATCTTGGCGATCGAGGGATGGTTGAGCTTCTGGGCCGCCTCGTATTCGACCTGGGCCTGGGCGATGTAGATGTCGTCGTCGGCGTCCTGCCGCTTGACGACCTTGAGGGCGAAGCGCTCGCCCCCCCGCTTGCGATCGGCGATCTGGAGGATCGTGCTGCCCGCGCCGGTGCCGAGGGGGCCGACGATCCGGTATTCCATCGCGCTGAGCTTGGGCTTGTCGATCGCGTCGGGCATCACGGCCTCGGTCGTGGCGGAAGATTCGGTCTCGGTTCGGGTTCGCGAGGAATCGGAGGGGTGGGTGCGATCCGCCCGGCCCGAGCGATCGCCACCTTCATCGAAAGTAGCTCGCCGCAACCCTCCGGGCAATCCCCGGGCAAGGCCGTCCTCTTAAATACATCGAGGAGATGGCCGAGGCATTTCGGGGCGGGATCGGATAAACTCCGGGGCGGAGCGACGAGCGAGTCAACCCGAGGGATCAGGTCGGATCGGAAACATCCCCGAGCGGAAGGAGGCCCCGATGAGGATGCGATCGACGGTGGTGGTGGTCGGTGTCGTCGCCCTGCTGGGCGGCGCCGCGGCCCTGGCCCAGAGGGAGGCCGACGCGCGGCTCCGGTCCGGGCCAATACTTGCGCTGCAAGAGACCCACAAGAGCTGGGCTCCCCCGCCGGTCCCGACTCAGGGCAAAGACAAGGCCGTGGCGCCCTCATCTCTGCCGGCCATGTCCCCGCCCCATGCCGAGGACGACCCGGTGGAGGCGGTCGAGGCCTTCGTCCGGCGGAACGCGAAGGAGGCCGACGAGTCGATCAAGGCGCTGACCCAGGAGGCCGAGGCCCTCCGGGGCCGCCTGTCCAAGGTCGAGGCCGCGCTGGCGAAGTGGCAGGCCGTCTCCCGCGCCCTCCAGCCCACGCCGCCGGCCGCCGCGTCGGAGCCGCCGACCGCCGCCCCCGAGCTCACCCACATCCCCAAGGACGGACCGCTGTCGCCGCCGGGGGACTCAGCGGTGCCCCCGACCGTCCCGCCGGCAGAGCCCTGTCCGTCCCCGGACTCGCTCCCTTCCGTCCCGTCCTCCCCGGTCCCGGCTAACGTCCCCCCGGCGAGCCCGGACCCGGGCGCGGTCCCGACCCCTCGCTGAGCGATCACGTCGAACTCCTTGGGAAACTCCGCCAATGGCCGGACCCGACAATAACTCCGAGGCTCCCGGGCCGCCGTCGCCGGATGCGAACTGGGCGTCGCTCGCCCGGACGGCGGCCCGGGCGCTGTCGAGCTTCATCAAGCCGGTCGGCCGGGCCGATGGGGCCGCGGCCGATCTCCCGTCGATCGTCAGCCCCGACACGCTCCGCGAGCAGCGCGTCCCGAAAGGTCAGGTGGCGACCAAGCGGTGGCCGGTCCTCCACGTCGGGCCGACCCCGGCGGTCGACCTGGCCACCTGGGATCTCCGCCTGTTCGGGGCGGTCGAGGCCGAGAAGTCCTGGACCTGGGACGAGTTCCGGGCCCTGCCCGGCGTCGTTGTCGCCGCCGACATGCATTGCGTGACCCACTGGAGCCGGCTCGACAATGCCTGGGAAGGCGTGCCGGTCCGCGAGGTGATGAAGCACGTCGCGCCCAAGCCCGAGGCCCGGTTCGCCCTGATCCACTCGGAGAACGGGTTCACCACCAACCTGCCGATCGACGCCTTCCTCGGCGAGGACTGCCTTTTCGCCTGGGCGCACGACGGCCGGCCGCTCGACCCCGACCACGGCTGGCCGCTCCGCCTCGTCGTCCCCCGGCTCTACGCCTGGAAGAGCGCCAAGTGGGTCCGGGGCGTCGAGTTCCTCGCCGACGACCGGCCAGGGTTCTGGGAGCAGAACGGCTACCACAACCAGGGCGACCCCTGGCTCGAACAGAGATACTGGTGAGGGGCCCGTCCCATCCGCCCGGGGCAGGCCCTCGCCGCGCCGGATGATCTGCGAAGGACCGGCCGATCGCCGAAATCGGATGGCCCTCGGTCGGCCTCGGGCGTAAGATGGCGGGCCGGTTTCCTGCTCCTGCTCGCGAGCCGGTATTTCCCACGTCGAAAGGTCGCCCGGGCATGTCGCAAGGTTCCGTGGTCTCCATCTACCTCCACACCGGGACCGAGGGCGGCGAGCCGATGGCGCCGGTCGACTCGGCCCGGGTCGTCAGCGGGGGCGGCCTCCTGGGCGATCGGTTCTTCCAGGGGGAGGGGAGCACCGCCAAGAAGCGCGGGCCCGACCGCGAGGTCACGCTGATCGAGGCCGAGGCGATCGAGGCGATCCGCCATGAAGGGAAGATCGAGCTTGGCGAAGAGGAAAGCCGGCGGAACATCGTGACCCGAGGGATCGCGCTCAACCATCTGGTGGACAAGCAGTTCCGCGTCGGCTCGGCCACCTTGCGGGGGATTCGCTCTGCGAGCCCTGCAAGCACCTCGAATCGATCACCAGGCCCGGCGTGCTCTTGGCCCTCTTGCACCGGGGTGGGCTCAGGGCACGGGTCGTCGAGGGGGGCGAGGTCCGCGTCGGCGATCCGGTCTTGATCGAGGATCGCGCGGGTTGAACGACCGAAGGGGCGAAGGCGGATCGAGCATGGCGACGGACCCGATTGTTGGCCTGGTGATGGGCAGCCAGTCCGACTGGGAGACGATGCGGCACGCGGCCGACCTGCTCGGCAGCCTGGCCATCCCCCACGAGGCGCGGGTCGTCTCGGCCCACCGGACGCCCGACCGGCTGGTCCGCTATGCCAAGGAAGCCGAGGGGCGAGGGCTCCGGGTCCTGATCGCCGGCGCGGGGGGGGCGGCGCACCTCCCCGGGATGCTCGCGGCGATGACCTTGCTGCCGGTCCTCGGGGTCCCGGTGGAGAGCAAAGTCTTGCGAGGGGTCGACTCGCTCCTCTCGATCGTCCAGATGCCGAAGGGCGTGCCGGTCGGCACCCTGGCCATCGGACCGTCGGGCGCGGCGAACGCCGCGCTGCTGGCGGCCTCGATCCTGGCCGGGACCGACCCCACCATCCGCGAGGCCCTGGCGAAGTTCCGCCGCGACCAGACCGACGCGGTCGCCGAGTCGCCCGAATGAGCGCCCCGGATGCCCCCCCCTTCCCCAGGCTTTATCCCCCGGCCTCGCTCGGGGTTATCGGCGGCGGCCAGCTCGGCCGGATGTTCCTCCAGGCCGCGCAGAGGATGGGATACCGGACCGGGGTCCTCGGCGAGATCGCCGAGGGGCCCGGCCCGCAGGTGGCCCACTGGTCGGTGATCGGCCCGCCCGACCACCTGCCCGCCCTCCGGTCTTTCGCCGACCAGGCCGACGCCGTGACCGTCGAGTTCGAGAACGTTTCGGCCCCCGCCCTCCGCTGGCTGGGCCGGCGCAAGGTCGTCCGGCCGGGCTGGCGGACGGTCTGGGTGAGCCAGGATCGGCTGCGGGAGAAGACCTTCCTCGCCGGCCACGGCATCCCCCTCGCCCCCTGGCGTCCGGTCCGGACCGAGGCCGAGTGGGTCGTCGCCGTCGAGAGCCTCGGCTGCCCCTTGATCCTCAAGACGGCCGCCTCCGGGTACGACGGCAAGGGGCAGGTCCGGGTCGACGAGCCGGATCAGGCCGCCTCGGCCTGGGCCTCGCTCGGCCGGGTCCCTTGCGTGGCCGAGGGGTGGGTGGCTTTCGCCTCGGAGGTGTCGGTGATCGTCGCCCGTGGGGCCGACGGCGAGGCGGTCACCTACCCCGTCGCGTGGAACCGCCACGAGCGGCACATCCTCGACTCGACCCTGATGCCCGCCCCGGTCGGGCCGGTCGTGGCCCAGGAAGCCCGCCGGCTGGCCCTCGCCATCGCCGAGGCGCTGGAGACGGTGGGGGTCCTGACGGTCGAGTTCTTCCTCACGGCCGAGGGCCATCTCCTGGTCAACGAGCTGGCCCCCAGGCCACATAACTCGGGTCACCTGACGATCGAGGGGGCGACCACCAGCCAGTTCGAGCAGCAGGTCCGGGCCCTCTGCGGGCTCCCCCTCGGCGGCTGCGAGCTGGTCGAGCCGGCCGCGATGGCCAACCTGCTCGGCGACCTCTGGCGCGACCGCGAGCCCAATTGGGGCCGGATGTTCCGGCTCGACCCCGGCGTCAAGCTCCACCTCTACGGCAAGCGGACCCCCGCCCCCGGCCGCAAGATGGGCCACCTGACCGTCCTCGACCCCTGCCGGGAAACGGCGATCGACCGGGTGCTCGCGGCCAGGCGGGCCCTGGTCGGCCCGTGACCGGGCTCGATCAGGATTTCCGGCCCGGCCTGACCACATCTCCGATCGAGCCGATCCGCTGCTCGCGGCCCCACCAGAACGCCAGGAGGCCATTGATCGCGAAGACGACGAGGGTCAGCCATGGGAGCTGGTGGAGGTGGCCCAGGTACGACGGGAAGGTCTTGTCGAACTCGAACGGGGGGTCGAACAGCCTCCACTGGGCGTAGATCGCCAGGCCGAGGCCCAGCAGCCCGTTGATGGTGCCCCGCACCTTGGAAGCGACCGGAGAAAGCTGGCCGCACGCCAGGCCGGCGAACGCGCCCGGCAGGATCGGGACCCACAGCCCGAAGTGGGAGATGAGGTAGGCCACCGCCAGATAGCCCAGATACCCGCCGACGAGCCCGCCGACGAGGCCCGGGACGAATTCGATCGCGAGCTTCCGCATGATCGGTCCACCTTCGAAGGGTCCGGAGGTCGTCAGACGCCGATGTCCTCGTCCCAGAGCCGGGGGTGTTCGCGGATGAAGGCTTCCATCAGGGCGATGCATTCGGGATGGTCGACCACCTCGACCACAACCCCGCGCGACCTGAGGTAAGCCGAAGGGCCCTGGAACGTCCGGTCTTCGCCGACAACGACCCGGGGGATCTTGTAGAGCAGGACCGCCCCGCTGCACAGGTCGCAGGGCGAGAGGGTCGAGTAGAGCACCGATCGGGCGTAATCGCTCGCGGCGAGGCGGCCGGCGGATTCGAGGCAGTCGATCTCGGCGTGGAGCGTCGGGCTGCCGCGCTGGACCCGGCGGTTGTGCCCCCGGCCGACGATCCGGCCGTCGACGACGAGGACCGAGCCGATCGGGATACCCCCCTCGGCCAAGCCTTGCCGGGCCTCGCCGATCGCGGCCTGGAGGAATGGGTCGGGGGCGTCGTCGGCCATGCTCCGGGCTCGCTGTCGGGCCATCCCTTCGCGGATCACTCCATGCATCGATAGCCGAGGTGTCGGCCCCGATCAAGGGGTCCGCCCGGATTTCCTTCGGTGGATCAGCGCGCGTCGGCCTCGGCCCCGTCGCGGACCTGGACGATGACCGGGTCGCTGGCGACGATCGTGGGCCGGTTCCGGGCTTCGAGGTTGACCCTGTGCCACGAGCGCCAGGCCCGGTCGAGCTCGTTGACGCCGGCGAGCCCGTAGTGGGACCGGGCGGCGGTATCCCATCCCGATCGGGAGCCGTCGCGGACGAACTGGAGGAAGCGGGGCCGCCCGCCCATCTCGACCAGGAACCGGGAGATCGAGTAGCCCTGGCCGTAGAAGCCCATCAGGTCGCTCGGGTATTCCTCGGCCTCGAAGAGGCGATCGAGAGGCAGGTGGCCCCGCCTGGCGAACAGGTCGACGACGATCTGGTCGTGGCGGTCGTGCTCGCGTTGGTCTTCGCTCAGGAGCGAGGCCCCTTCGTCGGCCCATCGCGGCATCGGGCCGCCGAAGTAGGCGGCGAAGACGGTGTGCGTGACCTCGTGGGGCAGGCTCGACGCGAGGATCCGGTCGAGCCGCCCCTCGACGGTCATGGTCTGGTCGGACACGCGGCCCCGGTTGAAGCCGAACGAGGTCAGGCCGCCGGCCTCCCCGCGGGTGATCTTGACCCGGATCGGGCAAGGCGCCGACCAGTTGGGAAGCTCCCGGCCGAGCCAGGCCCGGGCGATCGAGACCCGGCAGGCCTCGGCGTGCTCGGCGACCTGCCGGGCCGCGTCGGGCGAAGGGGCCTCGACCACGAAGTTGGGCGTCCGGTGCGACGCCCCCGCCAGCATCGGCGCGAGGGTCAGGGCGATCGTCGCCGCCAGCCGGCGCGCGTGCGCCCGGCCGTTTCGATGAGCCTCCATGCTCCCTGCTCCTCCATGAAGTCGGAATCAAAGCCGGCGAATGTGAAGGGTCCGGGCCCGACCGGGTCGATCCTTGGACCTCGGGCGGGTCGGGCGGGACTTTAATTCATCTTCGGCAACTTGTCGCCCCCGGAATGACAATCCGTGGGGAATTCAGGCGCGGGCCGGCTCCAGGACGGGGAGGACGCCCACCAGGTCGGCCACGTCGTCGACCCGTCGGGCGGTCTCGGGGTCGAGGGACCGGAGCGGCGGCGGGAGCATCCGCTCGAAGAACCCCCGGTGCCGGCAGAGCTGTTCGACGCCCGCGTGCATCGTCCCGAACCCGAGCACCCGCGCCAGGCGGGTGAGCTGCGACTGGAGCCGGAAGGCCCGCTCGGCGTCCTCGACCCGGACCGCGTCCCAGATCGCGACGGTCAGCTCGGGCAGGGGATTCGACAGCGCGGAGACGAAGCCGTCGGAGCCGAGATCGGCCGAGATCGCCATCTGGTCGTTGCCGTGGAGGTAGCTGAAGTTCATGCTCCGCCGCTCGGCGGTCGGCCAGTCGAGCATCCGGCTCAGGCCGGGATTCACGTCCTTGCAGCCGACGATCCTCGGGTGCTGGGCGAGCTGGCGGAGGTGGGCGAAGCCGAGCTGGTTGCAGATCCAGGGGGCGTTGTAGATCACCACCGGGCGGCTCAGGCGATCGGCCAGGGCGTGGTAATAGTCGTTGACCTCGTTGACGGCCATCGGCTGATACCACGGGGGGAGCACGGCGTGGTAGTCATAGGGGAGGTCGTCGAAGGCCGAGGCCCGGGCGATCGTCCGCTCGGTGCCCAGGTCGGACACGTTGAGGACCAGCGGGACGCGACCGGCATTGACCCGGGCCACGATCTCGGCGATCCGCCGCTGCCTGGCCTCGGTCAGGAGGTCGAACCGCGCGGTCGTCCCCAGGACCCAGAGGCCGTGGACCCCGGCGCCGACCTGGAACTCGACGAACCGCTCCAGCGCCGGCTCGTCGAGCGACCCGTCGAGCTTCAGCGGCGTGGCCAGGGGCGGGATGATGCCGTGGAGGTGCGGGAGATCCATCGGGGGACGCCTCGATCTGGAATTTTCGACGGGTCGCTCGTCCAGTATCGCGACCCGGCCCGGGCGACGCAACCCGACCGTCGCGAGTCGCTTGGGGACCTCGCGACGATCGCCGGCGTGGGCCCGGACGTGCCCGGCTCGGGGCCTGTTCTGGCGGTCCGGCCTGTTTTGGCTGATGATCCGCTCGTCCGCCGGCCGATCTGGAGTGGTGACGGAAGTGGGGAGGAAGAAGCTGGGGACGACGAGAGTCCCGGATCTCTTTCGGACCCGCCCCAAGGAACGACGCGGTCCTCGCCATCGGGGGCGGCGTCACCCGGACGCAGCAAGCCCGCGGCCCGCCCCTCGACGAAGGGGGATCGATCCGGGCCCGCACGGAGGAGGAGATCCGAATGGCCACAGCCCGACTTCGCGTGTATCCCCGCCCCGAGGAAGACGTCCAGGAGGATTTCGGCACCCCGACCGTGCCGATCCGGCTCGCCGAGCTGTATCCCCTGCTGGCCCAGGCGTTCCGCGACAACTACGTCTGGCTCCGCGACTTCGAGCACGACGAGATCCTCGTCGGCAAGGACTTCTACGAGGTCGTCCGCGCCTTCTCGAACATCCGCCCCTCGGCCTGAACTGAACCTCGCACTGATCCGCTCATCCGGCCGCCCGGACTCGCGACCCCGACCGGGGGGCGAGAGCCCGGGCCGCCTCCATTCACCGGCCTCCGACCACGGCGAATTCGGCGGACGGTCCGGACGACTTGGCGACCTCGACCCGGACGGGCTTGTCCCCCCGAGCCTTGAGGTCGACCCGGATCGTCAGCTTCCGCCGCCCTTCGGCCAGCTCCACCGTCGGGGCATCCCCGGCCGGGACCTCCCGGTCGTCGACCCACGCCGATAGGCCCTGGCCCGAGCCGAAGCGGACCACCGCCGGGCCGCCCGACGAGACGGCAAGCTCCCCCTGGATGTAGGCGACGGGCCCTCCGCTCGCCTCGGCGATCTCGGTGGCGGGCAGGTTGCCGTCGGTCCAGGCATAGAGGGGCGACCACCGCGAAGGGTCGGCCCCGAGCACCTCCGAGCGGAAGGCTTCGGGCGTCGGCACGTCGGCCGCCAGGGCTTCGGGGACCGGCTTCAACGCACGCCACCGCTGGAGGGTCGGGGTGGCCTTGATCGCGTACGGGCCCGGCTTGCCCAGCTCGGAGAGGTAGCGGACGAGGTCGACGAACTCGGCGCGGGTCAGGAGGTTCGCCAGGCCTTTGGGCATGAGCGAGCCCCCCTTCTTGCTCTCCTCGATCGTCGAGGCCGGGATGACCCGCTCGACGCCCGAGGCGTCCCGGAGGACCAGCCGACGGTCGTCCTCGGCGACCACGATCCCCTGGGAAACCTGGCCGTCCTCGGTGAGGACGACGCGGGTCTGGTACTCCTCCTTGATCGACTGGTCGGGGAGCAAGAGCGAATAGATGACGTAGTCGACGGGCGAGCTGAGGCCGATGGCCGAGAGCTCGGGCCCGACCCCGCCCGAGGCGCCGCTGATGGCGTGGCACTTGGTGCAGTTCATCTCGGCCCGCCGGAAGATCGCCTCGCCCCGGGCCGAGTCCCCCCTGGAGGTGACCTCGGCGACGAGCCGGTCGAGCTCGGGCTTGTCGAGCGCCTTGGCCTCGGCCTCGATCCCGGCGGCCTTGCTCAGGACGGCGACGAGCGACTCGTCGGCCCGGCCCAGGGCGTAGACCGCCCGGAGCGCGAGCCTGGCGCCGTCGGCGGCCGGCGGGTGCTGGCGGAGGGCGGCGGCCAGGGTGTCGGCCCCGTCGCGGCGGTCGAGGAAGGCGGCGATGAGCGGGGTGATGTCCTCGATCCGGGCGTCGGCGGCGAGGGCCACGGCCGCCCGATCGGCCGCCGCCTTGAGGTCGACCCGGGCCAGCGCGGCCACGGCGATCGCCCGGGTGGCTGGGGGCTGCTCGGGCGCGGCGAGGGCCTCGATTTCGAGCCGGGCGGGATCGCCCCCGATCGCGGCCATCGCCTCCAGGGCGGCGGACCGGGTGGCCGGGTCGACCTTCGGTGCCGAGGCGGCGGCGGCGAGGTCGGGCAGGCTCTCGGCCAGCTTCCAGGCCCCCGCGAGCCGGATCGCGGCGACCCGGGACTCGCCGTCGATTGCCAGGCCGAGCGGCCGGATCAAGGCGCCGAGCGGCTTGAGGTCCCCTTCGGGCCGGACCCCCCGGGTCGAGGCCGCTTCGCCCAGGGCCTTCAACGCCTTGAGGCGGACGGCGCCGGGGTCGTCCTCGTCGAACACGCAATGGTTGAACAGGTAGCCGAGGTCGGCCGAGTCGCCCCGCTTGCCGATGATGTCGACGATCGCCCCCTTCCTCGCGTCGGGGGCCTTCTTGAGCAGCTTGACGAAATTGCTCTCGGGCTTCGCCCCGTCCTGCGCGGGGCTCGATAGCCCGGAGGCGGCGAGGAGCAGCCAGGCGATGGCGAGCCGGGTCGGGGTCGCGGTCGCGGTCGGCCTCATGGGTGGGACCTCGGATCGGTGGGTAAGGTGGGACGCCCGGGGCGGGGGTCGGGCGGGCTGGGGGATGTCCGAAAGGCCGCCCGGCGCGGCTGCCGGGCGGCCCTCGATGGGTTCGTTTCGGGCGACGGACGCTGGCGCCAAGGCTACTTGCCGGCGGCCTTGATCCGGCGGTCGAGGGTCTTGTTGGTCTCGTCCAGGGTGTATTCGAGGTAATAGTCCTGACCCTGGAGCAGCGAATCCATCGCCGCCTCCTGGGCCTTCGCCGCGTCCTTGCCGTCGAAGAAGCTGAGGGCCCGGACGGCTTCGAGGCGGACCCGGGCGTTCTCGTCGGCCACCTGCTTGCGGAGCATCTCGATCGGGTCCTCGACCTTGTCGCGCCAGTAGCAGAGGACCCGGGTGGCCGCGGCCCTGGCCTTGGGCTCGGGGCAGGACAGCATCTGCTTGAGCAGGCCGGCGTCGTGGGCGTCGAGGCTCTGGCGGACCCAGAGGGCTTCGAGCATGTGGTGCCAGTAGTCGGGGTCGTTCTTGTAGAGGCCGGCGACCCACCTGTCGAGCTCGGCCAGGACCGCGGCGGACGGCTGCTCGCGGAGGGCGATCCGGGCCCGGTAGCGGGTCCGGTCTTCGAAGGTCTTGAGCAGGTCGAGCAATTCGGGCACGGTCGCCCCGGCGATCCTGGCCTTCTCGACGAGGGGCTTCTTGGTATAGCGGATTCGCCAGATCCGGCCGTGCCCGACGTCGCGGTTGGGGTCGCGGAGCGAGTGCTGCATGTGACCGATCAGCGGGTTGTACCAGTCGACGAGGTAGAGCGCCCCGTCGGGCCCGAATTCGAGGTCGACCGGGCGGAAGTTGGGGTCGGTGGCCCGGAGCAGGGACGGCCGGATCGGGTCGCCGTGGAACCCCGAGCCGTCCTCCTTCATCCGGTAGCGGAGCACCCCCTGGAACCCGATCACGTTGTTGAGCAGGTATTCCCCCTGGACCTCGTCGGGGAAGTTCCGGCTGGAGACGAGCTCGCAGCCCGAGGTCGGCCGCCACTCCATCTTGAGGAACTGGTGCATCCCGGCGTGCTTGTTGGGGTAGTCGACGTCGCCGGAGAACGCGGTCGCGAAGTAGTTCGCCCCGCCCGAGGCGTCGGCCACGAGGTCCTGGCCCCAGCGGTCGAAGGTGTGGCCCCAGGGGTTGGCGAAGCCGTAGGAGACGAAGATGTCGAGTTTCTTCGACTTCGGCTCGAACCGGAAGACGCCCGCATCCTTGACCCGCCGGGGACCGTGGGGGGTCTCGACCTGGGTGTGGTGGAACGTCCCTTCCTGCCAGTACAGGGCCCCGCCCGGGTCCCAGGTGAAGGCGTGCATCGCGTGGTGGGAGTCGGCGGTGTCGAAGCCGTGGAGGATCAGGTCGCGGGTGTCGGCCTTGTCGTCGCCGTCGACATCCTTGAGGAACATCAGGTTGGGCTGCTGCGACAGGTAGAGGCCGCCGTCGCCCAGCTCGAGCCCGGTGGGGACGTGGAGCTTGTCGGCGAAGACGGTCTGCTTGTCGGCCTTGCCGTCGCCGTCGGTGTCCTCCAGGATAAGGACCTTGTCGTCGACGGGGCGCCCGGGCAGGTACTGGGGGTACGACGGCATGGTCGACACCCAGAGCCGCCCCCTGGCGTCGAAGGTGAGCTGCACCGGCTTCTTGAGGTCGGGGAAGTCGACCTCGGAGGCGAACAGGTTCGCCTCATACCCTTCGGGGAGTGTGAAGGTCTGCCGAGACTGGTCGGGGTCGGTCAGCCGGATCGGCCCCTTGGCGTTGGTCTGGACCCGCTCCAGGGTCCCGGTGTCGGAGTCGTCGATCGTCGGCGGGACGTCCTCGCCCCGGGCGATCGCCCAGACCCGCCGCTCGCGGTTGGCGATCATCTTGCGGAGCTTGGCGAACTCCTCGGGGAAGTTGACCACCCCGAACGGCGACTTCCGGCCCCCGTAGATGTAACACCCGTTGATGGCCCGGTAGTCGTGGAAGAACTGCAAGTTCTTCTCGAGTACGGTCGCCCGGAGCTTGGTGAGGTCGGCCTTGATCGAGGTTGGCCGGGGGCCGAACAGCCCGCCGTCGATCAGGGCGGCGACGGCCTCATCCCCCGCTTCGGTCAGGTGGACCCCGTTGATCGTGAGCGGCTTCGCCCCTGCCGGCCGGGCGTCCATCAAGGCCAGGGTCGGCCGGAACAGGTCGAGGTAGGCCACCTTGTGGGCCCTGGCGGCCTCGGCCATCGCGTCGGCGTAGAGCCGGAGGTTCTTGTTGTTCGCCTTGCCGTCGGTGACGTGCGGGTCGCGGAGGTTTTCGTGGGCGATCGGTGAGAGCAGGATCAGCCTGGGGGCCGCCTTGCCGTTGTACTTGGTGGCGGTCGACTCCTCGATGAACTTGTCGAGGTCCTTGCGGAACCTGGGCAGGCCGCCGGGGCCGGCGAACGACTCGTTGAAGCCGAACGCGGCGATCAGGACGTCGGGCTTCTCATCGGCCAGGGTGTGGCCGTGGTCCTGGAACCCGGCCGACCTCGGCCGGAGGGTCAGCTCGTCGGCCGACCAGCCGAGGTCGTGGAAGACCAGGTCGAGCCCGGGGAAGCGGCCCTGGAGCAGCGTCTCGAAGTGGCCGAAGTACTGCATCCGCTCGGCCAGGGTGTTGCCGATGAGGATGATCCGGTCGCCCTCATGGAGCTCGAGCTTCGGCTCGACCTGGGCGATCACGGCCCGACCGTTGAAGCCTGCCAGCAAGGCCACCGCGGCGGCGACCGTCGTCCAGGTCGCGAGTCTCGCCCTCTTCATCGTCGTCGGCCCCCAAAGCGGCTCGGGTGGGTGTGACCTCGAGGCGTGCGAGCCGCCCGGGCGCCCCGAATTCGTCGAGGGCCGGCGCGGGTCGTCGCGGGCGAGGCGTCGTCTTGGATACGGCGGGCAGGGTCGCGTCGGCTGGTTTCGGCGAGGAGCCGACCCCGACCCATCGTACCGGCTCACGCCCGGATTGCAATCATCCCAACCGGCGGGTGAAGGCCGGCCGAACGGGAACGCCGGAGGCTGGCGACCCCTTGACATCATGCCCTCCAGCGGTTGAAATAATGAAGACCATGTGCTCGTAGCTCAATTGGATAGAGCGTCGGCCTCCGAAGCCGAAGGTTGCAGGTTCAAGTCCCGCCGAGCACATCGAGATCCGGCCCGTCGCCCTGCGATCGGCCGGATTTTTTCATGCGCGAGGCTTTTCGGCCTCATCCCCTCGACATTTGAACTCGGTCAAACCAATGTCAAACAAATAGGATGGCTTGGTTGTCCGGATATCATTAAAGTTCGATGTAGAAACCGTGCGGTTGAAATGAAGCGGCTTTCCAAGTTCGGCGGATGTTCCGGGAAGGTGGCGAGCGATGGGACGAGGCCTCGACCTTCCTCGGCTGACCTGCGATGACCCGCCGCGAACCAGATGCGAATCGTTCCGGGGGTTCGCGTCGATGGCCTTGACCGTCCTGTTCGGCCTGGGCCTGTTCCTGCTGATCCGGTCGTCGGCGGGGCCGGTTGACGCCTCCGCTTCGGCCGAGGGCGAGGCTCGGGTGGCCGGGTTCCGGTGGCGGGGCGGGCCGGTCTTCTCGATCGGTTGGTCGCCCGACGGGCAGAGCGTGGCCGCGACCTACTGGGGATCGGACCTGGGGATTTACCAGCTCGGGACGGGTCGAGTCCGCGAGGTCCGGCTCGATGCGCTCGGGACTCGGGGGGTGGTCGGTTGGTCGCCCGAGGGTCGGGGGCCTATGCTCTGGGGCCTCGACGGGTCGATCGTCATCAAGGCGACGGGAGGCGCCGGGGCTGCCTCGGCCGATGAGCGGCGGGGGGAGAATGACCTGGCCACGCTGGCCAGGGCCGGTCGAGGGCGATCGGTCCGCCTGACGGGCCCGACCGACCGGCGGGAGCTGGCCCTGCCCGAGTCGGCGAGGCCGGCGAATTGCCTGGCGATCAGCCCGGATGGGTCCTCGATCGCCTCGGGCGGCGTCGACGGATTCGTCCGCTTCTTCGACCTGTCCTCGGGCCGCCAGCGGTCCACGGCGAAGCTCCACCCGAGGCCCCTGGATTACGGGGGCGTCAGCATGGTGGCGTTCTCCCCCGACGGCAAGGAGCTCGTCGCCTGCGGCGCGGGTCCGGTCCGGATCTTCGACCCGGCCACCGGCCTGGAACGCCGGCGGATCGGCTCGACGGAGGGCGGCTACTCGATCGCGAGCCACTCGCCCGACGGCCGCAGGCTGGCCGCGGCGACCTGGAACGGCACGTTGCAGGTCTGGGATTCGGCGTCGGGCGTCGAGCAGCGGCACTATTCCCGGAGTCCGACCCGGGTCGTCGTCCTGGCCTGGTCCCCCGATGGTCGGATGCTGGCCAGCGGGGGCTTCGACGGCGAAGTCTCGATCTGGGAAGCCAACCCGGTGTCGGGCCAGTCACCCGCCGGTCCGATCGCCGTCCGCTGACTTCCGGCGGCCCGGCCCTTCGCGAACTTTTGGACGGCGCGTGACCGAACCCGGCCGGTGGGGACGTCCTGCCCGCTGCTTTTGCGACATGCTCGCGCGTGACACCGACACACCTCGGGGAATCCTGCGTGCCCTGCCACCCCCGTTTCGGTAGACTACACTTCTACCGAGCAGGGCCGAACCCGCCTTCGTCCGCTTCCTCTTCGCGATCATCACCCCGCCGCGCGGGATTCGTTCGGGCCGGGGACGGAGCAGCTCCATGTCGTTGTTCCCCCATAAACATACCGAAGACGAGAAGGACGATCCCCGCCGGGTGGTCCGCGTCGAGCTGCTCCGCGACCTCCGGCCCGAAGAGTCGCCCGTCGCCGGGCGGCGGATCAACGTCCGCGGCTTCATCATCCTGGGCGTGCTCGCGGCGGTCATCGCCGTGGGGTTCTTCCCGTTCCTCTGGCATCAAGAGGGGCGGATCAAGGCGTCGGCCATCGCCGAGGCCAGGGCGCTGGCGGATAAGGGGGCGGTCGACCAGGCCCTGGTCCGGCTCAACCGCTACCTGGAGGATTGGCCCGAGGACCTCGCCGCGATCGAGCTCGCCGCCGACCTGTACACCAGGTCGGCCCGATCGCTCGACCAGATCCTCAGGGCGGCGAGCCTCCAGGATCAACTGATCCGACTCGACCCGATGAAGCCCGAGCGGCAGGAGAATCGCAAGCAGTTGACCCTGCTCTACATCCGCTACGGAGAGGGCTTGAGGAGCGCGGCGACCCGGAACGACGCGGCGTCCGAGAAGTTCGGCAGCCGGTTCCGTGCGGCGGTCAAGATCGCCTCGCAGCGGATCGCCTTCGGGGCCGAAGACGCCGACGCCCACCGGCTCCTGGGCCAGGCCCTCGAAGGGCTCTCGACGACCGGCGACGCCAAGGCGCTCTCCGACGCCACGATCGAGTACGAGAAGGCCATCCGGATCGACCCCGGCGACGTCGGCTCGGCCGAACGGCTCGCGGCGATCCACCTGGACAAGCGGGGCGATCAGAACGGGGCCGAGGAGATCCTCGACGACCTGCTCAAGACCAAGCCCGACTCGGTCGCCGTCCGCCTGATCCGCTATCGGTTCTTCACCAAGACGCTCCGGCCCGAGAAGGCCACCGCCGAGCTGAAAGAGGCCTCGCGGGTGGCGCCGACCGACCCGGTCGTCCGGTTGGCGTTCGCGGGGGATGCCCTCCGCCGGGGCGACCCGGCCGAGGCCCGCCGCAACCTCGACGCGATCCCCGAGGCGGGCCATTCGGACAAGCGGGTGATGGTCCTCCGGGGCCAGATCGACCTCTACGAGCAGCACCCGCAGGAGGCGCTCGACGCCTGGCGCCGGGAGCTCGTCAGCTCCGGGGGGGGCGATCGCGAGCTGACCTGGCAGATGGCCCAGACCCTGATCCGCCTGGGCCGGCTGGCCGAGGCCAGGCCCCTGGTGCTCCGGTTCCAGCAGCTCGCGGGCGACCCCAACGACCCGATGTCGCGGATGCTCGGCGGGATGATGAAGGAGCGGACCGGCCACCCGATCGCCGCCATCGCCGACCTCGAAGAGGCACGCGACAATGTCGGCGAGGCCTGGCGCGGCGACCTCGAGATCATCCTCGGGCGTTGCTACGAGGCGATCAGCGACGAGACCCGCGCCATCGGGGCCTATCGCAGGGCCATCGCGGTCGCACCCTGGTCGACGACCGCCCGGATGGCGATCGCCCGGATCATCGGCAAGGACTCGCCTGAGCAGGCCGCCGAGGAGATCGGCCGGACGCTCGACCGGAATCCCACCGACGCGGCGGTCCTCGCCGAGCTGGCGGTGATCCGGATGAGGCAGCAGCTCGCCCTCCCGGCCGACCAGCGGAATTGGAAGGCCGCCGAGGAGGTCCTCGACCGCGCGCCCCAGGATGACCCGACGATCGCCAAGGTCCGGGCACAGCTCCTGGCCCTCTCCGACCGAGGCCCCGAGGCGCTCGAGCTCCTGGAGCGGGCAACCTCGGGCTTCGCCAAGCATCGCGAGGACCTCTGGATCGCCCGGGCCAGCCTGCTCTCGACCTCGGGCCGGGCCGACGAGGCCCTCACCGTGCTGGAGGCCGCACGCGCCCCCGAGGTCCTCGGCGATCACGCCGGCACCCGGATCGCGCTCGCCGGGCTCCTCGTCCGATCCGGCCGGGCCCGAGCGGCCCGCGACCGTCTGACCCGGGATGTCGAGCACCTGACCGCCGACGAGCGGGCGGCCCTGGCCAGGACCCTGGCCGAACTCCTCCACGACCTGGGCGACCGGAAAGGCTCTCGGGCCGCCTGCCGGGAGTGGGCGCAGTTCGCCCCCGACGACCCCCAGCCCGGCCTCTTCCTGCTCGCCAAGGCCCAGGCGGGCGGGGGCGAGGAGTCGGCCAGGCTAGGGCTCCGGCTCCTGGAGTCGGTCGGCGGCCAGGACGAGCCGTATGCCCTCGCCGCCCGGGCCTTCGACCTGATGCTCTCGACGAGGGCCCGCGAAGAAACCCGCTCGGCCCGCCTGGAGATGGCCGAGCAGTTGGTCCAGCGCCTCCTGGCGACGGCCCCGCTCATGCCCGTCTCGTACCTCGTCCGGGGGATGATCCTGGAGCGGACCCAGAGGATCGAAGAGGCGATCGGGGCCTACAAGATGGCGCTCCGGGGCAACACCCGGGCGATGGCCATCTACCGGCTGGTGAACCTCTTCGTCAGGCAGAAGCGGCCGGCCGACCTCGACTCGCTCAAGGAGCAGGCGGCCGAAGCGCCGGAGATCGACCGCTATTCGGCCCAGGTCGCCTATGAGATGGGGGACGTCGACCGGGCCCAGCAGATCGTCGGCCAGTTGGTCCAGGCCAGGCCGGACAGCCTGGAGATGCGGGCGCTCCAGGTCCGGTTGCTCCGCGACCTGGGCAAGCCGCGGGAGGCCGAGGAACTCCTCAAGGGGCTCACCCGGCGGGACCCCGACCAGGCCGGGTCCTGGCTCGCCCTGATCGCATTCCAGGTCGCCAGCGGCAATCGCGAAGCGGCCGGCTCGACCGTCGCCGCCGCCGCCGAGAAGTACCAGGGCGACCGGCCGGCCATCTTCCAGGCCCGCTGCCGGTGGATCGCCGGCGACCTCGCCGGGGCGGACGGGGCGATCGCCCGGGCGCTCCGCGACGGCCGCGACGGCGAGACGATCCGGCTGGCCGTCGACTTCTTCGAGGCGACCGGCATGATCGATCGGGCCGAAGCCTTGCTCCGGGAGGCCCTGGCGGACGACCCGTCGTCGACCTGGGCCGCCGGACGACTGGCCCTCCTGCTCTCGACCCGTGGCCGGGCGTCGGGGTGGGCCGAGGCCTGGACCCTGGTCCGTCCCGGCGCATCCTCGGCCGGCGACGGGCCCGAGGATCGCCTGATCCGCGCGACGGTCCTCGAACGGAGCCCCGACCCCGCCCGGAGGGCCGAGGCCGCGACCACGCTCGAAGCCCTGATCGAGGACGTCCCCGCGACCCGGGCGGTCGGCCTGGAAGCCCGGTCCAGGCTCGGCCGGGCGGCGCTCGACGGCAATCGGCCGGCCGAGGCCGCCGCCGTGCTCGCCCCCGTCCTCGACGACGTCACCGTCAAGGACCCGGCCGCCCTGGCCCTCCTGATCGAGGCGCTGGCCCGCTCGGGCCAGGCCGACGAGGCCGCGAAGCCGCTTGCCCGGCTCTTGGCCGTCGAGCCGAAGTCGCTCAGGACCCTGGCCGCCCAGGCCTGGACCTTCAAGGCCCGGGGGAAGTCGGCGGACGCCTCCGCGCTCGTCTCGGATGCCCTGTCCGAGGCCGAGGCGGCATCAAGGGGGAAGACCTCGGCCGCCCCGTACATCAGCCTCCTCGTCAAGATCGGCCAGGTCGATGCGGCCCGATCGCTCGCCGGCCGCGTCGCCTCGACCAAGCCCGAGGAGGCCTGGCTCCTCGCCGGCTTGCTCGCCGACAAGGGCCAGTTCGCCGACGCCCTGGAAGCCTGCCGGTCGGCCGCGGCGGCGGGAGCGTCGGCGGAACCGCTCCGTCTGGCCGTGAACGTGGCGGCCTCGCATCGCCAGGATGCCCGGATCGTCGACCGGGCCGGGCTGGTCGCCGACCTGGTCCTGCCCCGGTCGCCCGACGATCCCGCCATCCTGGCGATGGCCGCGCCGATCCGCCACTTCCAGGGGCGCTTCGACGACGAGGTCGCCATCCATCGCCGGAGGGGCGAGCTCGCCCCGACCGACTCGGCCCCGCTCAACGACCTGGCCTGGGTGCTCTCCGAATGCCTGGGCAAGCCCGAGGAGGCGCTCGGGCTGGTAGACCGGGCCGTCGAGCTGGCCGGCACCTCGCCGAACATCGCCGACACCCGGGGCGTCATCCTGGCCCGGCTCGGGCGATTCGACGAGGCGATCCGGGAATTGGAGTCGGCGATCCACGCCCGCCCGACTGCTTCGTATCACTTCCACCTGGCTTGGGCCGCCTTCAAGGCCGGACGCCCCGACGTCCACGCCCGGGGCCGCGACCAGTCCCGCAAGCTCGGGATCAGCCCCGCGCAGCTCGAGGTCGGCATGCGGCCCGATTTCGACGCCGTGATGGCCCCTTGACCCCTCGATCCCCGCGCAAGGACCAGAGGCCTGGTCCGGGGGGATCGGGTCCCCCGGCCAGGCCTCTCGACCGCGATCGATCGCCCTACCATCGATCGGAGATCAGTTCCCCTCGACCGGCGCGTTCCAGGAAGCCCAACCGTCCACCGGCGACTTCGTCTGATCGGCCTGGGTCTTAGCCCAGGCCGACACGTCGAGCTGCGCCGGCGTGGAGGTCGGGGCCGGCGAGGGGGCCGGGGTCGCGACCGGCGCGGGGGCCGGGGTCGCGACCGGCGCGGGGGCCGGGGCGGCCACGGCCTGGGCGACCGGCGCCGGTGTCCCGTTCAGCACGAAGTCCACCTTCTGGTTGGTGCTGCCGACGTGGACCTGCTCGGTCTGCACGACCTGGCCGTTGACGGTCGCCGTGACCTTGTAGTCGGCGTTGGGGTCGACCGGGACCTGGTAGCCGCCCGACTGCCAGGACTGGATTTGATAGTCCTTGCCCGTGGTCAGGTTGACCGCGTCGATCGTGGCCCCGCCCAGCCCTTCGCCCGGCTCGTAGAAGTTGTCGTGATTGCTGTCGTTGTAGATGACGCCGAGGATCTGCGGCCCGGTGTTCGGGTTGTTGCCGAAATCCTGGGTCACGACCATCGGGCCGACGCCCTTGCCGCTGGTGTTGACCAGGCCGACGCCGACCTCGTTGTAGGCGTTCTGGGCGCTGGTGCCGGGCTGGAGCAGGTTGCCGTAGTGCCCGTCGTCGGCCACGCCCCAATCGTAGAGGAACGACTGCATGGCCTCGTCGACCGAGACGGCGTAAGCGTAGGTGTTCTCGCCGGCCGAATTGAAGCCGGTGTAGCCGGCGTTGGAAAGCCGCGTCGAGAGGTTCGCGCCGTTGGCCCCGATATGGGACTGGACGCCGTTGTCCGCCTCATACTGGCTCTGGGCCTGGGCGGTCGCCGAGAGCGCGTCGTTATAGGCGAGAGCCGGCATCGGAGTTGCACTAGACATCTTCGACTTCAGGCTGTCGGCGGTCAGGTTGTATTGGGCCAGAGTCGCCTTCACGTCCGCGGAAAGGTTGGAGGAGAAGCGGTCGGCCGCGGCGGAGGGATTGGTGCGGGTCAGGTTGATCAGTTCGAGGGCGTACTGCTGGTCGGGCGTGGTACCCATGGCGCTGAGGACCTGCCGGGTTTCGAGCCGCTCCAGCTTCAAGGTTCGGCGGAAAGAAGTACGAGCCATGGCGACCTCCGATGGGCCTATTCAAAACGCCCCGGGAGGGCGTCATTCTTCCGGGGCGACTGCTCCAACGTCGGAGCGATTCACGTCGCGGTTGGGCCCTTCCGACATGAGGCTTTTTTTCTGTAAGTTGTTGTTTCGTGCCGGCTTGGCGTAGATACAAAAAGCAAGGATCGTGCCACGATCGTTCGCAGGCCCGATCCCGTTGCTCGCGAAATATCGCAAATCGCCGACCCCCCTCGTGTTGCGTTTCTGCCCCATTCGCGAAAATGATTCTCAGCCCCTGGCGTCTTTGGCGTTTGGTCTTGATGGCGGCTTTCGAGTCCCCGCGTGGACTTACAAATCGCCGTTATTTACAAGCCAGATCGCCGGCTCGTCGCTTCCGATCTTTCGCTAAAGAACAGGGTTGCGCCGGACGAGCGGGTCGGGGTCGTCGGCCAGCTTGGGTTCGTTTTGAAAGTCCGGATGGTCCGCGCGGTTGGGGTGGTCCCGCAGGGCCTTGCCATCGACCGTCGACGACGGATAGCCTGGGTTCGATTCTGGAGCGGGCGGCCCGGGACCGGGGCATGATCGAATCCTTGGGGCGGCTCGATCGCGGAGTTGCCCCGCCTTGATTGACGGAGCGGCATAGAGATGGCATCGCCCGACGACGCATCGAGCTTGGTGGCCCAAGCCGAGCAGGCCGACCAGGTTTCCCCCTCGGCGGCGGCCAACATCCGCCGATGGCTGGATGGGGCGCCTTTCTCGTCTTACCGCGATCGCCTGGTCGAGGACATCCGGGGCGGCAAGTGGCAGGTCCTCGATGACGCATTCTATGCCGTCCTCGAGTTCGGCACGGGCGGACGGCGGGGGCGGATGTACCCGGTGGGGACGAACGTCCTCAACGAGCGGACGATCGCCGAGAGCGCCCGGGGGCTGGCCGACTACATCACCCAGGCCAAGGGTGCCGACGCTCCTCGGTCGTGCGCGATCGCCCGAGACACCCGGCACAACTCGCCCGAATTCGCCAGGATCTGCGCCCAGGCCCTCTCCGCGGCCGGGTTCAAGGTCCACCTGTTCGCCGACTACCGCTCGACCCCCCTGCTCTCGTTCGCGGTCCGGCACCTCGGTTGCGACTGCGGGATCATGATCACGGCCTCGCACAACGCCCCGTCCGACAACGGGTTCAAGTGCTACTCGGCGACCGGGGGCCAGGTGATCCCCCCCGACGACTCGGGGATCATCGCCAGGGTCAAGGAGGCGTCCGACCGCGAGATCCCGCTGGCCAACTACGATCAGGCCCTCAGGGACGGCTCGATCGCCCTCGTTGGCCCCGAGGTCGACGACGCCTACACCACGGCGGTGGTCTCCCAGTCGGTCAGCCACGCCCGGGACGTCTCGATCGTCTACACCCCGATGCACGGCGTCGGCGAGACCTCCGTGGCCGCTTCGCTCCTGAAGGCGGGATTCTCCAGGCTGAACATCCTGGCCTCGCAGCGGACGCCCGACGGCGACTTCGCCAACGTCCCCGGCCACGTCTCGAACCCCGAAATCCCCAGGACCCTCGACCTCGCCATCGCCGAGGCCAAGGCCACAGGGGCCGACCTGGTCCTCGCCTCCGACCCCGACGCCGACCGGATCGGCGTGGGCCTTCCCATCACCGGCGACCCGAAGGGGCCTTGGACGACGCTCGACGGCAACCAGATCGGGGCCTTGCTCGCCGCCTTCGTGATCAAGCAGGTCAAGTCGACGGGCCGGCTCAGGCCCGACCACTACCTGGTGACGACCCTCGTCTCGACCGAGATGGTCGCGGCCCTGGCCCGGCGCGAGGGCGTCCGGATCGAGGATGACTTGCTCGTCGGCTTCAAGTGGATCGCCCAGCGGGTCGACGCCGTCGGCCCGCTCGGCTTCCTCTTCGGCTTCGAGGAGTCGCATGGCTACCTCCGAGGGACCCACGTCCGCGACAAGGACGCCGCGGTCGCCTCGCTCCTCTTCGCCGAGCTGGCCGCGACGGTCAAGGACCGCCAGCAGACCATCCTCGAATACCTCGACGACCTGTACATCGACGTCGGCCACCACGGCGAACGCCAGGTCAACAAGACCCTCGAAGGCCGCGAAGGCGTCGCCCAGATCCAGAAGGTGATGGCCGCATTCCGGGCCGACCCTCCCAAAACTGCCGGCGGCCTCGCCATCACCGAGGCCCGCGACTACAAGACCCACGAGATCCGCCACCTCGACGGCTCGGGCAAGGTCACCCCCCTGCCCGCCCCCTCCGGCGACATCCTGATCTTCCGGACCGAGGCCGAGGGGACCCGCTTCGCCGTCCGCCCGTCCGGGACCGAGCCGAAGATCAAGCTCTACCTCTTCGCCCGGAGCAGCACCGAGGGCGTGTCCGACCGCGACAAGCTCGCCCAGATCAAGGCCCAGACCGAAGCCCGGCTTGACGCGATCGCCTCGGACATCGAACAATTCATGACCCGGGCGCTCTCCGCCGCCGCCACTTGACCGGGGAAGGAACCCGCGAGGCTCCCATGTCCGACGCACCCCCGAAGGCTGTCGAGCCCCGCGAGAAGGTCCGCACCTTCCCGAACGCCCCGGGCGTCTACCTGATGAAGGACGCCCAGGGGCGGGTGATCTACGTCGGCAAGGCCAAGAACCTCCGGGCGCGGGCCGGGTCGTACTTCCAGAAGACCGCCGTCGACGACAAGCGGATCTGCGACTGGGTCGGCGAGATCGCCGACGTCGACTTCCTCGGCGCCGACAGCGAGATCGACGCCCTCCTGCTCGAAGCCCGGCTGATCAAGGACATCCAGCCCAAGCACAACCAGGATCTGAAGGACGACAAGTCCTTCCCTTACCTCCAGATCACCACCGGCGACGACTTCCCCCGGGTCAACTTCACCCGCGAGCCGCTCGACCGGGGCGTCAAGCTCTACGGCCCGTTCCCCAGGGCCAAGAGCCTCCGGGGGGCGATCCAGGTCCTCCAGAAGATCTTCAAATTCCGGACCTGCTCGCTCGACATCGAGGAGGGCGACCCCCGCTGGCGCTGGTTCCGCCCCTGCCTGCTGCACTCGATCGACCAGTGCACCGCCCCTTGCAACATGCGGATCGACAAGGAGGCGTACAAGAAGGACATCCGCCGGCTCCGCCTCTTCCTCGACGGCAAGAAGGACGTGGTCCTGGCCGAGCTCGAGGCCGAGATGAAGGAGGCGAGCAAGGCCCTGATGTTCGAGAAGGCCGCCCGGCTCCGCGACGAGGTCAAGTCGCTCAAGAACCTCAACCTCCGCGGCGACCTCGACAAGCACGCCCAGCCCGAGGTCTTCTACGTCGACCCCCGCAAGGGGCTCAAAGGGCTCCAAAAAGTCCTCCACCTCGAATCCCTCCCCCGGACGATCGACTGCGTCGACATCGCCCACCTCGGCGGGACCGAGACCGTCGGCTCGCTCGTCACCTTCATCGACGGCCTCCCCTTCAAGCCCGGCTACCGCCGCTACAAGATCAAGAGCGTCAAAGGGGTCGACGACTACGCCTCGATCCGCGAGGTCGTCTCCCGGCGGATCCAGGGCCTGCAAGAGCGCGACGAGCCCTTCCCCGACATCTTCGTGATCGACGGCGGCAAGGGGCAGCTCGGCGCCGCGTTGACCGCCTTCGAGACCCTCGGCGTCAAGCCGCCGACGTTGATCTCCCTGGCCAAGCAGAACGAGGAGATCTTCGTCCCCGGCCGGAGCGACCCCATCGTCCTCCAGCGCCGGTCATTCTCCCTCCGCCTGCTTCAGTACGCCCGAGACGAGGCCCACCGCTTCGCCCAGCATTACCACCACATGCTCCGCAAGAAGCGGACCCTGGGCGACGACGCGGTCTGACCCACCCGGCCCCCACGAGGCTCCCCCATGAGCACCATCGACCGGCCCAGGCTCGCCCCGCTCGTCGCCGGCGAGCGGATGAGTCAGTCCGAATTCCACGAACGATACGAGGCGATGCCGGAGGGGTCCTGGTTCGAGTTGATCGGCGGATCGGTGGTCAAGCTGGGTCGGGTCGACGTGCTCCATGCCGAGACGAACGCCGCTGTCGTGGCCTGGCTCGGGCTTTATAGCATGAGGACGCCGGGCCTTCGTGGAGGCACGAAGGGATCGACCATCTTGGGCGAACATTCTGAAGTACATCCCGATGCGATGATCCTCGTGCAGCCCGAGTGCGGGGGCCAGACATATCCATTCGGAGGCTACATCGGCGGGGCCCCCGAATTGGTCGTGGAGGCCGCCACGGCGTCTCTCGAAGTCGACCTCGGGCCAAAATTGGCCGATTATGAGCGGGCGGGCGTCCTCGAATATATCGTGATCGACCCCGTATCGTCGGCAGTTTATTGGCACGCCCGAATCGATGGTCGCTTCACCCACCTCGATTCTCATCTCGATGGGATCTATCGATCGGTCACGATGGGCGGACTGTGGCTCGACGCCACCGCCCTCTTCGAAGGCGACGGCATGAGGCTCATCGACACGCTGGATCGCGGCATCGCCACGCCCCAACACGCAAGGTTCACGGCGAGGCTCGGAGCAGCCCGGAGTCTTGAACTATCACGATCGTCCAACCGGAAGACGGTGGACCCGTTCGATCTTCATCCTTAAGATTTCCAGGACTACTACCGTGGCATCTCCTCCGCCGAGAAGATCGCTGCCCGTCTAGCCGAGAAGATCATGGACAATATCAAGGCTGCGGTTGATCTTATTCAAACATTTATGCACTGGTCCAGGGAACAATGGACTATCTTCCTCACCGGATTCCTCATCGGGGGATTTATTGCGTATACCTTGAAAATTGGATTTGACAAACTACGCCACCGCTTGTCGCCGGCCGAGATCGAACTGGCTAAATTCGAGGCAAAGAAGGCGAGTTTGGGTCGAGCATTGTCGAAATCAAAGATTGAGCAGAACAGATGGTGTATCCGGATCTGGGATAATGGTCTGGAAAATATTCCTGTACATATCATCACAAAATCCGAAAAGAATTGTCGCGTTCTGCTCCCATCTGGCCGTCATCTACTCGCCCCCACGGGCCAATTGCGCTACATGGAAGCACCTCGATGATCCTCGTCTCCGCCAGCGGCCTGGGCCGGCAGTATTCCGGCGACCCGATCTTCCAGGACCTCAAGTTCGAGGTCCGGGCCGGCGAGCGCATCGGCCTCGTCGGGCCCAACGGGGCGGGCAAGACGACGTTGATGAAGCTGGTGGCGGGCGAGGACGCGCCAGATTACGGGTCGATGTACCGGCGTCCCGGGGTCCGGGTCAGCCTGCTCAAGCAGCACCCGGAGTTCGGCCCGGACGAGACCTTGATGTCGGTCGCCCGGTCGGGCCTGGGCTCCTTGCTCGACATCCAGCGCGAGATGGAAGAAGCCGCGCAAGAGATGGCCGAGGCCGAGGACGACCCCGAGCGCGAGCGGGCGTCGAAGCGTTACGTCGAGCTTCAGGACCGGCTCGAACACCAGGACGCCTACTCGATCGACCACCGGGTCGAGGAGATCCTGGGCGGGTTGGGCTTCCCCGCGGCGGATTTCGAGCGGCGGGCCCGGACGTTCTCGGGCGGGCAGCAGTCGCGGATGATGCTGGCGAAGCTCCTGCTCGAGAGCCCGGACCTGATGCTCCTGGACGAGCCGTCGAACCACCTGGATATCGCCACGACGACCTGGCTGGAGAATTACCTGTCGAGGCAGTCGGTCGGGATGATCGTGGTCAGCCACGACCGCTACTTCCTCGACAAGGTCGTCACCCGGATCTGGGAGCTGTACGAGGGGAAGATCGACGTCTACCCCGGCAACTACACCCAGTACTGGAAGCTCAGGACCGAGAAGGCCAAAGTCCTCCAGCGCCAGTTCGAGAAGCAGCAGGACTACATCGCCGAGCAGGAAGCCTACATCCGCCGCTACGGGGCGGGCCAGCGGGCCAAGCAGGCCCACGACCGCGAGAAGAAGCTGGCCAGGGTCGAGCGGGTCGAGACGATGCGCGAGATCACCGGCCCGCCGATGGGCTTCGGCGAGGTCGACCGCTCGGGCGACATCGTGATCGAGGCCCGCAAGCTCACCAAGGCTTACGACAAGCCCCTCTTCGGCGAGTTCAACCTGTCGGTCCTCCGGGGGCAGTGCGTCGGCGTCCTCGGTCCCAACGGGGCGGGCAAATCCACCCTGGTCAAGACTCTGATCGGCAAGGTCACGCCCGACTCCGGGGATGTCAAGCTCGGCCACAAGGTGCTGGTGGGCTACCACGACCAGGGGTTGGAGTCCCTGGCCCCCGAGACCACCGTCCTCCGCGCCGTCTGGCCCGAGGACGACCCGGATTGGGTCCAGGGGGACGTCCGCGACCTCCTGGCCCGCTTCGGCCTGGCGGGCGACCTGGCGTTGCACAAGGTCGGCCAGCTCTCCGGCGGCGAGAAGGGCAAGGCGGCCCTGGCCCGCCTGGCGGCGACCTCGGCGAACTTGCTGGTGATGGACGAGCCGACCAACCACCTCGACATCTGGGCCTGCGACGCCCTGGAGCGGTCGATCGTCGAGTTCGGGGGGACCGTCCTCGTGGTCTCGCACGACCGCTACTTCCTCAACCAGGTCGCCGACCGGATCATCGTCGTCGCCGACGGCAAGGCCAGGGTCGTCGAGGGGGACTACGAGACGTATCAACTCCTCGCCGCCAAGGAAGCCGAGGCCCTCGCCCGGAAGCTCGCCAACGCGGAGGCGAACAAGCCCGCGCCGGGCCCGGTGGCGGAAACCAAGGGCGAGAAGAAGAAGCGGAAGTACCCCTACCGCAAGGTCCCCGACGTCGAGGCCGAGATCGCCGCCGTCGAGGCCGAGGTTGCCCAGCTCGAAGACGCCCTCGGCCAGCCCGCCCTCTGGCGAGAGCCGCTCAAGGCGGTCAAGACCCAGGACCGGCACACCTTGCTCAAGGAGAAGCTCGCCCAGCTTTACGAGCAGTGGGAGGAAGCGGTCGAATTGAACTCCTGATCGGAGGCCGATCATCCGGCCTGGCCGACCGACTCGCATGCCCCCTACCCGATCGACCGGCCCGATCGCTATCGTAATGGTGACGGCCGCCCGACCCGACGCCATCCCCCCCCTGCCCGGTGCCTCGCCCGATGCCCGACCCCCAGAAGATCCTGGCCACGATCCGCCGGGCGACCGAGCTTTTCCGGGCCACCCCGGGCCGCTCGGGCGGCCTGGTCTCGCTCGGCGAAGGTGCCGTGGAGGTCATCGTGGCCGGCGACCTCCACGGCAACATCCCGGCCTTCCGCCAGCTCTTGGTCGAGGCCGACCTGGCCCGGAAGCCCGGGCGGCACCTGGTCCTCCAGGAGCTGATCCACGGGTCGAGGCACTACCCCGACGACGGCGGCGACAAGTCGCACCAGCTCGTCGACATCGTCTGCGCGCTGAAGTGCCAGTTCCCCGACCGGGTCCACCTGATCCTCGGCAACCACGAGCTGTCCGAGCTGACCGGGCGGTCGATCGCCAAGTCGGGCGTCCCCCTGAACGCCCTCTTCCGCCAGGGGATCGCCACCGCCTATGGCGCGTCGGCCGAAGAGGTGTATCAGGCGTACCTGAAACTCTTCGCCGCGCTCCCGCTCGCCGTCCGGACGCCCAATCGAGCCTTCCTCTGCCACACGATCCCCGACCCGATCGACCTGGACACCTTCGACGCCGCCATCTTCGCCGCCGAGACCTGGTCGGACCGGGCGATGGCCCGCCACGGCGCGGTCTACGCCGTCACCTGGGGCCGGAACACCGAGCCCGCCAACGTCGACCGCTTCGCCACCCTCGTCGACGCCGACTGGTTCCTCACCGGCCACCAACCTTGCGACGACGGCTTCCTCCAGGCCAACCACCGCCAGATCATCGTCGACGGGACCGACCCCTTCCCCACCTACTGCCGGTTCCCGGCCCGGGGCGACTTGTCGATGGAAAGCCTCCTCGCCGGGATCCGAGGGTTCGCCGCCCCGCTCTGACCCCGGGTCGAGGTCGATCGCCTCCTCGAGCGGGACGGGACCGCCAATGGCCGATCGCCTGGCCGAAAGACGTCGGGTGGGGCTCGCCGCGCTCGTGTTCGTCCGGTGAACCACATTTTTTCACCGGTCGGGTCGTCTTCAATCGTGGAACGACTTGCGTTCCCATCTCGGAGGCGCGATCATGACGCGGGTCCAACTTTGCAGGCCGTCTTGCCGAGTCCATCGGAAAGGTCGCGAACCCATGAGGCTATCGCTTACCGGATTCCTCGTGGTGGCGACGGCCTGCCTCGGCCCGGCCGACGGACTCCATGCCCAGCCCGTATCCACGAGCAGTTCGAGCGTCGAATGGTTGGCGGCGAATTCGCCGTTGATCGTGCGCGGCGTGATCGATGAGATCTCGGTGCATGATCCCAAAGATCCCTACCATCGGTATCAGACGGTCTCGGTTCGCGTGCTCGAGACGGTCAAAGGGCCGCGACTCGAGCGCCTGCAATTCGTCCAACCCGGCGATTTCGGGTTTGTCCGGATCGGGAAACTGCGCGATGACGGGCAGCCCCTGCTGCTGTTCCTCAAGGACTGGGCGCGGAGCGGTCTTTTCGATCGGTCCTCGGGAGGGTATGCGTACGCGCGATTCCCGTATCTCGTGGACCAGGGAGCCGTCCTCACACCGAAAAACGTGAAGTTTACTCATTCCGATGTGCCGCCCCTCTCGAGCGACCTGGCGGTACTTTCCACCCCAGAACAACTCATCGATGCGATCCGAGCCTACCTGGAGCGTCCCCATGAACGGGTGCCGGTCCAGGGAGTCACCATCGAATTGCCGGAGCATCTGAGGGGCGGATACGATCGGGTCGCTTTCACCTATCCGGCGGATGCCCGCACCGATCCGGCGCGGCCCGCCGTCCCGGGGCCGGTCCTCGACTTCGCGACATTCCAGGACCGATTCGCGAAGGCCCCGCCCGCGACCAGGAAGCCACCCTACACCCGCGATCGGGGCGGCTATATCGGCGTGTATGCCCCGGAGTTGATGGTCGCCGATTGCGACGCGATCGTCCGCGGCGTGATCGAGGACTCTTGCTTCGTCGCGGACACGGACGATCCCACCGGGCCCTCCCGCGGCATCAAGTTTCGCGTCCTGGAAACGCTCAAAGGCAAGGCATCCGACCAGATCAACTTCTATCTGACCGATGCCCGCGACGTCGAGACAGTGCGGGCGACTCGACGGGAAATCGTCGTGTTCCTCAATCTCCAGAGTTCCTCGAAGCCCGAGGATGCCCTGGGCCACCGGACCCGCGCCACGTTGTGGGACGACTCGGTGATCGTCCTCGATCGGGATCGGGCGGAGGTCCTCTTCGCGGATCTCACCTGGCATCGGGAACCGGCCGAGATCCTGGGGAGGCTCCGCGAGGTCGCTCGGCGCCCGCTCGAGCAAAAGGACGAGCGCGGGACGCGATCGTCCCGATCCCTGGATGGCCATCGAGGCCCACCGGTCTTCGCCGTCCATCCGCCCGAGTCGCTCGTGGCCGGCGCGTCCATCGCGGGCAATGTCTATTCCGTCATCCATTTGCCGGTGAATGCCGATCTCGAGACCGACGCCCGGCGATGGGCCGCGTCGGACAGCAAGGATCTGCGCTGGATGGGGGCCAGGGCCATGGTCTATTTCAAGTCCGATGAGAACGCGGAGCTCCTCAGGAAGTTGCTCGGCGATGAGGGCACGTGGCCTCGTGGCGAGATGCTGCATCTGATCCGCCCGCTCTACAATGAAAACCCGGAATACCTCGTGCGTTGGGAAGCCTGGCATGTGCTCGACGGTTGGGGTTATGCGGTTGAGAAGCCGAATTGGGGTAAAGCGAAGTGACATAAGCGGCACCGGCCAGTCTGGGCGGGTGGCGTGCCCATGTCGGTGTTGAGCGACACGAGTCTTTCCGGCGCTTACGTCCGGCGATCGATCGGCGAGACGGCCCGGTCGCCTGCGCCCGACCCACCTGACATTTTTATGTCTGACATCGACGAGCCGATCGGCCTCGGCGCCCGGGTCACTTCGACCCGCCCGCCTTGGGCCCGCCGAGGCCCGACTTCGGCCCCCCCTTAGGCGGGACGCCGGGGCCGAAGGTGGCGAGGAAGTCCTGGCCGGCGGTCTGGACGGCGTAGGTGTCCTCGTCGACGTAGCCGAGCACGCCCATCTCGGGCACGTCTAGCCCTTCGATCTCGGCCCGAGCCGAGACCCGGTTGCCGATCAGCCGCTCGACCACCAGGAAGCCGACCAGCGACGCCGGGAAGACCCAGAGGACGTTGGTCGCCACGCCGATCATCTGGGCGAGCAACTGGTCGAACCCGCCTCCGTGGAAGAAGCCGATCGGGGCCGAGGCGACGCCGTTGGTTCCCGCCCCGTATTCTCCGGTGGCGAAGAGGCCGACGCCGAGGCAGCCGAAGGCTCCGCAGACCCCGTGCACGCTGATCGCGCCGACGGGGTCGTCGACCTTGAGGTACTTGTCGATGAAGAGGATGCTGGCGACGACCAGGACGCCGGCTATCGCCCCGATCACGACCGCGCCGATCGGGTTCACGTAGGCGCAAGGGGCCGAGATCGCCACGGCGCCGGCGAGCAGGCCGTTGCAGCTCATCGTCGGGTCGGGCTTGCCGAAGAAGCCCCACATCGTCGCCAGCGCGGTCAAGCAGCCGGCGGCCGTGGCCAGGAGGGTGCAGACGGCGATCGAGGCGACCCGGAGGTCGCCCCCTTCGAACCCCCGGCCGGTGTTGAGGCCGAACCAGCCGAAGGCGAGGACCAAGGTCCCCACCGCGACCATCGGCACGTTGTGGCCGGGGATCGCGTTGGCCGACCCGTTGCGGTTGTACTTGCCGATCCTCGGCCCCAGGACCAGGGCGCCCGCCAGGGCCATCATCCCGCCGGTCATGTGGACCACGCTGGAGCCGGCGAAGTCGACGTGGCCGCTGCCCAGGCCGAAGTTGACCCCGAGGTCGGCCAGCCAGCCGCCCCCCCAGGCCCAGCACCCGTAGACCGGGTAGACCAGCATCGACGCGAAGAACCCGTACGCCACGAACGCCGAGAACTTCCACCGTTCGGCCATCGCGCCGGTGGGGATCGTCGCCGCCGTGTCGAGCATCGTCGCATGGAAGAAGAAGACGGCCAGGATCCCGGCATCGCCCGCCGCGCCCGCCAGGAAGAAGCCGCGAAGGCCGACGAGGTCCCACGTCCGGCCCAGCGCGCTCGCCGATCCCATCGCGTCCAGCATCCCGGCGTGGCCGCCGAACATCAGGGCGAAGCCGACCGCCCAGAACCCGAGCATCCCGATAGCGTAGACCCCGAAGTTCATCGCCACCGTGTGCGCGACGTTCTTGGCCCGGATCAGGCCCGCCTCCATCATCGCGAACCCAGCCTTGAGGACCAGGACCAGGAACCCCGCCATCAGGATCCAGGCGACCTTCAGGGCCACCGCCACCGATCGGGCGTCGACCGGAGGCGCAGGCGGCGAGGGTGCGACGTTCACCGCCTCGGGGACTCCGAGGGGGGGGGGCAAGGAGGTTTGGGCCGTCGCGGCCGCGGGAGCGAAGCAGGTCATGCCCAAAATCAGGGCAATCCGGCCCAGGCCCGATCGGCTCGCATCCGTCATCACCGGCTGTCCTTCCCACACGATGCACTAAAGCCCCGGCCCGATCGATGGACGGTTCGCCCTTCCCGCAGTCCCGGATCGGCCGAAAGATCGTATGGTGCCAGGACGCCGCCCGAAACACAATCGCCACCCGTCCGCAGATGGCATTGGCGAGGGCCCCGCAGTTCGCCGCGGCCCGAGGCGCAAGGAAAAGCCGGTCAGCCTGAACTCGCCCGGGCAAGCCACCTCTCCCATGGCAGCCCAGGTTCGCGCAGGCCGACCGGCTCGGCTCGAACGGCCCCGGCCTGGATCCAGGCCGGCCGGGGCATCGTGTGAGAAAGGGCGAGCGGGGGGGTCGTGCGAGGCATCCCGCTCGCCCCTTGGCGGTAAGAGCGACCGGTGTGACCCGGTCGATCCGTCGCCGTTGGGGTGGCTCATCTCGTCGCGTGGCGACGTCGTCTTGAAGGGCCAAAACGTGTTTGCTTTTGAAGGGTGTTCGTGTCACCCTGACGGTATGACTGGAAAGCAAAGCCAGTGCCACGACCCTGCCCAGCGTGGTCAACGGGGCGAGGATTCGAGGGCCAGGACACCGACGACCTTTGCAACCCATTGCCGCGTCGTGATTTAATGTCCGGCTGAGTTTCGCCGAAAACCTTTCGATTTCGATCCAATTTGCGTGGGCAACGTTTGAGATACAGTCCCTAATGATTGAAGACAGCGCAGAGTAGCTCAAATACAGAGCACGACCGCTTGAATCCCGCCCAACCTACTCCCAGAATCTGCTCGAAATCCTCTCGCTTCCACCCGAGGCCGGCTGTCCATGACGAATCTGGAGCAGGATTGGTTGGATCCTGTCGAGGAAACGAGCCTTGGGGGCGAAGGGCCCGGCGAGGCTGATTCGGGCTGCGACGACGATGGCGTCCCCCGGACGGAATCGGTCGCGGCCTGGCTGGACCTGCCGGGGCGGCCGGGCGGCCTGGACCCCCGGTCGAGGGTCGGTTGGCTCTTGGCCACGCTCCGGTTCAGCCGAGGCGACGGGTCGCCGGTGTTCGGGCCTCGGGGCCGGCGAGCGGCCCGCGTCCGGTCGCTCGCGGCCTGGGCGGACCGGCTCGGGGACGCCTCGCTGGCCCGGGTCGCGGGCGAGTGGGCGGCCTCGGGCGGAGGGGGATCGGCCGGTCCGGCCTCGTCGGCGCCCTGGCCGGTCGCCTCGCATTCTTGCGCCGACCGGGCCTTGGCGATCCTCAGGCCGGACTGGTCGGCCCGGGGGGACCTGGTGGCGATCGACCACCGGGCGGCCGGGGTGGTCTCTCACCTGGAGGTCGGCTCGAAGGGGCGGGCCTGGCTGGGCCCGACCTGGTCGTCGCCCCGGCCGAGCGGGCGGGCGAGCCCGGCCGTCCCGAGCTTTTGGGCGTCGGGGCCGTACTCCGATTGCGTCGAGTGGTCGTACCAGGTCGGCCGGACCCGGACGACCCGGACGGCGGCCCTGATCAAGGGGCAAGGGTTGGCCCTGCTGGCCCAGCAAGACGAGGGGCCCGGGCCCGCGATCGAGGCCCGGTTCGCGATCCCCGAGGGGATCGAGGCGATCCCGGACCCGGAGCTGCGCGGTTTGACCTTGTCGAGCGGACGGGGGCGGCCGGTCGCTCGGATGATCCCGCTGGGCCTGCCTTGCTCGCCGTACCGGACGGAGCGGGGTTCGATCGAGGTCGAGGGGCGCGAGGTCGTCGTCCGCCAGGCGTCGGGGGGGCGGAGGCGTTGGCTGGCCGTGCTGCTCTCTTGGGAGCGGGCGGCGGCGTCCTGGCGGTCGCTGACGGTGGCCAGCCGGTCCAAGGCGTGCCCGAGCGACGTCGCCTTCGCCGCCCGGGTGGCCTGGAAGCAGCGAGGGGGGGCCTTGGTCGTCTACCGGAGCTTGGCCCCGGGCGACCTCCGGACCTTCCTCGGCCACCAGACCCGGGCCCGGTTCCTGGTCGGCTCCTTCGACCCCCTGGGCGACGTCCGGCCGCTCCTCAAGGTCGAGTGACCGGCCGGATCAGTCCCGCTTCCGGGTCGGCAAGGAGGCGATCGTGGCCAGCGAGAAGGCGACGTAGAGGAGCGAGAGGCTCACCGTCGCGTAGCCGGAGTGCTGGTGGGCCTTGATCAACTTGGCCAGGTTGAGCGACCCGCCCCCCCGGACGATCAGCAGGCCCATCACGAATTGGGAGACGAGGAAGAGGGCGGCGAGGGTGCCGAGCCCGAGCAAGGCGACCTTGAGCTTGGGGTTCATGGGCGGCGACAATCCGTGGGAGGGTTCGGTCGGTTCCGCGCCCTCGCGGTTCGGAGGCCGTCGGGCGGAGGTCTCCGGATACAATAGACGACGGCTGCCTCGCCGTCACGGCCGCCGCTTTCCGATCTTCGGCCTCGATCCACCATGACATCCGACCCGATCCCCGACAACCTGGCCCGGGTCCGCTCCCGGATGGCCGACGCCGCCCGTCGGAGCGGTCGCGACCCGGCGACGATCCGGCTCGTCGCCGTGACCAAGCGGCGCCCGCCCGAGTGGGTCCGGCCCCTGGTCGAGGCCGGGGTCCGCGACCTCGGCGAGAACTACCCGCAAGAACTCTGGGGCAAGGTCGAGGCCCTGGCCGACCCCTCGATCCGCTGGCACCTGATCGGCCACCTCCAGTCGAACAAGGCGAAGCGGACCTTGCCGATGGTCCGGATGGTCCACGGGGTCGACTCCATCCGGCTCCTCCAGGCCATCGAAGGCTTCTCGGTCGAAGCTCCGGAACCGCCCGCCGTCTGCCTCCAGGTCAACGTCTCGGGCGAGGAGGCCAAGCACGGCTGGAACCCGGACATCCTGCTCCGCGTGGCCGACGCCCTCCTCGACAAGGGCCGGGGTCGCGTCCCGATCGTCGGCCTGATGACGATGGCCGGCTACGGCACGACCGACGAGGAGGCCCGCCCCGCCTTCGCCCGGCTCCGCCAGCTTCGCGACCAGATCCGCGAGCGGACCGGCCTCACCTTGCCCGAGCTGTCGATGGGGATGTCGGGCGACTTCGAGGCCGCCATCGAGGAAGGCGCCACCCTGATCCGGGTCGGCTCCGCGCTCTTCGAGGGGGCCCAAGGATGATCGCCCTGAGCCCCCACGCCGAAGGCACCATCGTCCCCGTCCGGGCCCAGCCCAACGCCCGCCGCGACGCCATCCTCGGCGAGCGGGCCGGGGCGCTCCGGGTCGGGGTCTCGGCCGCGCCCGAGAAGGGCAAGGCCAACGCGGCGCTCGCGCGGGTCCTGGCCGGATCGCTCGGCCTCAAGGACTCCCAGGTCGCGCTCTGGAGCGGCGAGGCCGCCCGCGACAAGAAGTTCCTCGTCCTCGGCCTCGGACCCGAGGCGGTCCGATCCCGCCTCGACCTGGCCCTCGCGCCCGGCTGATCGGGCGGCGGCTGACGCTTTCATCTCTCGAATCCCCTCCGACCGAGATCCCCCGATGCCCGACTATCCGCCCGAGATCACGTTGACCCCCCGACCCGGCCCGATCGCCCCGGCCCGGGTCCGCGTCCCCGGTTCCAAGAGCCTGACCAACCGGGCCTTGATCGTGGCCGCCCTGGCCGATGGCGAGAGCACGCTCGATGGCGCCCTCGACTCCGAGGACACCCGGGTCATGGTCGACTCGCTCCGCAAGCTGGGGATCCGGGTCGATCACGACGCCGATCCGGCCCGGATCGTGGTCCAGGGGTGCGGCAACAAGATCCCCGCCCGCCAGGCCGACCTGTTCGTGGCCAACTCGGGGACGAGCCTCCGCTTCCTCACCGCGATGGTCTGCACCGCCTCGGGCACGTTCCGGCTCGACGGGTCCCCTCGGATGCGCGAGCGGCCCGTCGCCGATCTCCTCCAGGCGCTCAACGGCCTCGGGGCCGACGCCCGGAGCGACCTCGGGACCGGCTGCCCTCCCGTCACGGTCCACGCCTCCGGCCTCGACGGCGGCTATGCCTTCGTCCGCGGCGACGTGTCGAGCCAGTTCCTCAGCGGCCTGCTCATGGCCCTGCCCTACTCCCGGGATTCGACGTCGGTCGAGGTCGAGGGGGTGCTCGTCTCCAAGCCGTACGTCGACATGACGATGAGCGTGATGGAGGCGTTCGGCGTCCAAATCAACAACCGGAAGGACCGCCGGTTCGACGTCCGCCCCGCCCGCTACACCGGGCGGACCTACCCGATCGAACCCGACGCCTCGGCCGCCTCCTACTTCTTCGCCGCCGCCGCCCTCACCGGGTCGACCGTCACCGTCGAAGGGCTGGGGACCGACAGCATCCAGGGCGACCTCGCGTTCGTCGACCTCCTGGAGCACATGGGCTGCGCCGTGACCCGAACGAGCACCGAAACGACCGTGACCGGCGGCCCGCTCCGCGGGATCGACGTGGACATGAACGCGATCAGCGACACCGTGATGACGCTGGCGGTGGTCGCCCTCTTCGCCGACGGGCTGACCCGGGTCCGCAACGTCGGCCACGTCCGCCACAAGGAGACCGATCGGATCGCCGCCCTCGCCGCCGAGCTCCGCAAGTTCGGCGCGATCGTCGAAGAGCAGCGCGACGGCCTGATCCTCTTCCCGCCGGCCCGCGTCGCCACGCCCGCCCCAATCGCCACTTACGACGACCACCGGATGGCCATGTCGTTCGCCCTCGCCGGCCTCAAGGTCCCCGGCGTGACGATCCTCGACCCGGCTTGCGTCGCCAAGACCTATCCCGGATTCTGGGACGACCTCGCCCGCCTCGGCCCCGACCCGCAAGCCCACTGATCGGGATCACGCAAAAGAATGCACTCGGGAGCGAACCTCGATTCCGTTCCGAACCCCGCTTTCGAAATGCAGGACCCCGCCGCGAGGCGCGACGGGGTCCTGGATGTTCTGTCCGCTCAACCTCCGCTTACTTCTCGTTCATCACCTGCTTGGCGTATTCCATGACCTTGTGATACTTCTCGTAGTCCTTCTTCTCGC
>JAABUQ010000912.1_pt1 | contig 67187 bp, 64 predicted proteins | sample 5560001 | NCBI WGS metagenome assembly JAABUQ01 (sample SAMN10711888, study PRJNA513371) | rock metagenome | isolation source: Antarctica rocks | place: Antarctica: Victoria Land, Finger Mt nord | collected 2015-12-18
CGCCTGGCCCAGGACCTGCCCCCGGCCCACCCGGTCGGCGCCGAGGCCAGGACCAAGCTGGCGCAACTGATGCTCGACAACGACCACCCGGCCGACGCGGCCCGGTACATCGCCCCGCTGGCCGACGACCCGGACCGGGCCACCCCCAACGCCCTGGCCATCGGCATCGAGGCCCTGGTCCGCACCGGCCAGGTCGACGCGGCCGAGCGGAGGCTCGATCGCCTGGTCGCGGTCGAGCCCAAGTCGCCCAGGACCGACGCCTGCCGCGCCTGGGTCCTCGGCGGCCGAGGGAAGATGGCCGAGGCCGTCGCGATCGTCGAGGCCGGCGCGGTCGAGGCGCTGGCGAGCCCCACGGGCGACGGCCTGGCCCTGGCGTTCCGGACCCTCCTCGCTCGGCTCGGCCAGCCCGAGGCCGAGGTCCGGCTCGACAAGGCCATCGCCGACAAGTTCCCCAGGCTGGCCTACCTGTATGCCGAGGACCAGGCCAGGCGGGGTGCTTACGGCGAGGCCCTGTCGCTCTGCCGGACCGCCGCCGACGGCGGCTCGGCCACCGAGGCGGTCCGGGTCGCCACCTCGCTGGCCCTCGGCCGAGCCAACGATCCGGCGGTGCTCAAGCAAGTCGACGCGCTGCTCGGCTCGATCCTGCCGGGCTCGCCGAAGTCGACCGACCTGCTGATCATGGTCGCCACGATCCGCCACCTCGAAGGGCGGTACGACGACGAGATCGCCGCCTATCGCGAGGCCCTGGAGTCGAACCCGACGACCTATCGGTTCGAGAACAACATGGCCTGGACCCTCTCCGAAGGGCTCAAGCGGCCCGACGAGGCCCTCGCCCGGGTCGACGACGCGATCCGCCGCGACGGGAAGAACCCCGCCTACCTCGACACCCGGGGGGTGATCCTGTCCCGGCTCGGCCGCCACGACCAGGCGATCGCCGACCTCGAAGCCTCGGCCGCCGCCGCCCCCGGCGCGGCCACCTACTTCCACCTCGCCCGGGCCTACCTCAAGGCCGGCAAGCCGGCCGAATCGCGGCGGTATCGCGACCTCGCGGTCGGGGCGAAGTTTGACCGCAAGACGCTCGACGCGACCGACCGCACCGACCTCGACGAGGTCATGGGCGGTTCTTGACCCGAGGGCAAATCAGTCGTCGATGATGAATGGATCGGGACGTTGGACCGGGTGGCAGGGGTAAGCGGAGCTTACCCCGGTCCTCCGCCAGCGCGCCTCGAAGCCCGGGGTAAGCTCCGCTTACCCCTGCCACCCGGAGGGTTCGCTCCAGGATGAGGAACCGACCCGTCCCGCTCGCGATCGCTCAAGTCAAGCCTGGCGGGCGGAGTTCGCTTCGCCCGCCACCTTGCGGATCATGGCGTCGAGCTTGGTGAAGTCGAGCGGCTTGATGAGGTGGGCGACGAAGCCCGCCTCGCGGCTCTTGTGGACGTCGTCGTCCATCCCGTAGCCGGTCAGGGCGATCGCGGGCACGTCTCGTTGGCGGTGGATGCTCCGGATCAGGTCGAGCCCCGAGCCGTCGGGCAGGCCGATGTCGCTGACGACCATGTCGTAATCGCGGTCGGGGACGGCCAGGGCCGAGGCGACGGTGTTGGCCGTGATCACGCCGTAGCCGTTGCCCCTGAGCAGCTTGGCCATGACCCGCGAGGTCATCACGTCGTCCTCGACCAGGAGGATGTGCAGGTCCAGCTCGGCGGGGCTGGGCTCCCTCGGCCGGTCGAAGTGCGGCGCGGGAATCCGCTCGTCGGCCGGGATCACGGCGACCGTCGGCAGGGTGAGCCGGAAGGTCGTCCCCCGGCCGCGCCCTTCGCTGGAGGCTTCGAGCTGGCCGCGGTGCCCCTCGACGATCGACCGGCTGATGGCCAGGCCGAGGCCGAGCCCGCCGAACTGGCGGGTGATCGCGTCCTCGCCCTGCTCGAAGGCGTTGAAGATGTTCGGGAGGTGCTCGGCGGCGATCCCGATCCCGGTATCGCGGACCTCGATCGTCAGGTCGTCGCCCCGTCTCCTGGTCCGGATCCCGATCCGCCCCCCCTGGGGCGTGAACTTGATCGCGTTCTTGATCAGGTTCCAGAGCACCTGCTGGAACCGCGCCGGGTCGGCGTCGACGTGGTGCCGGGGCGCGGAGAGGTCGACGCCCACCGAGAGCTTCTTGGCCTCGGCGTCCGCCCGGCAGATCTCGACGGCCCGGGCGATCTGGACGTGGGCGTCGATCACCTCGAAGTGGAAGGGCATCTTGCCCCGGACGATCCGCATCACGTCGAGCAGGTCGTCGATCAGGCGGGCCTCGAGCTCCAGGTTCTGGCGGATGAAGTCGAAGGTGGGCTGGAGGTGGTCGGGGACGCTCGGGTCGTCCTTGGCGGCGGAGGCGGCCAGGAGGATCGGCGTCAGCGGGGTCCTCAGCTCGTGGCTGAGCATCGCCAGGAACTGGTCCTTGGCCCGGCTGGCGGTCTCGGCCAGCTGGTTGGCGTGCTTCAGCTCCTGCTCGGACCGCTTCTTGTCGTCGATGTCGGTGCTGGTGCCGAACCACTTGTAGAAGCGGCCTTCGAGGTCGCGGACCAGCTCGGCCCTGGCCAGGAACCAGCGGTAGCCGCCGCCCTCGGCCCGGCGGAGCCGATACTCCACGTCGAGCACCGCGCCCGAGGCGACCGATCGCGACCAGAGGTCGGCGGCCCGATCGAGGTCGTCGGGGTGGATGGCCGACCACCATCCCCGGCCCACGCTCTCCTCGACCGATAGGCCGGTGTAGTCGAACCAGCGGATGTTGAAGTACTCGACGTGGCCGTCGGGCCGGGCGGCCCAGACGATCTGGGGGATCGCCTCGGCCAGCAGGGTGACGCCGGCGAGCTTGGTCTCCGACTCCGCGAGCCTCTTGCGGGTCCGGACCTGGGTCATCACCCGGTCGACCGCCCGGCTCAGGTCGTCGAGGAAGTCGGGCGTCTTGGGGACGAAGTCGCGGAGCCCGCAACGCATGGCGCGGAGCAAGATCCGCTCGTCGCTGAGGCCGGTGACGAGGATCGCCGGAGTATCGCACCCTTCGGCCCGGAGCTGCTCGTAGAAGTCGAGCCCGGAAATCTCGCCTTCGAGGTTCTGGTCGAGCACGATCAGGTCGAACCCGTCCCGGGAGATCGCCAGCCGGCCGGCCTCGACGCCCTCGACGATCGTGGCGAGGTAGCCGGCCCGGCGCAGGTGCAGGCCCTCCAGGCGTGCGACGCCGGGGTCGTCCTCGATGATCAGGATCGTCTCGCGGCGACGATCGGGCGGGGCGTCGGCCCCCGCGTCATTAATGCGATCCGCCATTCCGGGGCACCTTGACGACCTGGAGGAACAGGCCAAGCCGATTGATCGCCTCGATGAACCCTTCGTACTCGACCGGCTTGGTCAGATAGACGCTGCAGCCCAGGTCATAGCACCGCTCGACCTCGCGGGGGTCGTCGGTGGTGGTCAGCATGATGACGGGGATCTTGGCGGTGCTCGGGTCGGCCTTGAGCTGGCGGAGGACCTCGATGCCGTCGACCTTGGGCATGTTGATGTCGAGCAGGAGCAGCGTGTAGTCGTTGAGCGTCCGGCCGGCGAAGTCCCCCACGCCGCGGATGTAGTCGAGGGCCTCCTGGCCGTCGCGGACATGGACCATGTCGTTGACGAAGCCGGCCCGCTTCAGGTTGCGCTGGACGAGGCTGGCGTGGCCGGCGTCGTCCTCGGCGATGATCAGGGTCATCGGTCCATTCTCCATGCGGGGCCCTCCGATCCGCTTGCCACCTCCAGGAGCTCCCGTTCGGCCTCGGCCGGGCGCGGCTCGGGGCCTCGGGCCGGCAGGGCGACGAAGAACGTGGTGCCCCGGCCGGCCTCGGACAGGAACCAGATCCGGCCTTCGTGCCGCTCGACGACCCGGCGGACCAGGGCCAGGCCGATCCCCTCGCCCTTGGCGATGTCGCCGTGGAGCCGCTGGAACGCGGTGAAGATCTTGTCGCGGTAGCGGTCGGGGATGCCCAGGCCGTTGTCCTCGACCGCGAAGACGACCATGCCCAGCTCCACCGCCAGGGGGGGGGCGGTGGCCGGGTCGAGCGAGACCGCCTTGACGACGACCCGGCCGGGCCGGTCGGGGTCGAGGTAGTTCAGGGCGTTGCCGATCAGGTTGGCGAAGACCTGCTCAACCGCCGTGGCGTCGGCGAAGGCCGGCGGGAGGTACTCGACCTCGACCGCGACTTTCTTGGAGCAGATCGTCCCGCGGAGGGCCGCGACCACCCGGGCCACGATCGGCCCGACCTCGACCTCCTGGCGACGGTACTCGACCCGCCCGGCCCTCGAGAGCCGGAGCAGCGCGTCGATGATCGCGCTGAGCCGGGTCACGGCCGACTGGATGAACCCGATCGACTCGGCCATCTCGGCGTCGAGCATCCCCCGGGCCTTCTGGCGGACGCCGTCGGGCACCCCCTCGGCGTCGACCAGCCGCTTGAGGTCGCCGCCGATCAGGCCCAGCTCCTTGCTGAACCCCTGGAGGTTGACCAGGGGGGAGCGGAGGTCGTGCGAGACGCTGTAGACGAACATGTCGTTCTCCTGGGCCTTCTCGCGGAGCTGGCCGACGACCTCGGCGAGCTCCTCGGCCCGGAGCCGGACGGTCTCGGCGTGCTCGCGCTCGGCCTCCGTGGCGACGGCGAGGGTCGACGCCATGTCGTGGAAGACCCGGTCGAGCCTGGCGATCTCGTCCCCCCCTTCGATCCGCGGCTTCAGTTCCTGGCCGTCGGCCAGGCGGTAGGCGTTCTCGGTCAGCCCGGCGATCCGGTCGCCGATGTTCCGGGCGAACAGCCGGGCCAGGGCGACCGAGGTCAGCAGCGAGAGGAGGATCCCGCCGGTCAGCGATCGGTCCAGCAGCCGGCCGGTCGCGGCGAGCTTCGCCTGGCGGTCGACGTACTGCCCGCGCTCGGCGGCGATGAACGCCTCGAAGTCCCGGTCCAGCTCGTCGAGGAGCCGGCCGCCGGCCCTCCGGCGCGACCGGGCCAGGTCCGGGGTCATCCGCCCCTCGGCGGTGATCGCCGCGCCCTCGGTCATGAAGGCGATGAAGCGGACCGCGAGGGCCTCGATCTGGATCGCCTTCCGCGTCTGCGAATCGTTGTCGGAGACCTGGCCTTTGAGCTCGGCGAGCCGCTCGCGAGCCTGGCCCGCGAGCCGGCCGAGCTGGTCCCGGAAGCCGGCATCGCCGGTGAAGACGTAACCCTGGATCGCGCCGTGGGCCGCCAGGAGGCGGGATCGGCACTGCTCGACGAGGGCGATGACTTCCTTGGTGTGGATCGTCCAGCTTTCGGCGTCCGCGGCGGCGTGCCGCATCCCCGCCACCAGGGCGATGAAGCCGAGCTGGAAGAGCAGGGGGATCGCGATCAGGATCATTCCCTTTTTGAGGATGCTGAATCGCTGGATGATGACCCTCCCGCCGGTCCAGAGTCCTTTCCAAACTAACCGCAAGCCGCCATACCTTAACCTAAGCCACGAACAACGCCCAGGCGACGAATTGGCATGCAGCCGAACCAGACGCGGCGAGGCGGAACGGATCGATGCGGCACGATGATTGCCCAGATCTCGGATCCGGGCAAGTCGGATTGACCGGTCCCGAGGACCCGATCGCCGCTCGAGCGACGCCGCGATGAAATTCGATTACGACCGCGACTTCTCGACGATCGATTTCCGGGCCCACCCCGAGCTGTACCAGATCGGGGTCGGCGAACAAGGGGTCTTCCGCGTCCAGCCGTACAAGGGGGAGATCCTGCCGCACTGGCGGTTCGCCACCCCCGACGACGCCCGGGAATCCTCGCGGGCGATCTTCGAGCTCTACCAGGGTTACAAGGCGGAGGCCGACTTCGTGGGCATGGACATGGCCCGCAAGTTCCTCCAGATGGGCTACACCCGGTCGCGACGCTACGCCAACCATCGTGGGGGGCGGAAGTTCGACAAGGCCACGGGCGCACCGACCGTCGAGCCGGGCGACCCGGCGAAGGCCGAGTCCGCATTAATCTTTCGCGAAGCGCTCGATCGGGTCAAGGACGATCCCGATTACCTCGCGCTCAAGGCCCGACACCGGGACCAGTTCGATCCGCCGACCCGCCGGGACCGCTGACCGTGCGCCGCCCATCTCGGGCCGATCAAGGGGGGTCGATCCCCTGCCGGGCCCGGACCTCCGTCGAGGACAGGTCGAGGCGGAAAGCATCCTCCGGGACCCCCCGGACGCAGCGGGCGAGGAAGCCCATCACGGCCGGCGGGTGCCCCTGCTCGCCGTCGATCCCGCGGAACCGGCCCGAGGCGTCGACCCGGCCGAAGGCGAGGAACCGGGCGCCGAGGGCTTCCAGCTCGGCGAGGACCGCATCCCGGGCGGCCGGTCCGCCGTAGAACCGGGGATCGATGATCCGGAGCGCCGTGTCGTGGCCCACGACGAAGGTGCAGCCGGGGAAGAGCCGGGCCTTGTCGAGGTAAGTCGGCGCATCCGTCAGGTGCAGCCTCGCCGCGACCCCGGCGAAGCCCCGGAGCCGGGCGGCGATGCTCAGGTAGTCGAGCGGCGGCTTTTCCGGGTGGAAGATCGACAGCTCGAAGTCGCAACGGGCCCCGACCAGCCCTTCGGCGACGGCGGCCATCCGCAGGTGCCCGTCGTGGAGCGGCCGGAAGCTCCCGGGCAGGATCAGCGTCGGCGGCTCGTCGCGATCCGGGCCGGGGCCCACGCCGGGGTCGAACACCGCCCGGCGCGATCGGCCTTCGAGCAGGGCGGGCAGACCGGCCACGCCGCACTCGGCGGCGTCGCCGACCTCGTCGACGATGGATGACCTGGCGAGGCACCGACCCTCGGCTTCGAACGCGATCCCGGCCTCGACCCCCTTCGCCCGGGCGACGAGGTCGAGGAGCAGGAGGGCGTTGATCCGCTCCTCCCAGGCTCGATCGGAGCCGGGCGGGAGCGTGACCGATCGCGAGAGGGTGATCGAGCCGGTCTGGAGCGCGGCGTGGACCTCGTGCGACCGGCCGGCCCGCTCGTCGGTGCCGCGCGAGAGCTTGGAGCTGGCGCCGAGGCCGAAGACCGAGCCCGGCGGCAGGTCGCCCCGGATCGTCAGCGCGTGGCGGTAGGCCGACATGGCGAGCGACCGGGCCGCCCTGGCATCGGCGATCGGGCCGGGGTCGAAGCCGAGGATCGCGCGGAAGTCGTTGGCGTCGTAGGGGATTCGGCCGGCGAGCAGGGTGCGTGAGCCGCCTCCCCGGGCCAGGAGCATCGGGAACAGCTCGGTCCCGCCGCCGGTGACGTAGAAGACGCCCCGGGGGGCGTCTCCGGCGTTGATCCGGCCGGCGAGGTCGGCGGGGCTCGATTTCGAGCCGGGGTCGCGGCTCACTTCGCCTTGGGGCCGAGGTCTTCCTGGATCAGGTCGAAGAAGTCGTCATCGTTGGTCGCCGCGGCGGCCAGGGGGGGGGCGGCGGGAAGGGCTTCGAGGATGGGATCGTCGAAGTCCCCTTGCGAGGCGGAGATCCGCTCGATCTCCGCGGGCGGCTTCGAGGGGCGGTAGGACTTGCGGGGGCCGTCGGTCTCGATCCCGGCCAGCTCCATCAGGGATTTCCGCTGGCGGGTCTCGACCATGTCCTCGTCCATCAGGGCCGCGGCGCCGACGACGCTGGAGGGGCCGGCGGGCTCGTAGTCGATCGTGAAATAGCGCCCGGCGATGCCGATCTGGACGTCGGGCAGGATGCTCTGCTCGGCGTTGATCTTCAGGTTGTTGATGATCGTGCCGTTGGTGCTGCCGAGGTCGCGGACGTGCCAGAGGCCGTTGAAGAACCGAAGCTCGCAGTGCTTGCCGGAGATGTTCTCGAATTCGAGGCAGACGTCGCACGAGGCCCGGCGGCCCACGACGATGGTCTCTTTGGTCAGGTTGACCGGGTCACCGCCGCCGATCGGCTTCAACACGCCCAGAACTTTCGGCTGGTTCGGCATCAGCGAGTCCTCCGAGGGGGGCCGGCGAGGATGGGGACGGGGCGAGTCGGGCGGCTCGTCCCGACGGGAGACCGGCCCCGCGTCACCCCGAAGATACCCGAGGTCTCGCGCAAGGCTCAAGCGACGACCGCCCGGGGTCCAGGCAGACCTTACGACGCCGAGGTCCTTCGGTGACGGGATCGGCCGGCGGCTCCCTTCGAAATTTGCTGGAGGCTGGAATGGCCCGGGGGGTTCGGATAGCCTGCCGGTTCCGAGTCGACGCTCCTCTCCCGACCCGTCACCTCGACCGAAGCCCCGTACCGGAGGTCCCCGATGAACTTCGACGCCTCGCGGCCCCTGTCCCGTCGCGACTTCCTGGCCGCCGGCGCGGCGGCCGCCTCGGCCCTCGCCCTCGGCGGTCGGACCGCTTTCGCCCGCCCCCGCCTCGAAGGCGATTACGGCCCGTTCAAGATGGGCCTCCAGAGCTACTCGCTCCGCCACTACAAGACCGAGGAGGCCCTGGAGAAGACGAAGGAGCTGGGCCTGCACTACTGGGAGTCCTACAGCGCCCACACCCGGCCCGACCCCGCCCGCGCCGCCGACTACAAGAGCCTGGCCGCCGCCTCGGGCGTGCAGGTCATCGGCTTCGGCGTCTCCGGCTTCACCAAGGACCACGAGGCCAACCGCAAGTACTTCGAGTTCGGCCGGGCGATGGGCGTGGGCTACCTCTCGGCCGACCCGACGACCGACGCCTTCGACAGCCTCGACAAGCTGACCGAGGAGTACGGCATCCCGATCGGCATCCACCCGCACGGGCCCGGCAGCCGGTGGGAGAAGATCGACCAGATCGCCGCCGCGATCAAGGGGCACAGCGACAAGATCGGCATCTGCAACGACACCGGGCACCTGCTCCGCTCCAAGGAAGACCCGATCCGCGCCGTCGAGGTGTTCGGCAAGCGGACCTACGGCGTCCACCTCAAGGACGTCAAGGACGCCAGGACGTTCACGATCCTCGGCGAGGGGGACCTCAAGCTCGACCAGTTCCTCGACGCGCTGGCCAAGATCAACTATTCGTACGGCCTCGCCCTCGAATACGAGGAGAACGAGAATGACCCGATCGCCGACATCCGCAAGTGCCTCGGCGCCGTCAAGCAGGCGTTGAAGTAAGCCGGACCGGCCTCGCCTCGAAGGAGCACGACGCTCGATGAACCGATCGCTCGCGGCGGTGGCGGTGGTCCTGACCCTCGGAATCCTCCCGCAGCGAGCGATCGGCGACGACCCGCCCCCGGCCGGACCCTCGATCCGGGCCCGGCTGGCCCACCCCGACCGCCAGCTCCGCGAGCTGATCGCCCTGTTCCGGGGGTCGAAGGCCGAGCACCCCGCCGCCGCGTTGGCGGCCTGGAAGCGGGCCAGCGCCGAGCCGACCCGCCTGGGCAAGCCGCTCGAAGCGGTGATCGCCGCCCTCAACCCGTCGATGGTCGCCGAGCTGCGGACCCTCGACGACGCCCAAATCGCATTCCGCTTCGATCAAGAGGCGAGCCGGACCGCCTGGAGGGCGTTCCTCCCGCACGACGACGGGACCTTCGCCGCCCTCGCCTCGGCCCTGGCCCTGAGCGGCGGCGCGGCCGAAGGGCCGATGGGCGAGATCCCCGTCGACCGCCTCGGCCCCCCCGGATCGCCGCTGATGGGCCGCGGGCCCGGGGCCCTCCTGATCGCCCCCGACCGGGCCGGCCTGGCCCTGGCGGGACGCGACGCCGCGCGAGTCCCCGTCCCCACCGCGGCCCACGGGATCTCGGTGCTGGCCGAGCCCGGGGCCCTCGGGGAATGGAAAGCGGCGAAGTCGCTGACCGCCCGCCGCGTCGGCGAGGCGTTCGGAGGGGCCCAGGCCTCGCCCCGGATCGAGGCTTCGGCCACGCTCGGCGATGCGACTTTCTCCGCTTCGCTGCTGGCGACCTTCGACCGGCCGGTCGCGTCGGGCGCGACGGTCGAGGCCGGATGGCTCGACTGGACCCCGCGCGATCGGGCCTCCGTCGCCTTCGCCCTGGCGATCGAGCCGGGAGGGGCGGGGTGGGACTCGGCCTTCGCCCTGCTCGACCGGTTCGACCGCGCCGACCCCGCCCGCGCGGGCGTCGCCCCGTCGCGACTCCGCCTCGGCCTTGCGGCCAGGGCGGCGGGCGTCCGGCTCGAAGCCGACCTGATCCCCCACCTCAAGGGGGTCTCGGGCTGGCTGGCCCTCGGCGGGCCGAAAGGAAAAGACGCCGGCCTGGTGGCCCTCCACCTCGACGACGAGGCGGTCGCGGCCCGGGTGACCGAGCGGGCCAGGCCGGCCGAAGCCGCCGGCAAGCGGCCCGCCTACGACCTGGCCCGGGAAGGCTCGACCCTCCTGATCGCCTGGGGCCCGAGCGCCCTCGAAGACGCCCGCAAGGCCCGCTCCGCGCCCGATCGCTCGGCCTGGCCGACGTCGGAGCCGCCCTCGGCCTTCGTGGCCTCGATCTGGCCGGGTCGCCTGCCCGGGCTGGCCCCCGAAGGCTCGCCGCTGGCCCTGAGCCTGCTCGAAGCCCGACCGATCTCGGGGTTCGGGACCTGGCAGGGGACCAACGCGATCCGGTTCGAGGCCCGCTGGCCCGCGCTCGACGGCTTGGTCCGCCGGTTCCTGGATCGGATCCCGCTCAATCCCCCGCCCGATCGGTAGGTCAATCAAACCGCACCGATACTTGTCAACTTCAGGCAAGCCCGGCCCGCCCTTTGCTCAATTTGACAGCCTCTCGTTCCGTCGAGGCGGTGCGATCGTTCGCCCTGGCCGCTCGGACCCCTCCCTTCCGCGAAGGATGGCAAGATGAACCGATTCTCCCTGAAGCGCATCGCCCTGGCCGCCATGTCGCTCGTCGTCTCCGTCGCCCTGGTCGGCTGCGAGCAGAAGGGCCCGATGGAGAAGGCCGGCGAGAACGTCGACAACGCGGGCAAGAACGTCCGAGATGCCGTCAGCCCCCCCAAGGGTCCGATCGAAGATGCCGGCCGGAAGGTTGACAAGGCCGTCGACGGCCGTTGATCGCCGATCGCGCATACAAGCCAACGGCCGCCGATCCCCCGATCGGCGGCCGTCACTTCTTTCTCTACTTCTTCAACCATCCCCCATCTCATGCGGCTCATCGACCTCCACGTCGACTGGCTCCTCCAGTACGCACCCGAGTCGTCCGTCTTCCCCGCCGAGCATTATCCGGGAGTCTCGGCCCAGCTCGGCCAGGCCGAAGCTTACCTCCAGTCGGCCCATGCGGCGATCGTGGCTTGTTATCGCTCGACCGAGGATTGGGCGACCCGGGCCGACCCCTGGGCCGCCCTCGGCGAGCTGATCGCCCGGGTCGAGGCCGAATTCTCCGGCCGGCTCCTGATCGGTCCCGACGACCTCGACCGCTGGCTCGACGACCCCGACGGGCTCTGCTGGGGCGTGCTCGGCATCGAAGGGTTCGACTCGTTGATCCGGACCCCGGCCGACCTGGCCTACCTCCCCCGGCTCTTCGAGCGTGGGGTCAGGCTGTTCCAGCCGGTGTACGCGCCGACGTCGCTCCTGGGAGGCTCGTCGGTCCCGGGCGATGACCGGACGTTGACCGGCCTCGGGCGGGATTTCCTCGAAACGCTGCTCGCCGCCGTCCCCGAAGGCCCCGGACCCCGGCCGCTCCTCGACCTCGCGCACCTCAACCCCGCCACCGCGTCGGACGTCCTCGACTGGTTCGAGGCCGGGGCCGGGCGAGCCCGCCGGCTGTTGCCGATCTACAGCCACGGCGCGCCGGCCCGCGATGATTTCGCGACCCCTCGGGCCATCACGCCGGACAACCTCGCCCGGCTCAGGGCCCTCGGCGGCTTCGTCGGCCTCGGCGTCTCCCCGCCGTTCTTCCGCCATCCCGACCAGATCCGGGCCGCCGTCGAGGCCGTAGCCCGCATCCCCTTCCTCGGCCGCGAAGGGGTCGATGGGATCGCGATCGGCACCGACTTCCTGGGCGTCAGCCGGACCCTGCCCGGCCTGGCGAACGCGCCCGAGGTCCTCGCCTGGATCGGGGCGAGCTTCGACATAGCGACCGCCTCGGCCATCGCCCGGGACAATGCCTTGGGTTTGCTTCGCGAAGTGGCCGGGGGCGGTCGGGCCTATTGAGCGTCTGCCCGATGGCATCTGCCGAATTGGCAGCCGGGATCGGGGTCCGGCCGCGATCGGCAGCCATCGCGGACCAGTCCGGCGAGGCGGTCACGTCGTAAGTGGTTCTGATCAAGATGCTTGCGACGGCCAGATGGTCGAGGCATGGTGCTTGCATACGGGATGGAGCGTGGCGGGGGGCCCGGTTCGACGGACCGGCGCCCCTTCGGCGTCAACGATCCATCGAAGGCGAGGTTAGAGATGAACTTGAAGCCGCTGGGCGATCGCGTGGTGGTGGAGCGGGAAGAGGCCAAGTCGACGACCGCGGGCGGGATCGTGCTGCCCGACACGGCCAAGGACAAGCCGCAGAAGGGCAAGGTCCTGGCCATCGGCGACGGCCGGATCACCAAGGACGGCAAGAAGCGCGAGCTCCAGGTCAAGGTGGGCGACAGCGTCCTCTTCACCTCCTACGCCGGCGACGAATTCAAGCTCGAAGGGGACAAGAAGGTCCTCCTGATGCGCGAAGACGACATCCTCGCCGTCATCGACTGAACCCCGCTCGACCGACCGGGCCGAGACATCGCCCGGGACCCATCCGACCCGATCTTCGATCCTTTCCCAACGGAGCGTAAAGTCATCCATGGCCGCGAAGATGATCGCGTTTGATCAGGAAGCCCGCCAGGCGATGCAGCGCGGCGTGAGCAAGTTGGCCCGCGCCGTCAAGGTGACGCTCGGCCCCCGCGGCCGCAACGTCATCATCCAGAAGTCGTTCGGCTCGCCCACGGTGACCAAGGACGGCGTCACCGTCGCCAAGGAAGTCGAGCTGGAAGACAAGTACGAGGACATGGGCGCCAAGATGGTCAAGGAGGTCGCCAGCAAGACCTCCGACATCGCCGGCGACGGCACCACGACCGCCACGGTGATGGCCGAGGCGATCTACAACGAGGGCCTCCGGGCCGTCGTCGCCGGCGTCAACCCGATGATGATGAAGCGAGGGATGGACAAGGCCGTCGCCGACATCGTCGAGCAGCTCAAGGCGATGAGCACCAAGATCTCCGACAAGAAGGAGACCGAGCAGGTCGCCACCGTCGCCTCGAACTTCGACACCGAAGTCGGCAAGATGATCGCCGAGGCGACCGAGAAGGTCGGCAAGGACGGCGTGATCACGGTCGAGGAGGGGAAGGCCCTCAAGACCGAGGTCGAGTGGGTCGAGGGGATGCAGTTCGACCGGGGCTACCTGTCCCCCTACTTCGTCACCAACCCGACGGCGATGGAGGCGGTCCTCGAAGACGCCTACATCCTGATCTACGAGAAGAAGATCTCGTCGGTCAAGGACCTCGTCCCGGTCCTGGAGAAGGTGGCGCAGACCGGCAAGCCGCTCCTGATCATCGCCGAGGACATCGACGGCGAGGCCCTGGCCACCCTGGTCATCAACAAGCTTCGCGGCACCTTCCGCTGCGCCGCGGTGAAGGCCCCCGGCTACGGCGACCGCCGCAAGGCGATGCTCGAAGATATCGCCGTGCTCGCCGGCGGCAAGCCGATCTTCGAGGCGCTGGGGATCGACCTCGAGAACGTCGCCCTGGCCGACCTCGGCCACGCCAAGAAGATCCAGGTCGACAAGGACAACACGACGATCATCGAGGGGGCCGGCAAGGCCGACGCGATCAAGGGCCGGATCGAGGCGATCCGCCGCGAGATCGGCGACACCAAGAGCGACTACGACCGCGAGAAGCTCGAAGAGCGGCTCGCCAAGCTCGCCGGCGGCGTCGCCAAGATCAACGTCGGGGCCGCGACCGAGTCCGAGATGAAGGAGAAGAAGGCGCGGGTCGAGGACGCGCTGCACGCCACCCGAGCCGCGCTGGAGGAGGGCATCCTCCCCGGCGGCGGCGTCGCCCTGCTCCGGGCCTCCCGCCACGTCAAGCCGACCGGCCTGAGCCACGACGAGGAGGCCGGCTACCAGATCATCGTCCGGGCCTGCACCGCGCCGATCCACCAGATCGCCGAGAACGCCGGCCAGGACGGCGGCGTGGTCGTCTCCAAGGTCGGCGAAGGCACCGGCAACTTCGGCTACGACGCGCTCAACGACACCTACGTCGACATGGTCAAGTCGGGGATCATCGACCCGACCAAGGTGACCCGCTCGGCCCTCCAGAACGCCGCCAGCGTCAGCATCCTCCTGCTGACCTCCGACGCCCTGATCGCCGACGCCCCCAAGGGCGACGAGAAGCCCGCCGGCGGCAACGGCCATGGTGGCTACGACGACATGTATTGATCCAAAGAGTTCGATTCATGCCATGCGAAGGGCGGCGGAGCGATCCGCCGCCCTTTTTCGTTGACGGCGACGATTCGACCGTGATATTTTTCCCATCGCGGAAATTCTGAAATTCAACTGTTCGGAGCCCCAAATGGCATCCACCAAGCCGAGCGGGGGTCGCCCCTTCTCGAAAACGGGCCTGATCCGTGGTCGAGAATCGGAGGGTCGCAAGGCCATCCTCGTCAGCAAGCGCCACAATACCCGGGTCGCCCCGATCGGTCCGGACGGCCTGACGACCGACGGCGGGGAGAAGGTCCCGACGGCCGACGTCCTCGACATCCAGCCCACCGTCGAGCCGGAGTCAAACCCCGAGGGCGCGGTCCCGGGCGTCATGGGTGAGCGGGGCACGGTCACGATCCCCTCCGAGATCCGCCGGAGGCTCCGCCTCCAGGCAGGTTCGCCGATCCGGATCGCGGTGCTCGGCGAAGTGATCCTGATCGAGCCGGCGGAGATCAGGCCGAGGGCCTCGGCGCCTTCGCCGACCCTCGACTCGCTCCTGGCGGGAGTCACCCCGGAGAACATCCACACCGAAGTCGCCTTCGGACCTCCCGTCGGCGGGGAGTTGTTGTGAATCGCGGCGGCTACCGGCCGGATCGGGGTGATCTGATCTGGATCACCCTGGACCCTCGGGCCGGCCACGAGCAGGCGGGACGACGACCGGCGGTCGTCCTTTCGCCGATCTCGTATAACAGCCGAGTCGGATTGGCGATCCTTTGCCCGATCACCAGTCGAATCAAAGGCTATCCATTCGAGGTCGAGATCCCTCCCGGGCTGGCCGTCGGCGGGGTGGTGCTCGCCGATCAGTTCAAGAGCCTCGACTGGTCGGCTCGCAACGCTCAATTCATCGATCGGCTGCCCGGCCCTATCGTCGTCCGGATTTTGGAAACCGCGTCGACCCTATTGTCATAGTCCCATTTTCGGCCCGACCGCGCGAAGGCGAAGGGTCCGGCAACGTCCCGAGCAAGGTCACCCGCTCGGCCCTCCAGAACGCCGCCAGCGTCAGCATCCTACGGCTGACCTCCGACGCCCCCAAGGGCGACGAGAAGCCCGCCGGCGGCAACGGCCATGGTGGCTACGACGATATGTATTGATCTTAATCGATCCTTGCGATCATCGAGGGGCGACGGGAGATCCGTCGCCCTTTTTTCGTTGACATGGCGAGCGAATTTGGTCGAAATGCTCCAGCGGGAGTCTTTCCAAGGTAGGGAGTCGGAGCTCGACATGGCGCAGATCAGGGCGAGCGGTCGCCGAACTTATTCGAAAACGGGCCTGATCCGAGGTCGCGAGCACGAAGGACGGAAAGCAATCCTCGCCAGCCGGACGGTGAACTCGCGGATCGCCCCGCTCGGCCCCGACGGGCTCGCGGCGGGCGACTCGGAGATCGTCTGGACGTCGGACATCCTCGACGTCCAGCCGGTGTCGGAGGCCGAGGGCGACCCGGAGGCCCCGGTCACGGGGATCATGGGCGATCGCGGCACGCTAGCGATCCCCCACCCGATCCGCCGGCACCACCGCCTCCACGCGGGGTCGCCGGTCCTGATCACGATGCAAGGGGACGCCATCCTGATCCAGCCCGCCGAGATCCGGCCGAGGGCGAACTCGGCGGCCCCCTCGCTCGAAGCCTTCCTGGCCAACGTCACCACGAAGGACCTGCACGGCGGGGCCGACCCCGGCAACCCCGGCGGCGGTTGATCGCCCTGGCCCCGGGCCCCGGATCGGTCGGGATCATCCCCCGACCGGCCGACGCGACGCCCGCTCATCCCTTGCGGAGCTGGTCGGCTCGGGCGGCGAGCTTGAGGGCGGCGGTCTGGAACAGCCCCCGCGCGTTGGGCCCGGCGTCGCCGTAGGCCTCGCCGAAGCCTTCGGCCTGGGTCCAGGCGATGACCTCGTTGACCTGGTTGGTCATCAGCCCGAGCATCTCGTCGATCGTCGGGGCGGCCGTCGCCACGGGGGGGGCGAGGGCGACGGCCTTGGCCGAGGCGTCGTCCCAGGGGGCGGAGGGGACTTCGCCGGCGTAACCCGGGCGATCAACGGGAGGCATCGGCGTCGTCGCGTCGTCCCAGGGGGCGGGGTCGGACTCGCGGCCCCCTCGGTCGCGGGGGTCGTCCTGCTGGGCGATCGGCCGGCCGCCGGGGAGGTGCTCGTTGGGGTCCTTGGGCAGCCCGGCGGACGGGTAGGTCTTGCCGTCGGCACCGACCCGAGTCGCCGACGCGGGGAGCTGGCCCCCCTCGACGAGCTGCTTGCGGACCCGGGCGATCAGGTCCCGGCCGACGCCCAGTTCCTCGGCGAGCCGGCGGTCGGACCAGTCGTGGTGGAGCCGAAGCTTGACCTCGACGGCCCGCCGGCGCTCGGCCCGGGACAGGGGGAGGCCGTGGAACTGGTTGACGCCCGACACGTAGTCGAGGGCGTCGGCGAAGGTCCCTTCGCGGACCTCGGCGGGGATCGTCCGGCGATTGAGCTTGATCGCCGAGGCGTGGCGGTGGAACCCGTCGGCCAGGAGCCAGCGGCCGTCGACCTCGAAAACGGTCACCGGCGGCATCCGGTCCCAGGCCTCGGCATAACGCTCGACGGTGAAGTCGTCGAGCCGGTCGCGAAGGTTCAGGTTGGGGTCGAGGACCAGGTCATCGACCGCCACGTCGCGAATATCCATCCTCGCCTCCCGCCCCTCCGGCATCCATCGCCCCACGTCCTTGAGCCAGGATCGACACGTCGGGAGCGAGACTCCAACCGGTGGCGGATGAGAGGCCCCTCCCGTTAGACTGTCCCGCCGACGACCGTTACCACCGCGACGACCCGAACCGGCCCGACCATGCGAATCCTCATCACCGGCGCCAGCGGCCAGCTCGGGGCCTACCTCATCGCCGAGGCGATCGACCGAGGGCACGAGCCGATCCCCTGGAGCGGCTCCGACGCCGGCACACGGTCCGGCGTCCCCCTGGTCCCCGTCGACCTGACCGATCGAGGGGCCACGGAGAGGGCGCTGGACGAGTCCAGGCCCGATCTCATGATCCACGCGGCGGCCCTCAGCTCGGCCGACGCGGTCCGGCTCGACCCGGCGCGGGCCCGCCAGGTCAACGTCGAGGCGACCCGGGCCCTGGCCGAGTGGTCCGCTCGCCACGACCGGCGGATGATCTTCACATCGACCGACCTCGTGTTCGACGGCTCGAAGCCCTGGAACCGCGAGGACGACGAGGCGAGGCCCTTGCTCGGATATGGGCGGACCAAGCTCGACGCCGAGGCCGCGGTCCTGGCCTCGCCGCTCGGCCTCGTCGCCCGCCTGCCGCTGCTGTACGGGGTGTCGAAGTCGGGCCGAGAGGACTTCTTCTCGAAGGCCATCGCGGCCTTGCGAGGGGGCGAGCCCCGGGCGTTCTTCGTCGACGAGTATCGGACCCCGCTCGCCTACGCGACGGCCGCGAACCTCCTGATCCGGTTGGGGGAGGTCGAGGCGTCGGGCTTGATCCACGTCGCCGGGGCGGAGCGGGTCAGCCGGTTCGAGTTGATGCTCCGGTCGGCGACGGCCCTCGGGCTGGACCCCGGGCTGGTCCGCGAAGGCCGGCTGGCCGAGGTGGACCTGCCCGAACCCCGGCCGGCCGATGTCTCGCTCGCGACCGATCGACTGGCGGCGATCCTCCCCGACGCCGACCGGCCGACGATCGAGGAGTCGCTCCGGGTCGGTGTCTGAAGCCTCAGGGACCGGTATAGGGTTCGGGCTTCATCGCCTCGAACTCCGGGGTTTGGGCGGGGTTGATCCTCTGGCCGACGTTCTTGCCCAGCGGCGAGGCCTCCTCGATCACCTTGTTCATCTGGGCCGAGGCCAGCAGCACGAGGGCCGAGATCCAGAACCAGAACAGCAGGACCATCACCCCTCCCAGCGGGCCATAGGTCTTGTCGTAATTGGCGAAGTTGTGGACGTAGACCCGGAACAGCAAGGTCACGCCGATGAACAGGCAGGTGCCCAGGAGGCTGCCCGGGGTGATCCATTCCCAGCTCGTGTGGGCGTCGGGCGCGACGTAGATCGTCAGGCCGAAGCTGATCAGGACCATGAAGAAGACCGACGCATAGAGCGCGATCGTGGCCAGGACCGACCCGGTCGCCCCGAGGTGGAGCTTCGAGAACAGGTATTGCGAGGCCACGATCGCCACGAGCGAGGCGATCAGGATGCCCGCCTGGACGATCGTCATGGCGATGGCCAGGAGCCGGAGCTTGATGAATCCCCGACGCTCCTTGACCCCGTAGATCCGGTTCATCGCGTCGATGACCGCGAGGAAGATGCTCGACGAGAGCCAGAGCGTGATCAAAATGCCGAACGAGATGATCCCGACCGGCGGCTCATGCTGGAGGTGGACGATCTCGGCCTCGATCTGCTTCGACGCCTCGGGGGGGAGGGCCTCGTCCAAGGTGCTCCGGAACTGCTCCAGGGTCTGGTCGCCGATCCCCCGGCTCACCCCCGCCACGCCGCTGAGGTCGGGCAGGAGCTGGACGGCCAGGGTCAAGATCAGCCCGATGAACGGCACCAGGGCGAGCATCGCATAGAACGCGACACCGGCGGCCCGGGTCTGGATCTCGTGATCGTCGATCGACCTCCAGGTCCGCTTGGCCAGTTCGACCGGCGTCAGACCACCAAAGGCGAAGGCTTGACGGAGCTGGGTCGGTGGGAACATGGAAACTGGTCCTTGGAATCGAGGCGGTCGGGGCGAGCACGAAGCGGGCCCGATGGGGGCGGGCCAAGATCGGCACGCCCGGACATCGAGGGGCGGGCACAACTCGCTTGCATGGCTCATACCGATGGCACGGCGTTCGCCCACTCGCCCGGTCATGCCGCCCTCTTGATCGACCCGACTCGAACATCCCGGAAGGCCAGCCATGAATCCCATCTCGTACGTGATCGAGAAGATCGAGGAATTGATCGGCCACACCCCGCACCCCGCGATCGTGGCGGTGCCGCTGGGCGCGTGGACCGTCAGCAACGTCTGCGACGGGATCGCCGCGACGACCGGGTCGCGCGAGTTCGACGACGCCGCGCGGATCAGCATGGGGATCGGCCTGGTCGGGGCCGTCGGCGCCGCGCTCACGGGCTTCCACGACTACGCCAAGATCCCCCGCGACCGGCCAAGCCACGAGGTCGCCACCACCCACGGCCTGGGCAACGCCCTGGCCACGACCCTGATGACGGCCAGCTACGTGCTCCGGACGATCGACCACGAGCGGGGGAATCGTCCCGGCGTCGCCACCCGGCTCCTGGCCCTCTCGGCGGGCGGCCTGAGCGTGTACACGGGATGGCTCGGCGGCAAGCTCGTCGAGGAGATGGGCGAAGGGGTCAACCCGATGTACGGCCGGGTGGGAGTCCAGGAGCACAGGCGGATGGAAGCCCAGGAGTCGGCCTCCCTCTGACCGGCGTCGGGATCAGCCGAGCCGGGCGGCGATCCAGCGGGCCACCTCGGCCAGGACGGCCTCGCGGCCGACCTCGTTGAGCGGCTCGTGGCGCATCCCGGCTTGCTCCCGCGAGGTCTTGTCCCCGGAGCCGAGCGCGTCGAACAGGAGCCGGCCGGCGGCGGGGTCGACCAGCGGGTCGGCCCCTCCGAGGATCACCAGGGTCGGCACGCGGATCGACCCGGCCCCGGCGAGGGCCTCGGGCCCGGCCCGGAGCATCCCGAAGAAGTAGGGGGGGCTGATCCGCGAGTGCCGGAGCGGGTCGGCCCGGAAGCCGGCCCGGGCGGCCGGGTCGCTGCTCAGGTGATCGGCGGGGACCCCTGCGTCGAGGGTGATGCCGGGGGCCAGCTTGTCCAGGACCTCGCCCACGGCCCGCTTCCAGGTTGGCACCCTGGCGAGCAGGCGGATCAGCGGGTTTGAGAGGATCAGCCCGTCCAGGCCAAGAGCCTCGCCCCGGATCAACATCCGAAGCGCGACGAGGCCGCCGTTGGAGTGGCCGAGCACGAACCGGGGCAGGCCCGGGAGATGGCCCGAGGCCCAGTCGAGGGCGGCCCCGAGGTCGAGGAGCAGGTCGTCGTAATGGCGGACGACCCCTCGCTTGCCGCCGCTCCGCCCGTGGCCGCGGAAGTCGAAGGCGAGGACGTCGACCCCTGGGTCGTCGACGAGCCACCGGGCCAGGGGCTCGTAGCAGCCCCCATGCTCGCCGAAGCCGTGGGCGACGACCAGGGTCGCCCGAGGGGTGGGAGCCTCCCAGAGCCGGGCGGCGAGTGTCATGCCGTCCTCGGGCTTCAGCTCGACATCACGCTGGCCGGGCTGGGCGTCGCGCGTCGCCATCAGGCGGGCTTGCGCCAGGCCCAGGTCCAGTGACGGTCGGAGGTCATGGCGACGTCGCCCGGGTCGAGGCCCAGCCCTCGGACCATCGCCCGGACCTCGTCGAGGGTGAGCGAGGCGTGGAGCGAGTCGCGGAACAAGGCCCGCGCGGCGGGCGGCTCGCCCGAGGCGTGCTGGGCAACGAGGGCGTCGAGGTCGCCCGAGTCGCCCGGCCTGGCCAGGTCGCGGATGAACAGGGTCCCGCCCGGGGCGACCAGCCGGGCCATCTCGGCGAGGGCGGGCGAGGGGTCGGGGATGTGGTGGACGATCGTGTTGGAGAGGACCGCGACGAACCGGCCGTCGGGGAACGGGAGGTTCTTGGCATCCCCCCGGGCGAACCGGATCCGGTCGGTCAGCTCCGCCTCGGCGACGTTCCTCCGGGCCAGTTCGAGCATCGGGCCGGCGAGGTCGACGCCCAGGACCCGGACGTGCCGCTCGGCCCGGCAGAGGGCGATCGGCTGCCGGGCGGGGCCGGTGCCGACGTCGAGGATCTCGCCCCCTCGGCCTTCGCCGTGGACCGCGAGGAAGTCGGCGATGAACCGGGCGTTGACGGCCGAGTGGTCCATCGCGTCGTACTCGCGAGCCTCCTCGGGCTTGTCCATCACCTCGGCTTCGAGAACTCGGGCCAACACGTCGGCAGATCCTCCCCGGGGCGGCTCACCTCCGGCGATCGACCGGATCGCCCGCCGCACTCTACATGAATTCGACACCGGAAGCGATCCCCTTCGGGACGCGCCGCCGGCCCCCTTGCTCACATGTCGCGGATGAACTCGGCGGCGTAGGAGCGGACCTGGCGGCCGTTGAGGATGTGGAACCGGCGGAGCCGCTCGACGAGCTGGCCGCCGAACCGGCCCAGCGGGAGGTGGACGATCTTCTTGCCCATGCGGCGGGCCAGCTTCCGCCAACTCGCCTCGGGCGGCCTGGGGCTGACGACGGCGACGTGCCGCTCCTTGCTGTGGAGGAACGCGCCGGCGAGCAGGCGCTCTTCGAGCGTGGTGGCGAAGTCGAGCCGGGGGTCGTCCCAGAGGTCGGGGATCGGCCGGGGCGGGAAGAGGAACATCGCCCCGCCGTATTCCGCCTGGGCGATCCCCGGGCCGACGAAGTTCTTCATCGGGTCGGTGCCGAAGAAGGCGAGGGTGGACTCGCCGGCGTGCTCGGCGTACCAGGTGGCCCGGCTGGTGTAGACCTGGGGGTCGGCCGGGACGTCGAAGAGGAAGACGACGACCTCGATCGACCCCCGGCTCGGCGGCTGGACCTTCACGTAGAGGTCGCCGGTGTGCCAGTTCCGCAGGGTCTCGCGGATATCCAGCCCGTCCATCACGCTCGACGTGAACTTCTCCGACCGGGCCAGGTCGGCGCCCAGGATCGCCTTGGCCTGGTCGCGGACGTGCTGCTGGAACGACTCGATCCGGTCGTCCTCGGGCGGCCACGAGCACATCCCCAGCGGGTTCCACCGCTGCCGCCACTCTTTCTTGTCCCGCTCGGCCGGCCGGGTCCTGAGCCGGCACGACCGCCAGCTGATCGCCTGCCCCGGCAGCCGGCTGACCATCTTCGCCGTCCCCCAGCCCGGGACGTCGGCCCGCCCCACGCCCATCCGCAGGGCCGAGTCGAACGGCCCGAGGTCGGAGTGCGGGTATTCCCGGGCCGCCTCGCCCACGGCGATCGCCAGGTCGTCGCCCGCCGTCTGCTGCGCGGCGACGACCAAAGAGTAGAGGTCGGGCGTGAGCCGCCGCTCGATCAGCGACAGGTTGCGGACGTACCGGAAGTAGACCGAGAGCAACTGCGGGGTGACCCGGGCCGCCACCTTGGGCAACCGTGCTTTCAGGAGGTCCCGGGCATGGAGGACCATCTCCTTGACGCCGTCGACCGACAGGTTGTCGTCCGGGGTCAGCTCGCTCCGCCCGCGCTCGTACAGGCGGGTCAGGAACGGCAGCTCGCCGAGCAGGAACACCAGGGTCTTGGGGTCGACCCCGAACGCCTGGATCGGCGCGAAGAAGGGGGAAGGCTCCTCGACCTCGGCCCGATGGACGTAGGCGTCGCGGATGTACGGCCAGTCGGTGAGCGAGCAGACCAGGAGGATCGACCGGTGCTTCGCCTCCAGCTCGCGGAGCCGAGCCGCCATCCAGGCGAGCCGCCGGGCGTGCTGGCCCGGCGTCGGAGGATCGATCACCGGCAGCACCGCCGCGGCGAAGCTCTCGGGCCGGACCATCTTGAGGGCATAGGGGTCGGGGAAGGTCGCCGAGCTCGCCTCGAACCGGTGCGTCTCCATGTCGATGAAGGCCCGGGCCATCCGCTCGCCCATCGCCAGCCGGAGCGCCGCGATCACCCCCTGGCAAGGGTCGATCGGGACGTAGCTGAAGCCCAGGCCCTCGTCGTCGTCCTCATCCTCCCCCTCGACGTCGAGCTGCGCGACGACCGAGATCGTCGGCAACTGCTCGATGGCCGCCTCGACCTCGTCCTGGAACGAAGGGGGCAGGGGGACCGCCACGCAGTCATATGGCCGGGACAGCAGCTCCTCGCGGACCCGGATCGCGAAGTCGCCCGAGCCGTGGATGATCGGCAAGACCCGGACCCTGGGCCCGATCCGGAGGAAGTCGTCGGCGGTGGCAGGAGTCTGGATCATCGTCCCGGTCGCCTGGAAGGTCGGGTCGGTAAGGATCAGTCAATCTGGTCGCTCAAGTCCGCACGGCCGCCCGGGCCGACTCCCAGGCCCGCTCGAACTCGGCCTTGGTGATCTCCTCCGGTCGGAACTCAGGGAAGATCGCGATCTCCCGGAGTTCGGGCACCGGGACGAGCCCGAGTTGTGTTGGCGGCAGCGACTCGCTCGCGTCGGCAAATCCGCCCCTGCCGTCGCGGAACAGCTCGATCTTGCGGGTCTCATAGGACTCATCATCCAGCTCGCTCAAGAGCATGACCGGCTCGTCCTGGTCGTCGTGCCGCCATTCCACTCGGATGTATCGCATAAGGGTTACCCTCAGACCGAGACCCATCCGCAAGAATCCATTAAACTGTAGGGTGGGTCGAGCGCAGCGAGCCCCACCAACGCCTATTCCCAACCCACCGCGATCGGACGAGGGAACGAGTCGCCGCCTCCCCACTCCGCATCATATTCTCCTTCGACAACGAATCGATGAAATGACGACCAGGGATAGTCTTGAACTCGTGTCGTAAACCCGTGTTTAACGGGGTTCCAGTGTAGGTAGTCCACGCAGCGTTTCGCATCAATTTCGTCCCGGCAAGCATGCTCCCAGAATCGACGTTGCCAGATAGCCCGCTCATCCTTCTGAAGCCGCGAGGCGGTTGTTGTTCCTTCAAGGCCGCCGCCATCGAGGTAATGACGGGTAAAGTTTCCCTTGATCCTCGCCCACCTGATCGAGTAATTCGAGTCGTCTCTGGGCAGGGTCCACACGGTATGAAGATGGTCGGGAAGCAGTACGAACGCGAGGATGGCGAAGGGGCGTTTCGCCCTTTCGGCCATCATGACCTTTCGCAAGCAGTCTCGGCCAAGTTCCGTGGTCAAGATGGGCCTGCGCTGGTGAGTTACGACCGTGAAGAAGTAAGTTGCCCCGGGATTCAAGAGGCGACGGTAATCGGGCATTGGGGATCGCCCCGAAATCGGAGTGGTGGGGCTCGCTGCGCTCGACCCACCCTACATCTTTATTTGTTCAGTCTTCGTCGTCCTCATCCTCCGCGTCCGGGTGGAGCGGGTCGCCCGGCTCGAAGAAGAGGTCGCCGAGGCCCATCGGGGCGTGCTGGCCGCCCATCGCCCGGCGCTTGCGGCGGGCGAGGTCCTCGAGGTCGGCGGCCTCTTCTCCGAGGACGCAGAGGAGGGACTCGCGCCAGGCGGCGTCTCGCGCGAGGGGGTGCTCGGGGTCCTGGGCCATCCGCTTGATGGCGAAGCGGAGGAGGTTGATCCCGTCACGGGGGGAGAAGTCGAGCTTCAGTTCGTGGGCCTGCTGGAGGAAGTCGACGGTCAGGTCGAGGAGGTCGGCCGAGGCGAAGGGGAGGTGATACTTGAGGATCGCCATCTCGTCGTCGCGGCCGGGGAAGCCGAGGCCGAGCGTGGGCTGCAGGCGCGAGAGGATGTAGTCGGGCACCTCGTAGGTGGATTCGTCCTCGTTCATCGTGACACAACACCGGAAGTCGGGGTGGGCGGGGATGGTGATCCCCGCGACGACGCTCTCGGCGTACCGGCGGTGGTCGAGCAGCGGGGCGAGGCTGGCCCACGACTTCTCGTTCATCCGGTTCCCCTCGTCGAGCACGCAGACCCCGCCGGTCAGCATCGCCGCGACGAGCGGCGAGGCGTGGTAGGCGATCTTGCCCGACTCGGCCAGGACCGGCGTGACCAGGAGGTCTTCGGGCCGGGTATCGGCCGTGCACTGGTTGATGTAGAGCGGCTGCTTCCGGACCCGGGCGGCGGCCATCGCCAGCGTGGTCTTGCCGATCCCCGGCGGCCCGATCAGCCGGGGCGAGAGCGGGCGGTCGCGAGGGTCGACGACCAGCCAGCAGGCCAGGAGCTGGCGGAGGACCTCGTCCTGGCCGATCCAACCCTGCTCGGTGGAGTCGGGCGGGCTCAGGTGGAGCGTCACCCCGCCCACCTCGACGGTCTTGCCTCGTGTCGCGCTTGCCATGATGCTCCGGTCGGTCGGTCGCTGGGGTTCCGTTCGGGCCAATCCGATGCACCCAGTGTAGCGGCCCGGGCGAGCCCCGGCGAGCCCCAGGGGCTGGCCGACGGTCGATAGCCAGATACAAGGTGAGTTCATGGATGCCCGGTTTCAATCGAACCCGACCCATGTCCGGGCCGAAGGGGTTTGCCGGTTGCGTCGGCGGGATCGGGCCGGCATAATGACCTCTTTCGGAGACCCCCGCCCGGAGCGGCGGCGGGACGATCGAGATTCGAGGGATGGTCACGGCATGTCCACGCCTTTGATGATCGAGGCTCGAAACCTCAGCAAGCAATTCGGCTCGTTCCTGGCGGTCCGCGACGTCTCGTTCAAGATCCCCAAGGGGGAGGTCGTGGCCTTCCTCGGGCCCAACGGGGCGGGCAAGTCGACGACCATGCGGCTCCTGACCGGCTTCGTGGCGCCAACGCATGGCACGGCCAGGATCGCCGGGATCGACGTGCAGGCGGACCGGATCGAGGTGGCCCGGCGGGTCGGCTACCTGCCCGAGAACGGCCCGCTCTACCCGGACATGACGCCGACCGGCCTGCTCAAGTTCTTCGGGGTGGCCCGGGGGCTCGACCGCCGGACCTTGACGGATCGGCTCGACGCGGTGATCGCCCAATGCTCGCTCGAATCGGTGGCCCACAAGCCGATCGGCAAGCTGTCGAAGGGGTATCGCCAGCGGGTCTCGATGGCCCAGGCGTTGCTGCACGACCCCGAGGTCCTGATCCTCGACGAGCCGACCAGCGGGCTCGACCCCAACCAGATCCGCGGGGTCCGCCAACTGATCCGCGAGCTGGGGCAGTCGAAGACGGTGCTGGTCTCGACCCACATCTTGCAGGAGGTCGAGCCGATCGCCGGCCGGGTCCTGTTCATCCACGACGGGCGGATCGTCTTCGACGGCAAGCCGAAAGAGATGCTCAAGGGGGGCAAGACCCTCGAAGACCAGTTCCACGCCCTCACGGCCCAACCTGCCTGAATTCGACCTACGAGGGGCGCCTTCTTTGGGTTCGTCCGGGCGGTCGCCGGCCAGGGCCGGCGGGGCCGATCTCGGGGCGACCCGCCCTTTTATTTCCTCCAACGAAGTGGGGTTGAACGGTGAGCACCCTTGCGAAGAAGCCGACCCCGGCCCCGAGCCCGTCGCGGCGGCCGGCCCGGGGCGGCTCCTGGGCGTTCCGGTCGCACGCCATCCGGGCGATCTTCGACCGGAACTTCCAGGCCTACTTCAGTAATCCGGCCGGCTACGTCTTCATCACGCTGTTCGTCCTGGTGGGGGCCTGGGCGGCGTTCTGGCGCCCCGAGTTCTTCACCAGCAACCAGGCCAGCCTGAGCACCCTCAACGACTGGATGCCTTATCTCCTCCTGTTCTTCGTCCCGGCGATCACCATGAGCGCCTGGGCCGAGGAGCGGCGGCAAGGGACCGACGAGCTGCTCCTGACCCTCCCGGCGCACGACGTCGAGATCGTCCTGGGCAAGTACCTGGCGGCCCTGGGGATCTACACCGTCGCCCTCCTGTTCTCGCTGACCCACGTCGCGGTCCTGGCCTGGCTGGGCTCTCCGGATCTCGGGATCATGGCCAGCACGTTCCTCGGCTACTGGCTGATGGGGGCGATGATGATCGCCATCGGCCTGGTGGCGTCGCTCCTCTCGTCGAACGTGACGGTCGGCTTCATCCTCGGGGCCCTCTTCGCGGCGATCCCGGTCTTCTCCCCCTTGATCGGCCTGGCGTTCAACCCGAGCACCCGGCGGACGATCGAGGACCTGTCGATCCCCTCGCAGTTCCGCGACTTCGGCACCGGCGTGATCACCGCCTCGGGCATCTTCTACTTCCTGTCCCTGGCCGGGGCGATGCTCTACCTGAACATGATCCTGATCGGCCGGAGGCACTGGGCCGGCGGCGAGCGGAGCCGAGGCCTGGCCGGGCACTCGCTGGTGCGGGTCCTGGCGCTGGTCGTGGCCCTGGTTGGCCTGAATGTCGTGATCGCCCGGGCCGCGATGCGGCACGACAACTCCGAGGAGAAGCTGTTCACCCTCAGCACCGAGTCGAGCAAGCTGATCGGCCAGATCCCCACCGACAAGCCGGTCTACATCCAGGCGTATTACAGCCCCGAGGTCCCCCGCGAGTACGTCGAGGCCAAGGCCAACCTGCTCGGCCTGCTCCGCGAGTATGCCGCGCTCGGGGGCGACCGGATTCGCCTGAACCTGGTCGAGACCGAGCTGTTCTCGCCCGCCGCCCGCGAGGCCCAGAAGCGGTTCGGGATCGAGCCGAAGCGCGTGGTCAGCACCGAGGAGGCCCGCCAGTCGGCCTCGGAGATCTTCCTGGGCGTGGCGTTCACCTCGGGCCTGGAGGAGGTCGTCGTCCCGTTCTTCGACCCCGGCCTGCCGACCGAGTACGAGCTGACCCGGTCGATCCGGGTCGTGTCCAAGTCGGGGCGGAAGAAGGTCGGCGTGCTGGCGACCGACGCCAAGATGCTCGGCGGCTTCGACTTCCGGTCGATGGGCCAGGAGCAGGAGTGGCCGTTCGTCACCGAGCTGAAGAAGCAATACGACGTCTCCTCGGTCGCCGCCGACGGGCCGATCCCTGCCGGCCTTGACGTCCTCCTCGTCGCCCAGCCGTCGTCGATGACCCAGAAGCAGATCGACGGCCTGACCGACTACGTCCGCCAGGGTCACCCGACCCTCCTGTTCCACGACCCGGCCCCGCTGATCAACCTGGCGCTCAGCCCGGAAGTCCCCAAGATGCCCCCCGGCGGCCCGTTCGGCGGCGGGGCCCCGCCCGAGCCCAAGGGGAACATGCAGGGGCTCCTCGACCTCCTGGGGATCGACTCGCCGGGCAACGAGATCGTCTGGAACGCGTACAACCCGCTCCAGTCGCAGCCCGAGATCTACCCCGAGTTCGTCTTCGTCGGGGCCGGGAGCGGCGGCCAGAACGCCTTCAACCCGTCCGAGATCGCCTCGTCGGGCCTCCAGCAGGTCGTCCTCCTCTTCCCCGGCCTGATCCGCTCGAAGGGGAGCAAGCCCGAGGTGACGCCGCTCCTGAAGGTCGGCAACACCGGCGGGACGATCCCGTACGGCGAGGTGTTCCGCCAGGGGATGATGGGCAACACCAGCCTCGACCCCAACCGCCGCCACTACCCGGGCAGCGAGGACTACACCCTGGCCGCCCGGATCCAGGGCTCCCCGGGCCTCACCACCCCGCCGCCAATGCCCGACGCCTCGGGCAAGACGCCCGAAGCCCCCAAGGGGCCCGACCTCAAGGCGATCGTGATCGCCGACCTCGACCTCATCTCCGAGCAGTTCTTCGAGATGAGGCGGCGGAAGATCGAGAACCTCGACTTCGACAACGTCACCTTCGTCCTCAACTGCGTCGACGTCCTCGCCGGGGACGACGCCTACATCGCCCTCCGGAAGCGCAGGCCGAGGCACCGGACCCTGGAGAAGATCGAGCAGCAGACCCGCGACTTCGTCGTCCAGGCCCAGAAGGAAGCCAAGCAGGCCGACGAGGAGGCCAAGGACGCTCTCGACAAGGCCCAGAAGTCGCTCGACGCCAAGGTCGGCAAGATCCGCGACGACAAGGAACTCGACGAGCGAGGCCGCGACATCAAGCTGATGGCATTGGAGCGGGTCGAGAACCGCCGCTTGGAGGTCGAGAAGGCCGCCATCGACGACCAGAAGCGGCGGAAGCAGCAGGACAGCCGGGCCCGCAAGGAGGAAGCGGTCCGCGAGATCGAGACCAGCGTCCGGGTGGCCGCGATCGTCGTCGCCCCCCTCCCCGCGCTCCTGCTCGCCGGCCTCGTCTTCGGCGTCCGGGCCGGCCGAGAGAACCGAGGGGCCAACCCCAACCGCCTGGCCTGAGCCGGGCCGGGCCGCTTCGACCGACCATCCACCGGGGAGAGACGACCGACCATGAACCGCGAGATGCAGAAGACCCTGGTCTTCGTCGTCGCCGCCCTGCTCCTGACCGGCGCGGCGTTCCTGACCAGGCCCGACCGCTCGATCCGCCCCGAGGCGTTCAACGACCAGGGGCAGAAGTTCTTCGACGACTTCGACCCCAACGCCTGCACCACCCTGGAGGTGATCGACTACGACACGGCCACCGCCCAGGTCAAGCCGTTCAAGGTCACCAACCGGGACGGCCGCTGGGTCATCCCGTCGCACTACGACTACCCGGCCGACGCCAAGCAGCGCCTGGTCGACACCGCGACCGGCGTGATCGGCCTGACCAAGGACTCGATCCGCTCCGACCGGGTCGAGGACCACGAGGCCTTCGGCGTGCTCGACCCGCTCGACCCCAAGGCGACGAGCCTCACCGGGATCGGCAAGCACGTCACCCTCAAGGAGGGCGAGAAAGTCCTCGCCGACTTCGTGATCGGCAAGGAGGTCAAGGACCACCCCGAGCAGCGCTACGTCCGCGTGCCCGGTCAGAAGCGGACCTACGGTGTGAACGTCAAGGTCGACCTCTCGACCCGGTTCGCCGACTGGATCGAGACGAACCTCCTCAAGCTGACCACCTCCGCCGTCCGGAAGATCGTCATCGATCACAAAGGGGTGGACCCCGCCGCCCGGCGGCTCATCCCGGGCGAGGTGATCACCCTGGAGCGCAAGGACGGCTCGTCCCCCTGGACCGTCGACGGCGAGATCCCCGCCGGCAAGGAACCCAACACCGACACCCTCTCCGCCCTCACCAACGCCCTCGGCGACCTCAAGATCGTCGGCATCCGCCCCAAGCCCGAAGGCTTGATGGCCGACCTCCTCGAAGGCAAGAACGAGTTCAAGCGGATGGACCAGCAGTCGGCACTGTCGATGATCGGCAAGGGCTTCTACCCGACCAAGGACGGCCTCTACTCGAACAAGGGGGAGGTCACCGTCACCACCGACGAGGGGGTCGCCTACTCGCTCCGTTATGGCGAGGTGATCTTCGCCACCGGCGACGAGCTGACCGCCGGCAAGGAGAAGGACAAGGACCCCGCCAAGAAGGACGAGAAGAAGGCCGAGCCCAAGGACGCCACCAAGGGGGCCGAGGGGACCTCGGAAGGCCGCTACCTGCTCGTGACCACCAATTTCGACCCGGCGCTCCTTCCGCCCCCCAAGCCCTCGACCAATCCCGACGACAAGTTCCCCGCCGACCCGTTCCTCGAAGCGACCGGCGAAGCCCCGATCGTCAAGGAGAACGACGCCGACAAGGCCAGGGCCGCCAAGATCCAGGAAGAGCGCGACCGCCAGGTGGCCGACGCCCAGAAGAAGGCCAAGGAGCTGAGCGACCGCTTCGCCGCCTGGTACTACGTCACCCCCGGCGACAGCTACCGGACCATCGTCCAGGATCGCGTCAACCTGATCCGCGACAAGTCCGCCAAGCCGACGCCCCCGCCCGGAGGCCCCGGCGGCCGACCCGGCTTCCCCGGCGGGATGAACCTCCCGTTCGGCCCCGGCGGCCCCTGATCGACGTGACCTCTCCTCGACTTTCGCTCCCTCGATCGTCCCCGGCTTCGCCCCAGCGGCGCGGCCGGGGACGGTCGTTTCGGGCGAACCTCGACGCCGGAAGTCTTGTCGATCGGGCGCGAGCAAGCCACAATAGCAGCTTCCCTCCGGCCGCCCGGCCGGGGGTCGAGGTCCTGCGAACGATGAGCCGGAAGGTGGGACGCGCGATGGGTTCGAATGCTGGCGGTCCGTCCTCGAAGCCGATGAGGCACATGCTCTCGGCCCTGGTGCAGAACCAGCCGGGCGTCCTGGCCCACGTGTCGGGCATGTTCTCCTCCCGGGGGTTCAACATCGAGAGCCTCGCGGTGGGCGAGACCGAGGATCCGCACATGTCCCGGATCACGGTGGTCGTCAACGGCGACGATCGGGTCCTGGAGCAGCTCCGCAAACAGCTCGAGAAGATCATCACCGTCGTCAAGGTCCTCGACATCTCCCGGGCCGACTACGTCGAGCGCGACCTGATGCTGATCAAGATCGACGCCCCCCCCTCGGTCCGGCTCGACCTCCAGGGGCTCGTCCAGATCTTCCGAGGGCGGATCGTCGACGTCAGCCCCGACCAGGTCATGGTCGAGATCGCCGGCCAGGAGAAGAAGATCGAGGCCTTCATCGAGGCCGTCCGCCCCTACGGCATCCGCGAGCTCGCGCGGACCGGCCGGATCGCCCTCGTCCGCGGCAGCCGCCCCGACGACCCCGACGAGCCGCTCCTCGAGTCCGAGGCCCAGGACGCGCCGACCGTCGTGGGGCATTCAAGCCTCTGATCGAACCCAGAGGCGTTGCGATGGCCGACCGGGGAGCCTCGACCTCCCGCGATTACCTTCTGGTTGCAGAACAACGGTACGACGAGGCGAGATACCTTCATGATGGAGGACGCCTACCCGGCGCGATCTACCTGGCGGGACTCGCGGTCGAATGCGTCCTCAAGGCGTTGATCCTTTCCACTCCACGCACGCCCGAAGATCGCGGCAAACTCTCGAAATCGATCAAGGGTGGAAAGAATGGCCATAACCTGAGATGGCTCAGGGACAAGTATGCGGAAATGGTCGGGACACGAATTACCGAGTCGATCGATCTCGATCTCGCCGTTTTCGAGGGATGGACCGTGGACCTTCGATACGTCTCCAAGGTGCCAGATCCAGACCTCGTGCGCGACATCTTCCCGGCTTTGGAGCGAATCTTCCGGTGGGCGAGGAAGGAGGCCCTTGATGAATCTGACTCGTAGACAACTCTCCGGAGACTCTGATGTGGACTCCGTCCGGGAGGTTTGCAAGAAATATGAGCTGGCCCATCCCGACTCCGAGGCGAAGTCTTACCGCCAAAATCTGGGCTCGATCCGTTTCCGGGTGATCGATCCGGCTTTCGCGACGATGGACTACGCCGAGCGTTACAGGAAAGCTTGGCACTTCTTGACCGTACTCTCTCCGGACGTCCAAGGACAAATCTCCGTCTTCCTGCTGCTGACTCCCGAGGAAGCCTCGACTTCGTTCGCAAACATGGATTTCGAGAACCCTACCCGCTCAAGACTCTGACCCATCTCCCATCCCGAGTTATCCGAGAGACCCGCAACGATGCCGGCCACGATGTTTTACGACCAGGATGCCGACCTGGGGCTGCTCAAAGGGAAGACGATCGCCGTCATCGGCTACGGCAGCCAGGGTCATGCCCAGGCGCAGAACCTGCGCGACTCGGGCTGCGACGTCGTGGTCGGCCAGCGGCCGGTTTCGGCGAACCATGACCTCGCGGTGAAGGACGGCTTCAAGCCGGTCTCCGCCGCCGAGGCGGCCCAGGCGGGCGACCTGATCAACCTGCTCCTGCCCGACGAGGTCACGGCGGAGGTCTACAACCGCGACGTCCTGCCCCACCTCAAGCCGGGCGACCTCCTGCTCTGCTCGCACGGGTTCAACATCCACTTCGGCCAGGTGGTCCCCCCCAAGGGGGTCGACAGCGCGTTGATCGCGCCCAAAGGGCCCGGGCACCTCGTCCGCTCGGAGTACGTCCGGGGGGGAGGCGTCCCCTGCCTGATCGCCACCGGCGACGACTGCTCGCCCCAGGGTAAGGCCCTGGCCCTGGCCTACGCCAAGGGGATCGGCGGGACCCGGGGCGGCGTCCTCCAGACGACCTTCGCCGAGGAGACCGAGACCGACCTCTTCGGCGAGCAGGTCGTCCTCTGCGGCGGCGTCAGCGCCCTGGTCAAGATGGGGTTCGAGACGCTGGTCGAGGCCGGCTATCAGCCCGAGAGCGCCTACTTCGAGTGCATGCACGAGCTGAAGCTGATCGTCGACCTGATCTATCAGGGCGGCCTCAACTACATGCGGTACAGCATCTCGAACACCGCCGAGTACGGCGACTACACCCGAGGGCCTCGGATCGTCAACGAGCAGACCCGGGCCGAGATGAAGAAGATCCTCCAAGAGATCCAGTCGGGCCAGTTCGCCCGCGAGTGGATCCTCGAGAACAAGGCCGGCCGACCCGGCTTCCTCGCCACCAAGCGGCGCGAGCGCGAGCACCCGATCGAGCAGGTCGGCAAGCGGCTCCGCGGCCTGATGACCTGGATCGACTCCAAGACGGTCTGAATCAAAACGGAGGAGCCGGGGCGATCGGCGGCCCGCCCGTCGCCGATCGCCCCCTTCGAACGATGGCCGACATCGACCAGAAAGTGCCCGAGAACGTCCGGGGTCGATTCTACGTCGACGTGACCTGCATCGACTGCGACCTGTGCCGGGAGACCGCGCCACGGAACTTCACCCGCCAGGAAGACGAGGGGTACAGCTACGTCAACTCCCAGCCCGAAGGGGCCGACGAGGAGTCGGCCTGCCTCGCCGCGATGGAAGAATGCCCCGTCGAGGCGATCGGGATCGAAGGCGAGGATTGAATCGAGGCCCGGAGCATGGAAACTCGACCCCGAGCCGAGCTGCCGACCGGCTCCCGGACCCTCCCCGCCCGCTTCTACGTCGACCCCGGCCACTTCCTGGCCGAGCGCGAGCGGTTCTTCGCCGGGCGCTGGACCTGCGTCGGCCGCGAGGAGGACGTGCCCGAACCCGGCACCTCGATCGTCGTCGAGGCGGTCGACGAGAGCCTGATCCTGGCCAGGGGCGAGGACGGCCGGCTCCGCGCCTTCTTCAACGTCTGCCGACACCGCGGGACCCGGATGATCGAGCCGGGCGGGACCTGCGACGGGCGTCGGCTCCAGTGCCCGTACCACGCCTGGACGTACGACCTCGAAGGCCGGCTCGTGGCCGCGCCGCACATGGAGGAGGGGCCGCGGTTCTCGAAGGCGGATTACCCGCTCAAGCCGGTGGCCCTCGACACCTGGGACGGCCACGTCTTCGTCAACCTCGGAGGCTCGGCCGGGCCGCTCGCCGACCAGCTCGGCGAGATCCCCGAGAAGTTCCGCCCCTGGGGAATGGGGGAGTTGCGGCGGGCCCACCGGATCGTCTACGACGTCCGGGCGAACTGGAAGTTGATCCTCCAGAATTACTCCGAGTGCCTGCACTGCCCGATCATCCACCCCGCCCTCCAGCAGCTTTCCCACTACCTGAGCGGCGAGAACGAGCCGGCGACGGCGACCGTCCTCGGCGGCCGGATGGAACTCCGCGACGGGGTCGAGACCCTGGGCATGGGCGGGCGCTCGGGCCGCCGCGCCTTGCCCGGACTGAGCGAGGACGAGCGGCGGCGGGCCTACTTCTACGTCGTCATGCCCAACCTGCTCCTGAGCCTGCACCCCGACTACATGCTCACCCATCGGCTCCGCCCGCTGGCCTGCGACCGGACCGAGATCGTCTGCGACTTCTCGTTCCACCCCGACGAGCTGGCCCGGCCCGGCTTCGACCACGGCGACGCCGTCGAGTTCTGGGACCTCACCAACCGCCAGGACTGGCACGTGTCCGAGCTGACCCAGCTCGGGATCGGCTCGCGCGGGTACGAGCCCGGCCCCTATTCCGACCGCGAGGACCTGCTCCTGGCGCTCGACCGGATCGTCCGGGGATCGGACGAGGGTTCGGCCTGAGCTTGAGGGCCCGTCAAGTCTCCCAGGGTCCGTGGACGAACGCGCCGGCGATCATCGTGGCGAGGACCGGCAGGTCGGAGTCGAGCAGGAGGCGATAGGGATCGAGGTCTTCCCGGTCGGGCAGGGCGATGACGGCGAGGTCGGCGTGCTTGCCGGGCTTGAGGCTGCCCGTCCGCTGGTCGAGCCGGAGCGCCCAGGCCCCGAAGAGGGTGGCCATGGTCAGGAGGAGCTGGCCGGCGGCGGTCTCGTCGCGGCGGTGGAGGAATCGCGCCTCGTCGAGGATGCCGAGGGTCGGGCTGGAGGCGAGGCTGTCGGTCCCGAGGGCGACGACGATCCCCCGGTCGAGCATCGCCCGATAGGGGTGGTGGGCGTGGCCGAACCGGGCGTGGGTCCTGGGGCAGTAGGCGACCGCCACACGCCGGCCTTCGGGCGCGGCGAAGGGCCGGAGTTGCCAGAACTCGGAGGGGTCGAAGTAGGTCCCGTGGGCGACGATCCAGTCGGCCCGGCGGAGGTCGTCGCGGCGGATGTAGTCGGCCGGCCGGGGGCCGACCGGCTCCCAGTCGTCGTCCCAGGCGCCGAGGTCTTCGAGGAAGCGGCGGAGCGGGCCCAATCGGGTCGCCAGCAGCTCGGACTCCTCGGGCATCTCGGCCAGGTGGGTCGAGAGCGGGCAGCCGGCGGCGACGGCCCGGTGATAGAGCCAGCCGGCCGTGCTGTAGGGGGCGTGGGGGCTCAGCCCGGCCTTGAGCCTCCGGCCGGGGTCGTCGGAGTCGACCCGGGCGAGCCAGTCGAAGGCCGCCTCGCTGGTCTGGAGCCCCCGGAGCCGGTTCAGGCCGATCATCTCGTGGAAGACGACGCCCCGGAGTGGCGACGCCGCGATCGCCTCCCAGCTCTGGCCGCCTGCGGATGTGTCGGCGATCGTCGTCGTGCCCGCACGGAGGCTGGCGGCCGCGTTCCGCTCGGCGTTCGACCGGCCCGAGTCGGGGCCCCCGGCCCCTCGGGACGCGACCACCCGCTGGAGCCAGTCGACCTCGTTCTCCGGCCCTCCACCGGTCGGTGGGGGGATGGGGCCGAGGTCGAGGTGGGTGTGGGCGTTGACGAACCCGGGGGTGATCGCCGCGTTGCCCAGGTCGAGGTCGACCGGGTAGGCGTCGTCCTGCGGCCCGACCCGGACCAGCGCCCCGTTGGCGATCGTCACCCGACCGTCGGGGATCGGCGGCCCTTCGACCGGGAAGACGTAGCGGGCGGCCAGGGTCCGCGCGTCCGCCCTCATGGCCGGAATTCGAGGTCGGGCGTCGCGACGGGTTTCCCGCCCGACCGTTCCAGGACGACGAGCAGGCCGGCGGCGACGACCGAGGCGACGGCGACCACCGGCCAGCGGTAGAGGGCCTCCCCTCGGTCGCGGAAGAGGACTTCGGCGGCCCGTTCGAGCGTGGGGTGCTTGGCGGCCTCGCCGGTCAGGAGGCCCAGGGCGTTGTTGACGAAGTGGAACGCCACGCCCGGCCAGAGGCTGCTCGTCCGGATCGCGATCAGCCCCAGGACCAGGCCGAGGACCGTCGCGCCGAAGAGCTGCTGGAACAGGCTGAGCAGGACGTGGAGGAAGCCGAACAGGAACGCCGAGAGGATGATCGCCGCCCTCGTCGGGTAGGTCCGCTGGAGGCCCGAGAGGATGAACCCGCGGAAGGCGATCTCCTCGGTGATCGCCGGCATCGCGGCGAACACCAGGAGCCCGATGCCGATGTTGGGGATCTGCTTGGTCAGATCGCCGAGCTGCGAGCGGATCGCCTCGGAGGCCGGGAACAGGTGGTCGACGAGCACGCCCAGCTCGCGGATCAAGGGGTTCAAGGTCAACGCCAGGCCGACGGCGAGGGCGACGTCGCGCCAGCCCGACCAGTGGAGCCGGAGCGTCCGGACCGGGTCGGACGTCAGCAGGAGGCTGAGCGCGACCGGCGGGCCGAAGATGAACGCCAGGTGGCCGAGCAGCATCCCTCGCAAGGGGGAGTCGGGCGAGGCGATCGCCTGCATCGAGAACCAGGCCAGGCTGAGCATCAGGGCGAAGCAGAACAGCGCCGCCCCGGCGCCCGGGGTCGGCTCCTTGTCGCGGACCAGGTGGCGGACCCAGAGCTTGAGGTCGAAGACCTCGGCCTCGCGGAAGATCACGTCCTCGCGCTTGAACAGGTCGACCGCCCACCGGAGGGCCAGCCAGGCATAGACCATCGTCGGCACCAGGACCGGCAGGAAGTATTGCCGGGCGACGCCGTATTCCCCCAGGATCAGGGCCTTGAGCAGCAGCGAGGGCCCGGTGATCGGGACCATGCAGTAGAACAGGTTCAGCGTGATCTCGGGGGCCAATGTCACCAGGATCAGGGGCATGCTGGCCAGGTAGAGGGGGGTCATGTAATACTGCCCCTCCTTCATGCTCCGGGCGAGCACGGCCAGGGCCACGCAGATGGCGCTGAAGAAGGCGGAGAGGGGGATCAGCAGGAGCATCATCCAGAAGTAGGAGGTCGGCGTGGGCGGGGCCAGCACGGTCAGCATCTTGCCGCCGGACTTGGGGCCGAGGCTGTTGAACTGCGAGGCGAGCTGGAGGCCGGTCAGGCCCATGCTCACCAGGTTCAGGAGCGCGGTCATCACGCTGGCGAGCATGACGGTGAAGAACTTGCCCATCACGATCTCCGACCGCGCGGCCGGGCTGATCAGGAGGGTCTCCATCGTCCCCCGCTCCTTCTCCCCGGCGCAGAGGTCGATGGCCGGGTAGAAGGCGCCGGTGAGGGCCATCAGGACGAGCAGGAACGGGAAGATCCGGGCCCAGATGCTCCCGCCGGCCTCGCCGGGCGGGGCGACGTCCTCGCCCCTGACGGCGACGGGCTCGGTGTAGCCGGGCGGCTTGTTGTCGCGGCTCAGCCGGCCCTGGACGATCGAGTCGCGCCAGCGCTCGACGACCTCCCGGACCCGGAGATAGGTGATCTGGCTCGGCTCGTCGGTGCTGTCGTAGAGGATCGGCAGCTTGGCCGAGCCGACGGCCTCGATCTGCCGGGAGACGTCGGGCGGGATCGTGATCACCGCGTCGGCCAGCCGGCCCCGGATCGCCTCGCGGACCGCGCCCGGCTTGAGCCAGAACGAGTCGGCCCCCTGGAGCTCGACCTTGAGCCGCTCGGCATCCCTGGGACGCGAGAACAGCGAGGGGTCGAACCCGTCCTTCTTGTCGTTGAGCAGGGGGGGCCTGGCAGGCAGGTGCTCCGCGCCGATCACGACGACCAGCCTCGGCTTGGTCTCGAACGCCGTGGAGAGCTGGAGGATGCCGATCCCCAGGATCGGGTAGAGGAGGATCGGCAGGACGAAGACCATGAACAGGGTCCGGCGGTCGCGGACCTGGTCGCGGACCTCGCGGCGGAAGATGGTCCCGATGTTGCGCCAGTGGCCGGGGCGTGCCATCATTGGCCGTCCCAACCGGCTGCGCGGGCCGCCGTGGGGGTCGGGTCGGCCTCGGCCCGCTCGACGAGGTGGAAGAACAACTCTTCGAGGTCGGGCTGGTCGAAGCGGTCGAGCAGCTCGCCCGGCTCCCCCTCGGCCTGGACTCGACCCTTGTGGATCACCGCGACCCGGGTGCAGAGCTTCTCCACCTCGTGCATCGCGTGGGTCGAGAAGACGATCGTCTTGCCCTGGTCGCGAAGCTCGGCGATCTTCTGGAGGACGACCCGGGCCACCAGCACGTCGAGGCCCGAGGTCGGCTCGTCGAAGATCAGGACCGGCGGGTCGTGGACGATCGTCCGGGCGATCGAGACCTTTTGCCGCATCCCGGTCGACATCTTCGAGCCGAGGACGTCGCGGAAGTCGTCCATCTGGAGCCAGCCGAAGATCGCCTCCATCCGCTCGCGGAGGTGCCCCTCGGTCATCCCGTAGAGCCGGCCGAAGTACTGGACCAGCTCCCAGGCCGTCATCCGGTCGTAGATCCCGGTGCTGGCCGACATGTAGCCGATGTGGGCCCGGACCGCCTCGGGCTGCTCGACCACGTCGAACCCCGCCACCATCGCCCGCCCGCCGGTCGGCCGCAGGACCGTGCTCAAGATCCGCAAGGTCGTCGTCTTGCCCGCCCCGTTCGGCCCGAGCAGGCCGAAGATCGCCCCCGGCTGGCAGTCGAAGCCGACGTCGACCACGGCCGGGACCCACCCACGGCGGTAGTCCCGGAATGATTTCGAGAGGTGCTCGACGTGGATCACTCGAAAAGCTCGGCGCGAGGATGTTCCGGCGGACGGGGCCCAAGCTCATCCATCATCGGCCGGGCCCCCCGCCGTTGCAACCCTAGGCCACGTCGGATAGGGCAGGCCCCAACCCCTCCTCTCGGGTCGAACCTCATCCCGATTTGAGTTAGGATGAACCCGAGGACCATCCCCGGTACCCAAAGGAAGTCCATCATGGCTCCGGTCACGATGCCCGAGACCGCCGTCGACTTGGCCACCGTCTCGGACGGGCCGCCGACCGAGTTGATCGACGGGGAGATCGTGGAGATGCAGCCGATGGGGGTCTATCCGGTCGAGATCGCGTCGATGATCCATTCCAGCCTCGACGTCTTCGTCCGAGCCAATGGGATCGGGCGGTCCCTCAGCGAAGCCTTGTTCCGGATCGATGACGCGAATTCCTATCGGCCCGATGTCGCCTTCGTCTCCTTCGGGAAATGGGCGAAGAAGTTGAAGACTCCGAACAAAGAGCCGTGGGCGGTCGTCCCCGACCTCGTGGTCGAGGTCGTCAGCGAACACGACAAAGCTTGGGCGGTCCTGGCCAAGGTGCATCGCTATTTCGAGATCGGTGCGAGGCAAGCGTGGCTCGTCTACCCGAGCCTCGAAGTCATCCACGTATTCCGATCATCCACCGAGATCCGCGTCCTCACCCGGGTTGATGAATATGACGGCGGCGAGCTGATCCCCGGCTACAAACTGTCCCTCGAATCGCTCTTCGAGGGCGAGGAGCCGGCCGAGATGCCGGACGCCTGACTAACCGACCAATTCCGGCTCGGCGTCGATGTACTCGTAGAAGACGTTGCGCTGGCGGGGGATGTAGCCGGAGTCGCGGATGGCTCGCTTGATCTGGTCGAGGGTCAGGTGGTGGACGGTCCCGGCGGAGGCGACGACGTTCTCCTCGATCATCAGGCTGCCCATGTCGTTGGCGCCGAAGTACAGCGCGAGCTGGCCGATCTTGGCCCCCTGGGTGACCCAGGACGACTGGATATTGGGCACGTTGTCGAGGTAGAGCCGCGAGACGGCCTGGGTCTTGAGGTACTCGAACGCCCCTCGGGCCGGGACGTCGGCCATCTCGGTGTGCTCGGGCTGGAAGGTCCAGGAGATGAACGCGGTCAGGCCGCCGGTCTCGTCCTGGAGCTGGCGGACCCGCTCCATATGCTCGATCCGCTCCTCCAGCGTCTCGACGTGGCCGAACATCATGGTGGCCGTCGACCTGCCGCCGAGCTGGTGCCAGGCCCGATGGACGTCGAGCCAGCCTTCGGTCAGGACCTTGCCCCGGGTGATCTCCTTGCGGACCCGGTCGACCAGGATCTCGCCGCCGCCGCCGGGCAGGCTGCCGAGGCCGGCTTCCTTCAGGTCGGACAGGATCTCGGCCAGCGTCCGCTTGAACTTCTTGGCGAAGAAGTAGATCTCGGGCGGGCTGAAGCCGTGGATGTTCACCCCGGGATAGTGCGCCTTGATGTCGCGGAGCAGGTCGAGGTACCACTCGAAGGGGAGGTCGGGGTGGAGGCCGCCTTGCATGAGGATCTGGTCGCCGCCGAGCGCGACGGTCTCGCCGATCTTGTCGAGCAGGACCGAGCGTTCGAGGACGTAGGCCTCGGAGTGGCCGACCTTGCGATAGAAGGCGCAGAAGTCGCAGACCGCGGCGCAGACGTTGGTGTAATTGATGTTCCGGTCGATGTTGTACGTCCGGTAGGGCTCGGGGTGGAGCCTCCGGCAGACGGCGTCGGCGGCCTGGCCGAGGGCGATCAGGTCGTCGGAGCGGAGCAGCTCGGCCCCCTCGTCGGCCGAGAGCCGCCCGCCTTCAACGGCCTTGCGCAAGATCGAGGCGACGGTGGAAGACAAGCTCGGCTCCTTCGGGGGCGAGGCCCAGGTTGGCGGCCATCCGGGCGAACCGGCGGAGGCCGGCGACCTCCGGCTCGCCGAGGTCATAGGATAACACGCGGGTCAGGTAGTCGAGGCAAACATCCACGCCCAGGCCCAGCCTCGGCCCGTAGGTCGCCGCCAGGTCGCCCGCGTGCGCCAGGCCGTCGGCCCGGCAGGCGGCCAGGGCTTCGGGCAGGTCGCCGAGGTCGACCCCGGGCCGGGCCACCCAGAGGGCGAAGACGAAGGGCAGGCCGGTCAAGGCGACCCAGGCCTCGCCCAGGTCCACCACCCCGAGGAACGGCGCGTCGGGCACCTTCATCGCCCGGTCGCCGATCACGAGCACCGCGTCCGCCGTGCTCTCCAGGGCCGAGACGCCCATCGGCAACGACTCGATGACGGACGGTCGCGCCCCATGCTCGGCGTCGAGCCAGACCCGGGCCAGGGCCTGGCTGGTCCTCGACCCCTCGTCCAGCGCCAGCCGCTCGATCCGGTCGAACGGCACCCGACTGAACAGCTTGACGCTCCGGACCGCACCCCTCGCGGCGATCGCGAAGCCGGGGATGATCCGGTATCCGGACGACGCCCCCCGGAGATACTCGACCGACGGGATCAGGGCGACGTCGAGCTTGCCCGCCGCTAGCCTCGCGGCCAGCCGGCTGGGCAGGTCCATCACCAGCTCGACGCCCGGGGCGTGCCGGGCCAGGCCGTGGTAGAGCGGCTTGGCGTTGAGGTAGCTCACCGCCCCCACCCGCGTGGCTCGCTGCATCGCGGACCGCCTTTCCCGCCCGAGGGGGGCGAGGTCGATCGACCTCCCGTGCCCGGGCGATGGTTTCAGAACACTTTGAAATTATAGGCGAACGCCGGACGAACTCAACCTCGAACGTCCTCCCCGGGGCATCAATCGGGCCATCGCGTCGACGCGGGATGGGTCATGGCGCGTTTCCCGGGCCGGGCCCCGTGTGGATCGACCGGGTCGGGCCGGGACGACGGGTCGGGCCTGGTCGGGGACCCGAGGTGGGCAAGAGGAGCTTTGCGATCCGGGAGTGCCCTCCGGACCGATCTCGGTCGGGACGGACCGGACCGGGCGTCCCGTTTTCGCGGGAAGGGGCGGGATTCCGCCGAGGATCGGGGTGGAATCGGCGCCTCCGGCCGGTGTAGGCTGGATCTCCGGGCGGGTGCCCTGCGTGGGAGGCCCCGGGGGTCCGGGAGGCGAGGCGGCGGGGCCATGCCAACCCGCGAGCCGGCGGCATCGAGCTTCACGAAGGGGACGGGATCGAACATGGCTAGCGCGTTGAAGGCCGAGGATCTGGCCCAGTTCCGCGAGATGCTCGAAGGCCTCCGGACCCGGCTCAAGGGCGACCTCGACGGGATGACCGACGAGGCCCTCCGCCGCAACATGCCCGAGTCGTCGGGCAACCTGTCCAACGTCCCGCTCCACATGGCCGACGTCGGGACCGAGAACTACGACCAAGAGTTCACGATGAGCCTGATCGAGAACGATCAGGACACCCTCGGCCAGATCCACGACGCCCTCGGCCGGATCGCGGACGGCACCTACGGCAAGTGCGAGGAGTGCGGCCAGCCGATCGCCAAGCCCAGGCTCCAGGCCCTGCCGTACACCAGGCATTGCATCGAGTGCGCCCGGGCGATGGAGAGCCAGGGATGACCGAGGCGAAGCCCACGGAGGGAACGTCGCCGACGGTCCCCTTCAGCCGGGTCGTCCTGTTCTGGACGATCGCCCTGCTCGGGGCCGGGTTCGACCTGGCGACCAAGGCCTACTTCTTCCGGCTCCTGGGCGAGCCCCACGCCCGGGCCCCCCTGGTCGTGGTCCCCAACATCCTCGAGCTCCAGACCAGCTACAACCCCGGCGCGCTCTGGGGCTTCATGCGCGGGGTCCCGCACAGCAGCCTGATCTTCGCCGCGCTCTCGATCGTCGCGGCGATCGGGATCTGGGTCTGGCTCTTCCCCCTCAAGGCCGCCGCCGACCGCCGCCTGACCGCCGCGCTCGCGCTGATCATGGCCGGGGCCCTGGGCAACTGCTACGACCGCCTGGTCCTCGGCCATGTCCGCGACTTCGTCCACTTCCACGTCGACCCGATCGGCTTCGACTGCGCGATCTTCAACTTCGCGGACAACATGCTCGTCGTCGGCGCCGTCGCCCTGATCCTCCTCGCGCTCAAGCCCGAGGAGAAGGCCTCCCAGCCGATCGAGGCGGCCGAGCCGGCGGCCTCGGCCTGATCGACCGCCGACCGGCCCGAGCGTTCTTGCCCCGAACGGATCCGGGGATGGACTGGCACCTGTCGAGCTGATAGATTCGCGCATGCGTCATATCCAGGGCGTTACTTCCCGACGGCCGGACGAAGGCGCGGGGCGGGGCGGCATCGGGGGGTGATCCGTGCGCAACAGCTTCGGCCCTTGGGCGGTGGTGGCGGTCGGGCTCGCCTGGCTGGTCACGACGACAACGATCCTCGCGGACGAGCCGGATAAAGACCTGCTGAAGCGGTGGTCCGAGCAGCTCCGGCAGTCGCTTGATTGGTACCAGCTCGCGTCGGGCCGGGACCCCAAGGAGCCGATGAAGCCGGAGATCGTGCTCAGGTGGGCGAACCCGGTGCGCTCGCAGAAGGGCGAGACGGCGCTGGTGCTCTGGATCGATTCCGGGCGGCCCGAGGCCTTGACCAGCGTCTATCCCTGGTCCGGTCACCTCAACTACGAATGCGTCTCGCTGGCCAGGGGCGACGGCTTGATCGCGAAGGATGGGGGGCGCCTGGCCTGGGCGCCCCGGGCCCCGGGCGTCGCATTCCTGGCCGTGCCCGAGGCCGCCACGCCGGCGAAGTCGACCGCGGCCAGGCTCGCGCAGATGAAGGGGATCGCCGAGCTGTTCAAGGTCGCGATCCTCAACACGAGGGACGGCAAGCCCAACCGCGAGGAGCTTCGGCTGCTCCCCAGGCCGATCTACCGCTACGACCTCGCCGCGGCCCGGGTCGCCCACCCCGATCTCGTCGACGGCGCGGCCTTCGCCCTCGTGCAGGGGACCGATCCCGAAGCGGTCCTGCTGGTCGAGGCCGTCCGCCAAGGGGCCAGCGAGGCCTGGCAATACGCCTTCGGCCGGGCGACGAGCTGGCCCGTCGAGGCCAAGCTCGGGTCCTCGCTCGTCTGGTCGGTGCCCAGCCAGCAGGTCTGGAACGACCCGAAGTTGCCGGCGGTCCTGCTCGGCCGGCGCCTTGCGGACTGAAGTCCGGGAGGACGCCTGCCTACATCGGCAAGTCGAATCCGCCCCTCAAACGTCGTAATACAGCGTGAACTCGAACGGATGCGGGCGGGACCGGAGGGTCTCGATCTCGTGGGTCCGCTTGTACCAGATCCAGGTGTCGATGATGTCGGGGGTGAAGACGTCCCCTCGGAGGAGGAACTCGTGGTCGGCGCGGAGGGCGTCGAGCGAGGCGTCGAGGGAGCGGGGGGTCCCGGGGACGTCGGCCAGCTCCTCGGGCTGGAGGTCGTAGACGTCCTTGTCGAGCGGGTCGCCGGGCCTGGCCTTGGTCTGGATGCCGTCGAGGGCGGCCATGAGCATCGCCGAGTAGAGCAGGTAGGGGTTGGCCGCGCTGTCGGGCACGCGGAACTCGATCCGGCGGCTCTTGGGGTTGGGGCTGTGGACGGGAATCCGGATGATCGCGGCCCGGTTCCGCCGGCTGTAGGAGATCTTGGTCGGGGCCTCGAAGCCGGGCACGAGCCGCTTGTAGCTGTTCGTGGTCGGGTTGGCGAAGGCACAGAGGGCCGGGGCGTGGCGGAGCAGGCCGCCGATGGCCTGCATGCCGAGGTCGCTGAACCCGGCATAGCCGTTGCCGGCGAGCAGGGGGGCGTTGTCCTTCCAGAGGGTGAAGTGGGTGTGCATGCCCGAGCCGTTGTCGCCGTGGAGCGGCTTGGGCATGAAGGTGGCCGTCTTGCCGTGGCGACGGGCGACGTTGCGGATGATGTAGCGGGCCAGCATCACCTGGTCGGCGCTCTCGACGAGGGGCTGCGAGGCGAGGTCGATCTCTGACTGGCCCCCGGTGGCGACCTCGTGGTAATGGGCGGCGGTGCCGATCCCGCACTCGGCCATCCGCTGGGCCATCTCGGTCCGGAGGTCGGCCAGGCTGTCGGTCGGCGGGCAGGGGAAGTAGCCCAGGCCCGAGCCGGCCTTGTAGGCGAGGTTCGGCCCCTCGGCCCGCCCGCGATTCCAGGCGCCCTCGGCGGAGTCGACGTGGTAATACGCCTCGTGGCCGTTCTGGTCGAACCGGACGTCGTCGAAGACGAAGAACTCGAGCTCCGGGGCGAGCCGGCAGGTGTCGGCCAGGCCGGTCGACTTCATGTAGCTGACGGCCTTGCGGGCGATGTTCCGGGGGTCGCGGGTGTAGTCCTGCTGGGTGATCGGGTCCTGGATGTTGCAGATCATCGACAGGGTCGGGCGGGCGGTGAACGGGTCGATCAGCGCGGTCTCGGACTGGGGCACGACGAGCAGGTCGGCCTCGTTGATCGCCCGCCAGCCGACGACGCTGGAGCCGTCGAAGCTGATCCCCTCCTCGAAGGTCTCCTCGGTCAGGGTGTCCGCCGGGATGGCGAAGTGCTGCCAGACCCCGGGGAAATCCATGAACCGGAGGTCGACCGTCGTCACCTCGCTCTGGCGGATCTGCGCCAAGACCTCTTTCGGAGTCACCGCGACCTGTCCTTTCCGGGGGGCCCGGGGCGTTTGGCCCGGCTTCGCGCCAAAGCCCGACGGGCCGAGACCTTCCAACTTAACGGAGAGGCCCCGCCCGAATCCAGGGGCGGTCGGCTCGGGAGCGCTCAGCGGTCACCGGTCAGCGGACCCGGGGAGCACTCGGAATTTCGCGGGGGGGGCCGTGAAGTACCCGGCCATCCCCGGTCGGGGCCCCCGGAGTCGCGGACGAAGCTCGGGTAGACCACGACTCCGAAACGGTCCGGGAACTCGGGGCTTGATGCGCGCCGCCCCGGGCCGGCGGTATCAGTCGGTCTCCGCGACTCGCTCGACTTTGGAGGTTCCCAGGTCCAGGGTCATCATCGTACCAACCCCTCGGCCTTCGGGCTCCTCGATGAACAGCACGCGCGATCCGTTCGGCGTGAAGGTTGGGTAGGAATGATAGGCATCCGAGCGATGGATCACACGTCGCCCCGAGCCGTCCGCATTCATGATGCTGACCTCCCGGCCGTATTGCCCCGAGACGAACGCGACCCTCCGCCCGTCGGGCGAGAACTCCGGCGATGCACCCTCGCCGATGCGGCGGCTGTTCGCCCCGTCCAGGTCCATGATCGCGATATGATCGGCCCCATCGTAATAACAGTAGAGGATGCTCCGACCGTCCGGGGAGAACGACGCCCAGCCGTCCGTCCGCTCATTGTCGGTGAGCCGCCGCTGATCGGAACCGTCGGCGTTCATGACGAAGACCTCGCAGGCCGCGCCCGTGCCGGGCCTGAACTTCGGGTCGCCGACCCGGCGGGTGAAGACGATCTTGGACCCGTCCGGCGAGAGCGACGGGTGCTCGTCGTCCTCCGGACCGTCGGTGAGCTGCTTGGCGTTCACCCCGTCGACATCCATCATCCAGATGTGGCCGACGCCCTCCCGCTCGCGGATGAAGACGACCTTCCGGCCGTTCTTCGAGTGCCGAGCTTCGCCCTCGTAGTTGGGGTCGGACGTCAACCTGGCGGGGGGGCCGCCCTTCAGCTTGACGACGTAGAGGTCGCCGTGGCCGGATCTCGGCGTCGCATAGACCACGGACGATCCGTCGGGCGAGACCGAGGGGCGCGCCCCCACGAAGCTCCCGCCCGAGGAGTAGTGGTCCCACCTCCCGCTGCCCTGCGAGCAGCCGGAAAGGACCGCCAGCCACCCCAACCATGCGCCCCACAGCGGAGGGATCGTCCTCGAAGATCGCATCTCGATGCTCCCGGAGACCTCCGTCGCCCACCGCCACCCCGCCATCCCCAACGGTCCTGCTCCGCCTCCGGCTGACCGCTGACCGCTCGCTCTCGAAGTGCGATGATCGGGGAATGAGCGACGAGAGACGGCGGTTCACGATCCTGGAGCATTCCTGGATGGGCGTCCACTGGGACATCCTGGTCGAGGACGGCCCGGGCCTGCGGACCTGGGCGGTCGACGCGCCGATCGAGGCCGACGTGGACCTGCCCGCTCGGGAACTGCCGCCCCACCGGTCGATCTACCTCGATTATGAGGGGGAAGTTTCGGGCGGCCGGGGGGCCGTCGAGCGGTGGGACTCCGGGACCTGCGAGGTGCTCGAATGGGGGGTTGACCGGGTCCGCCTGGCGGTCCGGGGGCGTCAGCTCGTCGGCCTGGTCGAGCTCCGGAGGGCGGGGGACGAGCCCCTGCGCTGGCTGTTCCGCTTCGGGAAGTTGAGCTGAAGCACGCGGCCCGAGGGGAGGCTCGGCGGCAGGAACGCCCCCTGGAGGCGGTCGGAGCGGCCCGAGAGGCGGATCTGCCCCTGGCGGATCGCCAGGCGTTCCAGGACCACGTCGGACCGGCCGGTGTCGGGCCGGTAGCGGATCAGGGCGACCGGCTGGCCCCCTTCCTCGGCCCAGCGGACGTCGAGCCCGCGCTCCCGGGCCTGCCGCGTGAGCGGGCCGATGAAGCGGTCGACGGGGATCGGCACCACCCCGGCCCGGACCTTCTCCACGGTCAGGGCGACCACATTGTCCTCGGGGACCCGGACCTGCGCGACCACCCAGATCACCGAGCGGATCGGCCCGCTGTCGAGCTGGAAGGCCAGGGTGACCCGGTCGGCCTCGAAGGCGATCCGCGGCTCGTGGATCTGGGGCGGGATCTGGTCGGCGAAGTGCGCGACGAGGTCGCCGGCGAGCCAGGCGTTGACCTCCTGGTCGCTGAAGACGGCCTGCCAGTCGTGCTCGTTGCTGATGTCGTTGCGGAGCTGCAAGCTGCTGGCGACGAACCGCTTGGCCTTGGCCTCGCGCTGGGCCAGCGGCACCTCGACGAGGGCCCGGTAGAAGTTGGGGCGGTGGGTCAGCGAGAGCCAGATTGCCCCCGGCAGGGCGACCAGGGCCGTGGCGATCAGCCCGAGGACGATCACTCGTTTCCTGGGGAACGGCCTGCGCATGGTCGACCTGCCTTCCGGTGGGGTCGGTTGTGGGCGATCCGGCGGGCGGCCCGGGTCGGCCTCGGGGGGAAGCAAGCTGGACCGTCGAGGAGCCGAGGAGGGACGTTCCGGGGAAAGGCCGCACCGATCGGAAGATACGGGGCCGGACCGGTCGAGTCAACCCGAACAAAGCGGCCCGAGGCCGCCCTTGCTCCCTGGTGTCGGGGCGTCCGGGCCCCGTATCATGGACGATCATCCGCGAAAGTCGGAGTCCCCCATGCCCTCTCGTCCGGCCTGCGCCGCGATCCTCCTGTTCTGGGTGTACGCGGCCGGGGCCCTGTTCCGCCGCGACATCCTGCCCGACCTCTGGATCCAGCCGCCCCCCGACCTCCGGACCGTCGCCGCCGCCGAGGACGATAAGGGGAAGACGACGAAGTGGGAGCTGTCGATCGCCGACGATTCGGGCGACAAGGGATACCGGTCCGTCGGCAGCGCGACCACCTCGTCGGAGCGCGGCCCCGACGGCATCACGGCGCTCCACAGCGACGTCAATTTCGACTCGGGCAAACTCCTCAGGGGGACCCCGTTCGCCCCCCAAGGGGGCGGCTTCGGGCCCCCGGGCCAGGACCACATCGTGGTCACGAACGTCTGCAAGATCGACCTGTCGGGCAACCTCGCGAGCTTCCACGCCGAGGTCAGGCAGGCCGGCGTGGGCGAGGCCCCGCTGCTGACGCTCGAAGGCAAGGTCGTCGGCAAGTCGCTCAAGATCGAGACCACCGGGCCGTCGCCGCTGCTGAACTGGACCCGGTCGTTCCCCTACGAGTCCCGCGGCCTGATCCAGAACGCCGTCGGGCCGATGGACCGCCTGCCCGGCCTCCAGGTCGGCCAGAAGTGGGAGACTCGGGTCGTCAGCCCGCTGACCGGCCGGGTCGAGGCGGTCAAGACCGAGGTCACCGGCCGCCACATGATCCAGTGGGACGGCAAGCTGATCCCGACCCTGATGGTGGTGCAGCACCTCGCGCCGATCTCGGCGCGGACCTGGGTCGGGCTCGACGGCCTGGTCCTGAAGCAGGAGATCCCGTTCCCGTTCGTCAAGCTGGTCCTGGAACGGTCGCCCCACCCGGTCGGGCGAGTCAACGGAGAGACCAAAGTTCCATGATCGAACTGCGAGGCGTGACCAAGGCGTTCGGCGCCAAGCGGGCCGTCGACCACCTCGACCTCAGCGTCAGGGCGGGCGAGCTGTTCGCCTTCCTCGGCCCCAACGGGGCGGGCAAGACCACCACGATCAAGATGGTCTGCGGGCTGCTCCGGCCGACCTCCGGGGTCGTCAAGGTCGGCGGCTTCCCCGCGGCCAGCCCCGAGGCCCGCCAGCTGATCGCCTACGTGCCCGACCAGCCCTACCTCTACGAGAAGCTCACCGGGCGCGAGTTCCTCCGCTTCGTCGTCGAGATGTACGGCCTGGAGCCGAAGGCGGCGAACCGGCGGATCGCCGAGCTGGTCGAGACCTTCGAGATGGGCGACTACGTCGACGACCTGAGCGAGAACTACTCGCACGGGATGAAGCAGCGGGTCGTCTTCGCCTCGGCCCTGGTCCACGACCCCAAGGTCCTGATCGTCGACGAGCCCTTGGTCGGCCTCGACCCCCGGAGCGCCCGGATCGTCAAGGACCTGTTCGTCGCCCAGGCCCGGTCGGGGGTGGCCGTGCTGATGTCGACCCACCTGCTCTCGATCGCCGAGGAGCTGGCCGACACGATCGGGATCGTCGACCGCGGCCGGATGCTCGCCCACGGCACCCTGGCCGAGCTCCGCGACCGGGTCCAGATGCACGGGCCGCTCGAAGACCTGTTCCTCAAGCTCACCGGGGGGGATCGCCCCCTGGTCGACGGGGCCCAGCTCGTCGCCAGCCGGGACGGCCTGCCATGACCACCAAGCTCGGGCCGATCGCCCCTCGCCTGACCACGCCGTCGCAGCTCCGCTCGGCCTTCCGCTCGCTCCGCTGGAACCTCGCGGCCAACGGCCTCCGCTCGCTCCTGACCGGTTCGAGGCTCCGGCTCTCGATGATCGTGATCTGCAGCGCGATCTTCTGGGCCGGCCTGTTCTTCCTCTTCTTCGGCGGCTTCCAGTTCCTCAAGAGCTTCATCCCCAACCTCGCCGGCGAGTTCGTCGAATACATCTTCAGCATGTTCTTCCTCTCGCTCCTGGTCATGCTGATCTTCTCGACCGGCATCATCCTCTACACCGGCCTGTACCAGTCGCGCGAGGCGACGTACCTCCTGACGACCCCGGCCTCGCCGGACCGGATCTTCGCCTACAAGTTCTTCGAGGCGATGGCCTATTCGAGCTGGGCGTTCCTCCTGCTGGGCAGCCCCCTGATGGTCTCGTTCGGGATCGTCGAGGACGCGGGTTGGTCGTTCTACGCGATCTTCCCGGTCTTCTTCCTCGCGTTCGTGCTGATCCCCGGCAGCCTGGGCGCGATCGGCGCCCTGGTGGTGGCGACGATCCTGCCGAGGCGGCAGAAGACCGTGTTCGGCCTGCTCGGGGCCGGCCTGGTCCTGGCCCTGGTCGTCTTCGGCCTGAGGGTCTGGCGGATGCCGGGCGAGCTGCTGACCGTCGACTGGCTCGACGGGATGCTCGGGCGGATCGAGTTCAGCCGCCACCCGCTCTGGCCGAGCCGGTGGATCTCGGTCGGCCTGGTCGCCTCGGTCCGGGGGGAGTGGGGCACCGGCCTGTTCTACCTGGCCGTGGTCTCGGCCCACGCCGGCCTGGCCTACCTCGTCGCGGCGGTGGTCGCCCGCGACCTGTACCGGATCGGCTACGGGCGGGTGCAGGGGGGGCGGAGTTCCCGGCGGAGGTACGGCTGGTACGGCCTCGACGCCGCGTTCCACAAGGTCTTCTTCTTCCTGCCCAAGCCGATCCGCCTGCTGATCCTCAAGGACCTCCGGACCTTCCGCCGCGACCCGGCCCAGTGGTCGCAGTTCCTGATCTTCTTCGGCCTGCTCGCCTTCTACTTCATCAACATCCGCCGCCTGAGCTACGACGTCCAGAAGCCTTACTGGCGGAACCTGATCAGCTTCCTCAACCTGTCGGTCACGGCCCTGATCCTCTCGACGTTCACCAGCCGGTTCATCTTCCCGCTGCTCTCGCTCGAAGGGCGGAACTTCTGGGTGCTCGGCCTGCTCCCGCTCCAGCGGGCGTCGATCCTCTGGGGCAAGTTCGCCTTCTCCGCGGGCATCTCGCTGGTCGCGACCGAGGTCCTGGTCCTGCTCAGCGACCTGATGCTCCGGATGGGGCCGGCGATGATCCTCCTCCACATGGGGATGGTGGCGATCCTCTGCCTGGGCCTCTCGGGGATCAGCGTCGGCCTGGGCGCGCGGCTGCCCAACCTCAAGGAGGACGACCCGTCGAAGATCGCCGCGGGGTTCGGCGGGACGCTCAACCTGCTCGTGAGCCTCGTGTTCATCTGCTCGATCGTCACGGCCCTGGCGGTCCCCTGCCACCTCTACTTCGCCGGCCAGGACAACCCCGAGTTCGCCGGGGCGTCGCTGTCCGAGACCCAATTCCGGTCCTGGCTGATCGTGGCGATCCTGGTCAGCCTGGTCGTCGGGGTCGTCGGCACGATCCTCCCGCTCCGGATCGGGATCAAGGCCTTCCAACGGATGGAGCTCTGACCGATGTCGACCGCCGAGCCCCCTCGCCGACTCCGGCTGCCCGACCACAACGACCTCCCGTGCGAGGACGGCACGTTCGTGAAGAACTTCCAGGAGCACCCCCAGAGCGTGCTGCTGACCGACGCGATCGAGCCGGTCCTCCGGGCCAAGCACCCCGGGCGGCGGTATGCGATCGGCCAGGATTGCGGGATCTACTGGCGACTGGCCGAGCCGGACGAGCCGCCGGAGCGAGGGGCGGTCAGCCCCGACTGGTTCTACGTGCCCGACGTCAATCCCACGGTCAAGGGCGAGCCGCGGCGGTCCTACGTCCTCTGGAAGGAATGGATCGCCCCCCTGATCGTGGTCGAGTTCGTCTCTGGCGACGGTTATGAGGAACGCGACGGGACCGAACTGACCGGCAAGTTCTGGGTCTACGAGAAGGTCATCCGCCCGGCCTATTACGCGATCTACGAGGTCAACCCCGGCCTCATCGAGATGTACCACCACGTCGACGGCGCGTTCGTCAGGGCCCGCCCCAACGACCGGGGACATTATCCGGTCAATGGGGTCGGCGAGCTTGGGATCTGGCAGGGGCTCTTCCAGAACATGACGCTGCCCTGGCTCCGATGGTGGGACGCCGTCGGGGAGCTTCTCCCGACCGGCCACGAGCGGGCCGAGAAAGAGGCCGAGCTGGTCATCCAGGCCAATCGGCGGGCCGATCAGGAGGCCGAACGGGCCGATAGGGAGGCCGAGCGGGCGAGCAAGCTCGCCGCCCAGCTCCGCGCCCTGGGGATCGACCCCGAGGCCTGAGCCTCGCGGCCCCGGTTCAGGCGATCGGGGCCGACCGCCCGCGTCGGGCCCTGCGGATCATGAGGTAGGCCCCGAGCCCGGCGACGGCGCCGGCGACGTCGGCCAGGCCGTCGGCCAGGCCGGCATCCCGGTTCACGATCGGGGCCATCTGGCCGAGCTCGCTGATCGCCGCGAGGGCGACCCCGGCCAGGAGGACGCGAAGGGGCCGGTCCCCCCCGACCCGGGCCCAGAGCCAGGCGAAGCCGAGGAAGAGGGCGAAGTGGACCAACTTGTCCAGGTGGGGGATCGGGAACGGGTCCGGGCCCGTCTCGCTGCGCTGCATCATCGATCGCGGGAACCAGCAAAGGCCCAGGATCAGGGCGGTCCAGGCCCAGGCCAGGGAGGCGCGGATCGACATCGGGCGGGTTCCTCGGCGGGTCGGGAGGCGTCGGAGGCCGGGCCGGCCCGTCGACGCCCATTTATAACCAACCTCGCCACCCGCAACGAGCCCGCCCCGGCCCTCAACGACTCCGCCCCTGGCGGACGGCCTCGAACAGCCCGACGGCGACGGCGACGCCCAGGTTGAGGCTCCGGGCCTCCTGGCGGATCGGGATCCGGATCCCCCGGTCGGGCCGAGCTTCGAGCCAGGAGTCGGGCAGCCCTCGGCTCTCGGGGCCGAAGACCAGGCCGTCGCCGGGCCGGTACTCGGCCTGGGTGTAGGGCAGCGTCGCCTTGGTGCTGAAAGACCAGAGCCGGTCCCGGCCGAGGGCGTCGACCACCTCGTCGAGGTGGTCGACGACCCTCCAGTCGAGGTGTTCCCAGTAGTCGAGCCCGGCGCGGCGGATGTGGCGATCGCTGACGAGGAAGCCGAGCGGGCGGACCAGCCAGAGCTTGGCCCCGACCGCCACGCACGACCGGCCGATGGCGCCGGTATTGCCGGCGATCTCGGGCCCGACCAGGATCACGTGGAATCGCCCCGAATCGGGCGCCGGGTCGGCCATCTCAGCGGGTGTGGAGCGGCCGGCGCTGGTTGGAGCCGTTGCCGTTGCCGTTGGCCGAGTCGGTCAGGATCTGCAGGGCCCGCTTCGGGTTGGAGGTGTGGAAGATCCCCAGGCTCCGGCCTTGGGTCGTGGAGGAGGCCGAGTAGGCGTACTCGATGTTGATGTGCTCCTCGGCGAGCCGTTCGAGGATCTTGGCCAGGGCCCCGGGGCGGTTCTCCATATCGACGGCGAGGACGTCGGCGATGGCGAACTCGGTGCCGAGCGACGTCATCACCTTGCGGGTCGGCTCGAGGTCGTCGGTGACGAACCGGAGGACGCTCCGGCCTTCGGCGTCCATCACGCAGAGTGCCTTGACGTTCACCTTCTCGTGCCCCAGGGCCGAGCAGATCTTGGCCAGGCGGCCGGGCTTGTTCTCCAGGAACGCGGTGACCTCGTGGACGAATTCCATGATTTTCCTCCGATCCTCGGGGCGCGGGTCGCGCCCCCGATCCGGTCCGGTGCCCCAGGGACCATCGGCCCCTTGAAGGCGATCGCCGGCTTGCTGCTTCCGGCCGACCTCGTCGATCGGCCCGCACCCTCGGCCTTCACTCTGAAGGGGACGGCCGGTCGTCCCGGCCTCGTCGGATGGGGTGTCGAACCCACGCGGATTCGATCACCAGGTCCAGGAGCACGTCCCGGGCCTTTCCGGCGGGACATCGACGGATTCTCGGCACGAGAGACGGATCAATCCGGGCGGATCGGCGCGTTCCCCCCGGCCCCTCGTCCGCCCGGTGCCCCGGGGCGCGTGGAGGCGGGCGGCGCGCCGGGCTGGCCGGCGACCGGCCCGCCGTTCGACGCCGGCGGCGGGACCAACCCCGGCGGCAGGCCGGGCGGCGGGTTGCCGCCGGCGCGTTGCTGGCCGATGGCCCGGAGCTGGCCGAGCACGCTGCCCTTCGATGGGTCGCCGAGATCCGGGAACGCCGCCCGATAGGTCGCCTTGAACCCGTCGCCGTCCTCCTCCAAGGTGAAGAGGGACGGGAAGAGGAGCGAGCGGATGGCGTCGGCCGAGGGGAGCTTGGCCGGGTCGACCTGGAGGACGACCGACGCCACGCCCGGGGCCGGCTTGGCCGCTTCGGCCGCCGCCGGCGCCGGGGCCGGGGCCGGGGCCGACGGGCCGGTCGGCTCGCCCGACCTGTTCCCTCGTCGCGAGCCCGGTCCCGGCATGACGCCCGGCTGCATCGCGCCCGAGCCCCCACCCCCGGGGGCCGACGGCGCGGCGGCGGCGGCGGGGGTCGAGCCGGCCCCGGCCGTCGGGGCGATGGCCTGGACGTTCGCCCTGATCAGGGCCGAGTTGATCCCGGCCTGGAGCTTGCCGGGGAGCCCGGCCAGGACCGCGGGCAGCGTGTCGCGCGGGTCGGCCATCGCCAGGTACTTCAGCTTCGGGGACAGCGCGGCGAACGCGGAGGCCAGTTCCGACGGGGGATTGTTGGGCGGCTTGGCCTCCTGCGCCATCCGGGCGACCTCGGGCGACATGGCGATGATGAGCTGCTTGCCGGCGATCCGGATCGTCGGCCGGACCGCCGCGGGGATCATCGTCGAAAGCTCGGGGGGCACCGACATGACGTAGCCCTTGGACTCGCCCGTCATCAGGCGAAACTCGACCGACGGCGAGCCCGGACCCCGGTTCCGGCCGCCCCGGCCCGCGCCGGCGTCGGCCCCCGGAGCGCCCGCCATCTGGGCGGACCTGGCCCGGATCTCGCGGTTGACGTAGCCCATCAGCTCGTCGAGGACCTTGCCGAAGCTGGTCGGGTTGTCGATGTCGAGCACCAGGGCCGCCTTGGGGATCTGGTCGATCCCGAGCATCGCCAACTGCATGCCGACGGCCGTCGGCGCGGTCAGGGTGGGCGGGGCCCCCGACTTGGCCGGCAGGACGTACCAGGCGAGCTTGGGCCCGAGGTGCGCCAGCACATCCTCGCGGAGCCTCAGCTTGGTCTTGGCCTTGAAGGCGTCGGCCGCCTGCTTGACCTGGTCCTCGATCCCCGGGTTCGACTTCTTGGCCATATCGACGAACTTGTCGAAGGTTTGCAGGACGTTCAGCGAGGTGACGGTATAACTCGTCTGCCCGGCGGGCAGGGCGGGCATGGTCGAGCGGTCGAAGGTCGGCCCGTCGAGGATCGAGAACAACCCCGAATGCGGCTTCGGCGTCGACACCCGGAGGATCGCGGCCAGGGCATCCTCCTGGAACCCGCCCCGGAGGTCGAGCCGGGTCAGGTTGATCAGGCCCAGGTTGGCCGAGATCGAGCCTTGGTCGGACGTCCATGGGGTCGTGAACGCTTTCAACACCGGCGTGAACCCGCCTTCCGCCTTGGACACCTCGATCCAGGAAGGGTGCTCGATCGCGCCGGGGCGCTTGCCGTCGAGCGTCTCGAGGATGATGTCGGCCGATTCGGGGGTCGGCAGGACGAGGATCAAGTCCTCCTTCCTGGTTTCCTCGATCCAGTAGGAGTACGAGTTGCCTTTGGCGAGCTTGCCGGCGACGACCTTGTGGCCGGCTCTGGTCGCGCCCTGCGGCTTGGTATTCGGGGCGTTGAGCCCCTGGAGGGCCCGGGCGAAGGCGGGCCGGACGTCCTTGTTCTTGAAGGCGTCGCGGAGCGCGATCATCGCGTAGCGAGGCTTGGGCTGACGCATGTCCCCGCCCAGGGCGATCACGAAGCCGGAGCGGGCCAGGTGCTTGACCACGGCCACGGCCTCGGGGGCGGACACCTTGCCGGCGAGCTGGGGGATCTTGGTCGCCAGCTGCCCGAGGAGGTCTTCGAGCATGGCGCCGGCGGTCGTATCGTTGAGGATCTTGTAGGCGGCCGTCCTCCGCCAGGCGTCGGCGTGGGCGTCGACTCCGTCGAACTCGAAGAAGAAGACCAGCTCATCCTTCGGGACATAGCGGGCGAGCGGCGGCCGGTCATCGGCGGGCGACTGGGCCCCGGCCCGGCCTTCGAGGCACACCGCCAGCAGGACGGCCAGGGCGAGGGCCGTGGCGAGCCGGTCGGCCCCGGATCTTCCGATGCGTCGTCGCAAGGTGTCTATCCTTTCGATCGGGAGGCGAGGCAGAGGCCGGCGAGACCGAAGTCTCCCGGGCCGGTGCTCGGCCGCCTTGGCCGTCCATCTCCGGGGATTCCAGGATCTGGGAGTTCCGCTCCCCCCTTTATGCGCATCCTAAGTCGGCCCCGATCGCGCGGCAACAACCTCGATCGCCAAAATTGCCACGTCGGATCGACCGGTCGACACTCAAGCACGAAGCCGAGGGCCGGGCAGGGGCAGGGTCGCGGAGATCTCGCCCCAGGACGCGGCCTCGAACGCCCGAGCGACCGCCGGATCGCCCTCGATCGGGTCGACGCCGGGCCATGTTGCCCGGACGCGACGCCGGGCGGCCCGGTCGAGCGGGAGGAGCAGGAGCAGGCCGACGACCGCCGCCAGCTCGGCCCAGGCCCCCTGATAACTGAGGAACGGATTATGCATCAAAATACCCGCACCCGTCACGATCCAGGCCGACCCGCTCGCCAGGCCGAGGCCGAGCCGCGCCAGGGTCGCCAGTCGGAAGAGCCGGGGGTGGGCCGACGCCTGGAGCGCCCGGGCCGCCTGGAACGCGGCGATCCCCAGGTCCCTCGGCGTCCGGCCGACGAAGACCGAGGGCGAGAGTCGCAGCTCGCGCCGCCAGGGGTCGTGGAAGTTCGCCAGCGGGCCGCTCGCGGCGACGACCGCCACCCCCTCGACGCCCGCCGCCCCGAGGATCGACCGGGCGATCCCGGCGCCGTCGACATCCCGCCCGGACCGGTCGGCCGAGGACCGACGGTCGAGCCGGCGGGCCCCGAATGCCACGATGAGCACCGGGGCGAGCGGCGACAGCGCCGGGATCATCACGTAGAAGAGCAGGAGGACGGTGACGAGGGGCTCGTCCCAGTTGAGCTTCATGGCCCGGGGCGGCTCCGGCGGTAGATGGCCAGGAACTCGCCCCGGTGGACCTGCTCGAACCCCTGATCCAGCAGGGTCCGGGCGGGCAGATCATCGACCCGGAGGAAGGCCCAGCGAAACCGGGGGTCGAGCCGGGGGTAGCCCTTCGGGATGCTCGGTTCGAGGCGGTTGCTCAGCAGGACCCGCCTGGTGGAGAGCGGGGCCGAAACCTCGTAGGCGGCGACCACCGCCTCGTCCGGCCCGACCTGATCGATCCACCGCCAGGCCTCCCGGGCCTCCGCTCGCGAGATCGGCCACTCGATCCGCCGCATCCGGGCCGCGATGTCGGCATCGGCCAGGGCGAACCCGGCCGCGGCGACGATCCATGCCGCCGCCGGGTAGATCCACCCCCGGCGCCTGGGGGCGGCCCGGCGTGCCAGGTTCGCGTAGCCGATCAGGCCGGCGGCGACCAGCACCGCGACCATCGGGGCCGCGTACCGGACCGAGCCCCAGCGGAACGTCCCGATCTCGGGCAACAGCCAGCGGCCGGACGCCAGGCCCCAGGCCCAGGGGAGAGCCAGGATCGCCACCCTCGGGGCGAGCAAGGCCAGCAGCGCCCAGGGGCCCGCGCCGATCACCACCAGCGACCAGGCCGCCCTCGCCGTCAACCAGGCCGACGGCTTGGGCTGGCCGAGGTGGCCGAGGTACAGCTCGGGCGCGTTCCAGGAGACCGTCAGGTGCTCGTACCCGAGGAAGACGAGGGCGACCCAGGCCACGCCGACGTAGGCCGACCAGCGGGCCCAGGCGTAGCCGACCCCGATCTCCTCCGGCTCCCTGGGCGGGAGCAGGGCGAAGGTGGCGAGCATGACCCCGAACTCCTCGCGGCTGGCCAGCATCCCGATCGCGCCGAAGATGGCCAGGCCTCGATGGCGGGTCCGGTAGCCCCAGATCGCCCAGAGCACGAACGGGAGTGCCAGTTGCATCTCGCGGAAGTCGTTCCAGAGCATCGGCCAGAGCAGGGGGGTCATCGGCACCAGGGCCGCGCCCGCCAGGGCCAGGCGGGCCGACCCCGACTCCGCCAGCAGGAGGCCGAAGGCCGACGGCACGACCCACCAGAGGATCACGTTGTTGGCGACCAGCAGCGTCTCGGGCCCCGGCCAGGTCGCGTAAAACGGGACGACCGCCAGGCGGATCGGGTCGAGGTGGGTCCGGCTCCAGATCGAGGGGCCTTCGTTGCCCCAGGCGTTGATCGGCTGGATCGAAAGCGTCTGGCTGCCGTCGAGCAGGGCCCAGAACCACTGGTTGTTGTACGCGAGGTCCCACGGCCAGCCGCTCCGGAAGTCCCGATAGCGGTCCAGCGACTGCGCCGACGACAGGGCCGTCAACGCCAGGGTCACGGCCCAGACCAGGGCCCAGGGGGCGAGTCGTCGGGTCGTGGGGCTCGGCTCGCCGGTCAAGGATGCCTCGAATTCGTGGAGGGCCGGGTCGCGCCCTTCCGGCGCGGGCCGGGCCATCGTAAACCGCCCCTCGGCGCGAACGGAAGGGCCCAGGCCCGGGTCGGGCCCGCCGGCCGATCGACCCGGGGCCCGATGGCTGTTATCCTGGCACGGCCCCGAAGGGCGAGCCGATCGAGGCTGCCCGAGATGACCCACCCGGGAACGACCAAAGGACCCCTCCCGATGCGGCGGATCGCCCTGCTTGCCTGGTTCGTCCTGGCCCCGCTCACGCCCGCACCGGCCCAGGTCGGGGCGAAGGGGGAGGCCTCGATGCCCTCGAAGTTCCGGGTCTATGTCGGCACCTACACCGGGCCCGCGAGCCGGGGGATCTACCTCCTGGAGCTGGACTCGACGAATGGGACTCTGGACCGCAGGGGGCTCGTCGCCGAGACCCCGAGCCCTTCGTTCGTGGCGATCCACCCGGGACGGAAGTTCCTCTACGCCGTGAACGAGGTCGACGACTACCGGGGCCGGAAGGCCGGCTCGGTCTCGGCGTTCGCGATCGACCCGGGATCGGGCCGGCTCGACCCGTTGAACGACCGGACCTCGGGCGGGGCCCACCCCTGCTTCGTCGCCGTCGACGCCACCGGCCGCTCGGCCCTGGTGGCCAACTACGGCGGCGGGAGCGTCGAGGCCCTGCCGATCGGCCCCGACGGCAGGCTCGGGGAGCCTTCGAGCTTCATCCAGCACGCCGGTTCGGGCGTAGACAAGGCCCGACAGTCGGGCCCGCACGCCCACTCGATCAACCTCGACGCCGCCAACAAGTATGCCGTCGCCGCCGACCTCGGCCTCGACAAGCTCCTGGTCTACCGCTTCGACCCGGCCAAGGGCTCGCTCACGCCCAACGCCCCGCCCTCGACCGCGCTCAAGCCCGGCTCGGGCCCTCGGCACTTCGCCTTCCACCCCGACGGCCGGCACGCCTACGCGATCAACGAGATGGCCTCGACCGTCGCCGCCTTCGACTACGACCCGACCGCCGGCACCCTGGCCGAGACCCAGACGATCTCCACCCGGCCCGAAGGGGCGAGCAAGCCCGGCAACTCCACGGCCGAGGTCGTCGTCCACCCCTCGGGCCGGTTCCTCTACGGCTCGAACCGGGGCGACGACGCGCTCGCCATCTTCGCCATCGACCCCGCATCGGGCCGCCTGACCAGCGTCGGGTTCCAGCCGACGGGGGGGAGGACCCCGAGGAACTTCGCGATCGAGCCGACCGGCAAGTACCTCCTGGCCGCCAACCAGGACTCGGGCACGGTGGTCGTCTTCGCGATCGACCCCAGGACCGGCCTGCTCAAGCAGGCGGGCGAGCCGCTGGCCGTGCCCTCGCCGGTCTGCATCCGGTTCGTGCCGATCGAGGGTTGAGCACCGGTCCGAGCATGTGGCGATGGAGGGTCCAAGGCCTTGAAGATTCATCGATTGCTGGCAGTCTTCGCCGTAGTCGCGACGCTCGGCCCGGCCCGGGCAAGGGCGGCGGACGATCGGGCGCTGAGTCCCCAACTCCTCCGGGAAGGGATCCGCTGGCCCGGGGAAGGGGGGCGGCGGATCCAGGTGTCGCTGGCGATCTACCTCGTCGGGTTCGCCCGGATCAACCTCCGCGAGGAGTCGTTCGACATGGCGGGCTACCTCGACACCGCCTGGGTCGACCCGGGCCTGAAGCTCGAAGGGGCCGAGGCCAGGAAGCAGACCCGCCGGTTCCGCCCCAGCCAGGTCTGGACCCCCGCCCTGGAGTTCATCAACGCCGCCGAGCAGGTCAACTCGGAGCGCGAGGGGGACGTCTACGTCGACGACGGGGGCCGGGCCTCGCAGCGGGTCCGGTTCAGCCACCGGTTCCAGTCGCCGATGGACCTGAAGCGGTTCCCCTTCGACTCCCAGACCCTGGAGATCGAGGTGGGCCCCTTCGACCCCTTCGCCCGAGACCTCGAGTTCGTGGTCGATCAGGGGCGCGTCGGCCGGCTCGACGATGCCTCGGTCACCGACTGGGACATCGTGCGGATCGCGGCCGGGATGGAGCCGCAGCCCGAGGGCAAGGAGGAGATCCGCTTCCTCTTCACGATCCAGGTCGCACGCCGCTCGACGTTCTACGTCTGGCGGGTCCTGATGCCGATCACGCTGCTGATCTTCGCCTCGTGGATCGTCTTCTGGTTCGAGCCGACCAACCTCCAGCCCCAGATCAGCACCGGCCTGGCGATCCTGCTCTCGCTGGTCACGTTCACGTACGCCGTCGACTTCTCGCTGCCCAAGGTCGCCTACCTGACCTTCATCGACCGCTACACCCTGACCGCGTTCTCGATCGTCCTGGCCACGCTCCTGACCGTCTCGGTGGTCCACGTCGTCGGCCGGGCCCGGGGGGTCGAGGCGGCGTTGAAGATCCAACGGGTTGCCCGGTTCGCCTTCCCGGCCGCGTACCTCGCGGTCCTCGGCGTGATCACCCGGCTTTCCTTCGTCTGAAACGGGGGCCCGGCCGATGCCGCCCAGGATCGCCGCCTTCCCCAAGTGCTACCTGGACCGGATCGCCGGCGACCGCTCGATGACCGTCTTCGAGTGGATCGAGATGGCCCGAGGGCTCGACGCCGACGGCCTGGAGATGTACGAGGGATTCTTCCCGAGCCTCGACGCCGACTCGATCGACCGGGTCGGCCTGGCCATCGCCGGGGCCGGCTTCGCCATGCCGATGCTCTGCTGCTCGCCCGACTTCACCCAGCCCGAGCCCGAAGCCCGCAAGTGGGCCGTCGACCACCAGTTCGCCATGATCCGGGCGGCCCGACGGCTCGGAGGCCAGGGGGTGGTCTGCCGGGTCCTGTCGGGCCAGCGTTACCCGGGACTGGGCCTGGCCGAGGGGCTCGACCGGGTGATCCCGTGCATCGAAGAATCCCTGGTCGCCGCCCGGGCCGAGGGGGTCGTGCTCGGCCTGGAGAACCACTACAAGGACGGGTTCTGGGCCTACCCCGAGTTCGCCCAGAAGGCCGACGTCTTCCTCGCGCTCCTCGACGCGATCCCCGACACCGAGAATTTCGGGGTCCAGTTCGACCCGTCCAACGCCCTCGTCGCCGGCGACGACCCGGTCCGGCTCCTGGAGCGGGTGGCCCCCCGGGTCGTGAGCATGCACGCCAGCGACCGCTACCTGGCCGAAGGGGCGACCCTGGACGACCTCCGCCAGGCCGACGGCACCCTCGGCTATGCCCCGGGCCTCAAGCACGGCGTCACCGGCAAGGGCCTGAACGACTACGACGCGATCTTCCGGCTCCTCGCCGCCCGCCATTACGACGGCTGGATCAGCATCGAGGACGGGATGAACGGCATGGAGGAGATGGCCGAGTCGCTCGCCTTCCTCCGCCGCAAGGTGGCCCAGCACTTCGAGGGGGCCTGACCGCGATGCCCGAACCCCTCCGGACCGCCCTGGTCGGCTGCGGCAAGGTCGGCTCGATCCATGCACAGGCGCTGGCGACCCTGCCCGAGTCCCGGTTCGTCGCCGCCTGCGACCCCACCCCGGGCCGGGCCGAGGGGTTCGCCGCCCGGTTCGGCCCCCGGGCATTCGCCGACCTCGGAGCGATGCTCCGCGAGGCCAGGCCCGAGGTCGTCATCCTGGCCACGCCGCACCCGCTCCACGCCGAGGCGGCGATCGCGGCGGCCGAGGCCGGGGCCCACGTCCTCGTGGAGAAGCCCCTGGCCAGCACCCTGGCCGACTCCGACGCGATGCTCGCCGCCGCCGAACGCTCGGGCGTGACCCTGGGCGTGGTCAGCCAGCGGCGGTTCTACGAGCCGGTCCGGCGGATCAAGCGGGCAATCGACGACGGCAAGCTCGGGACCCCGTGCCTCGGCGTCTTCTCGATGTTCTCGTGGCGCGACCGGGCCTATTACGAGTCCGACCCCTGGCGAGGGCGGTGGGACACCGAGGGGGGCGGCGTCCTGGTCAACCAGTCGCCCCACCAGCTCGACCTGCTCCGGTGGTTCCTCGGCGAGGTCGACGAGGTGTCCGGCACCTGGGCCAACCTCAACCACCCTGAGGTCGCCGTCGACGACACCGCCGTCGCCACGATCCGCTTCCGCTCCGGCGGCCTCGGCTCGATCGTCACCAGCCTCTCGCAGCGCCCCGGGCTGTTCACCAAGGTCCACGTCCACGGGACCAACGGCGCCTCCGTCGGGGTCGAGACCGACCGAGGCGCCACCTTCGTCGCCGGCGTCTCCCCGATCTCCGAGCCGCCGCTCAACGACCTCTGGACGATCCCCGGCGAGGAGCACCTCCTGCCCGACTTCCAGCAGCTCGACCGGGCCCGGTTCGCCGCGATCGACGCCACGACCCACTACCACGCCCTCCAGATCGGCGACTTCCTCCGGTCCGTCCAGGAGGGCCGTCCCCCCCTGGTCTCGGGCCGGGATGGCCGAGAGGTCGTCGCCCTGTTCACGGCGATCTACCGGTCGCACCGCGAGCGCCGGCCGATCACCTTCCCGCTCCGGGCCGAGGACGGCGACGGCCGGCCTTGAATTCCTCCGAGCCGATCCGCTTGGCGGGGTCCGGCCGTTCGCTTATCTTGGGGCCTCGGGCGTCGCCGTCCCGGGTCGATCGTCGAGGGTTCCCGATGCGGATCGCCATCCTGACCAACGAGTATCCGCCCCACATCTACGGCGGCGCCGGGGTCCACGTCGAGTACCTGACCCGGGAGCTGGCGCGGGCCGAGGGTCCGCACCACACGCTGGAGATCCTCTGCTTCGGCGACCAGGACTTCCGCGAGGGGAACCTGTCGGTCCGGGGGGTGAAGGCCGATTGCAAGCTGCCGTTCCAGGACCCGAGGCACGCCAAGTTCCAGGACACAATGGCCCGGAACCTGGAGATGGCGGGGTTGCTCAAGGACGTCGACGTCGTCCACTGCCACACCTGGTACACCCACCTGGCCGGCTGCCTGGTCAAGCAGCTCACCGGGGCCAAGCTCGTCCTGACGACGCATTCATTGGAGCCGCACCGGCCGTGGAAGGTCGAGCAGCTCGGCACGGCCTACCAGGCCAGCTCGTGGGTCGAGCGGACCGCTTATGAGAACGCCGACGGCGTGATCGCCGTCTCGGCCTCGATGCGCGAGGACGTCCATGCGCTTTACGGCGTCGACCCCGCCAAGATCCGGGTGATCCACAACGGGATCGACCTCAACCAGTATCGCCCGACCTCGGACCCGGCCGTCCTGGCCAAGCACGGGATTGACCCCGACCGGCCGTTCGTCCTGTTCGTCGGGCGGATCACCCGGCAGAAGGGGATCATCCACCTGGTCGAGGCGATCAAATCGATCCGGCCCGGGGTCCAGGTCGTGCTCTGCGCCGGGGCCCCGGACACGCCAGAGATCGGCCGGGAGATGGCCGAGCGGGTCGAGCGGGCCCGGCTCGAAGGGGGCCACCCGATCGTCTGGATCGCCGAGATCGTCCCCAAGGCCGAGATCATCGCCCTGTACACGGCCGCCAGCCTTTTCGTCTGCCCCTCGGTGTACGAGCCGTTCGGGATCATCAACCTGGAGGCGATGGCCTGCGGGACGCCGGTGGTGGCCTCGGCCGTGGGGGGGATCATCGAGGTGGTCGTGCCGGGCAGGACGGGCCTGCTGGTCCCGGTCGACCCGGTCGGCGGGACCGACTTCGAGCCCAAGGACCCGGCGAAGTTCGCCCTCGACCTGGCCGATGCGATCAACCGCCTGCTCGACGACCCCGAGCGGCTCAGGGAGATGGGGGCCCGGTCGCGCGAGCGGGTCGAGCACTTCTTCAGCTGGACGAGCATCGCCCGCTGGACCCTGGATTTCTACTGGGACCTGGTCCAGGCCTGAGGGCCTCGAAGGCGAGGAGGCCCGAATGCGGGACCGGCTGCGGCGGTTGATCCTCTGGCTGGGCGGGCACGAGACGGCGGTCCTGGCGGCCTCGACCGCGCTGGTCGGCTCGGCCTGGCTGTTCCTCGTCCTGGCGCGGGACGTGGCCAGCGGCCGGACCCGAGGGTTCGACGACCGCCTGCTCCTGGCCCTCCGGACCCCCGGCGACCCGTCCCGGCCGGTCGGGCCCGACTGGCTGCCCGAGGTCGCCCGCGACATCACCGCCCTGGGGAGCACCGACGTACTCTGGATGGCCACGCTCGCCGTCGCCGGCTTCCTCGGGCTCGACCGCCGCTACCGGGCGATGGGCTTCGTGCTCCTGGCGGTTTGCAGCGGCTGGGCCCTGAGCTTCGGCCTGAAGGCGGCGTTCGAGCGGCCCAGGCCCGAGCTGGTGCCGCACCTGATGCGGGCCTACTTCTCCAGCTTCCCCAGCGGCCACTCGATGATGGCCGCCGTGGTCTACGGGACCCTGGGCGCCCTCATGGCCGGCCTGGTCCCCCACCGCCGGCTCAAGTTCTACTTCCTGAGCCTGGCGGCGCTGATATCGACCATGGTCGGCGTCAGCCGGGTCTACCTCGGCGTCCACTACCCGACCGACGTCGTCGCCGGCTGGTCGGCCGGCCTCGGCTGGTCGACCCTCTGCTGGCTCGTCGGCCGGAGGCTGATCGCCCACGGCCAGATCGAGCCGCAGGTCTGAAGCGGGGCCGAGCAGCGTCCCCGAACGTCCAACTTGACAATTCGACGTAGCAGAACGTCAGGCCAGGTCGAAGAGCATGACCTCCGCCCCGTCGGCCCCCTCGACCGCCCCGGCCGAGCCGCCGGTGAAGGTCGCGGCGTCGCCGGCCGCAAGCGTCTGGCCGTCGAGGCGGACCGACCCTCGGATGACCTGGAGCCAGGCGTGGCGGCCGGCCGCGACCGGCAGGTCGACCGACTGTCCCGCTTCCAGGCCGGCCAGGGCGATCGTGGCGTCCTGGTGGATCGAGAGCGACCCGTCGCGGCCGTCGGGCGAGGCCACGACCTGCCAGCGTCCCCGGCGGCCCGAGGGGTCGAACGCCTTCTGCTCGTAGCCGGGCTCCCGCCCGTCCCGGTCGGGGAGCAGCCAGATCTGGTACAGGTGGACCGGCTCCGAGTCCGAGCCGTTCCGCTCGGAGTGGAGGATGCCCGTCCCGGCGGTCATCCGCTGGAGCTCGCCCGCGCGGATGGGGCCGGAGTGGCCCAGGCTGTCGCCGTGCTCCAGGGTCCCTTCGAGGACGTAGGTCACGATCTCCATGTCGCGGTGGCCGTGCCGGCCGAAGCCCATCTTCGGGGCGACCCAATCCTCGTTCATCACCCGGAGCGACCGATACCCCATGCGGGCCGGGTCGTGATATTCGCCGAACGAGAACGTGTGATAAGTGTCGAGCCAGCCGTGGTCGAGATGACCCCGATCGGCCGAGCGGACGACTTCGATCGATTGTTCCGTTGGCACCGCGGCGCCCCCCCGAGGATGGTTCGGGCCGATGGCCCGACCTCCAATCCTAGGAGGCCGGCCAAGGGGACCGCCCCGAAGTCGCCCCTTGCAATCGAGCGGCCCGAGGGGGAAGCTCGGCTCCATCGCGAAGCCCGAAGGCCTCGCCCATGCCCACTTTCCTTACCTCCGTCACCGATCGGGAGCCTCGCCAATGCCCTGGATCTTGGCGACACTCGCCGCCCTCTCGGCCGGCCCCTGGCAGGCCCAGGCCTCCGGCACCGACGCCCGGCTCCGGGGGGTTTCGGCCGTCAACCGCGACGTGGCCTGGGCCAGCGGGGCCCGGGGGACCTGCCTCCTGACCGTCGACGCCGGCGCGACCTGGAAGCCCTGCGTAGTGCCGGGCGCGGCCGACCTCGATTTCCGCGACGTCCAGGCCTTCGACGACCGGACCGCCTACCTGCTCTCGATCGGCCCCGGCCCGCTCTCGAAAATCTTCAAGACGACCGACGGCGGGGCCACCTGGGCCTGCTCCTACCAGAACCCCGACCCGGCCGGCTTCCTCGACGCCATCGCCTTCTTCGACGCCGACCGCGGCCTCGCCCTCGGCGACCCCGTGGCCGGCCGGTTTGTGATCCTCGCGACCGACGACGGCGGCAAGACCTGGGCGAAGGTCGCCGACGCCGGGATGCCCGAGGCCCTGCCCGGCGAAGGGGCCTTCGCCGCGAGCGGGACCTGCCTGGTCGCCCGGGGGGACCGGCACGCCTGGTTCGCCACCGGCGGGGTCGAGACGCCTCGCGTCTTCCGGTCCGACGACTGGGGGCGGACCTGGTCTGCGAGCGAGGCCCCGGTCCGGGCTGGCAACGCCTCGTCCGGCATCTTTTCGCTCGCGTTCGACGGCCCCGACCGGGGTATTGCGGTGGGGGGGGATTACAAGCAGGTCCATACGACCGGACTTAACGTCCCCATGTGAGGAGCCGGGGGTCGGCCAGCAGTTGGAAGGTGGCGGGGTCCCTCTTCCGGGGCCCGACCC